>WNGF01002479.1_pt1 | contig 25795 bp, 26 predicted proteins | sample 5400641 | NCBI WGS metagenome assembly WNGF01 (sample SAMN13153371, study PRJNA577476) | soil metagenome | isolation source: 80 cm soil or saprolite under grassland replicate 2 | place: USA:California | collected 2016-06-15 | reverse complement strand
CGCGACCAGGCGCTCGAGCCCGAGCCGCGCCTCGATCTCACCGCACTCGGCGGCGGTGCGCTGGTCGTTCCAGAGGATCGCCGGCCGCAGAACCCGGTCCTGGGCATCGAGCGCGACCAGGCCGTGCATCTGCCCGGACAGTCCCATCCCGGCCGCGAGCTCCGCTCCCAGATCCGCCAGCGCGGCCTCGCTCGCGCGCCACCAGTCCTCGGGATCCTGCTCGGCCCAGCCCGGCCGCGGGGTCGAAAGCGGGTATTCATGCTCCGCGCGGGCGAGCACCTCCCCCGTTGCCGAGATTGCCAGCGCCTTGACGCCGGTGGTGCCGACGTCAAGGCCGACGAGCTGCGTCATTCGCCGCCGAGCGCCTCGTACACGAGCTCGTAGGCGCGCACTGCGTCCTTGCGGGCCTGCGCCTCGCGGAGCGCGGCGTCGTCGATGCGCGCGGCGACGCCGTCGATGAAACGCCACTGCAGGACGCTGCGCCTGACCGCCGCTACCGCGTCCTCGGTGTAGGGGTAGAGGTCGAAGCCGAGCCGCTCGCCCTCCGAGCCGTAGCCGGCGCGCCGGAGTTCGACCGCGAGCTCGAGGGTTTCCATGAAGGACGTCGCGCCGACCATGTTGTCGTCGTCGAAGTCGCCCCAGCCCGAGTTCGCGTGCTGGTGCCCGAGCAGTCCCTCGGCGGCGAGCAGCGCCGCGTACTCCGCCAGGTTCTCGCGGTTCATCAGCAGGTGCTGCCAGTCCATGTTGACCTGGACGTTGTCGAGGCCCTCGGCGCGTAGCTTGTGGATCACGTGCAGCGTCATGCCGACGTTGCGCATCAGGATCTTCATCGCCGGCTCGGAGTTCTTGTGCTCGAGGAAGAGCTTGACGCCGTGCCCGCGGCAGCGCTGCGCGGCCTGGCCGATCCCCTCGATGAGCCAGGCCCAGCTCTCGGCGTAAGGCGTCTGGAACGGATAGTTGTAGCCCTCGATCCCCGGCCAGATGATGAAGTGCGCTTGCAACTCGCCCGCGAAGTCGATCGCGTCCAGCGTCCGGGCGAGCGCTTCGCGACGCGTCGCCACGTCCGGCGAGACAAGCCCGCCCCTGCCGAAGCGCGGGTCGAGGTGCAGTCCGGTCGCGACGCAGTAGACGTCGTGCCCGTCGAGCGCCTTCTGCACCTCGTCGAGGTTGTCGGGCGAGAGCTCCTGGGGGTAGTGGAACTCGTAGCCGTCGATCAGGTCGCCGAGCCCGGTGACGGCCTCGCGCACGCGCTCGGCGGTCGTCTGCCCGTCGCGCTCCGGCTTGTAGCCAATCGGGACGAAGCGGGTCACCATCTGCCCGAGCGCCCAGATGCCCAGGCTCGTCTTCACCGGTACCTCACCTCCTCGCGGCGCCCGCTGTCGGCCGAGCGCAGGATCGCCTCGGTCACCTCCGAGCAGCGATAGCCGTCCTCGAAATTTGCCCCGTGCGGCGCGACCTCGTGCTCTCCGGCAATCGCCTCGAGCATGTGGCCGAACTCGTGGATGAAGGTGTCGCCCCAGCCGACGATGTGTCCTGGCGGCCACCAGTAGCGCATGAACGGATGGGCCGGCTCCGTTACGAGCACGCGCCGGAAGCTCTTCGTGTCTGCGACCTCGAGCTCGTTCAGCCGCTCGATGTCGAAGGCGAGCGAGCCGTTGGAGCCGTTGACCTCGAAGGCGTTGGAGTTGATCCGGCCGCGGGCGAGGCGCGAGGCCTCCAGCGTGCCCGCGACGCCGTTCTCGAACTCGACGGTCGCGACAAAGTGGTCGTCGACCTCGCGGCCCGCAACGATCGTGCGGACGCGCGCGGAGACGGCCGTGACCTCACCGACGAGGTAGCGGGCGAGGTCGATGATGTGGGCGCCGAGATCACCGATCGCGCCAGTGCCCGCTTGCCGGGGGTCGAAGCGCCACAGCTCCGGGTCGGCGTCCCAGCCCCAGGACTGCAGGTAGCGGGCGCGGAAGTGGACGACCTCGCCGAGCTCACCAGCCTCGAGCAGCTCGCGCGCAAGTCGCACGGCAGGGACGAAGCGGTAGTTGAAGCCGCACAAGTGGTGCACGCCTGCGCGTTCTGCCTCCTGCCACATCTCGTAGGACTCGTCGGCGGTGAGCCCGAGAGGCTTCTCGCAGACCACGTGCTTACCGGCCCGCGCGGCGGCGATCGTGGGCTCCGCGTGGACGACGTTCGGCCCGCCGTTGTCGAACAGGCCAACTCGCTCGTCCGCGACCTGCTCCCGCCAGTCCGTGATCGCCTCGGTCCAGCCCCACTCCTCCCGCGCCCGCTCGACCCCTTCGGGGTTCCGCCCTGAGATCGACACCAGCTCGGGGCGGACCGGCACGTCGAGGTGCTGGAGTGCGAGCAGCGCGCGCGAGTGCGCCTTGCCCATGAAGGCGTAGCCGAGCATGGCCACGCCGAGCGTGTCGCGACTCATACCCGGCCGGCGGCGGCACGGCCGCGGCGGGCGACCGCGTCGAGCGTGACGGCCAAGAGGAGGATCGCGCCTTCGACCATGAGCTTCACGTCCGGGCCCTGTCCGATCAGGTCGAGCCCGTTCCCGACGCTGCCGATCACGAGCGCGCCGAGCAACGCGGACCAGATGCTCCCGCGGCCCCCGAAGAGGCTCGTCCCGCCGATGACCGCGGCCGCGATGGCCTCCAGCGTGACCTGGCCCGGATTGATCGCGAGGCTGGCCGCCGAGAGCCGGCTCGTCTGGATGAGGCCACCGATCGCGGCGAGGAAGCCTGCGAGCATGAAGACGACGATGCGGATCAGCTTCACGTTGATGCCCGCGCGCCGGGCGGCCTCGGCACTGCCGCCCACGGCGAAGATGTACCGCCCGAACCTCGTCCGGGTCGTCAGCAGCGCGAAGAAGATGACAAGCCCGAGCAGGATCACGCCGGCGGTCGGGATGCCGCTCGTGTAGTCGCCGAAGACCTGCTTGTTCGGCCAGTTTTTGAACTCCCCGTTCAGAATGGCCGTGACGAGAAGCGCGACCGCGGCAACGGCGACCGTCCGCACCACGACGACCACGACCGGCGGCGCCGGTAGCCTCGCGTGACGCCGCCGGGCCGCCTCGTAGAAGCGCGACAGTGCGTAGAGCGCGGTCGCAGCGATGGCGAGGATCCACCCCCAGACGTGCGGCAAATACGAACCCGTGATCGCCGAGATGTGCGAATCGAACACGTTGATCGTGCCCGTCGAGCCGAGCACGTGCTGCTGGACCCCCTGCCAGCCTAAGAGCCCGGCGAGCGTGACGACGAAGGAGGGCACCCCGATTAAGGCGAACCACGCCCCCTGCAGCGCCCCGATCGCCGCGCCCGAAGCGAGGACGAAGACAATCCCCCAGTACCAGGCCCAGTTGTGGTTGACCACGCCCCAGGCCAGGAGCGCCGACGAGAGGATCATCACGGAGCCCACCGAGAGGTCGATCTCGCCGAGCAAGAGCACGAGCACGATCCCGATCGCGATCGTCCCCGTGACACCGATTTGAAGGATCAGGTTCGACAGATTGCGCCCGCTGAGGAAGACGCTCTCCTTCGATTGGAAGTAGGCCCAGATGATCGCCAGCGCCACAATCACCGGGAGCGAGCCGAGCTCGCCGGAGCGCAGGCGCTGCCAGCCGACCCGCCCGAGCGTGGCCACCGCGCTCCCGAAGCCGCGGCGGCGCGCTTCCTCGACGGCTTCCTCGAGAGCAGACGGCTCCGGCGCGGCAGTCGCCATCAGGCCGCCTCCGACCGGCGTGCGCCGGTGATCGCCGCGACGACGTCGTCCGGCGTCGTCCCCTCGTGCTTGAACGTGGCGGCGCGCCTGCCGAGCCGCAGCACGATGATGCGATCCGCGACCTCGAAGATCTCCTGAATGTTGTGCGAGATCAGGACGACGCCGAGGCCCTGCTCCCGCAGACGCTTCACGAGCGCGAGCACCTGCTCGGTCTGCGCGACGCCGAGCGCGGCCGTCGGCTCGTCGAGGATCACGATCTTGGAGTTCCACATCACAGCGCGGGAGATCGCGACCGACTGCCGCTGGCCGCCGGAGAGGCCGGCGACGGGCGTTCGCACGCTGCGGATGGTGGTCACTTTGAGGCTCGAGAGCACCTCCAGGGAGCGCCTCTCCATGTCCAGCTCGTCGAGAGGCCCGAGCCCGGCCGGGTCGGCCTCCTCACGCCCGAGGAACATGTTCGCGACAACGTCGAGGTTGTCGCAGAGCGCCAGGTCCTGGTAGACGGTCTCGATCCCGAGCCGCGTCGCGTCCGAGGGCGAGTGGATCTTGACCTCGCGACCTTCGTAGAAGATCTCGCCGTCGTCAGGTTGGTGTGTACCGGCGATCGTCTTGATCAGCGTCGACTTGCCGGCGCCGTTGTCGCCGACGAGCGCGACGACCTCTGCCGGGTAGACCTCGAAGTCGACCTCCGTCAGCGCCTGGACTGCGCCGAAGCTCTTCGAGACCTTCTTCAGCTCGAGAACCGGCCGGCCGTTCCCGGACGGCGGGGAGGCGGCTGGGGTCCCGCCGCCTCCTTCCGCCTCGGGCGCGTGCTCGCTCAGCGCGCGCCCCCTAGTGCCCCTTGCAGATGTTCCGCTTCGGGACGTCCTTGCAGAGCTTGTTCAGCCCGCCGAAGAACGTCTTGATCCAGCCGTTGGTGACGAGCAGCTTCAGGTTGTGCGCGTCGACCGGGGCAACCGGCAGGATCACCGACGGGATCTTGCCGGCGCCGTTCTTCACCTTCCTGTTGATCAACGGCAGCTTCTTGTGCTGGAGGATCGCTGCAGTGATCTTCGCCGAGTCGGGCGCCTGCTTGCGGATGTCCTTGAAGACGGTCATCCCCTGCGTGCCGCGGATGATGTTCTGGATGCCCTCGAGCGAGGCGTCCTGGCCGGTGACCGGCACCCTCTTGTGCACGGCCTTCAGTGCGGCGATGATGCCGCCCGCCATGCCGTCGTTCGCGGAGACGACGGCGTCGATCTTGTTGTGGTACCTGGTCAGGAGCTGCTCCATCTCGCGCTGGGCGGTGGGCGGATCCCAGCCGGGCGTCCACGTGCCGTTCGGCGGGCCGACGACGATGCGCTTGTGGGCCTTGAAGAGCGGCCTGAGGATGCTCATGTAGCCCTTGTTGAAGAGGTGCGCGTTGTCGTCGGTGACCGCGCCGTTGATGATCGTGATCCGGGAGCGCAGCTTGGTGTGCTTGACCATCCAGTTGCCCTGCGCCTTGCCCACGGCCACACCATCGAACGAGACGTAGGCCGAGATCTTGGCGTTGCTGATCAGCCGGTCGTAGGCGACGACCTTCACGCCTTGCGCGATCGCCCGCTGCGCGACCGCGCCGAACGCCTTGCCGTCGATTGCAGCGACGACGAGCACCTTGGCGCCCTTCGTGATCTCCTGCTCCGCCTGCGACTGCTGCGTGTCGGGCTTGTTCTGCGCGTTGAGGACGTCGATCGTGACATTCGGCATCAGCTTGTGGAGCGCCTTGACGAACGTCGGATGATCGAAGCCCTCCCACCGCGGCGTCACGTTCTCCGGCAACAGGAACGCGACGCGCGGCGCTGCGGGGGCGCCCGGCCGCGCACTGCCCCTCGCGGCACCGACCGCGCCCGCCAGCACGGCGAGTACGGTCACGACGGCCGCGATCCAGGCGAGCCGCGGTTTCCTACGATGTGCCTCTCTCACGGTGACCTCCTTCTTCCGCTTCCCTAAGGGAAGCGAATACTACGTCGGCTCGATGCAACCATGAGGCCTCTGCGACTGAGACCGACACGCGTCTACCGGGTCTACCGCGGCGGCGTGCTGCTCGGCCGGTTCCGTGCGGGCGAGGAAGAGGACGGCAGCCTCCCCGAGGACTGGGTCTGCTCGGTCACGCGGGCCTCCAACCCTGGCCGAGACGAGCCCGGCGAAGGTTTGACGCGCGTGGAGGACGGACGGCTTCTCCGCGACGCGGTCGCGGAGGATCCGGTGGGCTGGCTCGGCGCCGCCCACCTTGCGCGCTTCGGCGAGACCACGGGCCTGCTTGTGAAGCTGCTCGACCCGGCGGAACGCGTGCTTGTGCACGCACACCCTGACCGCGCGTTCGCGGCGGCACATCTAGCCTCCGGCTTCGGCAAGACGGAGGCCTGGCTCGTCCTCGAGACTCGCGCGGACGAGGGCCAGGCCTTCGTAGGCCTGCGGGAGGAGGTCGACCCGGGCCTGTACCGCGAGTGGATCGAGCGCCAGGACGTCGACTCGCTGCTCGGCTCACTCAACCGGGTCGCGCTCCGCGCGGGAGATCTCGTGTACGTGCCGGCCGGCGTGCCGCACGCGATCGGCGGCGGCATGCTGATCGCCGAGTTGCAGGAGCCGACGGACTTCTCGCTCGTCTGCGAGTGGAAGGGCTTTCCGGTGCGGCCGGAGGATGCCCACCTTGGGCTTGGCTGGGACACCGCCCTGCGGGCGCTGGACCTCGGTGCCCACGAGCCTGCCCGGGAACTTCCGCGGAGCGCCGCGGCCTTCTTCTGGGCCGACGAGCGGCTGGAAGCGTCGGGCCGCTTCGCCGCGCTAATCGTGCTAGAGGGCGAGGGCGAGATCGCCGGCCTCGCTGCGCGCCGCGGTGACGTGTTCGCGGTTCCGGCCGCGGTCGGGGAGCTCGACTCGGGCGGGGAGCTTCGCGTCCTGCGCTGCCTGGCCCCTGATCCCGCCGTCGCATGAGCCGGCGGCCGGACGTCGTCTGCCTCGGGATCCTCGTCGCCGACGTGATCGCGCGCTCGGTCGAGGAGCTGCCGCCCGCAGGGACGTTGACGCTCCTCGACGAGATCTCGCTGCATGGCGGCGGCTGCGCCTTGAACACCGCGACCGCTCTCGTGCGGTTCGGGCTGCGCGCCGCCGCGATAGGCAAGGTCGGCCGCGACGCGTTCGGCGACTTCGTCCTCCGCCTGCTGGCCGAGCGAGGAGTGCAGGCGGCAGGCGTGATCCAGGACCAGGCCGTGCCGACGTCGTCGACGGTGGTGCTGGTGGACGGGCGCGGCGAGCGCACGTTCCTGCACCTGCCGGGCGCGAACGGCGCGCTGCAGGCCGGGGAGCTCGACCCCGAGCTGGTTTTCGCGGGGCGCGCGCTGCATGTCGCGGGCGCACTCGTGATGCCGATGCTCGATGGCGATCCGACCGCCGCGCTCCTGGCCTCTGCCCACGAGCGCGGGATCCTCACCAGCCTCGACACCGTCTGGGATGCGAGCACCCGCTGGGAACGGGTTCTGCCCGCGCTCCCGCACCTTGAGCTCTTCACCGGGAGCTTGGCCGAGGCGCGCGCGATCTCCGGCGAGGACGAGCCTGCCGACGCGGCTGCCTGGCTCCGGAACCGCGGCGCCCGCCGCGTCGCGCTGAAGCTGGGCGCCGAGGGCTGCTACCTCGCGGAGAAGGGCCTCGCCGAGCACATGTCGGCGCCGCAGGTCGTAGCGGTCGACGGTACGGGGGCCGGCGACGCGTTCGCCGCGGGACTGCTCTACGGCCTGCTGGCGGAGTGGCCGCTCGCCCGCGCTGCCCGGCTGGCGAACGCAGCCGGTGCCCTCGCGACGACCGCGGTTGGGGCGAGCGAGGGCGTCGGCGGCCTCGAGGAGACGATGCGGTTCGCCGGGCTGGCCTAGCGATCCTCGGCCAGGAGCGCTTGTGAGAAGTCGCCGGGATCGAACGGCCGGAGGTCGTCGAGGCGCTCGCCGATGCCGATCAGCTTCACCGGTAGGCCCAGGTCGTGCGCGATCGCGACGGCGATGCCGCCCTTCGCCGAGCCGTCGAGCTTCGTCAGCGCCACGCCGGTGACGTCGACCGCCTGGCCGAAGAGCCGCGCTTGCTGGAGGCCGTTCTGGCCGGTGGTCGCGTCGATCACGAGCAGCGTCTCGTGCGGCGCTCCCTCGAGCCTGCGCCCGATCACGCGACGAACCTTCGCGAGCTCCTCCATCAGGTTCGTCTGCGTGTGCAGCCGCCCAGCGGTGTCGACGATGACAACGTCGCACCCGCGCGACTCGGCCGCGCCGATCGCGTCGTAGGCGACCGCCGCGGGGTCGCCGCCCCGCTCCGAGCCGACGAAGTCGGCGCCGGCGCGCTCGGCCCAGATCTCGAGCTGTTCCTCCGCCGCCGCCCGGAAGGTGTCCGCGGCCGCAACGAGGACCGAGCGGCCATGCTCGCTGAGCCGCGCGGCGAGCTTGCCGATCGTGGTCGTCTTGCCGGTCCCGTTGACGCCGACCACGAGCACGATGCTAGGGCTGCCGGGCAGGTCGAGCCGGCCGGGCTCCCCGAGCATCGCGGCGAGCTCCTCCTGTAGCGCAGCCCCGAGGTCCGCTGCGTCGCCCCGCGCCTCGAGGCGCCGCACGAGCTCCGCGGTCGCCGGAACACCGACGTCCGCCGCGATCAGCGCCTCCTCCAGACGTTCCCACGACGCCTCGTCAGCCGGATCGAAGCTCCCGAGGGCAAGTTGCTCGGTCAGCGCCCGGCGGCTCTTGCCGAGCGAGTCGCGCAGCCGACCGAAGAAGCCCGGACCGTCGTCGTCGCCGCGAGCCCTCGCGTCCTCATCCCCGAGCAGCTCAGCCCAGCTCCGCGCCATCCCGGGGAGACTAGAGCCAGTCGAGCAGCGGGAAGCTCGCGTCGGCGTCGAGGCAGCCGGCCGCGAACAGCGCCGCGCCGATGCCGCCGGTGAAGAGCGAGTAGCGGCCCGGCAGGCGCTCGGCCTGCGCAAGAGCATGGACGGCGAAGCGCCGCGCCCGGTCGAGCCAGCGCTCGTCGCCGGCTCGGGCGAACGCCCTCAGGAGCGCGTAGCCGTTGCCAGCCGTACCGTGGCAGATCCCGGCTCCCTTCTCCTCGCCGTGCGCGCCCGCGCGCCACGTCAGCTCGGCGCCGGCTAGCAGCAGTTCCTCGTCGAGGTATGGCGCCGCCGTCGTGACGATGCCGGGAGAGCCGTGACACCACTGGAGCCGAATGCCGCTTGCGGGGGCGAGCGGGCCTTCCGCGGCGGCCGGCCAGTTCGCCAGCCCGTCCTCGACGACCGCCTCGCGCGCGAGGAGCTCGGCAGTCTCCCGCTGCAGCGACTCGTTCCACTCGCTCTCGACCTGCAGGAGCGCGTGCACGTTGCCGACGGCGCCGTGCACCGGGCCGAGGAGGCGCTGGGCCTTGCCGTAGAGCTGCTGCGTCCAGATCCCCTCGTCCTCGCGCCGTGCCATGAGCGCCTCGGCGCTCTCGCGCCAGGCGGCCGCCCAGCGCTCCTCCCCGGTCCACTCGTGCAGCGCGTGAGCGACGAGCATCGTGCCGGGCGAGCCCCACATCAGCTCCTCGAACTCGTTCGCGACGTTCTCGCGCACGCGCGCGAGCAACGCGTCGGCCAGGTCGTCCCGCGGTCCGAGCTTCCAGCAGACGAGCAGGATGCCGGCCTCGCCACAGAGCAGCGACGCGTGCGGCGTCGACGGTAGCTCGATCTCCGCAATGAAGCCGGGCTCCGCCCGCCAGAGCTCGAGCGACCGCGCCGCGGCTGCCGGCAGGTCAAGGCGCGACTCTGCGTGACCCCGGCGCTGCAGCGCGTCGAGCGCCCAGACCATGCCCGCGGCGCCCGCGTAGACGTTGGTCAGCGGCTCCGGCGTCTTCCAGGCGTCCCACTCGTTCGCGGGCCAGAGACCGGCGGGATCGTAGGCCCCATCTGCGTCCGCGACGATCGCGCGGATCGCCGCGCGCACGCGTTCCTCGTCCCAGGGCTCGTGGGTCAGCGGCTCGAACGCCTCGGGCGCGTAGAGCACGAGCTAGGCCACGGCGGAGGCGGGCTCCTCGCGCGGGAGCCGCCGCGAGACGATCTGCGACACGCCGTCGCCGCCCATCGTCACGCCGTAGAGCACGTCCGCCGCCTCCATCGTCTTCTTCTGGTGCGTGACGACGATGAACTGCGCGCGCTCCGAGTAGCGGCGCAGAAGCTCGACGAAGCGGCCGATGTTCGTGTCGTCCAGCGCGGCTTCCACCTCGTCGAGCAGGTAGAACGGGCACGGGCGCGCGAGGAAGAGGGCGAACAGGAACGAGATCGCGCCGAGCGCCTTCTCGCCGCCGGAGAGGAGCGACAGGCGGGTCACGCGCTTTCCCGCCGGGCGGAGCTCGACCTCGACGCCGGCCTCTCCACCGTCCTCGTCGGGCTCTGGTAGGCGCAGTTTTCCGTGACCGCCCGGGAAAAGCGTCGCGGCCACTTCCTCGAAGCGCTCGCTGACGGCGGCGAACGTCTCGTCGAAGCGCTGCTCGACCGTCTCCGCGAGCTCCGCGCGGAGCTGCTCGAGCTCCTTCAGGCTCGCCTCGAGATCGGCACGTTGCGCCATCAGCTCTGTCAGGCGCTCCTTCTCGCGCTCGTGTTCCTCCTTGGCCAGCGGATTCACCTGGCCGAGTGTCTCGCGCCGCCGTTCCGAGCGCTCGATCCTGGCCGCGAGCTCCTCGCGGTCGTCGCCCTCGGCGGGCTCGGCGCCGGCCTCGTCCAGGCGGCGCCTGGCTTCGTTCCGCTCGGCCTCGAGCCTCGCACGCTCGACCTCCACAGCCGAGGAGCGCTCCGCCGACTCGGACGCTGCGCGCCTGGCCTCCGCTTCCTCCCCGCCCAGCCGCCGGAGCTCGGCGGCGAGCTGACCGGCCCGAGCCGCCCCGGCGTCCACCCGCGCTTGAAGGGGGGCTTCGAAACGTGCTGCGGCGGACCCGGCTCCGTCCAACAGCGCCGCCAGGCGCTCCGCGAACGGGGCCAGCGGCTCGGTCGGCGCCGGAACGGAATCCGAGGCGACGTCGTCGGCTTGCCGCTCGAGCTCCTGCGCCTCGCGCGCGAGCGACCGCCGGCGCGCGTCGAGCTGGAGCAGCACCGCCTCGGCGGTCTCGCCCGCGAACCAGAGCTCGCCCCGGTCCGCGTCGTAGCAATGGCCCTCCCGCGTGACGAGGACGCCGCTCTCGGCGCGGGCCAGGTCGCTCGGCTCCGCGAGCCAGACGTCGGCGAGCAGCTCGGCCACGCGCTCGCCGCCCTGTCGCGAGCGGACGCGGCTGGACAGCGGCTGCGCGCCGAGCAGCGGCGGCCGCGCTCTGCGGCGCTCGCCTGCCCCCGGCGGCACCAGCACGGCGAGGTCGCCGAGGCCGCCCTTGCGAGCGCGCTCGACGAGGCTCAGCGCGTGGGCAGCGTCGGCGGCGACGAGCGCCGCGGCCCGCCCGGCCAGCGCGGCCGCGACCGCACGCTCGTAGCCCGCCTCCACCTCGAGCAGCGAGAGCGCCAGCCGCTCGCCCTCTTCCGCCAGCGCCCGGGCGGCGGGCGGCAGGCCCTCGCGCTCGGCGAGCGAATGCTCCAGCGCGCCCAGGCGCTCGCGCGCAAGCCGTGCCTTCTCGCGCAGGGCCTCACGCCGCGGATCGCGGGCGGGCCGCCGGAAGAGCGGCTCGGCGCGCAGGCGCTCCGCGAGCTCGGTCGCCGCCTCGTGGCGGAGCTCGAGCCGCTCGCACGCGCTTTTCAGCCGGTACAGGGCCGACGTGGCGCCCTCCCCGCGGCCGGCGGCCCCGGCGAGCTCGTCCTCGACGCGGTTGCGCTCCTCGAGCAGCCCCTCCAGCCGTTCCTCCACCCGCTTGCGGGCGAGCGAGGCGGCGGTCCTCCGGTCGTCGACCTCTGCGAGCCGCTCCTCGACCTCCGCGAGATCGAGCTCCACGAGCCGGGCCCGGAGCGCCGCGATCTCCCCGCGCAGCTTCTCCGCGCGCTCCGCCGCGCTCGCCTGCAGCGCCAGCGGCCGTAGGCGGGCCTTGACCTCCGCCTCGAGGTCCCGCGCACGCTCGACCTGCACCTGCACGCGCGCGAGTTTCAGCTCGGCGCGGTGCCGCCGTCGCTTGAACTTGCCCAGTCCGGCCGCGTCCTCGAGCAGCACGCGCCGCTCCTCCGGCTTGCTCGCAAGGATCTCCTCGACCTTCCCCTGGCTGATCACCGAGCCGTGGCTCCCACCGAGACCGACGTCCGCGAGCAGCTCCACGAGGTCGGTGCGACGGACGGTCGCGCGGTTGACGAGGTACTGGCCCTCGCCGCCGCGGTGGAGCCGCCGCGCGATCGAGACCTCCGAGAAGTCGAGCCCCTCGAGCGCCCCGTCCGCGTTGTCGAACAGCAGCTCGACCTCGCAGAAGTCGGCCGGCGGCCGCCCCGGCGAGCCCGCGAAGAGCACGTCGTCCGGCTTCTCGGCCCGCAGCTCGTGCGGGCTCAGGCTGCCCGACGCCCAGAGCAGCGCGTCGGAGACGTTGGACTTGCCGGAGCCGTTCGGCCCGACGACCACGGCCACGCCGGGCTCGAGCCGCACCTCCACCGGGTCCGGGAACGACTTGAAGCCGCGAATGCGGATCGCACGCAGGTGCACGCGCGCCGGAGCCTAGCGGCGAGCGCGGATGGCGCCGCTATTCGGCCTGGGCCATCCCCACGATCTGCTCGCGCGACATCGTCCCGACCATGTCGGGATGCTTCTCCTGGACGTGCTGCTCGACGTTGGCGACGAGCTCATCCTCGCTCTCGCCGCGCACGGTCTCGCCACATGGGCAGTCGACCTTCATGGCCACGCTGTCCTCCTTTCGTGGGCTCGCAGGCGCGATCCTACTCAGCGCCGCTGGAAGTCGGGGATGCAGAAGACATTCGAGCAGTGCACGGCTTGCAGGCCGCTCTAGTACCTGAAGAAGCCGATCAGCCGGAGCCCGTCGATGCCGATCGCGACCGCCGTTCCCGAGAGCCGCGAACGTAGCGTGCGGCACAAGCGGTTTTCAACTAGAGAGCCAGCTTGGCCAGCGCCTCCCGCGCGGCCTCTTGCTCGGCTGCCTTCTTCGACGGCCCTTTCCCTACGCCCGCCTGCTCACCGTCGATCACCGCGGCGCAGGCGAACGTGCGGTCGTGCGGCGGGCCTTCGACCTCGAGAACGGAGTACGTCACAGTGCCGCCCCGGCGAGCAACCGCCTCCTGGAGCTCCGTCTTGTGGTCGACGTGGGTCGTCAGCGCGTACTCGATCCGGCCGTTGAAAGCCGCCACGACCGCCTGCTCGATCGCCTCGAAGCCGTGCACGAGGTAGACCGCGGCCAGAGACGCCTCGAGCAGCGCCGCGAGCACGTTGCGGTTGCGAGACAGCTTCGCGAGCTCCTCCTTCGGCACGAGGCCCACCCCGCGGTCGGAGAGGAGCTCCCCGAGCCCAAGCTCCCGCGCGACGACGGCGCAGCTCGCGCGCGAGACGACGTGCGAGCGGATCTTCGCCAGCCGCCCTTCGGAAAAGTCTGGATAGCGGTCGTAGAGCGAACGCGCGACGGCGAGCTCGAGGACGCTGTCGCCGAGGAACTCGAGCCGCTCGTAGGAGGACGCCCGGTCCGGCGCCCAGGAGCTGTGGGTGAAGACGTTGTCCAGCCGCTCCTCGGACAGCTTGCGGATCAGCTCCGCGAGCTCCTCGGGGCGGCCGATGCGGACGCGGTTACTGGTGCGTGGTGACGTAGTCGACGGCTTGCCCGACGGTCTGGATCTTCTGCGCGTCTTCGTCCGAGATCTTGATCCCGAACTGGTCCTCCAGCTCCATGATCAGCTCCACCAGGTCGAGAGAGTCGGCGTCGAGGTCCTCCTGGAAAGACGCTTCCTCGGTGACTTCGTTCTCGTCCACCCCGAGCTGTTCCGTCAGGACTTCCTTGACCCGCTCGAACACTTCCTCTCGCGTTGCCGCCATGTCACCTCACTTGCCGGGGCTGTCAGAGCGCGCCGATGCTAACACTCTTTCCGGCAGGCGCTGAGCGAGCCTGCCGACCACGTCGTGCTCGACTCCGCGGGCCGCCAGCCGGATCGCGTTCGCGATCGCCCGGCGCGAGGAATTGCCGTGCGCGATCACCGCGAGGCCCCGCAGCCCGAGCAGGTATGCGCCTCCGTAGGTCTCGGGGTCGAGCCGTTCCCGCAGCCCGCGCGCCGCCGGGCGAACGAGCAGGCCGCCGACGCGTCCGCGGCGCGAGGCCGTGATCTGCTCGCGCAGGGCATCGAGGACGGTCCTGATCGTCCCCTCCATCAGCTTCAGGGCGACGTTCCCGGTGAACCCGTCGGTGACCACGACGTCGGCAGAGCCGATCAGCAGGTCACGGCTCTCGGTGTTGCCGCCGAAGCGCAGACCGTCGGCGCCGGCCAGCAGCGCGTGCGCCTCGAGCGTGAGCTGGTTGCCCTTCTCCGCTTCCTCGCCGATCGAGAGCAGCCGCACCTCCGGATCGGCGATCCCGAGCACCTCCCGCGCGAAGATCGAGCCCATGTGCGCGAACTGGAGCAGGTGCTCCGGGCGCGCATCGGCATTGGCGCCGGCGTCGATCAGCACAGACGGGCCGTGCTTCGCCGGAATGACGACCGCGATCGCGGGGCGGGCGACGCCTGGAAGCCGGCGCAACTCGAGGAAGCTGGCGGCCAGCATCGCCCCGGTGTTCCCGGCGGAGACGACCGCGTGGGCCTGCTTCTCGCCGACCGCGCGGCAGGCGGCCACGAGCGAGCTGTTCGGCTTCGCGCGAACGGCCTCGGCGGGCTTCGCCTCCATCCCGATGTGATCCGGTGCCTCGACGAGCTCGAGCCCCTGCGCGTCGAGCTCTGCCGGTCCGAAGAGAACAGGCCGGATCGTCTCGGAAGCCGCCTCGAGCGCGCCCGCGACGACTTCGTCCGGTGCGCGGTCGCCCCCAAGCGCGTCGACCGCGATGCGGATCACGTGGCTACGGGGTCGGAGTTCGCAGAGGCTCGATCTCGCGGCCGCCGTACGTCTTGCACGTCGGGCACATCCGGTGCGGCCGCTTCGGCGAGCCGCACTGCGGGCAGAGGTTCAGGCGCGGCGCGGAGATGCGATGCGTCGCGCGCCGCTTGTCCCGGCGCGACTTGGACTGTTTCTTCTTCGGTACTGCCACGGCGGCCGAGTATAGCCATGGGTCAAAGGTTTACCTCTCGCGTCGCCCCAAACCGCTCGAGTAGGCGGCGGTCGTGCGTGACGAGGACGATCGTGCCCGGGTAGCCGTCGAGCGCGGCCTCGAGCTCCTCGATCGCAGGCAGGTCGAGGTGGTTCGTGGGCTCGTCCAGCACGAGGCAGTTGACCCCTCGCGCCGAGAGAAGGGCGAGCTGGGCGCGAGTTCGCTCGCCCGGCGAGAGCGTCCGCGCAGGGCGCATGACGTCGTCGGCGCCGAGGCCGAACTTGGCCAGCAGCGTCCGCGCCGCCTCCTGCCGGCCGCCGAACGCCTCGACCAGCGGTTCGTCGACGGTGAAGCGGGCGCGAGCCTGCTCGAGCTCCCCGAAGACGACGCGCCGGCCGGCCACACGGTTCCCTTCCGCGAGCGGCAAGGTCCCGGTGAAGGCCCCGAGCAGCGTCGACTTGCCGCTCCCGTTCCGGCCGGTGACGGCAAGGCGATCGCGGCGGTGGAGCTCGAGGTCGACCGGGCCGAGGCGGAACTCGCCGCGCTCCACGACCGCCCGCTCGAGACGTACGACGAGGTCACCGCTGCGGGCGGCCGGCTCCAGCTCGAGGTGGAGCTCCCATGGCTCGAACGGCTTCTCCACGGTGTCGAGCCGGTCGAGCATCCGCTCCGCTTGCCGGACCTTCGACTTGAGCGCCTGCGTTCCCCGGCGCCCCGCCCCGGGCCCGTGTGCCCGAGCCTGTCCGCGACGCGCGCGCAGCAGCGCCTGGACCTCCTGCCGCCGCTCGTCGCCCTCCGCGAACCGCCGGTACTCCGCGGAGCGCGCTCGCTCCCTGGCCGCCTCGTACTCGCTCCACCCGCCGGCCCATTCGCGCAGCCGCCCGGTCCACTCGTCGAGCTCGACGATCCGGTCGACCATGCGGTCGAGGAAGGCACGGTCGTGCGAGACGACCACGACGCTCCCCCGCACGCCCTGGACGAAACGTTCCAGCCGCTCCAGCCCGTCGAAGTCGAGGTCGTTCGTCGGCTCGTCGAGGCAGTAGACGTCGTAGCGCGCGAGCAGGAGCGCCGCGAGGCGGGCTCGCGCGGCCTCGCCGCCCGAGGAGACGTCCAGCCGGCGCTCCGGATCCAGGCCGAGCTCGGCAGCGACCGATGCGAGCCGCGTCTCCGACGCGTCGCTGCGCCGTGCCAGGTACATGTGGACGCTTTCGCCGGGGCGCGCGTCGAGCTCCTGCGGCAGGTAGCCGACCTCGAGGCCGGGGCTGCGCCTGATCCGTCCGCGCTCCGGCTCCTCCAGGCCCGCGAGCAGCCGCAGCAGCGTCGTCTTCCCCACCCCGTTCGGGCCGACGACGCCGACCCGGCTGCCCGCGCCGACGGTCAGCGAGACGCCGGAAAGGACCTCGCTGACGCCGTGGGCGACCGTTACATCGGCGAGCGTGATCGAGTGTGGCTGCAAGGGACCTCCTGACGAATGGGAAGAGCGCCCGAAGAGCGCGCGAGGGATCGTTTTCGTCAGCTAGGCCCGCATACGACGGCGCGAGGCGCCGAACGCACTGTAGCCGTTACCAAGGCTTAACCCAAGGTTTGGGCAGGTTGCCTGCCCCGAACCCGCCTAGGGCAACCCTGTTACTAGGTTCGTCAAGCCCTCCTAACTAAAGGCGGTCTTTAAGCTCCGCGAGGGGTGCCCAGCGCGAGTCGGGCTCCGGCTCGCCGTGGTCGTGCGGCTCGCGGCTCAGGTTCTTCCCGCAGACCGGGCACAGGCCGGCGCAATCGGGACGGCAGAGGATCTTGTCCGGCAGCTCGACCGCGAGGGCGTCACGCGCCCAAGCGGAGAGGTCGAGCCGGTCGTCCTCGAGATACTCCGTGCGCAGCTCGTCGTCTCCCTCGGGCGCCGTCGCCTGGTACTCACGGGCCGAGATCGGCAGGTCGAGCACGGCGTCCTCGAGGCAGCGGAAGCACGGCCCGTGCAGCCGGACGTGGAACTCGAGCTCGAAGACGGTGCCGGTCGAGGCGCGCGTGATCGCCAGCCCCGCCGGGACCGTCTCCGGTACCGGCTGGTAGCGCTGCCCGCCGAGCTCGAGCGGCTCGAGCCGGATCTCCCGCTCATCTTGGAACTGCTCTCCGGAGCGGAGCTTGAGCGTACGCAGGTTGAACGTGGTCATGCCGGCCACGGTAGCAACGCGCACGTCTGCAAAAAAATCGCGGAGGTCCGCCATCATCTGAGTCGATGAGGCCGCGGGCCGAACCGAAGCGGGCCGATCTGCTCAATCGCGCTCCTTGGCTCGATCGCCCGGAGGTTCATGTGGTCGTCGACGACATGGAGGGAAGCCGCTTCGAGCCAGACCCGGACGTCAGCTATTGGTTCGAGCGAGTGAACGTCGCGAACGTGGATTTTTCTCGCGGGCGTTTCGGTTGGTACCGGCACGGCGAGTTCGGAGGCTCATTCTGGGCGGCAGGATCCGAATTCGTCGACTGCGACTTCACGAAGGTTCGATTCGATAACGGCGCATTTGGCCAGTGGCAGCAGTCCTTCTACCGCCGCTGTCCCTTCGACGGCGCCGAGATCTGGTCGCGCCAACGCCGGAGTTCGATCTCCCTTGGAAACGCACGTTTCGAGCGATGCAGCTTCGACGGCGCGAAAGTGCGCATGTGGCGCGCTGACCAAGCCGAGTTCATCGGCTGTTCCTTCGCCACACTGGTCGATCGTTGCCAGTTCTACGGGCGTCCGGCCGCCGAGCCCACGCCGCCTCGACGGCGCAACGAATTCCGCGACAACGACTTCAGCGGCGGCGAGTTGCTCGACACCGTCTTCAGAAGCGGGATCGACATCGATGCTCAACGCTGGCCGAGCGAGGGTTACGTTCGGCTCGACAACCCTCGCTCACGGATCGAGCACGCGCGGGCGCATCTCGCTGACGTTCCGATCGATTTTCGACGCGTCATCGAGATCGAGCTCCAGCTGCTCGAATTCGAGGCCACAAGCCAGGACGTCCTGCTTTGGCGTCGCGACGTGCCGGGGTCGAATCTGCCGAGGGAGGGCGCCGAACTCCTGTGGCGGCTCCTGGGCGTCAGCGGCGCGTGATCAGCTCGTCGAGCGGCTTGCGGTTCGCCCCGGCGCTCCACTCCTCCGGGCGCTTCGACTCCGGATCGAGAGGGCGCTTCGGGTAGCCGAAGCTCGGGATGTTGACCGGGAGCCAGCCTTCTTCGAGGCCGAGCTCACTGGCGGCGGCTTCGGCGTCCGGCATCCCGTTCGGGCACGAGACGACGCCCTCGTTCCAGGCGACGAGCATCATGTTCTGCATCGCCCGGCCCACGTCGAGGGCGAACTTCCCGCCCTCGGTCGCGATCGCGACCGCGAAGGCGCACGTGCGCACGTTCCCGGCGGCGTAGACGAGCTCGGCCACGCGCTCCTTCGCTTCCTCGCTCGCGATCACCGCGAACGTCCACGGCTGCTTGTTCTGCGAGCTGCCGCTCACGCGTCCCCCGTCGAGGATCCGGCGCTGAACGTCCTCCGGGACGGGGCGGTCGGCGTAGCTGCGCCAATCGCGCTTGCTCGCGACGGCCAGGTACGTGTCCACGGCTAAGGCGTCGCTCGCGACGCCGTCGTCAGGACGCGCAGGCTTTGCCTGGGCGTCCGTCTGAAATGACCGGTCGACACGATTGCCGTGTGCTCCGACGCCCCTAGTAAGGCTGGTCGTCGTTGGAGCTCTCGATGCCGGCCGCGACGCCGGCGACGACAGTCTCCTGCGACCGCTCGTGCAACCGCTCTCGACCCCGCTTGACCGCGGTCAGGAACTTGTCCAGGTTGACCTCGAGCGTCGAGAGAATCGAGTCGGCCCAGTCCTCCATCTCGAGCCGCGTCTCGCGCGCCTGACGGCGGGCGTCCTCGACGATCTCCGCGGCCTGGCGCTCGGCGAGCTTGACGATCTCGGTCTGCGACGCCTCGCGGACGGCCTGCTCACGCGCCTCGCCGAGGATCCGGTCGCACTCGCGCTTGGCCTCGGCCAGCATCTCCTGGCGTTCCTTGACGATCCAGCGGGCTTGCTTGATCTCCTCTGGGATCGTCGCCCGCATCTGGTCGAGGATGTCGTAGATCTCCTCGCGGTCGATGCGCACTTGGTCGGTCAGCGGGACGGCCTTCGCGTTGTGGACGAGGTCGTCGAGCTTGTCGATCAGAACCAATACATCCATGGGGTTTCGGAGTTTACAGAGGGGACCCGACTGCTTAGCGCTTTCGCCAGAATCGCCAGCCGCGCAGCTCCGGCTCGGGCTCGGGCTCGGGCTCGGGCTGAGCCTTCCGCGGCGGCTCTGGGCGCGGAGCGTCGGTCCCGGAGATCCAGCGGCGCCCGCTCGCCTTCAACTCGTCCAGGAGCCGCTGCGCCTCGCCCTGGGGCAGCAAGACCTCGTCGGCGTCCGCCAGACGCGACTCGAGCCGGTCTGCGGCTTCGCTCACGGCACCGCGGGCGCGGAGCTTCTGCAGGACCTCATGGGCCTGGCGTCTTCCGAGCCTGACGTCACGGCCCGCGCCGAGAAGCTCTTCTACGCTCATTCCTGAGGATTTTCGGGCGTGCCGGGACGCCCGTCCGGGAAGAGTTCCTTGAACCTGCGTGCGACGGCCTCGGGCACGAGCTCTTCCACCTTTCCGCCGAAGCTCGCGATCTCCTTCACCCCGCTCGACGAGACGAAGCTGACCTGCGGGCTCGCCATCACGTACACCGTCTCGACGTCCGGGGCGAGCGTCCGGTTGAGCTGGTTCATCTGGAACTCCCACTCGAAGTCCGAGATCACGCGCAGGCCCTTCACGATCACCTTCGCGTCCCACTTGCGCGCAAAGTCGACGACGAGCTCCGAGAAGACGTCGACCTCGACGTTGTCCAGCTGTGCGAGCGAATCGCGCAGGAAGCCGACGCGCTCCTCGAGCGAGAACATCGGTTGCTTGTGCTGCGGCGTGCCGACGACTCCCACGACGACGCGGTCGAAGATCCCGGCGGCCCGCACGATCACGTCGATGTGGCCGTTCGTGACCGGGTCGTACGTGCCGGGGTAGATCGCGGTGATCACTGGCCTTCGAAGAGGGTGAGGCGCGCCGAGCCGTAGCGGCGGCTCGTGCGCTTCGGCAGCGGCAGTTCGGGCTCCTCGGCGGCGGCGGTCTCGACGAGCAGCAGGCCGTCGGTCGCGAGGACTTCAGGCAGGAGCTGAATCAGCGCGTTTTGCAGGGAAGAAAACCTCCTGTACGGAGGGTCGACGAGGACGAGATCGTAGCGGGTGCCCGTTCGGGCGTCGGCGCGCAGGGCCGTGAGAGCGTCCTGGCAGAGGACGGTTGCATGGTCGAGCTGCAGCTTGTCCAGGTTGCGGCCAATCGTTCGGCAGGCCTCCCGGTCGGACTCGACGAAGGTCGCATGGGCGGCGCCGCGCGAGAGCGCCTCGAGGCCCATCGCGCCCGAGCCGGCGAAGAGGTCGAGCACGGTCGCGTCCTCAGCTCCGCCCGGTCCGATCAGGTTGAAGGCCGCCTCGCGGACGCGGTCGCCGGTCGGGCGGGTCTCGCGACCCTTGGGCGCGAAGATCCGGGCGCCCTTCCGTGACCCGGCAATGATCCGCACTAGGAGCGCTCGGGAAGCGGTGGGTCCTCCTCGCCGTCGAGACAGCGCAAAGCCCACTCCGCCTCCTGGCCTACCGTCCACCAGCCCTCGACCTTGGCTCCGTCGTCACGTAGCCGCTCGAGATGAGGCCGCGATTCCTGCAGGTCGAGCGCACCCGCTGCGAAGGCGCACCAGAAGCGCACGTCTGGCTCGGGGTCTCGGAGCCCCGCCACGATCGGCATGCGGACCTCGGCGAGTACCGGTTCGTGCTGCAAGAGGTGTCCGAGCGCCTCGGCCGCGTGGGCTCGCACCACGGTGCACTCGTCGACGTCGTCGAGTCGCTCGGCAAGCGTCCCGGCGACGTCGCTGGCCCCGCTGAAGCCGAGTACGTATGCCGCCGCCGCTCTCCCCTCCTCGTGCTTTCCGCTCTCGAGCAACCGCTCGACGCCGCGCAGGGCTCGCGGGTCGTCGAGCTGAACGAGCGCGGCTGCGGCTCGCCAGCGCTTAGCTTCGTCGCGAACGGATAGCGCCCGGACGAGCCGCCGGCGCCGGAGGTCGTTCATGCGGCCACGCCCTCACCGGAGAAGAGGTGGTCGACTTCGTCGGCAAGAGGCCCTTCGTAACCGACCAGCTGCTCGGCTGCCGCTCGCGCGCGCTCGAGGAGCGGGCGGTCGCGGCGCCAGTGGACGAAGCGCAGGTCAGAGAGGCCCGCCTGTCGCGTTCCGAGCAGCTGGCCTTCTCCGCGCAGCTCGAGGTCCTTCTCGGCCAGCTCGAAGCCGTCGCTCGAGTCGACCAGCGCCTGGAGCCGCTCCTTCGCGTTGTCCGTCAGCTCCTCGTGCGCGCGGGAGATCAGCAGGCAGTACGACTGCTCGGCGCCTCGTCCGACGCGGCCGCGCAGCTGGTGCAGCTGCGCCAGGCCGAAGCGGTCGGCCTCCTGGACGATCATGATCGTCGCGTTCGGCACGTCCACGCCGACTTCGATCACCGTCGTCGCGACGAGGACGTCGAGCTCGCGCGCCTTGAATCGCGCCATCAGCTCGCGCCGCTCCGCCGGCCGCAGGCGGCCGTGCAGCAGCCCGACGCGGTACTCGCGCAGCTCCGCACGCCGCAGCCGCTCCGCCTCGGCCTCGGCGGCCCTCGCCTGCGACGTTTCGGACTCCTCGATCAGCGGGCACACGACGTACGCCTGGCGACCTTCGTCGAGGTGCCTGCGGAGCCGCTTGTACGCCTCCGACGAACGCTCGGCCGTGACCCAGGAGGTGATGACCGGCTTGCGCGAGGCCGGTGGCTTCGCGATCTCCGTCACAGACAGGTCGCCGTAAAGGGTCAGCGCCAGCGTGCGCGGGATCGGCGTCGCGGTCATGTGCAGCACGTGCGGGGACCGCCCCTCCACCAGCGCCTTGCGCTGCTCGACTCCGAAGCGATGCTGCTCGTCCACCACCGCGACCGCCAGGTCCTCGAGCTCGACACCCTCCTGGATCAGTGCGTGGGTCCCGACGACGATTCGCGCGTCGGCGAACTCGGACTTCACCGATCCGGTCAGGAGAGCGACGGGGACTCCGAGGCCGGCGCAGAGCGGCTCGATCGTCAGGAAGTGCTGCTCGGCGAGCGTCTCGGTCGGCGCCATCAGCGCGCCGCGGAAGCCGGCCTCGACCGCTCGGAGCAGCGCGTAGAGAGCGACGACGGTCTTGCCCGAACCGACGTCACCCTGCAGGAGCCGCTGCATCGGCGCCTCGCGGGCCAGGTCGGCGTCGATCTCGGCGATCGCCTGTCCCTGGTCGGGCGTCAGCTCGAACGGGAGCAGCTCTTGGTAGCGGCGGACGAGGTCTCCGGGCTCGCCGAGGGCCCGCGCCTTCGCCTCCGCGCGGCCTGCCCGCGCCCGCGCGAGACCGACTTGGAGCACGAGCAGCTCGTCGAACGCCAGCCTGCGGCGGGCGGCTTCGCCCTCTTCGAGCGAGTTCGGACGGTGCAGCGCCAGGAGCGCGTCCGAGCGCAGCGGAAGCGCCTCGCGGGCCTTCAGCGGCGCCGGGAGCGGGTCGGGCAGGTCGCGGGCGTTGGGGAGCGCCCGCTCGACAAGGCCGCGGAGCCGCTTCGGCGTGACCTCCTCGCTCGCCGGATAGACCGGCGCAAAATCGGCGGTCGCCGAGACGCCGTTCAGATCGTAGGAGCGCACCTTGAACCCGTTGCGCTCGAGCTGCCCGCGGAGCCGTACGCGCGTGCCGGGCTGCAGCTTGTCGGCGAGCCACGCCTGGTTGAACCAGACTGCGCCGATCTCGCCGCTGTCGTCGGCGACTCGCGCTTGCACGATGGCGAGGTTCCGTCGCGGCCGCCGCACGGAGACGCGGCGCACCTCTCCGGCGATCGCGCTCTCCTCCCCGGCGAGCAGGTCGGCGATCCGCCGCTCGGGCACTGCGGCCTCGTAGCGGTGCGGCCGGTGCTCGAGCAGGTCGCGGATCGTGTTCAGCCCGAGCTTCGCGAGCTTCTTGCTCAGCGCCGGGCCGACTCCGGGCAGCAAGTCGACCGGAAGCGCTACGCGCTCGGGTCGCGGCGTGCCCGGTAACCGCGGCCACGCCGCGGGCGCCTCGTCTCCGGCGAAGCCTCTCGGCACGCGGCCCAGTCTAGGAACCGCGGCGGCTCATGCCTCCTGGAACCAGAAGAACCCGACGGTTCCCGGCCCGGCGTGCGCCCCGACCACCGGCCCAAGGGTCGTCACGAGCTCGATCTCCGCATGCGGCCGTGTACGTCGCACCATCTCGGACAGCGCCTTCGCTCGCTCGGGCGCGTCCGCGTGGGCGATTCCGACCCGCAGGCCGGGGTCATCGCGCGTGCGGGCCTCGAACGCGGCGGCGAACTCGAGGAACGCTTTCCGGTTCCCGCGCACTCGCTTGACCGGCACGACCTCGCCGTCCTGGATCGCCAAGATCGGCTTGATGTGGAGCAGCTCGCCCGCCCACCCACGGGCCCGGCCGACTCGGCCGCCGCGCACCAGGTACTCGAACGTGTCGACCGTGAACAGGAGCCCCGCCTCCCGCCGGTAGCGGTCGACCAGCTCGTCCACGTCGTCGTCGGTCGTTCCGTGCTCGAGGCGCCGCTGGATCGCGAGCCCGAGCATCGCGATCGCCGCGGAGGCGCTGCCGGAGTCGATGGTACGAACGCGCTCATCGCCGAGCAGCCGGGCCGCTGTGCGCGCGCTCTCGATCGTCCCGGAGAGCTTGCCCGCGATATGGAGCGAGAGGATCCGCTCGTACCCGGTGAGCTGCTCGTACGTCTCGAGGAAGTCACCGGGGGTCGGCTGCGACGTCGCCGGCGTCTCCCCCGCCTTCCGCAGGCGCTCGTAGAAGTCGTCCGGGGCGAGCTCGACGTAGTCCCGATAGCTCTCGTCGCCGAAGCGGACGTACAGAGGCACGACGCGCCAGTTCGGAAAGCGGGTCGGGGCATCGGGGAAATCGGCCGTCGAGTCGACGACGATTGCGGTGTTCTCCGCGCTCAGCTTCACGCGGCGGCGCGGCGCGCGGCGTCCCGGATGGCCGAGACGATCGCGTCGAGACCCTCGTCCTTCTCCAGGCATCCGACCGCGCCGGCCTCGAGGAGCGCCTCCCGCTCGGGCGCGTTCACGGAGGCGGTGAGGACGACGACGGCCGTCTGCGGACACGCCTCGAGCACCTCGCGGGTCGCCTGGACGCCGTCGAGCCCCGGCAGGCGGTAGTCCATCAGGACGACGTCCGGCTGCACCTCCGCGACGACACGCGCGGCGTCCAGGCCGTCCGACACCGTGGCGGCTACTCGGATCTCGGAGCGAAGGCCGAGCAGGAGCTCGAGCGCCTCCCGGAAGACGTCGTTGTCCTCGACGAGGACGACCCGAATCGGCTCGCTCACGGCCGGACTCTAACCGCGGTTGCGCTCAGTTCAGACGGTTCGACCGGTCGTTTCAGACGGACGCGCGGGCCAAGCCCGCACGTCCTGAGTCTATTCCGCGGAAAGGAGCAGCGGGTAGTGAGGCTGACCGCCGTCGTGGACGTCGATCTCGAGGTCCGGGTGCTGCCGGCCCAGCTCGTCGAGCAGGCCGTCGAGGGCAGGCGCATCCTGTCCTGTTACGAGCGTCAGCACGTCGCGCGGTTGAGCGAGCAGCGCCTGCGCGACGGCGGCGGCAACGTCGACGAAGGCCGGGCCGGCGGCGATCGCGCGCTCACCGGCGAGCCCGAGGAACTCGCCCTTTCGGGCCGAGAGGCCGTCGATCGTCGCATCCCGCGAGGCGACGGTCACCTCGCCGGTGACGACCTCCTCGAGCGCTCGGCTCATCTCGGCGGCGTTCTCCTCGGCCGAGCGCTCCGAGTTGAAGGCGACGAGAGCGGCAAGGCCGGCCTGCAGCGAGCGCGCCGCAACGACTCGGACCGGCCGGCTCGCGAGACGCGCGGCCTGCTCGGCGGCCAGGATCACGTTGGCGTTATTCGGCAGGACCACGACCTCGGCGGCCGTCGTCGCCTCGACCGCCTCGAGCAGCTCCGCGGTGGGCGGGTTCATCGTCTGGCCGCCTTCCACGACACGCGCGGCTCCCAGGCTCTCGAACAAGCGCCGGTTACCCGTGCCGGCCGCGACTGCGACGACCGCAGAGCGGGCTCGCGTGTCCACGTCCGCCTCGAGGCGCTCTTCCCGCTCCTCGGTTTGGCGGTGCATGTCGGCGATCTCGACCGCCTCGATGACGCCCACCGCCGTGCCGAGCGACAGCGCTGCACCGGGGTCGTCGGTGTGGACGTGGGCCTTCAGTGCGTTCCTGTCGCCGACGACGAGCAGTGAGTCTCCGAGCCGCTCGAGCTGCCGTTCGAGGGTTCCGCGGTCGAGCCCGTCGCCGTCGATCACGAAGGTCGTGCAGTAGCGAAAGCGCGAGAGCTCCCGGTGGACCGCTGCGGGCGGAAGCGCGGAGGCGGGAGGTGGCGCGGGAAGCTCCTCGCCCGCGGCGGCGGCGGCGATTCCGCGCAGGAGCTCCACGAGCCCGGCGGCGCCCGCGTCGACGACGCCGGCCTCCCGTAGGACGTCGAGCTGCTCGGTCGTGCGGGCGACGGCCTCCTCGCCGCGCGCCACGAGCGCCGCCAGCAGCGCGGCCGGCTCGGGGCCCTCGCCGCTCCGGTGTTCGGCCTCCTTCGCCAGCTCGCGAATGACCGTCAGCATCGTCCCTTCGACGGGCTCGCGGACCGCGTTGTACGCCTCGTCGCTCGCCGCCCTGAGAGCGCGCGCGATTGCAGCGGCGTCGATCTCGCGGGCAGAGGCGAGCTTCTCGGCGGCGCCGCGGACGATCTGGGAGAGGATCACGCCCGAATTCCCGCGGGCGCTCATCAGCGCGGCGCGCGAGATCT
>WNGF01002473.1_pt1 | contig 25826 bp, 22 predicted proteins | sample 5400641 | NCBI WGS metagenome assembly WNGF01 (sample SAMN13153371, study PRJNA577476) | soil metagenome | isolation source: 80 cm soil or saprolite under grassland replicate 2 | place: USA:California | collected 2016-06-15 | reverse complement strand
GTCGATGAAGACGCGGAGCGTGAACCGCCCGGCGCCGCGGACCCACTCCACCTCGACGAGCTCGTAGCCGTCGCGGACGAGGACGGGCTCGAGCGTGCGCCGCGCACGCTCGACCAGCGAGTCCTGTCCGACACCCGTCATCGAGATCGTCTTCCCCAAAAATGGAAAAAGTGGGCGCAACGGCGGCCCACTTTCGTAACCCGGCGGATCCGGGCGCGAAAATGTGCGCTGTAGGTAACAAATGGCGGCCGGGGCGTCAAGGAAGACGGTCCGGCAGGGTACCGCGCGGGGCGCCGAGGGCCCGCCGGGGAGGCGATCAGGCGGGGAGGTGGAGCGCGAGCAACCACTCGCGATTGCCCGCCGGCCCCTCGATCGGCGACTCGGCGTCGCCCAGGACCTCGAACCCGAGGTCGCGCGCCGCCGACGCGACCGCCTCGAGCGCCGCGCGGCGCTTCGCGTCGTCCCGGACGACGCCGCCCTTCCCGACCTCGCCCTTGCCGACCTCGAACTGCGGCTTCACGAGGAGGAGCGCGTCCCCGCCGGGCCTCAGGATGGCCTTCACGGCGGGGAGGACGAGCCGGAGCGAGATGAAGGAGAGGTCCCCGGTGACGAGGTCCACCCGCTCGCCGAGCGCCGCGGCGTCGAGGAGGCGCGCGTTCTCCCGCTCGCGCACGACGACGCGCGGGTCGCCGCGGAGCTTCGGGTGGAGCTGCCCGTACCCGACGTCCACCGCGAACACCCTCGCCGCGCCGCGCTGGAGGAGGAGGTCCGTGAAGCCGCCGGTGGAGGCCCCGAGGTCGGCGCAGACCTTCCCGCGCGGATCGACCGGGAAGGTATCGAGCGCCTTCTCGAGCTTGAGGGCCCCGCGGGAGACGTAGCGCGCCGGCGCCGCGTCCGGCTTCAGCCGGATCGGCAGCGCCGGGTCGACGAGCGCGCCGGGCTTGTCCACCCGCGCCTCGCCGACCACCACCGCGCCGGCCATGACGAGCGCCTGCGCCTTCGTGCGGGACTCGGCGAGCCCGCGCTCGACCAGCAGCAAGTCGATTCGAGCTTTCCGGGTCACGCCGCGCCGCGCGCCGCGCGCGCCTTCGCGAGCTCGCGGCAGGCGCGGGCGATCCCGTCGGCGTCGATCCCGAGCTCGGCGCGCTGCTTCGCCTGGTCGCCGTGGGTGACGAACTGGTCGGGCAGCCCGAGCCGCCGGACGAGGAGCCCGTCCGCGACGACCCCGCGCCGCTCGAGCGCCTCGAGGACTGCCGAGCCGAACCCGCCGGGCAGGCAGCCCTCCTCGACGGTGAGGATCCGGCCGGCGCGCAGCCCCTCCGCGACGACGAGGTCCTCGTCGAGCGGCTTCACGAAACGGGCGTCCACGACCGACACGGCGAGGCCGGTCCCGGCGAGCGCCTCGGCGGCGACGACCGCCGGCCGCACCGTCGAGCCGATCGCGACGACGCAGACGTCGGGCTTTCCCGGGACGGCCCGCGCGATCCGGCCCTTGCCGATCTCGAGCACCTTCGGGGTCGTGTCGAGCGGGACGCCCAGGCCGGCGCCGCGCGGGAAGCGGAACGCCGCGGGGCCGTCGTGGGCGAGCGCGGTGTGGAGCATGTGGCGGAGCTCGTTCTCGTCGGACGGCGCCATCACGACGAGGTTCGGGACGCAGCGCAGGTAGGCGAGGTCGAACGCGCCCTGGTGCGTCTTGCCGTCGGCGCCCACGATCCCGCCGCGGTCGAGCGCGAACGTGACCGGGAGCTTCTGGAACGCGACGTCGTGGATGATCTGGTCGTAGGCGCGCTGCAGGAAGGTCGAGTAGATCGCCACGACCGGGCGGACGCTCTCGCAGGCGAGCCCCGCGGCGAAGGTCACCGCGTGCTGCTCGGCGATGCCGACGTCGTAGGTGCGCTCGGGGAAGCGCTGCTTCGCCTTGACGAGCCCGGTCCCCTCGAGCATCGCCGCGGTGATCGCGACGACCTTCCCGTTGCGCTCCATCTCCTCGCAGAGCGCGTCGGCGAAGAGGTCGGTGAACCCCTTCGAGGACGACTTCTTCGTCGGCTTGCCTGTCGCGACGTCGAAGAAGGACAGGCCGTGGCCTCGCGTCGCGACGTCCTTCTCGGCGGGCTCGTACCCCTTGCCCTTCTGCGTGATCGCGTGGAGCAGCACGGGGGCGTCGAAGCTCGCGAGCTTCGCGAGCGCCTCCACGAGCCCCTTCACGTCGTGGCCGTCCACCGGGCCCACGTAATGGAACCCGAGCCCCTCGAAGAGGATGCCGGGGGTGACGAGCGCCTTCGTCGCGTTGATGCCGTGGCGGATGACCTCGATCGCCTCGGCGCCCTTCGGCAGCTTCGCGAGGAAGTCCTTCACCGAGTGGCGCCAGCGGTTGTAGGTGCGCGAGGCGAACTTCTTCGAGAACCACTCCGAGAGCGCGCCGACGTTCGGCGAGATCGACATCTCGTTGTCGTTCAGGACGACGAGCATCTGGCGACCGAGGTAGCCGACCTGGTTCAGCCCCTCGAACGCGACGCCTCCGGTGAGCGCGCCGTCGCCGAGGACCGCGACCACCTTGCCGGGGTCGCCCGCGAGCCGCATCGCCTCGATCATCCCGAGCGCCGCGCTGACCGCGGTCGACGCGTGGCCGACCCCGAAGGCGTCATGCTCGGACTCGTGCCGCTCCGGAAACCCGGCGAGGCCGCCGGGGAGCCGGATGGTCTTGAACCGGTCGCGCCGGCCGGTGAGGACCTTGTGCGCGTAGGCCTGGTGCCCGACGTCCCACACGATCTTGTCCCGCGGCGAGTCGTAGACGTAGTGGAGCGCGACGTTGATCTCGACCGCGCCGAGCGACGAGCCGAGGTGGCCCCCGTTCCTCGCGCAGGTCAGGACGATCTCGTCCCGGAGCTCCTGGCACAGGGCAGGGAGCTCCTCGACGGTGAGCTTCTTGAGATCCGAGGGCGAGTCGATCCGGTCGAGCAGCCGGGGCATGCGGTCCTCCAGGTGCTACTTCGTGCGCGCGACGGCGAAGCGCGCGAGGCCGCGGAGCGCGTCGGCGCGGGGGCCGAGCGGCGCGAGGGCGGCGAGCGCCTCGTCGAGCAACGCGTCGGCGCGGCGGCGCGCCTCCGCGAGCCCCAAGAGGGCTGGAAGCGTGGACTTGCCGGCGGCGGCGTCCTTCCCCGCGCGCTTGCCCAGCGTGGTCGTGTCGGCGGTCAGATCGAGCAGGTCGTCGGCGATCTGGAACGCGAGCCCGAGCTTGAGGCCGCAGGGGTAGACGTCGTCCACCGGCGCGCCCGCCGCGAGGGCCCCGCCTGCCACCGACGCGGCGAGGAGCGCGCCCGTCTTCGTGCGCATGAGCTCCATCACCTCGGGCTCGGCGAGCCGCGCCCCCTCCCCCGACATGTCGCGCGCCTGCCCCTCGACCATGAGGTACGCGTTCGCCGCGAGGAGGTGGGCGAGCGGCGCGGCGCCGGGCTCGGGGCCCGACAGCAGGTGCTCGAACGCGAGCGACTGGAGCGCGTCGCCGACGAGGATCGCGGTCGCCTCGTCGAACGCCTTGTGGACGGTGGGACGCCCGCGGCGCAGGTCGTCGTCGTCCATGGCGGGGAGATCGTCATGGACGAGGGAGTAGGTGTGGATCGCCTCGAGCGCCACGGCGAAGCGCATCGCGAGCGAGCCGTCCCCCGCGTCGCCGCCGTGCGCCTCGCACGAGGCGAGGACGAGCGCCGGGCGGAGCCGCTTGCCGCCCCCGAGGAGCGCGTACCGGATCGCCTCGACGAGCCGGGCCGGGCCCTTGCCGGCGCGCGCGTCCGCGAGCGCCGCGAGCCGGGGCTCGACGCGGGCGGCGACGCCGCGCAGGTACTGCTCGACCGGGATGCCAGCGCTCAAGCGGCCACGTTCTAACACGGGGAACGCCGCCCGGCCCACCGTGGGGGCCGTCACGCCGGGGCGGGGACGGCGCCCGCGCGCTCGTCGAGGATCTGCCGGATGCGTGCGACGAGCCGGTCCATGTCGAGCGGCTTCGGGAAGTAGTCCACCGCGCCCGCCGCGAGCCCGGCCCGCTCGTCCTCGAGGCTCTTGCGCGCGGAGATGAAGATCACCGGGATGTCGCCGAAGGTCGGGTTCTTCTTGATGGCGCGGCAGAGCTCGAACCCGTCGATCCAGCTCATCATCACGTCGAGGAGGATCACTTCGGGGCGGTCCACGTGCATCGCGGAGATGAGCCGGAGCCCGTTCGCCGCCTGCCCGACATCGAACCCCTCGAGCTCGAGCGCGAGCGTCAGCATCTCGCGCGTGTCGCGGTCGTCGTCGACGATGATGACCTTGGGCTTCTTCATGGGCGGCTCGGCGGGCATTCCGGGTCAGCTGCCCTTCCCCGCGCCCTCGGGCGCGAACGGCACGGCCTCGTCGCTCCCGTCGGCGCTGCGCACGAGCAGCTCGACCCTTCGCTCCGCGTCATCGAGCTTCCGGGAGGCGTCCTTCGCCAGCCGGACGCCCTCCGCGAACTTCTCGATGGACTGCTCGAGCGAGAGCTGCCCCGACTCGAGCTCGCCGACGACGCGCTCGAGCCTCGCCACGATCGCATCGTAGGACTCGTCGCCCGCGTCGACGTCTCGCTCGCTCGCCTCGCTCAATGACTCCTCCCGAATCCCATTAACCGCCCCGCCGAAGGGGGTCAACGCCCGACCCGACGGAGGGCGGTCCGCCCGTCCCCCCGGCGGTCCCCGAGCGGCCCGGCAATGGGTCGTCTCCGCCGTCCCGCCCCGTCACACGCGCCTCGAGCCACCCCTCCGCGAGCGCGATGCGCACTGCGTCATCGGGCGCCGCGTCCGCCGACCGGGTCACGAGCTTCCCGTCGCGCAGCACGAGCGAGAAGCCGCGCGCCAGCAGCTTCGCCACGTTGGCCGGCTGGAGCCTGGCGCCCAGCCGCTCGAGGCGGAGCCCCTCGCGGCGGAAGTATGCCGCCTGCCAGGCGCCGAGCCGCCGCGTCGCCGCCTCCATCCGGCCGAGCACCTCCCGGACGCGCCGCCGCGGCTCCTGCCGCCCGAGCCGCGCGCGGAGCGCGTCGAGCCGCTGGCGCCCGCCCCGGGGCCGGCCGCGCACCGCCGCCGCGGCGCGGTGGACGAGATCGTCTACGCGGTGGCGCTCGGGCGAGAGCAGGTGCTTCGGGTCGAGGAGCTCGGCGCGCAGCGCGCGGATCTCGCGGCGCCGGCCCTCGAGACCGGAGAGCGTCGCGCGCTCGGCGCGCCCGGTGAGCGAGCGCAGCGCGGCCGCGAGCTCGTCGCGGACCGGTGCGACGAGCTGCGCCGCGTGGGTCGGCGTCGCTGCGCGAACGTCCGCGACGAGATCGGCGACCGTGACGTCCACCTCGTGTCCGACGGCGGAGACGACCGGGACCGGGCACGCCGCGATCGCGCGCGCGAGCCGCTCGTCGTTGAAGGCACCGAGATCCTCCTGCGAGCCGCCGCCGCGCGTCACGACGACGACGTCCACCCGCGCGCGGCAGAGCGCGCGCAGCGCCGAGACCACCGACGCGGCCGCGCCCTCCCCTTGGACCCGACACGGCGCGATGAGCACCGGGAGCGACGGGAACCGGCCGTGGAGGACCCTCAGGAAGTCGCGGAGCGCCGCGCCCGTCGGGCTCGTCGCGACGCCGACGCGGCGCGGGATGAACGGGAGGCGGCGCTTGCGGGCGGGATCGAGCAGGCCGTCCGCCTGCAGCCGCTCCTTCACTTGCTGCAGCAGGAGCGCCATCGCGCCGGCGCCTCGCGGCTCCACCTCCTGCACGACGAGCTGGTACTTGCCGTGCGGCGGGTAGATCTCCACGAAGCCGCGCGCGAGCACCTCCTGCCCCTCGTCGAGCCGGAACTTGAGCCTGCGCGCCTGCGATGCCCACAGGACGGCGCCGATCACCGCCTCGTCGTCCTTGAGCGAGAAGTAGAGGTGCCCGCTCGCCTGCCGGCGCAGGTTCGCGACCTCGCCTGCGACCCAGACGTCGCGGAACTTCGGCTCGACCGCGTTGCGCAGGGCGCGCGTGAGCTCCGCGACCGACCACGGCCGCGGCGCCGCGCGCTCGAAGAGATCGCCCGTCGCGCCGGCCTGGGGCGGACCGCCTGCGCGACCTCGCGCCGTCACCTGCCGACCTCCCTGGCAGGGCCCTCGGGCTTCGCCGTCGCGCCGCCCCGAAGGCGAATGAGCAGGCGCAGGAACCGGTCGATGTCGCCCTGCGACGAGAGCCGCCACGGCGCGAGCGACGGCCCCTTGCCGACGTGGACACCGAAGACAAGCGGCGCGCCGACGGCGAAGGCGTCCTCGTCGGTCACGTCGTCGCCGAGCACCACCGCGCCGTCGCAGCCGAGCCGCGCGACGAGCGCGCGGACCGCGTCGCCCTTCGACGGGAAGTCGCGCGGGAGCACGTTCAGCACCCGCTTCCCCGCGACGAGCCGCGTCCCCTCGAGCTGGTTCGCCGCCTCGTACACCGCGCGCTCCGCCTTTTTCCAGCCGCGCCCGAGTCCATAGTGGATGGCGAGCGTCGAGCGCTTGTCCTCGAAGTGGACCCCGTCGACGCCGCGGAGGTCCCGCTCGAGCCGCCGGCGCCAGCCGCGCACCTGGCGGGCGACGGCGGCCGGGACCCTCGTCGGGTGCCCGAGCTCGAAGCCGTGGTTCCCGACGAGCGTCGCGTCGAGCCGCCCGACGAAGCGGGCGCAGTCCCGCCACGCGCGCCCGGAGACGACCGCGACGGGATAACGGCTGGCGACGCGATCGAGGAGCTCGCGCGTCATCGGTCGCATCCGGGCGCCCGAAGGGTCCTTCACGAGCGGCGCGAGCACCCCGTCGTAGTCGAAGGCGAGGAGGACACGGCGTGGGGCGGAGGCCGTCCCGACGAAGCGGCCGATCGCGCCGCGGTGGCGTGGGTGGAGCAGATCCTTCATGCGCGGGCGGACGGAACTCTAGCACCGGGCGACGGACGCCGCGCCCGTGTCTTTCCGGCCGAACGAACGTAGAATCGCCGCCGTGCGACGCATCCTCCTCGCCGAGGGCCACGGACCCACGCGCGAGTTCGTGACCCAGAGCCTCGCCGGAGCCGGGTTCGAGGTGCTCGCCGCGCAGGACCCCGCGCAGGCCTACGAGCGCTACGCGGCGTCCCACCCGCTCGCGGTCGTGCTCGCGGCGGACTTCGGCGGCGACGGCGCGCTGGCGCTCGCCGAGCGGCTCCGGCAAGCCGATCCGCGCGTGCTCCTCGTCGTCATCGACAAGGAGCACCTCGGCAAGGCGCGCGGGCTCCAGGCGGCCCTTCCGCTCAAGGCGAACGCCTACATCGCGAACCCGACGCGCCGCGAGCTCGTCGCCAAGCTCTCGCACCTCGTCGCGCAGCGCGCCCCACCGCAGGCCGCCCTCCGCGGCGCCTCGCTCGTGCTCTCGCGCGCGCCGGCCGCGCGCGGCGACCTGAAGCCCGGCGCCGTCGCGCGCATGCTCCACCAGATCTGGCGGGCGCTCTCGGAGGGGATCCTCGTCCTCGACGAGGGCGGCGCCGAGCGGCGCCTCCACTTCCTGCGCGGCGTGCCGGTCGCGTTCCAGTCCGAGGACCCCGCCGACGGGCTCGTCGACTGGCTCGCGGCGAGCGGGCGGCTCGACGGGACGCAGCGGACGCACGCGCTCGAGGCGATGGCGAGCGGGCTCTCGCCCGGGGCGGCGCTCATCGCCGCCGGGGTGCTCGAGCCCGGCGAGCCGCTCCAGGCGGCGCTCCGCGCCCACCTGAAGGCGATGGTCGTCCGGACGGTGGCCGCCCGCGACGGCCGCTGGCGATTCCACCCCGGCCCGGAGTTCGCGAGCGAGGTGCACGCCGTCGAGGTGCTCCCGCTCCAGACGATCCTCGCGGGCGGGCGCGCCGGGATCCCGGCGAAGCACTTCGCCGACGCGCTCCGCTCGGTGATGGACGCGCACCCGGTCCGGACGGCCGAGTTCCAGCAGCTCCTGCCGGCGTGCGGGCTGTCGTCGCAGGACGTCCGGCTCGCGCTGTCGCTCGACGGTCGCGAGACGACGCGCGCCTGGCTCGATGCCCACCAGAGGGACCTCAAGGAGGCGCTCTCGCTCCTCTGGTTCCTCTCGCTCGTCTCGGCGATCTCGTTCCTCGACGACGCGGCGCCAGCCGACCCGTACGGGAAGGCGCCGCCGCGGCGCAGGAAGCCGCTGCCGTCGGACCGCGCGGACGCGCTCCGCCAGGCGGCGCTCCAGATCCTGCCCGGCACCTACTTCCACGCGCTCGGCGTGGACATCGCCGCCGACGGCGCCGAGGTCGAGCGCGCCTACCAGGAGGTCGCGAGCCGGTTCCACCCGGACACCTTCTCCGACTACGACGCGGGCGATCTCGAGGACCTCCTCTCGGCGGTGCAGGACAAGGTGACCGCGGCGCACCGCGTCCTCTCGAACGAGGAGAAGCGGCGTGCGTACCTCTCCTTCCTCATGCTCAAGTTCGAGCTGACGGGCACGCGCCGCCCCGGCATCGACCTCGACGCGGAGATCGCGCTGAAGCGCGGCGAGCGGGCGCTGCTCGCGCGGCGGAACGCGGAGGCGGTCCAGGCGCTCCACGCGGCGGTCGAGCGGAACCCGAAGGAGCCCGAGTACCACGCGATGCTGGGATTCGCGGAGCTGTTCGACCCCGTCCTCCCGAGGCCGGCGCGGGCGCAGGAGGCGCGGCGCGCCGCCCGCAAGGCGCTCGCGCTCGCGGCGGACCACCCGCGCGCGACGGCGGTGCTCGCCCTCGCGGCGGAGGCGCTCGGGGAGGTCCCGGAGGCGCGCCGGCTGGTCCTCGCCGGGCTCAAGGCGCACCCCGCGAGCGAGGTCCTGAAGCGGGTGCTCCACCGGCTCAACAGCCCCCGCGCGTAGCACGCGCAGCCCCCGCGCGTGGTGCGCGCACGCGCCGGGAGGTTGCCGCGCCCGCGGCCGGTCCATAACCCGGAGCATGCCCCGACGCCTCCGCGCGCTCGCCGCGCTCCTTCCGGTGCTGCTCGCGTGCAACGACTACCAGTTCAGCCCGGTGGGGAGCTGCGTCCTCCAGCCGGGGTCCGTCCGGGTGAGCCTCCCGAAGACCTCGAGCGCCGACATCCTGTTCGTGGTGGACGACTCGCCTTCGATGGACCCGAAGCAGGCGGCGCTCGCCGCGAGCTTCCAGGACTTCATCCGGCGGATGGTGGACACGAACGTCGGCCGCGCCGGGCGCGGGCTCCAGCCGCTCGACTTCCAGATCGCCGTGACGTCCTCGTCGATCTTCACCGCGACGCCCGCGGCCACCGCCTGCGTCGGCGGCAACTCGTGCTGCGCGACCTCCGCGTGCACCGACGTCGCGTCCTGCACGCGCGGCACCTCGCAGGGCTGCGGCGGCGGGCAAGTCTGCGTGACCGACCAGGTGCTCGACTCGAGCTTCACCTACGTCGCCGGGATCCAGCCGCGCTGCTGCTCGGTATCTGCCTGCACGCCGTCCGGCGGCTGCTCCCCCGGCGATCGCTGCCCCGTCATGCAGACGACGTTCCCGAGCCCGCTCCCGACGTCGCAGTGCTCGGCCGGGCTCGCGACCGCGGGCGCTCCCTACCCCGCGGGCCGCTTCGTCTCCGCGGGGTCGAACCCGAGGGTGCTGACGTTCCCGAAGACGCTCGACTGGGCGTCGTGGACGACCGCGACGCCCGACCCGCGCCTCGTCGAGCTCGTCGGGCAGTTCCAGCAGAACGTCCGGGTCGGCAGCTGCGGCGCGGGCGAGGAGCAGCACCTCGAGGCGGCCCGGCGCGCGCTCCTGCTCGCGTACGGCGGCGGCCAGCAGGTCGGCGGCGTCACCTTCCCGCGCAGCGATGCGAAGCTCGTCGTCGTCTGGGTCGGCGACGAGGACGACTGCTCGAGCCCGCCGTCCGCGCCGCTCAACGTGTCCGCCTTCTCGCCGGGCGCGGACAGCTGCGTGCTCGACAAGCACCTCCCGGCGGGGAGCCAGCGCGAGTACCCCGTCTCCGAGTACGCCTCGTTCCTCGCGCTCCTCCGGCAGACTGCGAGGGTCGCCGACGTCGGGGCCGCGTTCATCGTGTCGGCCGCGCTTTGCTCCGACGGGTCGTACGCGCCCGCCGACGTCTGCTCCGGCCCGCCGACCTGTCCGGTGGCGCCGGCGGGCTGCGGGGGCGTGTGCGGCGGAGCGTACGCCGCGGGGGAGCGGTTCCTCGCGCTCGCCGACCAGCTCCGCGGCGCGGGGATGGGCGTCGTCGAGGGCTCGGTCTGCGAGGCGTTCGGCCCGGTGCTCGCCGCGATCGCCGACCTCGCGAAGCCGCCGTCGATGCTGCAGCTCCCGACGCAGCCCGCCGCGCGCGCGATGACGAGCGTGCGGATCGTCGACTCCACCGGCGTCAACGTGAAGACGTGCCAGCCCGGCACCGACTGGTGCTTCGTGGACTGCGCCGCGCAGAACGGCGCGTGCCTCGCGACCGGAACCTCGCAGTGCGTCGCCATCAACCACACGAGCGGGCAGTGCGAGGCGGACGCCGGCCAGACCTACTCCGCCGACTACCTCGGGATGGTGCCGTCCGGCGGCTGCCTGACCGCGGCGGAGTGCGCGACCGCGCTCGGAGGGCGGGAGAGCGCGTGGGCGTGCGTCATCGAGCAGGGGATGTCGCGCGGGACGTGCTCGTGCACGGGTAAGTAGAGCGCTCCGGCGAGCCGCTCACGCCGACGCCGAGCCACGCTGCCGGAACGACCGCCGCGTCGCGCTCCCTCTCTCTCGCGCGGCCCTCCCTCTTCCCCTCGGGGGGGCGGACAGCATTTCCCCCTCCGCCCCCGCGAAGCGGGGGAGAGGGTCGGGGTGAGGGGGAGCTCTCGCCACGGGTCGCACAGCATTTCTTCCTCGCCCCCGCGAAGCGGGGGAGAGGGTGTTTGACTCGATGGGCAGCATTTCTCCCCCTCGCCCCCGCGAAGCGGGGGAGAGGGTGTTTGACGCGGACTGGGCAGCATTTCTCCCCCTCGCCCCCGCGAAGCGGGGGAGAGGGTTGGGGTGAGGGGGCGCTCACGCCGCGCTGCTGGAGCGAGCCGCTGCCGCCGGCCGGGCCACCGCGTCGCCGCAGGCGATCCGGCGGCCATGCTGCGATCGTCGCGCGCGACGAGAGCGGGAAAACGGCGCGGCTGCGGAACTCCCGCCCGCGGAGCGCTGCGCGCCCGCGGGCGGTCGGACAGTCCTCGCCGCGCAGAGAGCAGCGGCCCGAGCCGCGCGCGCACGATCGGCGGTAGTGGGCGCCTCCGCGATGCGGCGCCAGCGGCGCCCCGGCCGGCTTCGCTGGGGCTCTGCCGGCGCGAGCGCGAATTGACTCGAACCGCGCGCTTCCCGTCGCTCCGGCGGACACGCTCATCGCGACCGTCACTTCCCCGGGCGCGCTCGGCCGGGCGGGGGTCGTCTCCCGCTGCGCAGGGCCGGTCGCTGCGGACGGACCCAATTCAAAGTACGGAGCCGGGGTGCACGGAACGTATCAACTGCGCGCGCCAGACCACGGTAGCCACTCTCGGTCCCGCCCCCGCGCGCAGTTGGTACGTGCGGACGTGCCCCGGCGTCTGCGCTTCCGGGTCCTCACGACAGTCCGGCGCCGGGCGCGACTCTAGGCCCGGAGCGAGGGACGACGACCCTCCCCGGCCCAGCGCCCGGGCGGCGACGTCCGTCACGCGGGGGCTGCGTGTCTGCCCTTCGACTCCGCGCCGCCTGCGGCGGCGCTACGCTCAGGGTGAACGGGACTCGAAGTCGCCGTCGCTACGCCGCGACCGACTGCGCAGCCGCTCCCTTGCGCACGACGTCGGCCATCGCCGCGACGAAGTCCGGGCGGACACCGAGCGCCGGCACGCGGTAGAAGCCGCGCGCGCCACCCTTCTCCGCCGCAGCCTTCGCGAGGATGTCGAGGTCGTAGAGCGTCTCGAGGTGCTCGGAGACGAACGCGATCGGGACCGCGACGATCGCCCGGTCCTTCGCGCTGCGCTCGAGGAACTCGACCGTGTCGGGGCCGAGCCACTTCGTCGGGCCGACGCGGCTCTGGTACGTCACCTGGAACGCGGGCCCGCCGGCGCGCCGCGCGGTCTCGCGCGCCGAGTGCTCGATATAGCCCGGGTAGGGATCGCCCTTCTTCACCTGGCTCATGGGGAGCCCGTGGGCGCTGAAGACGACGAGGACGCGCTCCCGGTCGGCCGCGGGGACGCGCGCGAGCGTCTCGCGCAGCGCCGCCGCGGAGGCGTCGAGATACGCGTCGTGGTCGTGCCACGTGCAGATCTCCGCGAGCGGCCGGTCCTTCGGCCAGACGCGGCGCAGCTCGAGGAGCGACGATCGGGTCGTCGCGTTCGCGTACTGCGGGTACAGCGGAAACGCGACGGCGCGGTCGGCCCCCGCGGCGAGCGCCTCGCGGACGCCCTCCTCGGTGTTCGGGTGACCGCAGCGCATCGCGAGGTGGCACGACCAGCCGGCGCCGAGCGCCGCGGCGAGGGCGCGGGCCTGGGCTCCGGTGCCCTCCACGATCGGCGACCGTCCGCCGATGAGCGCGTACTTCCCGGCGGACGAGGGCGCGCGCGTCTTCGACACGATCTTCGCGAAGAGCGGCCGCAGCGGGCCCAGCGGCGCGGTGACGACGAGCGGGTCCGAGAACAGCTCGTAGAGGTACGGCTCGACCTCGTCGAGCGAGCGCGGCCCGCCGAGGTTCATGAGGAAGACGGCCGTGTGCGGCATCGAGCCCTCCGAGCTCACCCGAGGCGGTCGCGAGCCAAGGGTGACCGAGCGGGGTCACCCCGGGCGGACCGTCACACCGTCCGCGAGAACTGGTTCTTCGTCCCCGCGTTCTTCAGATAGGCGTCGAACAGCATCGCGACGTTGCGGACGAGCAGCTGCCCGAGCGGCGTGACGCGCAGGACCTTCCCGTCGAACGTGACGAGCCCGTCGTCCTGCAGCTCCTTCACTCCGCCGCTCAGGTTCGCGTCGATCGCGGCGCGCGCCGCCTTGCCGAACTTCTCCTCGACCTCTCCGAGGTCGAGCTTGAGCAGGCACATGACGCGGTTGATGACGAACCGGCGCATCACGTCGTCGTCGCTCATCGCCGCGCCGCGCTCGACCGGGATCACCCCGGCGTCCACCTTCTCCCCCCACTCCTTCAGCTTGTGGGAGTTCTGGACGTACGCGCCGCCGATGTCCGAGATGGAGCTGATCCCGAACGCCACCGTGTCCGGCGCGGGACGGATCGTGTAGCCCTGGAAGTTCCGGTAGAGGTACCCGCCGTCCTGCGCCTTCGCGAGCTCGTCGCTCTCGAGCGCGAAGTGGTCGAGGCCGATGAGGCGGTAACCGGCGTTCGTGAAGGCCTCCACCGCGCCGAGGAACAGCTCGACCCGCTGCTCGGTCTTCGGGAGCGCCTCCTGCGGCAGCAGGCGCTGGTGCGGCTTCGACCACGGGACGTACGCGAAGCCGAACACGGCGAGCCGGTCCGGGTGGATCGCGATGATCCGCGCGAGGGTGTCCTTCCAGGTCTCCGGCGTCTGGTACGGCAGGCCGTAGATGAGGTCGAGGTTCACGCCGTGGAAGCCGTTCGCGCGCGCCGCGGCCACGAGCCCCGCGGTCTCCTTCTCGCCCTGGATCCGCCCTACGACCTCCTGGACCTTCGCGTCGAAGTCCTGGACGCCCATCGAGATCCGGTTGAAGCCGAGCTTCGCGAGCGTCTCGATCTGCGACTCCGTCGTGATGGCGGGGTCGATCTCGACGGCCTTCTCGACGTCCTTCGTGAACGTGAAGTGGCGCGCGAGGATCTCGTGGCAGCGCGTGAGCTGCTTCTCGTCGAGGAAGGTGGGCGTGCCGCCGCCCCAGTGGAGCTGGGACGCCGCGCGGCGGTTCGGAAGCTTCGCCGCGACGAGCGCGACCTCCTTCTCGAGCTCGTCGAGGTAGGCGTCCGCGCGCGAGCGGTCGTGCGTCGCGATGACGTTGCAGCCGCAGAAGCGGCACATCTCGCGGCAGAACGGGAGGTGGACGTAGATCGAGAGCGGCGCCGGCGAGCGATCGGCGCGGGCGAGGTGCGCCGCGTACTCCGCGGGCCCGAACGTCTCCTTGAACTCGACCGCGGTGGGATAGCTCGTGTAGCGCGGCCCCGGCCGGTCGTACTTCTTGAGGAGCTCCCAGGACGGGATCTGGATCACGCTCGCCTCACTTCCAGGTGAAGGCGTGGACCGCGTCCACGACCGCCTTGACGTTCTCGATCGGCGTCGGGGGCTGCAGGCCGTGGCCGAGGTTGAAGATGTAACCCGGCTTCGGCCCAGCCGCCTGCATGATCCGGCGCGCCCGCTCGACCGCGACGTCCTTCGGCCCGAGCAGGACGGTGGAGTCGAGGTTCCCCTGCACCGCGACGTCCGGGAGGCGCGCGCGCGCGTCCTCGATCGGCATGCGCCAGTCGACGGAGACGACGTCGAAGCCGAGTCCGGCGATCCGCTCGAGGTGACCACCCATCCCCGTGCCGAAGAAGATCACCGGCACGCCCGCCTTGCGAACCGCGTCGGCGATCCGGGCGAGATACGGGAAGCTGAACTCCTCGAGATCGTAGCGGTCGAGCTCCCCGAGCCAGCTCTCGAAGATCTGCGCGGCCTCGGCGCCCGCCGCGATCTGCTCCTCGATCTGCACGATGGCGGCGCGGGTGAGCTTCTCGAAGAGCGCGTGGGCGGACTTCGGGTCGGCGTAGAGCATCGTCTTCAGCCGGCTGAAGCCCTGGCTCCCACCCTCGACGACGTAGCTCGCGACCGTGAACGGCCCACCGACGAAGCCGATGAGCGGAACGCGCCCGGCGAGCGCCGTCCGGATGGCCCGCACGCCGTCGAGGACGTACGGGAGGTCCTTCTTCGGGTCGGGGATCTTCAGCGCGTCCACGTCGGCGCGCGTCCTCACCGGGTTCGCGATCTTCGGACCGCCGTCACCCTTCCCCTTCTCGCCCTTCTCGAACGAGAGGTCGAGCCCCATCGCCGGGAGGTGGACGAGGATGTCCGAGAAGAGGATCGCGGCGTCGAAGCCGAACTCGTCGATCGGCGCGACGGTGACCTGCGCGATGAGCTCGGGCGACCGGCACAGCTCGAGGAAGCCGACCTTCTGCCGGACGGCGCGGTAGGAGGGCTGATAGCGCCCGGCCTGGCGCATCATCCAGACGGGGAGGCGATCGACGGGCTGCCGGCGGCACGCGGCGAGGAATCGGTGGGTCATTGGGGGTGGCATCTTAGTCCAGCCCCGCGCCCCGCGGTACAGGCGGGAGGCGGGGCAGCCGCCGGTCACACTGTGCGTCTTGCCCGCCTCCTCTCCAGGCAGCCCCACCCGCTCCGCCCTTCCGGCGGAGCTTCGCCTGGAGGTTCCGATGCGGAAGCTCGCGCTCTTGGTCTGTCTCGCCGCCGTCACGCTCGCCGCCGTCCCCGCCCGCACGCCGGCGCTCGAGTACGAGGAGGGCTCGATCGGCCCCGGCACCGTCTACGGGCTTTGGGTCCCGGACGCCTGGAACGGCGATCTCGTGCTGTACGCGCACGGGTTCCGGAACCCGAACTGCCCGCTCGCCGTCCCCACCACCCCCGCGGCGATCTGCCTCGGCGGCGACTCGGGGACGCCGCAGGCCGTCCGGCCGGTGCGCGACGCGCTACTCGCGATGGGCTATGCCTTCGCCGCGTCGAGCTACTCGGACACGGCGCTCGCGCTCAAGGAGGGCACGGAGCAGACGTTCCAGCTGAAGAAGATCTTCGGCGCGCGGTTCGCGCCGCCGCGCCGCACGTGGCTGTGGGGCCACTCGATGGGCGGCGCCATCCTGGTGAAGCTCGCGGAGCAGCACGCCGGCGAGTTCGACGGCGCGGTCGCGGCTTGCGGGATGATCGGCGGCTCGCCGACGCAGTTCCGCTACGTCGCGGACGCGCGGGCGGTCTTCGACTGGCTGTTCCCCGGCGTCGTCCCGGGCGGCGTCGCGTCCATGCCGGCGGGGCTCACCTTCTACGGTGACGTCGTCCCGAAGGTGCTCCCGCTCTTCCAGCCCTCGAACCCCGACTTCCAGACGAACGCGGCGAAGCTCGTCGCGTGGGCGTCGATCGCGCAGATCCAGTACCGGTTCCGCACGTTCCCCGAGCTCGTGAAGGGCGCCCTCGAGCTCCTCTACTTCCAGACGCTCGGGACGCCGGGCGTGCTCGCCGCGGCCCACGGGTTCCCGACCGACACCCGCGACGTCGCGTACGCGCTCGCCGCGCCGGTGCCGTGGCTCGACCTCGCGGCGCTCAACGCCAGCGTGGAGCGCGTCGCGGCGGACCCGGAGTCCCTCGCGTACGCCGAGCAGTGGTACGACCCGAGCGGCGCCCTCGCGATCCCCATGATCACGCTCCACACCGTGGCGGACGCGGCGGTCCCGCCCGTGCACGAGGACGTGTACCTCGCGAAGGTGAAGGCCGCGGGGCGCGAGCACCTGCTCGTCCAGCGCGAGTTCGCGCACGACCCGGCGACGGAGCCCCCGGACGGCCACTGCACGTTCAAGCCGGCCGAGGAGCTCTCCGCGTTCTCGGATCTCGTCCAGTGGGTCGAGACGGGGACCCGGCCGGCGGGCTGGAAGCTCCGCTGAGGGGGCGTCCCGTCTCGAACGGTGCTCGACAGCGCGCGGCGCGAGCGCCATCACCCGGCGCGTGCGCCGCGCGCTCCCTCTCGTCCGCCTGGCGGTCGCGATGCTCGTCGCGGGCTGCGTCCCCGACGTCCACCACATCGGACCGATCGCGGCCCCGGCCCGCGCGAGGCCGGCCGAGGTGCGCGTCCTCGTCTTCGGCGACTTCGGTTACCGCACGCCGGCGCAGTGGCTCGTCGCGCGCGCCATCCGGAAGGAGAGCCGCGCGCGCCCGTTCGACCTCGCGCTCGAGCTCGGCGACGCCCTCTACCTGTGCGGCCCGGATCCGGCGCGGCCGGGGGCGGAGGGGTGCCGGTTCGGGGAGGACGGGGCGACCGTCGTCCCACGCTACGTCCCGCCGGAGGAGCCGCTCTACCGCGTGAACGAGGAGCGGCTCCAGGGGCTCGTCGCGCGCGACGGCGCGCCCCTCACCTTCTTCCTCGCGCTCGGGAACCACGACGTCGGCTGGGGCGGCGGCCGCTGCGCCTCGCCCGGCCTCGCGGACGACGAGGCGAGCCGCCGCCGCGCGTGCCTCTGCGTCGCGCACCGCACGCCGACCTGGACGATGCCGGCGCGCCATTACGTCGTCGATCGTGGCCCGATCCGGATCGTGGTGGTGGACACGAACGTGGTCGTCGCCGACTACGGCGGGTTCACGCTCGACGACGAGGTCGCGTTCGTGCGGAGCGCGACCGCCGGGTGCGGCGAGGGGCGGTTCTGCTTCCTCGCCGGCCACCACCCGCCCGCGGCGGTCCACGGCTACGGCCGCGGGCGCGCGCCCGCCTACGCCCGGCGCATGGCGCGGCTCGTCGCGGCGGCGGAGGGCCGCGCGGTGGCGTTCTTCGCGGGGCACGTGCACACGCTCGAGCACCTCGCGCTCGGGCCGCTCGACGTCTTCATCTCGGGAAGCACGGCGATGGGCGGGCCGATGTCGCTGCGCTGGAAGGTGCCCGCCTCCGCCCAGGCGCGGTTCGTGACGACCGTGTGGGGGTTCGCGATCCTCGAGGCGGACGGGACCGGCTGGCGGGTCCGGTTCCAGGACTTCGAGGGCGAGCCGCTCCACTGCTGCGAGGCGGGCCCGCGGGGGCCGTGCCTGCCGGTCGAGTGCCGGTGAGCCCGCGCGACCTGCCGACGCCAGGTCGCGATGGGGCTCTAGAACCGCTTGAACTGGCCCCCGGAGCCGTTCCTGGCGCTCCGCGCGGCGACCGGGTGAGGGAGCGCCTTCTCGGGCGCGCGAGGCGCCGTAGGCGCGGGGAGGTGGCTTCGCGCGTGCTGGCGCGCGCCGGGCTGGGCGCGGGCGTGGCTCGCGACGTCCCCGACCTGGAAGAACGACATGAGCTGCTGGAGCGACTCTGCCTGGCTCGACATCTCCTCGGCCGTCGAGGCGAGCTCCTCGGAGGCGGACGCATTGCGCTGCGTCACCTGGTCCACCGAGCCCATCGCCTTCGAGATCTGGCCGACGCCCGCGGACTGCTCCTGGCTCGCCGCGGCGACCTCCTGCACGAGGTCCGCGGTCTTGCGGATCGCGGGCACGAGCGCGTCGAGCAGGGTCCCCGAGCGCCCCGCCACCGCGACGCTCGCCTGTGCCTTCTGCTGGATGTCCTTCGCCGCGCTCTGCGCGCGCTCCGCGAGCTTGCGCACCTCCTGCGCTACCACCGCGAAGCCCTTGCCGTGCTCGCCCGCGCGCGCCGCCTCGATGGCGGCATTGAGGGCGAGCAAGTTCGTCTGGTACGCGATCTCCTGGACGATCGAGATCTTCTCCGCGATGTCGTTCATGGCCACGACCGTCTCGCGCACGGCGACCCCGGTCTCCTCGGCGTCGCTCGCCCCCGCCTTCGCCATCGCCTCGGTCTGCCGGCTGTTCTCCGCGTTCTGGGTGATGGAGGCGTTCATCTCCTCGAGCGAGCTCGTCGTCTCCTCGACGGAGGCCGCCTGCTCGCCGGTGCCCTGCGAGAGCGTCTGGGAGGTGAGCGAGACCTGCGACGCCGCCATCGCCAGCGCGTCGGCTCCCCCACGTACCTCGGCGATGATCTGCCGCAGCGTGCCGCTCATGTCGCGCATGGCCGTCTGCAGGGCGGCGATCTCGTCCGTCCCGTCCACCACGACGGTGCGCGACAGGTCTCCGCGGGCGATCAGCTGCGCCGTGCTCACCGCGTCGAAGACCCGGCGGACGAGGCTCGTCGTGATCGCGAGCGCGAGCGCGAGGAGCAGGAAGGTGGCGCCGATGGTGACCGACAGGATCGTCCGGTTCGCGATCGAGACCCGCTGGCCGCCGCGCTTCTGGCTCTCGCGGGACGCATCCTGGACGACCTCCGCGAGCACCGAGAGCTCGCGCTCGAGCTCCTTGAACTGCCGATCGAACTCGGGGAGCTTCGCGAGGGCCGCGGGCCGATCGGTGAACGCGAGCGCCACCGTCGAGCGCGTCAGCTGCACGTACCGCTCGAGGGTCGCGGAGATCGCGGTCGCCTTCGCGCGGACCTCCGCCTCGTTCATGCTGCGGGCCGCGTCCGCCGCCGCCTGGACGAACCGCCTGGCGTGCTCGTCCGTCTCCGCGACGACCTCGTCGCGCTCCGCGGCGCTGCCCGCGAGCGAGACGTGGAGCGCCTTCATCACGTCCCCGCGCAGCGCGTCGTGGAACATGTCCAACAGAACGGTATGGCGTACCGCCACGAGGTCCTCGGCGATGTCGTCCATCGCGTCGGCGACCGCGGTGGTCCCGGAGTAGCCGGCCCAGCCGGAGCCGAGCACGAGCGCGACGCCGGTCGCGGCGAGCATGAAGAGCTTCTTCTTGATGGTGAATCCGTTCGCCATGGACACGGTCTCGCTCTCTCCCGCAGCAGCCGCGCTGCGCCCTCGCTCGAAGTGGGTTCGGCGGATCGCCGCCCCATCGAGCTCGGCGCGGCCGTTCTGCAGCGTACGCGCCCCGTGATGAGTACGCGACCGAGCGGCAATCGTCCCACCCTCGACCGTGGGACACCTGTCCGATTCCCGGCTCGCCGCGGCCGCGGACTAACGCCCGCGCTGCGCGGCGATGACGAGCGCGGAGAAGGCGAGCATCCCGAGCCCCCACCCGACGAGGACGAGCCCGGCGACGATGGCGGCGGCGCCCTTCACCGTGCGGCCCTGGACCACCGCGCTCCGGCGGCGGATCGCGGCGAGCCCCTTCACGGCGACGAAGAGCCCCGGCCCCGCCAGCAACCCGGCGGCGAGGAGGAGGAGCGCGCGCGCCACGTCAGGCCCCCGCGCCGAGGAGCGCCGCTGCGGCGGCCGCCGCGGTCACGCCCGCGATCCGGACGCGCTTGCGCCGGCCGGTCTCGCCCGCGAGCAGCGCGACGTCGGCGCGCTTCACGCCGCACACGCCGGCGAGGAAGGCGAGGAGCGCCGCGTTCGCCTCGCCGTCGACCGGCGGCGCAGCGAGCTGGATCTTGAGGCGGCCGTCGTGCTCGCCGACGACGCGCGTGCGCGAGGCGCGCGGCTGCACGTGCAGCTCGAGCACGGCCCCGCCGGCGCCCTCGCGCGCCCACTCCGTCACGCCCGGACCCCGAGGACCACGATCTTCGCCTGGTCCGCCTTCTCGACCATGCGCTCGAGGTCCATCACGAGCGTCGCGCCCGCCTCGACGGCGAGCACGCGGCCGCCCGCCTCGCGCAGCACGTCCACCGTGTCGGGCCCGACCGCAGGCAGATCGAACCGGCGGTCCTGGCTCGGCTTCACCGCCTTCGCGACGACGAAGCCGCCGCTCTTCGCGAGCTCGCCGCCGCGCCGGATGCAGGCGTCGGTCCCCTCGAGGGCCTCCACCGCGAGCGCGACGCGGTCCTTCACGACGACCGTCTGGCCGAGGTCGAGCCGCCCGACGCCGCGCGCCAGCTCCAGGCCGTAGCGCGCGTCCGCGAGCTCCTCGTCGGTAGGCCGGTGGCGGCCGAAGACGCCCTCCGGCGCGAGCCGGTCGGCGAGGAACGGGGTCGGGTCCGTGATCGGCACCCCCTCCTCCTCGAGGAAGCGCGCCATCGCGCGGAGCAGGTTGTCGTCCGAGCGGATCGCGACGCGCGCGAGCACCCGCAGCCCGGTCGCGTCGAGCATGGCGTCCGCGAAGAACCGGCGCTTCGTGATCGCGCCGAGCATCACGGTCTGCGTCGCGCCGCCGGCCCGGAGCGCCTCGAGGATGTGCCCGATCTGGCCGAGCTTCACCCAGGTGATCGCGTCGACCTTCTCGGCGAGCGAGGGGTCCGTCTCGTTGCGGTGCGCGACCGCGACGACCCGGTGGCCCGCGTGGCGGGCGCTCTCGGCGAAGAGCAGCGGGAAGCGGCCGCCGCCCGCGATGAGCCCGATCGTGCCCATCGCGTGCTACCGCGTGATGCCGCGCTGCGACGCCTTCACGAAGGCGACGAAGTGGTCGATCTCGGGGTGGGACCCGAGCTCCGCCTCGACCTGCGCGAGCGCCTCCGCGAGGCCGAGGTTCGAGCGGAAGACGATCTTGTAGAGCTGCTTCACCCGCCCGACCTGCTCCTCGGTCATGCCCGCCCGCTGGAGACCGACGGTGTTGAGGCCGGCGAGCTCGGCGCGCGTGCCCGCGACGGTGCAGTAGGGCGCGACGTCCATCGCGACGCCGGTGAGCCCCGACACGAACGAGAGCCGCCCGATCCGGCAGAACTGGTGGGCGGCGGCGAGGCCGGAGATGTGGACGTGATCCTCGATGATCACGTGCCCGGCGAGCGCGACCGAGTTCGCGATGATCGCCCCGTCGCCGATCCGGGAGTCGTGGCCGACATGGCTGTAGGCCATGAACAGGCAGCCGTTCCCGATGGTGGTGACGCCGCCCCCCTGGACCGTGCCGAGGTTGATCGTCACGCACTCGCGGAAGGTGTTCCGGTCGCCCACGACGAGCGCGGTCGGCTCGCCGCGGTACTTGAGGTCCTGCGGGATCTCGCCGACGACGGCGTGCGGGAACACGCGGTTCCCCTCGCCCATGCTGGTGTGCCCGGTGACGACGGCGTGGGCGGCGAGCACGGTCCGCGGCCCGAGCTTCACGTGCGGGCCGACGACGGCGTACGGACCGATCTCGCAGGTCGGATCGACCTGCGCCCCGGGCTCGACGACGGCGGTGGGGTGGATGGCCATGGCGCGACTCCCTCAGGCGTCCTTCGGGTCGACGAGCATCGCCATGAACTCGGCCTCCGCGACGATCTGCCCGTCCACGACGGCGGTGCCCTTCTCCTTCCAGACGGCACCCTTCTGCTTCGTGACCTCGACGTGCAGCTCGAGCCGGTCGCCGGGGACGACCGGCTTGCGGAAGCGGGCGCCGTCGATCCCCATGAGGAAGGTGAGCTTCCCCGCGTCATCGGGACCGAGCGACATCATCGCGAGCAGCGCGGCGGCCTGCGCGAGCGCCTCGAGGATGAGGACTCCCGGCATGACGGGCTTCCCCGGGAAATGGCCGGGGAAGAACGGCTCGTTCATCGTCACGCTCTTCCAGGCGACGATCTTCGCGTGCGGCTCGAAGGCGACGACCCGGTCCACGAGCAGGAAGGGCGCGCGGTGCGGGAGGAGCTTCTGGATCCCCACGACGTCGAGGATGGGTTTCTTCGGTTCGGCCGGACGTTCCGCTGTCATCGCTTCTTCTCCTGTTCGCCCTCGAGGCGCGCGAGCGCGGCGCGCAGCTCGCGCAGCTCGCGGCGCATCTCGGTGAGGCGGTTGAACACGGCGGAGTTCCTCGCCCACTGCACGTCGGGGGTCGCCGGAGATCCGGCCACCCGCCCGCCCGGCTCGATGTCGCCGCCGACGCCGGCCTGCGCGGCGATGGTCGCGCGGTCGCCGATGGTGACGTGGCCGACGACGCCGGCCTGCCCCCACGCGACGACGCCCATCCCGAGCTTCGTCGAGCCGGCGATGCCCACCTGCGAGGCGAGGATCGAGAGCGGCCCGATCTCGACGTTGTGGGCGATCTGGACGAGGTTGTCGATCTTCGCGCCGCGCCCGATGCGGGTGATCCCGAGCGTCGCGCGGTCGACGCAGCTGTTCGCGCCGATCTCCACGTCGTCCTCGACGATCACGATCCCCGCCTGCGGCACCTTGTAGTGGCGCGGCCCTCGCCCCTCGCCCTCGAGGTCGAGCGCGAAGCCGAACCCGTCGGCCCCGATGACGCAGCCGGGCTGGAGGATCACGCGATCGCCCACGACGCAGCGCTCGCGCACGACCACGTTCGCGTAGAGCAGGCAGTCCGCGCCGACGCGGACGTCCTCGCCGATCTGCACGCCCGGGAAGACGATGGTGCGGGGCCCGATCTCGGCGCGGGGGCCGATGCTCGCGAGCGGCATCACCTGCGCGCTCGGGTGGACCCGCGCGCTCGGGTGGACGGCCGCCTCGGGCGCGACCTCCGGCATCGACTCGCGCGGCGGGTGAAAGGCGGTCGAGATCTTCGCGAACGCGAGATAGGCGTTCTTCGCGCGCAGGACCGTGCGTCCGGCGGGCACGTCCTCGTCCGGCTCGACGATCACCGCGCCCGCGCGGCTCGCCTCGAACGCCTTCCGGTACTTCCGGTTCGAGAAGAAGGACACGTGCGAGGGGCCCGCGTCCTCGAGCGGCGCGACGCCGTCGAGGGGAAGCGCGCCGTCCCCCTGCACCTCGCCTCCGACCTTGGCGGCGAGCTCCGCGAGCGTGAACGAGGTCACCGCGCCGCTCCTCACTTCTTCGGGGCCGCGGCCGGCTTCGTCTCGCCCTTCTTCGACGCGGCGGCGCCGCCGCCCGCGGGGTGGCGCGCGTTGTACTTCCGGATGAGCTCGTTCGTGAGGTCGAGGGACGCCGGCGCGTAGACGACGCCCGCGCCCTTCTCGAACACCATCGTGACCCCGTCCGCCTCCGCGATCTCGCGGACGATGTTGGCCATCCGGTCGAAGATCCCCTTCGTCGCGTCGCGCTCGCGCTCGGAGAGGTCCTTCTGGAGCTGGACGAAGAGGCCCTGCAGCTCGCGGGCGCGCCGGTCGAGATCCGCAGCCCGGTCCTTCTTCGCGGCGTCGGACATCACCACCGCCTGCTTCTCGAGATCGGCCTGCAGCTTGTCGAACTCGGTCTTCTTGACGTCGAGCTGCTTCTGCTTCTCGTCGAAGTCCCTCTTCAGCAGCGCCTTCGCCGCCTTGCCCTCCTCCACCTCGTTGAGGGCGCGCTGGAGGTCCACGGTGCCGAGCTTCGTCTCGGCGCGCGCGAGCGCCGGCGCGAGCGCGAGCGCGAGGACGAGGGCCTTCGTGAGCGAGGTCGACATGTCTTCCTTCCTTCCCGTGCTGTCTTTAGAAGAAGTTTCCGATCGTGAACTGGAAATCGAACGGCTCGTCGATGTAGTTGCCGGTCGCGCGATCCTTGCGGCGGTTCAGCGGGAAGCCCCACTCGAACCGGAGCGGGCCGATGGGGCTGAACCAGCGGAGCCCGAAGCCGACCGACTTGTAGAGCGAGAGCGAGACCGCCGGGTCGGAGTATTGACCCCTCGCGAACGAGTTGCCGAGGTCGGAGAAGACGACCCCGCGGATGCCTGCCTCGCCGAAGAGCGGGAACTCGAGCTCGAAGTTCAGGATCGCCTGCTTGTCGCCGCCGGTCGCGACCTGGCGGGTCGCCGAGTCCGGCGCGGTCGACGAGGTGTTCGACGTGAGCGGCGAGATCGAGAGGTACCGGTACCCGCGGACCGAGTTGATGCCGCCGACGTAGAAGAGCTCCGAGATCGGCACCTTGTGGTCGGCGTCCCAGTCGCGGATGAGGCCGAGCGTCAGCTTCGCGCGCGCGACGAGGCCGCGCCAGATCGGGTGGTAGTAGCGCCCGTCGAGCGAGTAGCGGGTGAAGAGGTTCACCTCGCGCCCGAAGATCGCGCTCGGCGCGAGCTCCGGCGGCGCGGCCTCGCCGGAGAGGGCGACGAAGAACCCCTTCGACGGGAAGAGCCGGTTGTCGCGCTTGTCCCATTGCAGCGAGAGGCGCACCGAGCTCGTCGTGCCCGACTTGAACTGGCTCAGGGCCGTGGTCTCGAGCTGCGCCGCGGTCACGTCCACGCGCTCGTTCGTGTAGGTCGCGAAGAGGCGCATGTCCTCGAGGCGCTTCGCGAACCCCCACCAGCGCGAGAGGCCGGAGAGCTCGTACCCCCAGGTGAGCGAGCCGCCGACCGAGCGGCGCGTGAACGTCGTGTAGATGCCCTCCGTCATGTAGAGGTCGAACGCGAACGTCCACCGCGTGTCGAGGAAGTACGGCTCGACGAACTGGATCTGCCCGAGCTGGCGGATCTTCGACCACTGGATCTGCAGGGACAGCGTCTGGCCCCAGCCGAAGAAGTTCTGCTGCGAGACCTGGCCGGTGAGGATGAAGTTCTCGTACGAGGAGAAGCCCATGCCGAGCTGGAACGTGCCCGTCGGCCGCTCCTTCACCTCGACGGTGGCGACGATCTTGTCGTCGGCGGTCCCCGGCTTCGTCGTGATGTCGGCGGTCTCGAAGAACCCGAGCGCGGTCACGCGCTGGCGCGAGGTGCGCAGGGCCGACCCGCTGAACCGCTCGCCCTCGAAGATGCGCAGCTCGCGCCGGATCACCTTGTCGCGGGTCTTCTCGTTCCCGACGACCTCGATCCGCTCGAAGCTCACCATCTTGCCCGGCTGCACGTCGAAGGTGAGGTCGACGATCCGCTTCTCCGCGTCGGTCGTCGTGAGCGGGGAGACGTTCGCGTAGGCGTGCCCGAGGTCCTTGTAGACGTCGCCCATCGCGAACAGGTCCGCGGCGACGTCGGCGCGCGAGAAGGTGGCGCCGCTCTTCGTCCGCAGGAGCCGCCGGAGCTTCGGCTCCTGGTCGAGGAGCTGCCCGTCGAAGGCGAGCTTGCCGATCGTGTACTGCTCGCCCTCCTCGACCGGGATCGTGATGTAGATGAGCCGCCGGTCCGGCGAGAGGGCGACCGCGGGCGTCCCCAGCTTGATCGTCACGTAGCCGCGGTCGAGGTAGAGCGCCTGCAGCGCCTGCAGGTCGCGCTGGAGCGCCTCCTCGCGGTAGGTGCCCGCGTCGGAGAGAAACGAGAGCAGGCTGCCCTCGCGCGTCTGCATCACCTTGTGGAGGTCGTCGGCGGGGACGTGGGCGTTCCCGATGAACCGGACCTCCTTCACCTGGACCTTCGCCTGCTCGTTCACGACGAACACGACGTCGACCTGGTTGTCGGGGCGCTCCTCGATGCGCGAGGTGACCTCCGCGAGGAAG
>WNGF01002471.1_pt1 | contig 25829 bp, 27 predicted proteins | sample 5400641 | NCBI WGS metagenome assembly WNGF01 (sample SAMN13153371, study PRJNA577476) | soil metagenome | isolation source: 80 cm soil or saprolite under grassland replicate 2 | place: USA:California | collected 2016-06-15 | reverse complement strand
GGTCACATCAGACTGAGGACCACCACACCACCACGATGACCAAAGCCCCGCCCGGCACCCGCCCGGCGGGGCTTCCCACACCCCGCACATCCTCACCATCAACGACGTCTACGTCCTCAACGAAAGCGACGCGCCACAGCTGGCAATGGCTGGACCAGCAGCCCGACGGATGTCTCGACCCGGCCATGCGGCACACGCTGGACCGTCTGGGCCCCACCCGGCGCGCCGAGTCGGCAGTGGCCGCCATCAACGCCCGGACCGCCGGCGACTACCTGTACCTGCTGCCCGACGGCGGCCAGACCCTCAACCCCGCCGACTAGCGGCGCCAACCCACCTCCTAGCCGGCACGCCGCACGGTGTCGGCCGTGCCGGTCTGTCCGGGCCACGGCGCACCCGCACGGCCGGCCTCCGCGTGACGGCGCTCGACCACCGCCGCGTACACGCACCCGACCAGGGCTCACGCCGCAGCGGCACCCACCAAGGCACGCCGGACGCCGCCGCTCGGCGGATCCCCGGCATCTCCGCGGCTACGCCCTCGGGCAACTCATCAGCAACCCACATCCGAAACGGAGACCACCGTGTCACCCGACACCAGCGACACCGCCGACCCGGCGACGATCACCAGCCCGCCCGGCCCCGGCTCGGCGGACCTTGGCTACCTGCACCCCGACAACCTGCGCCTGGGCGGCACCGGCGTATTCGCCGGCGACTGGGCCTGGACCGCAGCCACCGACGGCACCTGGCGCATCCCGGTCGGCTTCGTCGGAACCCTCATAGACACCTGGAACGGGTGGGCAGTGTTCGCCTGCACCCGCGAGGTCGCCGAAGCGATCGTCGCCGACCAGCAGCGACTGCGCGACGCCGAACGCGCCCGGCTGGCCGCCGAGGGCCTCCAGGGCGACGAGCTCACCGCCCGCCTCGACGAGGCGATCGCACCGATGCGGTTCGACGGCGACGACATCGTCGTCGACGAACGCGCCAGCTACGACAACGACCCGGACGCGCTGTCGCGGATCACGCCGGACACCGACGGCCGGTACGTGGTGTGCGGATGGTCGTGGACATGGACCGCGGTCGATCCCGGTGACTGCGACCGGATCGTCGGGCAGCTCCCGCCCCGAGGCCGGCACCAGGATTACGTGGTGCTCACCCACACGCCCGACCTGCGGCTGCCCCACGACCGGGTCCAGGTGACCGCGCTGAGGCAGATGCCCACCCACAACGGGGTGGCCTACACCGCCGACCTGGCGGCCGACGGCACACCCGTGGGCACCATCGAAAACGACGGCAACGGCGGACCCACCACCTACCACGCGCTCAACTCCAGCCCGTTCAACTGGCGGGACCTGTCCGAGTTCGTGCGCGGCTGCCGCCGACGCGGCCAACCAGCCACCGAAGCCGAGGTCCTCGACGCCCTGGTCGACGAGTTCGACCTGGGCCGGGTGGTGGCCGCCGCCCGGGCCAGCGGCGCCACCCTGGTCCGGCTGCTCGACGAGGACGGCCACCAACTCGACTGGCTGGCCGTGCGCCCCGCCCCCACCAGCGGCGCGCAGCGCGCCGCCCTGGCCAGGCGGCTGGTCGCCCGGCATCCCCACCCCCGCGCCGCCCAGTGGGTGATCTGGTCGGGCACCGCGTGGCGGCACCTCACCCAGGTGGTCAACCCCGGCAGCGGCACACCACCGGTCAGCGACTGACCCGCGCAGCGGTGACCGCGGCCCGCCGCCAAGGGCGCCCGACCGCCGCCGCCACAACAGTCGCCAGCCCGGCCGGGGTGAGCCGTGAGCGCGTGGTCGAGCGCACCCGGGCCGAGACGCCCCAGGCGAGCCGGGCATCTGGCAGCAGCTCACCCCTGCCCGGCGTCAAGCACCTGTCCTGGCACCGCTCCAAGGCGACGCCACCGGCCAGCGACCGTCTGGCCATCGTCGACCGGCCGTCGTCGGCCGGCGCCGCCCGCGCCGAGCGGGCCGCGACCGCCTGAGCCGTCCCCGTCCGCCGGCCAACCAACCGAGGCCGGGCATTGGCCGACAACCAAACCACAACGCCCTGCGGATCCCGACGCTTCGGCCCGTGCACCGTTCTGGCGTGCTGTGGCTGGCCTTTGGGCCGCCGGCGGTCACGGCATCCTCGCCGCCAAGGCGCGATCGGACACATCGTCACTGCGGCCGGCAGCCGTGCCTTTCCTCCGCAACGTCGACTTGACCGTTCCCGGAAACGAAGCGTGGATCACGTGTCGCGGCGTTGCCCGCAACCGTTCGCCCGTTCCTTAAGCCACCCGGGGCGCGTCGGCCACGGCCCGCCCCGGGGGGAGGGAGCACCGCGTTGAGCTTCCACACCGAGACCACGCTGGTCGGCTACGCCCGAGCCGCGGTCGACCTGAAGATCCGCATGGACGAGTACGCCCGCTGCCCGTGGCTGGTCGAGTACCTGCGCGGCTGGCTCCCGGCCCGCTTCACCGACTACGCCGACCATGACACCGACCATGACGTCGACGGCGACGATGCGGCCGGTCAGCGGCCCGCCGCCGAGGCGGTGATCGCCGACCTCGGGCGCTACGTCGCCACCGTGTGGCGCCACGGCGAGGCGTACGTGGTGGCCCCGGCTATGACCGCGATCGTCGCCGCCGCCGCGCAGGCCCTCGACCTGACCGGTGAGATCCTCACCGCCGAGGCCGCACCCACCGACACCGGGGTGCTGCTGCTGCCCGAGCCGGTCTACCAGCGTGACCCCACCGGCCGGCTGCACTCGCTCGGCGCGGTCACCTGGCACCGGTACCCGCCCACCACCGCCATCGCCCGCAGCACACCGAGTTGGGTCGTGGCCGGCTGGGCCGACCTGAACGACCCGCACGACCCCCAATCGGCCGCGGTACGCGCCGACATCGCCGCCGACCCGCGCCTTCGCACCCGGTTCGGCCCGTACGTGCTGGTCGACCTCGACGTGGTGCCGATCGGCGACCCGCTGCCCGCCCGCGCCTGGGCCGGCAGCCACGGCGCCGACGGCGTCGACACCGACTGGCAGTGCGCCCCGGACGGCCGCTACGTCATCGACGTCGGCGACGCCCACTGCCCGCCCTGCACCGCCCTGGCCTACGCCTTCTGGCGCATCTGCGCCCAGCCCCTGGCCACCGCGGCGCGCGCGCCGCTGGACCGGCCGGCCCGCCGCCGCGCCGCCCGCGCGTGCATCGTGCACGACACCCGGGTGGTCATGCTGCGCCGCACCATCCCGGTCGCCGAGCGCGGCGACGGCCCCGCGAAATGGCACTACCGCGTGCGTTTCGCGGTCCGCGGGCACTGGCGGCGGCTGCACGACAAGGACGGCCGCCTGTACCGGGTGTGGATCCACGCGTTCGTCAAGGGCCCCGACGGCGCCCCCCTGCTGCACGGCGAGAAGGTCGCCGTGCTCGCCCGCTGACCCCCGCCGATGCGACGCGGCCCGGCCCCGGGCGCCCCAGGCCGACCCACACTCCGGGCCGCGTGGGGCACGGGCCGACGGCCGGTGCCGCCGCCTCGCAGGAGGACACCGACGCGGGTTCGACCCGGCCACCGCCCAGGTCCGTGTCATCGACACCCCCGCCACCGACCGCGCGCCCGCTGGCCCCCCGGCCACGGCACACGCGACGAGGCGAGGCCAGCCACCCGGCGGGCCTCGACCGTGCCGTGCCCCCGGCTGCCGCGGCCACCGCGCACAGCGCCAGTCGTGTCGGCGCCTGCAGCCCAGCGCGGACTGCCACACCGCCCCCACGAAACCGGCCACCCGCAGGCCGACCCGTATGCCGCCACCCGGGGCGCCGCCGGCCCCGCTTGGTCGCAGGTTCGACAACCCCGCATCCCACCAACACCTCAGTACAGGAGGGTTCCCATGACCACCTGGTGGTTCCCGCTCGACCCGGTGCTGGCCGCGGTCAGCCGCGCCACGGCCAGCACCGCTGCCAACCTCGCCACCGGTGACGGCCCCGGCGTCGACGAGCCGGCGCTGATCCTCACCGGCGAGGGCGCCAACCTGACCTGCAACGCCCTGCCGGCACTGTCCGGACCCGACGCTGCGCTCGTCGTGCACCCGGCCGATGCCGCCACGGCCGGCCGGTGGGTCCTGCCGCTGCGCCCAACCGACCCGGACGGGCCGATGCGGATGCTGCACGAGGCCGCCAGCGGCGGCTGCCGCTGGCTGGTCGTCGACCTCACCGGCGACGCGCCGCGGCTACGGACGCGCCGCAGCCGCGAAGACACAGCGGGGCCCGGCGCCACCTGGGTCGCGGCCCAGGTGCAGATCGCCGGTCTGATGGGCCCCTACGCCGCGCAGGTCGCCGACGGCTACACCTGGCACGGGTTCGCCGTGCCCCGGTTCACCCGCGACGTGGTGGCCGCCATCATCGCCGACAACGACGCCCTCGCCGCCGGGTGCCCACCCGGCACGCTGGAGCAGATCCGGCTGCGCGGCGACCCGGTCGAGATCGTCGGCGCGCCCGGCACCCCCGACGAGCGGGTCGAGGTCGTCGCACCCGACGCGGACGGCCGCTACCGCATCGGCGCCTACCGCTGGTGCTGGGAAACCACTAACCCCACCAGCGCCCCGGCCACGACCCCGACCGCGCGGCAGCCGGCGACGCGCCCGCGGTGCCGATGCCCACGCCGCTGCGTTAGCTGCCGCGAGCCGGTAGGCGGCTGGCACGACCAGGACTGCCCCTGGCAGCGCGGCAGCGCCCACCACGAACACCCCACCATCGCCGGCGAACCCCGGGTCGGCGACCGGCACATCCACCAGCCCGGCTGCCGCCACACCACCGGCCGTCCAGGCGGGCTGTTCGAGCCGACCGGCGACGACGGCGACGTGCGCTGCCTGGTCTGCGCCGCGGTCAACAGCACCGACAGGACCGTGATCGATCCCAGCTATGGCGGCACCACCGAGTACCACGACCGGTGCACCGCCTGCGGCGCCACCTGGGGCTTCTGCGACATGAGCGCCGTCATCTGACCCGACCCGGCGTGGGCGGCCGTGTGGCCGGCGCGCCGGGGTCGCTTCGCCGCGCCGGCCCCCAGGCTCTGCCACCTCACCACGTCTCCCGACAGCTCAAAGACGACGACGCCTGTCAAACCCTGCCCACCGTCGCCGGGTTCCGCCTCGGACGCCAGCCGAGCCCTGACCGGCCGGCCGCTGCCGACCGACGCGGAGGCCGGCGCCGGTTGCCGACCCTGATCTCCCACCACGACGGCCACGCCCCGGGCACCTGGGTGGTGGCCGCCCCGCTGTCCCCGCACCCACCCGGCTACCGGCCGGTGGGGCCCGCGACCCCGCCGACCAGGAAAGGACCGTCCATGTTGGACCTTCGCCACACCGACCCGTCCACCCCAACCCGGCCCGTGCGCGACCACGGCCCGCGATCGTCGGTACGCGGCCGCGTCGCCCGAACCCACCACCGCCCGCGGACCGGCCACGACGCGCGCCGCTCCGGTGATGCCCGATGACCGGGCTGCTGCTGGCCGTGCTCGTCTCCGGCACCGCCACCGCCGACACGATCGACGCCCACCTGGCCGCACCGCTGCGGCCGTTGATCCGCGCACAGCTCATCACCGGCTACCGCCTGGCCCGCCTATCGGCCGCCGACACCGCCGCCGGCCCCAACCACCGCGACCGGCACCCCTCGCCGACGGCGGCCGCACCCAGCCGCCGGCGACGGCGGCCGCCATCACCGCTACGCCGCCACGCCGCGCCGGCAACCGCTCTCGGGTACGCCGTCCGCCGGGTTGTGCGCCCCGGCGACCTGGTGGCGCTGCCCGCCCTGCTCACCCCGGACTGGCAGTTCCCCGCCCGGGCCACCCCGCACGCCTGGGTCGACCTTGCCGGCGTGGTCTGGCTGGGCACCGACGCCCGGCAGGTGCTTGGCACCGACGACGGAACCGTCCCCACCCGCCTGCGTCGCGTCCTCGCCGACCTCACCGCGGGCCGCCGCCAACCCGATCCGGCCAACCTGCAACCGCCCGACCCCCGCCAGTGGCAGGTCGCCTTCGTCCACGCCACCCGCTGACCACGGCCCCACACCCCGCACCGGCGAACGCGGCACCGCGAATGGGGTCCAAGCGCACAGCCAACCGGGTTGGCGGCTGCCGGTCGGCGAACCCGGCCACAGATGGCCACATCCAACCGGGCATCACCCGGCCCAACCCGCGCCGCTCGCCCGGGCACGGACCGGCAGCGCGCATTCCATCAACCGCATGGCGGGGCGCGCCCGGTCCGGTCGGGCGACGATCCGCCTGGCGCCCACCCCCGCCGGGGTACGGGCACCGGCAGGTCCGCGAGTGCGACGCCACCGAGACCCTTGGCAGCACGCGGCTGCCACACGCGAGGTCTGGTCCCCCGGTCCGCGGCGCGGCGACACCCGCGACTTGATCACCTCGCGGTGTGCGCGGTCAATCAACACCACCGGCCGCGCCGTCTGCGGGAGCAGGGCCCGCCGAGACGTCCCCGGCGCCGTACCGCTGCGGGTAGCTGCGGCGCCGGGTGACCGGCGGCGGTCGCGCGGTCGACAAACCCCGACCGCCCCCGCGTCACGAAAGACAGCCGCGCTCCCGCATCCGCCTCCACGACCCCCAAGGGCTGGCTGTCGCTGACCGCTGGGCCGTCGAGTGTTACCCGGATCCCCCGACCGCCACCCAGCTCCACAACGACCGTCTACATCGGACATCTGATGACCCAGGCGGAACCCCTGTCGGCATCCCGGCCCGTGGGCGGGATGGCGCCACGCCGCGGATCGCGTCGGCGACACGCTCCCGCCCGGCCGCTGCGCGGCTGCGCCGCACCGTGCGGCCTGCCCGCCGCGGCGTTCCCGCTCGGGCGAAATCTGGCCAGCCGACCCTGCCACATGCCGGCGGCCATACCCGACCAGGTAGCCGTCGCCGCCGTCCCCGCCGCGAGGACCCGCGCCGCAACGACCGCCCCGGCATGCAAACGCCCCGCGGCCCGACCGGCGCCGCCACCGCCGCTGTCGTCGGTCGCCCAGCGGGAGACCAGTGACAACGAACAGACCCGCATCCCGACCATCCGGGCCGTCGGGCGACACCCCGGTCCGGCCCTGTCGCCACCACCGGAGGTACCCGTTGAACAACCCCACCCACCTGCGGCGCATCCGCTGGATCGTGCGGCTGACCCTCGTCCTCGGGGTCGCCGCCTCGATCGCGGCCAACGTGCTACACGCACGCGACAACCTCATCAGCCAAACCATCGCCGCGTGGCCGCCCCTGGCGCTGCTGCTCACCGTCGAACTGATCTCCCGCGTCCCGGTGCACCATCGCGGCCTGGCCGGGGTCCGTGTCTGCGCCGCCGCCGTCATCGCCGCCATCGCGGCCTGGGTGTCGTACTGGCACATGGCCGGCGTCACCGCCCGCTACGGGGAAAGCCCCGCCTCGGCGCAGCTCATGCCGATCTCCGTCGACGGTCTCATCGTCGTGGCCTCGATCAGCCTGGTCGAACTCGCCGGCCGGATCCGAGCCCTCGACACCGCCGCAGCCTCCACGCCGCCAGCCGTCCCCGCGCATGCCACCCCATCGCCGACCGCGGCGCCGCCGCCGGTCGGCCCGGCCGACGCCGAGGACACCGCGGCAGCCGCACCGGCCAAGAAAGCCCCACGGGCGAGAAAGGCCACACCGGCCCGCAAGGCCAACCCGACCAGCAAGGCGACACCGGCCAGGAAGGCGACACCGGCTAGGAAGACCGCCGCGCCCGGCACGGCGGACACACGACCCGCCAACGCCGTCGTCGCCGACACCGCCCAGACGCGACCGGACACCGAAAAGACTCTGGCCGCGGCCACCGGCCGATAAGGCACCCAACGACCGTCGCCGTTGACCGTGCAGCGCCCGTTGTGCGCGACACCTCTGCTGTTCGTCGCGACCATGTGGCCACGTAGCCGCGCAGGGCGAGCCTTGCCCGACGCGGACGCGCAGGTGAGCGTTTCGGAGTGCCGCGTGGCCGATGGCCGCGACACAGGAGTCCGATTCCGGCTGATGTCCAGGCCGGTGGCCGTGCGATCACGCCTAACCGCACCCGCGCATGGCGCTTCATCGCCCCCGATCCGCCAATGATGGCCGCTCTACCGGCGGCGACGTGACGAACACCGACCGCCGTCGGCTGCATGCATCCGGCGGTGATCTCGACGACACGGACCCTTGCGACGACGACCCGGGCAGGCCCCGATGTGAGTGATCTCGCGTGTCTGGCCGGTGACCCGGCCTGTCAGACCGGCTGACCGGGCCGGTTCCCGCCTGTGCCCCGCCGCCCGTGTCTTGCCCGGCTCCTACCAGGGCCGCAGGTGTGACTTTCAGCCGCACATGTCACCGCCCTCGACGGCCGACCTGGGCCTCCGGTCAGGAATTTCAACGACAGCTGGCACCAACGGCCAGCGTGTCACCGAGACGTGTTGTCAGCCGTGTTGGCACCAACCCCGGGATGTCCCCACCAGCCGATTTGCTCCCGCAGCGCGCAGTTTGGATCTTGGTGACAGATAGGGCTGAAAAGTGACAGGTAGCGCTGACCGTCACAGCAGGTCGCCGCTGTCTGGACCGGCCAGCCGGTTTTCCCGCGACTTGACGCGCGCGGCGGTTCACGCGTGCATGCCTCACCCCCCGCAGCCGGCACGGCCGACGCCGAGCGGTACCCGACCGCCTCGCCGATCGCGTTCGTGACGCCGGCCCCGGACCGTCCACGCCCATCAACCATGCCCACCCCACCATGACAGGAGATCAGGTGACCGAGCCCCGCATCCGGCGGTGGCTGACCCCCGCCGGGTTCGCCGCCGCCGTCCCACGGCTGTCCGCCTACCCGCTACCGACGGTCAGCCACGCCCTGGCCCGGCTGGCCACCACCGCCGTGGCCGCCCTGCACGCCCCCGACACCGGCGGCGACGCCGTCTACCTGGTGGCGCCCAGCCATGCCCTGCTCGTCGACATCACCGGCACCGCCACCGTCGATGTCACCAACGAGGCCGGCGACGACACCGGCCGGCACGTGCACCTGGCGCCTCCGCTGGCCGGCAGCGCCAACGCCTGCATTCCGGTCCCCGTGGTCGACGTCGACACGCTGCTGGCCGCCCTCGCCGAGCCGGGCTGCGCCCACCTGTGGCCCACCGGGGACACCCCCTACCCCGACGGCTGGGCCCATCGGGCAGTCACCGCCCTGGTCCAGGCCGCCGGCAGCGCCGCGCAGGCGATGGCCGCCGACTGCGAGCAGGACCTGGCCGTCATCCTGCCCGCCCTCGGTGCTGTGCTGGACGACCTGTCGGCCATCGCCGACGGGCTGACCCCGTACTGCGGCGACTACGCCGACCAGGCCGAAGCCCGGCTGGCCACCATCACCGCGCTGCTGCACGACAGCGCGACGATGGCCCGCCGCGCCTGCTGCCGCTCAGCGAAAATGACCAGTGTCGCTCGTCGAGAGTGACCACCTGGACGTCCGCATCGTAGCGTCTATGTGGGTGGTGTGGTCACCTCCGGGGTGCGAACGTGCGCCGCGGTTGGCGGGACGAGGATCGCGACAATAGCGATGGGGGCCCGGCAGTGTGGGCAGCGTTGTTCGCCGTTGGCGGCGTTCGCGCCGTACGGAACGCCGTTGGCGCTGTTGGTGAACGCCGTACCGGCGTCTGGTACGGCGTCGCCGGGCTCGGGGTCGACGTTGTGTACGTCGTTCCGCGGACCGTCGTTCTCCATTGTGGAGAGTGCTGGCCGGTCGTGGTGGCGGTGCCAGTGAGCGACCCGGCAGCGGGGTGAACAATAGCGTTTGGTCGGGTTGCGGCTGGTCACGGTGATCGCCGTGGTGCAGGTGGCGCAGACCTGGTCGGTGGTGGTCATGGCCGTGGCTCGGTCTGTGCGGCCGGGCGGCCCAGGGCTCGGCGGAGTTGGTCGGTGCGTTGCTGGTGGGATCGCATCCGGTAGGAGGGTCCGTCGATGCCCACGACGATGCCTCGGTGCAACAAGCGGTCGAGTAAGGCGGCGGCGAGCATCGGGTCGCCGAGGCGGTCTCCCCAGCCGGCCACGCCGGTGTGGCTGGTCAGGATGGTGCTGGATTTGAGGTATCGGCGGGAAATGACCTGGAACAGGGCCGAGTTCGCCTCAGGGTCGGGGTGCTCGCGGTTGTAGGCGAACTCGTCGATGACGAGTAGTCGCGGTCCGCAGTAGAAGCGCATGCAGGTGTCGAACCGGCCTTCCAGTTGGGCTTTGCGGGCGCGGCGGGTGAGGTCTTCGGCGGTGGTGAAGTAGACCCGGTGTCCGGCGTCGACGGCGGTGCGGGCCAGGATCGCGGCGAGCATCGTCTTGCCGGTGCCGGGCGGGCCGATGAGCAGCACGTTGCCGGCGTCTTCAAGGAAACGCAGGGTGGCCAGCTCGGTGATGAGTTTGGCGTCCACGCCAGGTTGGGCGGCGAAGTCGTAGTTGGCCAGCGTCCATGACTGGGGTAGGCAGGCAAACCGCAGCCGGCCGGTGAGCCGCCGAACTTCGGTGGCTTCGACTTCGATGGCCAGCAGCTGTTCCATCGCCGCGATCAGCGACAGGTCCTGGCTGCGGGCGTTGTCCAGGACCGAGGTCAGGGCCTCACCGGCCGCGCCGAGGCGTAGGAACGCCAGATGCGCGCGCAGCCGCTGATACACAGCGGCCTCGCTGGTACTCATCGGCGCGGACACGTCCACGTCGATGTCGGTGTTGGGTTGGGCGCGTCGGGTGCGGGTACTCACCGGTCCTCCCCTCGGTAGATGAGGCTGAACAGGGCCTGCTGCAGCCGGACCAGATCTGCGCCCTCACGCAGGGTTGGGTAGCCGTGGCGGGCCAACACGGCGGCCACGTCCAACGCCAGACCCACACTGAACCGGGCATCGCTACCGTTGACGGGTCGTGCCACTGGATAGGCCGGCGCTGTGGTCGCGGCGTTCACCGGCCACCACCGTGGTCGCCCGCGGCGGCGTCGCGGCCCAGCGGGCGGGCGGCCGCGGCGTAGGCGGCGAAGTCGACCACCTTTGCGGTCGTGGCCACTGCGGCCTTGGCTTGGCGGATGCGGTCGGCTTCGGCCAACGCCGCCGGGGTGGGCGGGCGGCGGTCCTTGCGCCGGCACGGACCCCGGTCAGTGAACGCGCCCAGCACGACCGTGGTCAACGCCGCGACGTGCTCATCGGAACGGACCAACATGCCGGCCCCGTCCGGGGCGCGCAGATGGTGGGCTAACAGCACCCCACGGCCACTGACAATGTCCACAGTAGATGAACCGAGGTGGTGCCGGAGGATGACCTGTTGGCTGGCGTGCCCGGGTGGCACCGAGTAGGAGTTGCCGCGGAAGGAGACCAGCGCCTGGGTGCTGACCTTACGGTCGACTTCCACGGTCGCCGCGAAGGGTGCCGGTGCCGGGCGCAGCGGTTCGGACTCGGCGAGCACACCGACCGTGGTCGGCTGGCCGTCGCGCATCCGCCTGCGCCCGTCCAGCTTGACGCAGACCCGGTCCAGGCTGGCCTGCGCGCCGGCGAGGGTGGCGTCGTCGGCCAGGGTGCGCCACCAGCGTTGGGTGATGACGTGGATCGCCTTCTCCACCACCCCTTTGCGCCACCCGTGCCCGGGCGGGCACAGGTCCACCCCGACGCCGTAGTACATCGCCACCGGCGCGAACGCCGCGCGCAGCCGCCCCGAGGCGGGGTGGCACACCGTGGACATCCGATCAAAGCGCCACCGGGCGCTGACCCCGCCCAGGCGGCGCACCACCTGATCGAGGCCCTCGACCAAGTGCCCAGTGTCGGTGCGCTCGGCCAACCAGGCCCGCCACCGGCTCGAGTACGGCAGGGCACCCACCAGCACGTACGCCGTGGTACCCCAGCCCCACGACGCGGGAGGGTTGGGCAGTTCCACCCAATCCCATTGCATTTCCGCCCCCGGCGGATGCTCGATCACCGCCCGGTCCTTCGTCCGGGCCGACCCGCACGGCGCGCAATGCGGGCGAAGGCAGCGGGCCCGCAACCCCCGGGTAAACGAGGGATACGACCCGCCGTAGCCCAACGCCACGACCTCCTCGTACAACGTCGTGGCCCACACGTGTCCATCGGCGGCCAGCCGCAGCCGGCAGTACTGAGCGAACTCCTCGAACGGATCAACCGCCGACCGGACCCGCTGACCCGGCGTGCGTCCGTTCAGATAGCGGCGCACCGTCAACCGCGTCGCGCCGACATGACGGGCGATCGACGCAATCGACCACCCCTGTCTGCGCAAGGCATGTACTTCCACAACCATCTCCCATGACAACATTCCTGGGGGCTCCCTCGAACAACTCCGTGATCTAGTCGTCCGGAGCATCGAGGGGGCCCGCCGCCTACAGATGGACCTGCATCGGCGGGTCGCCCAGAGTGGTCACTTTCACTGAGCAGGAGTGGTCACGTTCAGATGAGCGGGGGCACGCCCACACCGACGTCGCCGAACGCCTGCACCTCGACCAGCGCGGACCGGACCTGCGGCTGACCGAGGTCATCCTGCGTCCCGAGCGGGCCGGCGACGGCTGGGTGTGGCACGGCATCGGCCACCTCACCGACCAACGCGGCGGGGTCGGCGGCTGCCACGCCACCTTGACCACCGCCCACCCCCATCCGAGCATGGCCGCGGCCATCGACGCGGTCCGCGATGTGGCCCGCCGCTGGGGCGCCAGCCGCCCCGACCCCGCCGCGGCGGCGGTGCTGCTAACGCTGTGGGCCCCGGCCGAGCCGCCCAACCCCCGGTGGCAGGACCAACTGGCCCAGCAGGCGGCGCGGCTGCGCATGCGACTGCCCGCACCATCCACACCCGACAACGCCGCGGCACCCGGCGACGACGAAGCCGCCGCCGAAGCCGGCGCCGCCGACCGCCAGCCCGGCGCCTGACCAAGCCACCACCCGACCCCCCGCAACCAGTGAAGGGGCACCACCCATGGACCTCGTCCACGACCTGCTCACCGCCGCCGCCACGGACGTCGGCTGGCAGGTCGACCTCGACCAACTCCCCGTCACCTGCGCCCAGGTCCCCAACCTGGTCCTGACCCTGATCGAGGCGTCCGCCGCGCACCTGGCCGCGCTGGCCGGTGCCCGCATCCTCGACGGGGCCGCCGCGTCCGTCCACGACCTGATGGCCGCCGGCGAGCCCACCGGCGACTGGGAAGCCGAACTCCTGGCCGAGGTTGGCGGCCTCACCGACACCCGCCAGCCATCCAACGACCGCGCCCGCCGTCGCCTCATCGCCGCCCTGCGGGCCCTGCAATCCGAGGGCGCCACCCGGCCGCCCCAACCGGGCGCGCCCGGCGACGCCGACACCGGCGACCCGAGCGACCTGGCCGGCGCGCTGGCCGGCCTCGGGCTACACCCGGCGACCACCACCGACGCCCCCCGCACCGACCGCGCGCAGACCACCCACCGCGTCGCACGCGGCGAACACAGACTCACCGTCACCGTGCACCCCGACGACGGCGACACCACCGAGGTGCACGTGTTCGACCGCCACGTCCTGGCCTGGAGTGCCACCTTCGGCCCCGGCACCCCGCAGTCGGTCATCGTGGCCGCCGTGCGCCGCGCCCTGGCCACCGCCACCGACGCCTTGCCGGCCGCCGACCTCAGCTGAAGCCCCCTGAACAGACTGCTCCGCCGACGGCCTCCCCATCCATCGCCGCCGGGTCCGGGCGTTGCCTCACGGCACAGGCCTTCCCAGCAGCAACAAGCCCCCCGGGGCGGCGGCAGAGCGGGGCGCGGACACCGCCGGCAAGCTCCCGAACCCTGACCGGGCGGTCCGCTCGCCACCCCCGCCCGACGCAGTCCCATGACCAGACCACCCGGTCCCAACCCACCGATTGGGACGCCAAAGGAGAAGCAGCCGATGATCGACGATGACCACACCCCCGAAGAGGGCGACGTGATGCCCGCCGCGTGGTGGCGCGTCGCCGAGCCCATCCCACTCGCCGTGCGCTACCGCGCCAGCCGCATTCCCGGGCTGCCCCTGCTCGCGTTCGGCGACGAGTTCTACGGCCGCAGCCTCAGCGTGCACGGACCGTGCTACCTCGACCTGTCGCAGTTCACCCGGTGCAACGCCCGCCACGGCCACACGACTCCCCGGCGGCGTGCCTTCGACGCGCTCACCGCCGCCTTCCCCGACGTGTTCAGCACCGTCATCGGCACACACGGGCCGGACGCGGTGTGGCTCGCGCTGCGGCTGACCCGGCTGACCGACCCGATCGCCGACGCGCTGCTGGACGTGCGCGCCCGCACCCTCGCCGACCTCGCCACCAACCCCGGCTCAGGCTGACGACCCAAACCGGCCGCGCCGGCCCCACCGCCGCCATCGGCAGCCGAACCTTCCGGGCCAGGCCCGACACCCAAGGACGGGTCCGCCGGCGGTATCACCCGCACCACCGGCGGCGGCATGCCCGGCGGCGACACCGGCACGCTGCCACCCGGCTTCGAGCGTCCAACCGCCACCACACCAGCCTCAGCACTCGCCGTCTACCGGGCGCTAGGGGCAACTGGGGGACAATTCCGAACCCGACCGTCGCCGAAGCGGATCACCGTGATCGGTGACGCGTCGGTGCGGGCCCTCACCCGACGCCGGCACACCCGGACCGACCCGCACCGGCGGCCAAGCCGACGTCGACCATCCCGCAGGCGGATCGCGCATTACGCGACGAGCACGGCGGCGCCAACGCCCGTGTAGAGCAGACCGGCACCGGCCGCGCCACCATCTACGGCCACCGCAGCCACGACGGCGGTGCCAGCCGCTCCTCGGTACCCCGAAGCTCTGCCGGTGCCGGGTAGTGGCGTGGAGGGAAACGCCGTGGCGAACGTCGCGTCCCGCTCGATCACTCTCGCTGACCTGCGCACGCTGGCCTACACCCATACGGCGACCCCAATGGCCAACCCGTCATGTACTTCCATGGCTGGCCCGGGTCTCGACTGGAAGCCGAACTGGTCAGTGGCGAAGCACGCACGGCCGGGGCTCTCGTCATCGCGGTTGACCGGCCGGGGATGGGCGGTTCGGACTTCCAGCGCGGTCGTCGCCTCCTGGATTGGGCCGACGATGTGGTGGCGCTCGCCGATGCGCTCCAGCTTGAGCGCTTCGCCGTCCTGGGTGTCTCCGGCGGCGGTCCGTACGCCTTGGCGTGCGCCCACGCCATCCCCCAGCGGGTCTCCGCGGCGGCCACCGTGGCCGGGCTGGCCCCCTACGATCCTGCCGATCCGACCCTCGGCATGAGCAGGCAGAACCGTCGCACGTTCCGGGTGGCCCGCACGGCACCCTGGCTGCTGCGGCCGATGTTCGCGCTCCTGCGCCTCGGGGTGCACCGGCGACCCGACCGCGTACTCGGGCAGCTCGCCGCACCGGCCCCGGCCTGCGATCGAGCCGTGCTCCAGCAACCAGAACTTCGTCGGGTGCTCGTCGCGTCGCTTCGCGAAGCCGTTCGTCACGGCGCCCGCGGGGTCGCGTACGAAGGACGGCTGCTGGCGCGGCCGTGGGGCTTTCGCCTGGACGACGTCGGCAGCCAGGTGTTTGTGTGGCAGGGCGAGCAGGACGTCAACGTTCCCGCCGCGATGGGTCGCAGCCTCGCTCACGCCATTCCCCTTTGCCGTGCCACCTTCTACCGGGAGGAGGGCCACTTCTCCCTGCTGGTCAACCGTCTCCCGGACATCCTTGCGCCCCTGGTTCGTTGATCGCGGTCCGTCAGCTTCCCGCGGAGCGACCGCGTCCAGGGAATCTCCTGCCCCTGCTCGGATGAGCTTTTACTTGGCCCAGGCTGTGCCGGGTCCGCAGCGAGACGCGCGAAGCTGGCGACCGGCGCGGTGGCGGGCGGCTGGCGCCTTTGGCGGGGGTCGGTGACGACGAGCCTTGCCCGACGGGCATCACGGTGGCGGCGGCCGGGGCGGTGGCGCCACGGGTTGCTGGGTCTCGTTGTCGGTGCCACGTGCCCTGTGGCTGGCGGCCTTGTGCAGCGCGTCCAGGACGGCGCTGACCGCCGGGGTCGGGCGGGGGTTGGCGGGCAGGACGGCGACGATGCGTCGGGGGGCGATGCCGGCGACCGGGACGAGCGTGATGTCGGGATGGCGGACGTCCCGGCTGACGCAGGCGGTGGTCAGGCTGACGCCGAGCCCGGCGGCGACCAGCCGCGGCACGGCCTGCTGGTAGTCGTCGGTGGCCAGGGCGATGGTCGGGGTGAACCCGGCCAGAGCGCAGGCGTGCAGCGTCTGGGCGCGGCAGCGTTCGCTGATGATCCACGGCTCGGTGGCGAGCCGGACCAGGTCGACCTCTTCCTCCCCGGCCAAAGGGTGGCTGGCGGGCAGGATCACGAAGGTGGTCGTCGAGCAGCGGGACGGTGACCAGCCCGGCGGGTGCGGGCAGGGTGGGGTGGTCGAAGGTGATGGCCAGGTCGCATTCGGCGTTCTGCAGCAGGGGAAACGCCTGGTCGGGGCCGGCCTCGACGAGTGAGACGGTGATGTCCAGGCCGCGGGCGGCCAGGTCGGCCAGCGCGGCCGGTACGAGGGTGGCGTTGCTGCTGGGCAGCGCGGCCAGCCGCACGTGGCCGGCGGCGGTGCGGGCGAAGGCGGCCAGCTGCGCCTCGGCGGCGGCCAGCTCGGCGTCGATCGCCTCGGCCCGGGCCACCAGGGCCTGGGCGGCCTCGGTGAGCTTCACGCCGCGGCCGTCGCGGATGACCAGCCGGACGCCGGTTTCGGCCTCCAGCCGGTGGATGTGGTGGCTGACCGCGGGCTGGGTATAGCCCAGCTGTCGGGCGGCGGCGGCGAGCGAGCCGTGCTGCGCCACCGCGCGCAGTACGAGAAGCCGCCGAACGTCGAGCACGGCCTCATCGTCACACGGTGCCGGCCGCCCGGTCGCCTCAAGACGGCGTCTTGAGGCGACAAAGAAACCGGCACGTGGGGCGCGTTGCGCCTCAGGTACCTGCCCGGGGCGGGACCGATCCGCAGGAACGGGATCGCGCCAATGGACACCGATGTGCTGCCGGTGCCCGGGCCACGGGTCAGACCCGAATGTCAACCCGGGCGATCCCAGCCAGGGGGAGCCAACCGCGACCGTCCCGGCCCGACCCATTAGCGACGCCGACCACCTGTTCCGCGCGCCTGCGCACCGCCATGGCTGGCATGGGACTCCAGCCCACCCTCATCCCGACCGGCGAACCCACCTCGGCGCTGATCGGTGCGGCCCGCATCGGGTCCCGCCATCTCCGATCCCGGCCCGGCCGAACGCATCCGTGGTGGGCTACCCGAACGCGACGGTCATCTGCACGTCATCGGGCTTGGCCGGTGATGTCAAGAAGCCGTCTTGAGAGGCCAAAGAAACCGGCACGTGTCTGCACCGGCGACCCAGGGTACGCAGGAGAACGGATGAACCGCGAGTGGCCGGCCCGGCACGCCATGAACCAAGTCCAACACGGCCAAGGTCCCGACCGGCTCGCACCCGGAGGTGAGCGATGGACGGCGGAATGATGGCGGGCATGGGGTGGTGGATGCTGGTCTGGGGCCTGCTCGCGCTGGCGGTACTCGTGTTGGCGGTGCTGGGCATCGTCGCGCTCGTCAGGCACCTGTCCACCCCCACCACGCCGGGTTCCCCGACCGGGCGACAGCCCCGCGACGCGTCCCGGCCGGCCCCACCCGACCGGACATCGCCATAGCCGCGGCTGCATCCCCACGGTGGATGATCGCCCGCCACGGTGCCGACGCCGATCAGCGCGGAGGAGAGCGGTCAGTGTTGACGATCGGGATGCCCGGCGGGATGAGCTGGGAAAGCGCGCCCGAGTACCTCCGCATCGGGCAGCACAACAGGCTGGTGCCGGTGTTCCCGACCGCCCGCCGGCATGTGGAGGCGGCCGTCGACCGAACCCTCACAGCGGTTGGCCAACCCGCCGGACCCGTTGAGCCGGTACGGCGTATGAGAAACGGGAGACGCTCATGCGGTGGTACAGCCACACCGAGCCAGCGACGCTGGCGTTCGAGCCGCCAGTGCCCGAGACGATGGCCGGCCGGGTCGCGGTGGTGCTCCTCGCGGTGGCGATCCTGATCCTCACCCTCGTGCTGGCGGGGCGCCTCGGCTCATCCTCGTTCTTTCACGGGTTCCTCGTCGCGGTGGGCGTCTTCCTGAGCATCGACATCGTCGTCGTCCATTGGATCTTCCGGCTGCACCGCGTCACCGGTGGACCGGAAGCCAACGTCATCGAGCCGATCCTGGTCGCCGCCGGTGCGGCATTTGTGATCTACGGCCTGCGCCGGGAGCGGCGATCGCCCCGTGGACCCGGGCGTGGCGAACGCGGGCCAACCGTCGCCGACTTCGGCCAACCCCACGCCCATGACGAGCGCTAGCCGCAGGAAGAGGGCCCCATGACCACGAACCCCACCGTCGACGAACTCTGCACATCCGACCTGATCGACCGGCGAACCGCGATCGCACACCTGCTGGCCCTCACGCTGCTCACCCCACCGGCCGTCGGCGTCCTCGGCGGATGCGGCGGCAACCGCGGTCACGGCGGCATGGGAGACGGCGAGGGCATGCCGGGCTGGATGATGAGCGGCGACGGCATGATGGACGGGCAGATGATGGCCGACATGCCGGCCATCCACGACCTGCTCGTCCGCCACGACGCGATCCGACGCCAGGTCGAGGACCTCCCCGACGGTATCCGGGCGCGGACCACCAGCGACGACCCCTCGGTGGCGCAGCTTATCCAGACGCACGTCCAGCAGATGACGCGCCGGATCGAAGCCGGCCGGCCGATCCGGCAGATGGACCCGCTGTTCCGCGAGATCTTCGAGCACTACCGCGCGATCACCATGACGGTCAGCCAGATCCCTGGCGGTGTCGAGGTCACCGAAACCTCGCCCGACCCGCAGGTCGCTCTGCTCATCCGCCAACACGCCCACCACGCCGTCTCGGAGTTCGTCGCCCGCGGCATGGACCGCGCCATGCAACCCACCCCACTGCCAGCCGGGTACCGCGACTAACGTTAGCTACCGGACATCGATTTGCCGGTGAACTGAAGCGGTTCCGCGCTGCCCGACACCCCCAACCCGGCATGACCGCCTGCCGGGTGACACCGCGGTGGCCGGCGGGTGAAACATTTCGGCAGACGCGCCTGGCCCCGACGCGCGATCGCGGCCGTGTTGGGCCAACCGCTCGGAGCCCCGTTGAACGTTTGGACGTCACCTTCGACGGCCGCCTCAGCACGGCCGGAACTAACCACCACCAACATCAGTTAACCGCAAGCTCGACAGCGTCCGCGGCAACGCGCTCGCCTCGCGCCGCTGACGGGTCCGTCGAGGGGCCCCACGGAGCGTGCGCGGCGGATGGTTCAGCAGAGACACAATGCCGCCGTGCTGCGGGCCGGGCTGGCTGCCGCCGGCGCAACCGCCCTGGCCGCCTGCACCGAGGACCGGCCGCCCGACGCGGCATTCGTCGCCCCCTGGGCGGCGCCGAGGTCCGCACCGCCGACCCTGTTGGCCATTCTCGGTTCAGGCTGCGGGGGTGAGTTGCAGGCGTGTGAGGTGGGTGGTCCGGCGTGGGTCGAGGGCTTTGCCGTTCCACCAGGCGTCGAGCCGGATGAGGTTGAGGGCGGCGGCCATGGTGTTGTGTTCCAGGCGGGTCTTGAGCAGTCCTCGGTAGCGGGCGCGGCCGGCGTTGGTGACCTTGACCGCTTGGGCGATGGTGGACTCGACGCCGGCTCGTCGGGCGTATCTGCGCTGCCAGTCGGTGCCGGCTTGTTCGGTTCTTGCTTGGTCGAGTGCGTCTTGGACCGGTTTGGGTCGCAGGGTCAACTGCCGGCCGCCGCGGGTGGCGGTGGTGCACTGGGGTTTGACCGGGCAGGCTTGGCAGACCTCGCCGCCGAACTTCACCACGATGACGTCGGTGCCGCGTTGGGTTGCCGGGGTCCACGATGCGCTGGTCTGCCCGGTCGGGCAGGTGACCTGCTGATCATCCCAGTCGATGGTGAAACCGGCGCGGTCGAAGCCTTCCCCGGCACGGGCTTGGGGTGAGGTGTCGGCCAGCCACCGGCCCGATCTACCTCAGCGACATAAGCTTGGGGCTGTGGATCGTGCGGCGAACCGACCGACGGCAGACCCGCCCGGCGACCCGCCGTTCTGATATGACGGACTCGGCAGGTCCGACTGCGTCGGCCGCCCGGTCGGCCAGTCCCTCCGCCGGCCCGATCTGTTCGCTGCACATCGGAGGAGTTCGCCACGATGCCGGCGATGTCCCGGTTCGAGTCCGCGTTCTGCCGCGGCGCGGGCTGGCGCGCGTTCGCCAGCCGGATCGTGCTGCCCTGGGCGCTGCAAGGCCAGCAACTCAGCGGTGACGTGCTGGAGATCGGCGGCGGCAGCGGCGCCATGGCCGCCCGGCTGCGCCGGAGTGCGGATGACGGTCACCGACTACGACGAGGCGATGGTCGCCGCTGCCCGCGCCCGGCTGGCGCCCTTCGCTGATCGGGTGCAGGTGCGGCAGGCCGACGCGACCGACCTGCCGTTCCCCGACGACAGGTTCGACGCGGTGCTGTCGTTCATCATGCTGCACCACGTGATCGACTGGGAGGCCACCGTCGGTGAGGCGGTCCGGGTGCTGCGCCCCGGCGGCGTACTCGTCGGCTACGACCTGGTGGCCGGCCGCACCGCCCGCTGGCTGCACCAGGCTGAAGGCGCCCGCCACCGCCTGATGACGCTCGGCGAGCTTCGCGACCGGCTCGCCGAGCTGTCCGTCGAGGCGGTGCAGCTGCGGCCGAGCCTCGCCGGCCTGGCCGTGCGCATCACCGCACGCAAAACATTCGGATAGCCCCCTGGTACCTGGTTTCTCAGCGACTGAGGAACGCCTTGGCATACAACCGGAGCTAAGGCGGCCTGGGCCAAGCAGGGACGCATGTCGTCGCCCGAGCTCGCTCAACTCCACGAGTGGTAGTCCGGACCGGTGACGAATCGCCGAAGCCCTTCACCCTGCCGGCCTCCGACGCGCACGGTGAGAACCATAAGCCCGGCAGGCCAGGAGGTGCATGATGGCGAGCGACGGTGTGATCTTCAAGCGGTGCGGGTGCCGCGACTCGCAGACCCGCAAGCGATCGGAGCAGAGCTGCCCGCGTCTGGCCGAGCGGGGGCATGGCAGCTGGTCCTTCCACTGCTCGGTCGCGACCATGTTCGGGCGGCGGGAGCGGGTCCGCCGGGGCGGCTACGCCACCCGCCGCGACGCCGAGACGGCGCGGGACGAACTGCTGGAACGGTCCCGGGCGGAACGGACCACCCAGATCTGGACGGTGGCCCGCTGGCTACGACGCTGGCTGTCCACCCGCTCCAGCATCCGGCCCAGCACGCTGCGCTCCTACCACCGACCACGTCGAACGACACCTCGTCCCACACCTGGGACGCATCCGGCTCGGTGACCTGAATGGCCGCGACGTGGCGGCGATGTTCACCGCGCTTGCCCCCACGGAAACCCGGTTGGGGCGGCCGCCGACCCCCTCGACGCTGCACCGCATCCGCGCCACCCTGCGCTCCGCGCTCAACGCCGCCATCCGCGACGGGGTGCTCCGCGACAACCCGGCCCGGCTCGCCGAGCTGCCCACCCCACGCCGGCCTCAAGCCCATGTATGGACCGACCCCCGGGTCGACGCGTGGCGGCGAACCGGGCAACGGTTCGCGGTCGCGGTGTGGACCACCAAGCAGCTCGCCGCCTTCCTGGACTTCGTCGCCGACGACCGGCTGCTCGCGATGTGGTGGCTGATCGCCCTGCGCGGCCTGCGCCGCGGGGAGGCGGCCGGGCTCCGCTGGGTCGACGTCGATCTCGACCAGAAGATCATCATGGTCGACCAGCAGCGGCTCGCCTACGGCCACACCGTCGCCGTCGGCCCACCCAAGACCGCCGCCAGCCGCCGCACCATCGCCCTGGACCGCACGATGGTACGGCTGCTGCGCGCCCGTCTGGGCCGGCAGCAGGCCGAACGGATCGCCGTCGGCGATGCACGGCAGGACTCCGGGTACGTGTTCACCACCCCCGACGGCTCGCCGCTGCACCCGGACTGGCTGACCCGCCGCTTCCGCCGCCTCGTCACCGACTCCGGGCTGCCGCCCGTGCGGCTGCACGACCTGCGCCACGGCGCGGCCAGCCTCGCCCACGCCGCTGGCGCCGACCTCAAGACCGTCCAGGAACAACTCGGCCACACCAGCATCGTCCTGACCGGCCAGGTAGGACCGCCGCATTGCTGCGGCGGTCCCCCTTCAGGACCGTGCAGGCGCGTTCCCACGCACACGGCCCAAGCAAGCCGCGGGGGCGGTTCGGGGTCTTCCGCTGTTAAGTCACGGTGCTCGTCGCGACCAGGGCGGGTTTCCTCGCCTGGGCGCAGCTCGCGTGTACGAGGTGTGTTCGTTGATCGTTTGACGGCTGGCGCATATCGTGGTGGACGTGGTAGTTCACCGCGATCGCCTTCTTGGTGACCCACAGGAACCACCATTCCCAGCCCTGCGGGGTCTGGGGTAGCTGGTCGAGGTCCAGGAGGTTATCCCCGCATAGGGTGCACCGTCCGTCCTGCCTGGTGAGCAGGCGCACGGTGTAGGAGTCCAGCGGGGGTTTGACCTTCCGTCGGCGTTGCGCCCAGTACCGGGTCAGGTCGGGGTCGTCAGGGGATGCCCCGCCTTTGACCATGGTGTGTCGCACGATCTCGGTCCAGGCCGGTTTCGGCAGGTAGGCGCCGGTGTCCCGGTCGCCGAAGACCCACCGGTCGTTCCTGAACGTGTTGAACTTCCCGTAGTACCGGCCGACGATCCAGTCTCTGGACTTGTTCTGGTGGCTCCAGCGCGCCCACTTGTAGGTGAGCTTCCACAGGTAGTCGCTCAGGGCGCAGAACACCCTGGTCGACACCACCGTGCGGTAGTACGTGGCCCAGCCCCGAACGATCGGGGCGATTCTGGCCAGCACCGCCGCGACGTTGGATCCCCGCAGTGCGCGGAACTCCTTGGCCAGCCGGCTACGGAACTCCTTGACGGCCGCGGGACTCGGCTTGATCAGCAGCTTGCCGTTACGGTAGCGCCGAAGGTGGAACCCTAAGAAGTCGTACCCGTCAGTGAGTTCGACGACCCGGGTCTTGTCCTCGTTGAAGGCCAACCCTCTCGGTGCCAGCCACCCGGCCAGCCGCGCCTTGACCTGCTCGGCCTGCTGCCTGGAGTGGCAGCAGACAACCAGGTCATCGGCGTACCTGGTCAACGCCGGGCTGTCCGCCCTCAGCCGCCCGGCCTGAGTGCCGGTGGTGTGGTAGCGGACCCCTGCGGCCTCCTCCAGCCCATGCAATGCGATATTCAAGATCAACGGACTGATCACGCCGCCTTGAGGGACGCCCTCCGTAGTGGGCGTGAACCCCGTCTTGGCCTCGACGACGCCCGACTTGAGCCAGCCGGCAATCAGGTGCTTCGCGGGAAAGCCGCCGAGCGTCGCCAGTACGTGATCATGGTCGATCGTGTTGAACGCGCCCGCCAGGTCGGCGTCAAGAATCCACACCCGTTTGGCGTGGCCGCACAGGGTCTGGAACAGCGACTCGATCGCGTCATGGCAGCCGCGGCCCGGCCGGAACCCATAGCTTCTGGGCTCAAAGCGGGCCTCCCACTCGGGCTCCAGGGACTGACGGACCCGTGCCTGGTGGCACCTGTCCATGATCACTGGGATGCCGAGCGGCCGCATCTTGGACTTATCATGAGCCTTCGGTATATACACTCGCTTGACCGCGGCGGGTTGCCACGTGCCTCGGGTGGCGTGCACCTGCACCGCCACCTCGGCCCGAGCCTGGCTGGTCAACGCGACCCGCCCATCAATCCCCGCGGTCTTGCGACCCGTGTTGCGCTGCGTCACCTGCCGCACGCTGACCAGCGTGTTCGACCAACTCCGCAGCATCAGCTTCTGCAGGTTCCTGACCCGCGCCAGGTTCCCCTCCCGTATCGCCTTGAAGATCCTGCGCCGCAGCCGCCGTACCCGCTCCTCATGCATCCGCCAGTCCACCTGCTCCCAGGCATCACCGTCGAACACATACAGCGGGTCCTCCAGTCCGTTCACCGAGGTGTTCAACTTGTCCTTCGGTTCCGGCATCCTCGTCCGCTTCGTCGTCAAAGGCTCACCTGCCCACGTCAGCACCCTCACGGGCTCCAGACACCAGGTCTGGTATCCGGCCGGTTATCCAACAACCTCCAGCAGAAGGACCCTGGTCGCGCGGTCATCGGTTTCCCCTCGTCTTTCGACCCGCCGGCATTCGCTTCTTGGGCACCCTGTCCCGCCGGGAATTCCGCCCCCCTTACGGTCGGCCTACCACCCCCGGACACGCAGACCCGCGCACCCGCGGATGGACCCATGACACGGGTTTACCGCGTTCCACACGCGTGAGACCCAGACCGGGCCGGGCGCTCTCTCTACCCCGGGGATGACGGTGTTCGCAGGCCATCGGTCAGTCCGTGGCCGCCGCCCGCCGCCTCACAACGGCCGATCCCTACCATCCCGGCACCACTTCCCAACCCGGGACGTTGTAGTGACGAGGCATCAGCAAGAGTTACCTGGTAGTCGCCCTATACCGGTCCTTCCCCTCACCTGTGGCCGTCACGGTTGGGACGACGGCCCTTGGGCTTTCCCGCGAGCTTCACACCCGACCGATCAGGAACCGGCCACGCATGTCGCGGTGGGGACAGGTCGAACACAGACCCGTAGCTACGTCCCCGGCATCCGCCGAACCTCCTCAACGAGCTCACTCACCACGTGCGACTTCGCGTCGCAACCGACACCTACACCAGCGTCCTGCTCGACCTGCACTTCAAGGTCGCCGAAGCCACCGCCCGCCTCGTCCTCGCCGCCGCGGCCCGCAACCCCGGCCGCGGGCACCGCACCCGCGCGAAGACCGGCCCGCCCACGTCCGCAGCATCCGACCACGCCACCCGGCCCGAACCAGTGCGGCCCAAGCGATCCCGTCGCACACGACACAACAGGAAGGCCCGCACCACCATGACACCCATGCGACACCCAAAGATCAAAGCCGCATAGCCAGATGGCTATACATCCTGCTCAACACGGGTGCGCCGCCAGGGACTCGAACCCCGAACCCGCGGGTTAAGCGGTCGGTTGGCGTACTGGCTATCGACGGTGTGACCGATGTGTCCGAACCGCGCTGCCGGATCAGGGTCAGCGGTACGACAGCAGGGCCAGGGTGAGGGCGGCCAGCGACACCAGTGTCGTCGCCAGCGCGATCAGTTGCACCGTCCGCCGCTGGGTGAAGCCGTGTCCGCGCTCGGCTTCGGCGCGCCCGTGGGTGGGTAGCCGCCCGAGGCCCCACACGGCCGCGCTCATGGCGATGACGATGGCGCCGGCGGCGCGGTCGGTGCGCAGGATCGCCACGCCGACGGCGGCGAAGGAGATGGCGGTGCGGCTCCAGGCCAGTTGGGTACGTTCTCGGGCGAGGCCGGGGTCGTGGTCGTCGCCGGCGTCGTCGGGATAACGGGCGCGGTCCGTGCCGCGGCTCATGTCAGCTGCCCGTCGTCGGCGCGAGCAGGGCGAGGATCGCGGCGATGACGGAAAGTCCGGTGATTGCGGCGGCCAGGATCCTGGGCAGGCGGGAAAGGGGCAGCGGCTCGCCGCGGCGCAGGGCCCGCTGGTCGCGGGCCCATTCGAGGTAGCTGGCGACGGAGACGACGGCGCCCAGGCTGATGAGTGGGACGGCGAGTAGGTGGCGTCCCCATGGTGCGCCGGGGAACGGGGGCAGGAGTTGGATGATGGCGAGTCCGGCGACGACCAGGGCGAGCGCGGTGCGGTGCCAGGCCAGGAAGGTCCGTTCGTTGGCGAAGGTGAACCGCGCGTCCGGCT
>WNGF01004735.1_pt1 | contig 25867 bp, 23 predicted proteins | sample 5400641 | NCBI WGS metagenome assembly WNGF01 (sample SAMN13153371, study PRJNA577476) | soil metagenome | isolation source: 80 cm soil or saprolite under grassland replicate 2 | place: USA:California | collected 2016-06-15 | reverse complement strand
AAACCGGATTGTGGCGGTCGGCTCCAGCGCCGAGATGGGGAAGAGCGGGTCGGTCATCGATCTCAAAGGCCGCCTGGCCGTTCCGGGATTCATCGACAATCACACGCACTTCATCGAAGGTGGATTCGAGCTCTCGCGCGTCCACCTCCGCGACGCGGCGACGCAGCAGGAATTCGCGCGCCGGATTGGCGAGTACGCGAAAAACGTTGGACCGGGAAAGTGGATCGTCGGCGGAGAGTGGGATCACACGATCTGGAATCCGCCTGCTCTTCCGACGCGACAACTCATCGACGCAGTGACGCCGCAGAATCCGGTGTTCGTCTCGCGGCTCGACGGCCACATGGCGCTCGCGAATTCCGTCGCGCTGAAGATGGCCAACGTTACGCGCGACATCCCCGACCCGCCCGGCGGCACGATCGTGCGCGACGCGAACGGCGAACCGACCGGCATTCTCAAAGACGCGGCGCAGTCGTTCGTCGATCGCGTCATTCCGTCGGCATCGACCGAAGAGCGTGTCGCCGCCGGACGGGCGGCGCTCGCGGAAGCGGCGCGATTCGGCGTGACGGCGTTCACCGATATGTCCAGCGGCGAAGCGTACGAAGATTTCCGCGCGTATCAGCAGCTCGAAAAGAGCGGTGATCTCACCGCGCGCGTTTACCTCTACACACCAATTTTGGAATATAAGCGGCTCGTTGCCTCGTCGGTCGAAAAGTCATTCGGAAGCGATCGTCTGCGCATCGGGGGACTCAAAGGCTTCGCCGACGGATCGCTCGGCTCGTCGACTGCGGCGTTTTTCGAGCCGTTTCTCGATGATCCAAAAAATCGCGGCCTGACGATGGCGGCGATGACTGACGGCCGGATGAAGGCCGCCGTCCCCGACGCGAATGCGCACAACCTGCAGGTTGCGATTCATGCCATTGGCGATCGCGCGAACGATGAGGTGCTGAAAATTTATGAGTCGATTCCGAACGAACGCGACCGCCGATTTCGGATCGAGCATGCGCAGCATCTCAATCCCGATCTCATCAAGCGCTTCGCCGCCGATCATGTTGTCGCATCGATGCAGCCGTATCACGCGATCGATGACGGACGGTGGGCGGAGGCGAAGATCGGACACGAGCGCGCGCGGTGGACGTACGCGTTTCGCTCGCTGCTCGACGCCGGCGCGGTTCTCACTTTCGGCTCCGACTGGACCGTCGCCCCACTCAACCCAATCCTCGGCATCTACGCCGCCGTAACCCGTCGGACGCTCGATGGAAAGAATCCGAACGGCTGGATTCCCGAACAGAAGATCACCGTCGAGGAAGCTCTGCGATGCTACACCGTGAGCAATGCCTGGGCGACCTTCCGCGAGAACGAGATCGGCAAGATCGCGCCGGGGACGCTCGCCGACATCGCCGTGCTTTCCGACAATCTGTTCACGATTCCGCCGGAGAAGATCGAAAACGCGAAGGTGGACATCACGATTTTCGACGGCCGCGTGATTTATGTAGCGCCGCCGCCCTCGGCGGCGGTGGCCGGCGAGGGCGCCGGCCCTACACAGGACATCACTGCACGATCACATCGAGCTCGTTGAGGATGTCGGTGATCGAGTGAAAGCGCAGCGATGACGGATCGGCGATGAGACCGTCGAGCGCGGGCGTTGTAAAGCCGGCCGCGGCGAGTTTCTCGCGCAGCGGCGCCGCCTCGCGCCTCAGCTCCTCGGCCGGATGCGGCAGCGGCTCTTCCGGCGTGCCCTCGGGGCGATACGTTTGCCGCTCGATCGCCGCACGCCGTGCCTTCAACTTCGTCTGCAATCCACGAATGCTGTTGATGACCACTTGCGGGAGTGAAGTCGATTCTTTCAGTCGAGCGACGTCATCCTGCAGGAGTGTGACGATCGGCGCGATCCGCTCCGCATCGGCGGCGCTCAGATCGGCAATGGCCCCAGCGACGTCATTGAGCGCGAACTCGATGTCATTGACGATCGCCGGGCTCACGCCTTGCCTGGCAGCTTCGATCGCGCTCGCCAGGAGGTTGATCGTGAGCTGCATCTCATTCACCGAGGACGCCGCGGCCTTGAGCTGGAACAGCGCTGCATCGATCAGCGCCAGCTCTTCGCTCATTGTTTCGTCTGCTTGACAAATCCGCTGAGAATGTCGATCGGGATTGGAAACACGATCGTGGTGTTTTTCTCGACCCCGATCTCCGTCAGAGTCTGCAGGTAGCGGAGCTGCAGAGCCGCTGCCTCCGACCCTAGAATCTTCGCGGCGTCGGCGAGACGCTGCGACGCCGCGAACTCACCTTCAGCATGAATCATTTTGGCCCGCTTCTCGCGCTCGGCCTCGGCCTGCTTGGCCATGGCGCGAAGCATGGATTCGGGCAGATCGACCTGCTTCACTTCAACGTTGACGACCTTCACGCCCCACGGTTCGGTGTGTTGATCGAGGATGCTCTGCACGCGCGTGTTGAGCGCGTCGCGGTGAGCCAACAGGCCGTCGAGCTCCACTTCGCCCAGCACCGATCGCAGCGTCGTCTGCGCGAACTGCGAAGTCTGATAACGATAGTCGAAAACCTCGACCACCGCCCGCCTCGGCTCGATGACCCGCAGGAACACCACTGCGTTCACCTTCAACGTCACGTTGTCGCGCGTGATGATGTCCTGCGGTGGCACCTCGAACGCTTCTTGTCGCAACGAAATGCGCACCATGCGATCGATCGGCGCGAAGACGAGGAAGATGCCTGGTCCCTTCGCATCGGGAAGCAGGCGGCCGAGGCGGAAGATGACGCCTCGCTCGTATTCCGGCAGGATCTTGATTGAGCTCAGCAGGTAGAGAAGAAGAAAGACAACGATGACGATCAGACCGACGTTCATGGCGCGGATTGTATCGCCGGGGAGCCTTCCCTGAGCGGTTTGCCGGCTACTCGGCAGGCTCGACGATCAACTGCAGGCCCTCGACGCCGGCGACGCGAACGCGCGCTCCGGGTGGAACCGTCGTCTTGGCGGTCGCGTCCCACAGCTCGCCGTGCACGAACACCTTTCCAGCGGGCTCGAGCTGCGTCCGGGTAACGCCGATCTCGCCGATCATCCCCTCACGTCCTGTGGTGACGCGGTTTCGTCTCGCGCGGAGAGCAAGTGTCATCAGAAAGATTGTGATCAGGCCGATCGGAACGCTGACGATCAACGCTGTAATCAGATGAACGCGCATCTCCGGAATCGGACCGTCGACGAGGAACAACGCGCCGAAGATCATGCAGATCACACCTCCGATGCCAAGAACGCCGTGCGTGGCGTACTTCGCCTCCAGGGCGAAAAGCGCGAATGCCGCGATGAGCAGCGCGAGCGCGGCGTAACGCGTCGGCAGCAGATTGAGCGCAAAGAGCGCCAGCAGAATCGAGATGACGCCCACGACGCCGGGGATGACGGCGCCGGGATGGTTCAGCTCCGCGAAAATCGCCAGAGCGCCAAGGGAGAAGAGAAGGAAGGCGATATTGGGATCCATCAACATCGAGAGCAGCCGCTCCTTCAGGGACATGTCATACGTCCGGATGGGCTGACCGAGAAGATGGAGTTTGATCGTCGTGCCGTCGTAGCGGCGGATTTGGCGTCCCTCGGCGGCACGCAGCAGCGCCGGGAAACTCGGCGCGACGAAGTCGATCAATTTCTGCTGCAGCGCTTCGTCCTCGGTAAAAGACTTCGATAGACGCACCGCGCTTTCTGCAACGGCGACGTTCCGCCCCCGGCGGGAAGCAATGGTACGCATGAACGCAGCGGCATCGTTCTCCATCTTCGTCTTCATCACCTCGTCCATTTTTTCGCCCAGGATGACGGGGTGCGCGGCGCCGGTGTTCGTCCCGGGAGCCATGGCGGCAATATCGGCAGCCTCTAAGAGGAAAAATCCGGCCGACGCGGCGCGACTTCCGGCGGGCGCGACATAGACGATCACCGGAATCGGCGACGTCATCATCTTTTCCACGATGGAGCGGGTGGAGTCGAGCAAGCCGCCGGGCGTGCTCAAATCGATGACTACCGCGGAGTCATGAGCGCGGACAGCGTCCGCGAGCGCGCGGCCGATGTACTCGTCGCTGATCGGATGAATCATGTCATTGACCTTGATGCGCAGGACGGATGCGTTCGAGGCCAGCGGAAAGAGAATCGAGCAGATCGCGATCAGCGCGCGTTTCATCGGGTTATTTTACGCACTTCGCCACCGTATCGACGAGTGAGCCGAAGTCGATCGGCTTTTGGATGACCGCGTACACCGGCAGGTCGGGATCCGTATTTGCGCTGAGGAGGATCGTGCGGGCAGCGCGATCGCGAAAACCGTCGAGGGCGGAGATCAGCTTCGAATCGATGAGAATGGCGGCATATTCGCGGGCACTGAGCTGCTTTGCCGCTGAGTCCGCCGCGAGCGCGACATCGACTGAGTAGCCTTGGCGGGAAAGAATGTGAGAGATGAGAGCGACAACGATTTCGTCGGTATCGGCGACGAGAACCTTCGGCGATGGCGACAACGACCGGGTACCTCCGACTTCATACATTTCCCGGGGGGCCAGCATCGAAAAACTGTTTTTCGAAGCAGTGGAAGTCGGAAACGCGGCGGACAGGAGCGTTATTTCAAATAACTGTTGCGTTGCGCTTATTCGGCGGAGGAGACGAGATTCACCAGCTCCTTGACTGTTTTCCGCTCTCCACTGGTGTGGAAGACCGGAAGAAGGAAGGGCGAGAGCCACTTCTGCTCCATCACCGTGTACAGCGGCCGGTTATGAGCCTCCCACACGCTGGCCGAGTAATTGCGGCCAGTGGCTCGCTCGCGTTGCAGGAATGCCTCTTTGCACAGCTCTGGCTCGCCGGTGAGAACGATGAGCCTGGCTTCGCCCGCGAGAGCATCGACATGATCCTTCGTGAGCTCCGCGAGAACGTTCGAGGGAAATGAGAGGATCGCGCCCGGACAACCCGATCTGCAGGCGCGCGAGGTCAACTCGTCGATCAGAGGACGCGATTTGAATTCGTCGAGAAATGCGTCCCACTGCGATCGCAGGCCAAAGTGCGTGATGCCGTCGTGCGGGGTCTGATCGATTTCGTAATGAAAAAACCCGAGGTGACCCGCGGCAAATTCGCTGAAGTGGGATTTGCCCGCGCCGGAGACTCCGAAGACAAACCAGATCTTCATGATGCTGCCGCTTCCTCCTGTTCGATCTCCGGGCCGGCCGCATGATCGTCATCGAGTGAGTGTCCGCAGAGATCGCAGAGGATCTCGTCCTCTTTCAGATCGGCGGAGCTGAAGTGGCAGGAACAGAGGCCGCAGACGATTTCGATGATTTCAGGCATGGCGATCATTCCGGTACGAAGTCGGGGCTCGGCTCGTAGTTGAAGAATTTCGTGATGTCATTGCGAAAGACGAGTTTGAAATCGCCGATCGGGCCGTTGCGCTGCTTGGAGATGATGATTTCCGCGATTCCTTTTTCTTCCGTGTCCTTGTTGTACACCTCATCGCGATAGATGAACGCGACGAGGTCCGCGTCCTGCTCGATCGATCCCGACTCGCGCAGGTCGGAGAGCTGCGGGCGGTGATCGCCGGTGCGCTGTTCCGGACGTCGCGAGAGCTGCGACAGGGATATGAGCGGCAGATTGAGCTCCTTGGCCACCGCTTTCAAGCCGCGGGAGATTTGCGAGATTTCCTGATTGCGCGACTCGACTTTTCCTTTGACCGCCATCAACTGAAGGTAGTCGACCATCACCATGTCCAGTCCCGCTTCCATCTTCAGGCGCCGCGCCTTTGCGCGCAGCTCCATCACATCGATTCCCGGAGTGTCGTCGACGAAGATCTTCGCTTTCGCGAGCCGCGTCGACGCCTCCGCCAGGTCGCGCCAGTTTCGCTCGCTCAGCATTCCGCCGCGGATCAGATGGTTCGACACTCCCGATTCCGAGGAAAGCATGCGCAATCCGATCTGTTCCTTCGACATTTCGAGCGAAAAGACCGCGACGGAGTACAGCCGATGCGCGGGCAATCGCGGCTGCCCGCTTTTGTCGGGGATGGCGATGGCCTCGGCGATGTTCATCATGAAGCTCGTTTTTCCCATCGATGGGCGCGCGGCGATGATGATCAGATCCTGCGACTGGAATCCGGACGTGAACTCGTCGAAGCGGTCGTAGCCGGTCGGAATGCCGGTGATCAGTTTTCCGGCATGCTGGAGCTGCTCGATCGCCTCCATGTTCTTGCGGGTGATGCGATCGATGGCGACGAATCCCTTGTCGATGCTCCCTTCGGCGATTTTGTAGAGCGACTGCTCCGCGATGTTGAGGACGTCCGCCGGTTCGCTCGGTGCATCGAGGGCGGCGCGCATGACGCTGTTGCCCATCACGATGAGGCGGCGCAGCATCGATTTCTCTTTGACGATCCGCGCGTACCGCTCGACGTTCGCGATGTCGGGAATCCCGTCGGAAAGCGAAGAGATGTAACCGCCGCCGCCAACCCCCTCGAGCTGCGCGCGTTTCACCAGCTCCTCTTTCAACGTCAGCGAGTCGATCTCGCGGCTCTGCTCCGCGAGCGCGCGCATCGTCGAAAAAATCGAGCGATGCGCATCGCGAAAGAAATCCTCGGTGTCGATCAATCCGATCACGCGGTAAAACGCGTTGTTGTTGATCAGAATCGAACCGAGAACCGCTCGCTCAGCGTCCGGGCTCTGAGGCAACGGACGATCCAAAACGGTATCGAGTTGGACCGCAGTCATTGGACGAAGGTCGGGATTTTACGAGCGAATTCTGTCATCGCTGAAAACCCCACAGTCCCTCCACAATTTTTCAGCAGCATCGCTCGGGGAAGTCATCTCAGAGTAGCAGAACTTTTCCGCAGCGGCGGAAAAGGCGAGATTTTTCTTGACATCGATTGTGCCACTCGAAGCAGTGACTCTACGCCCGGTAGGAATGAGGGTTTTCCGAAGGGTGTTGGTCAGCCAGTCATGATGCGAAAGATTGCATGCCTTCTCTTTGGAGCTCTTCCTGCGTTCGCGCAGACCGGTGCCGAGAAAACCGTCGCCGTCCTCAACGGTGAAACGATCACCGCACAGAAGCTCGATCAACTGTACGGCCGCCTCGGCACACAAATGCGCGAGCAGTATGAGAAAGCCGGCGGCAAGGCGGCATTTCTCGACAACTACCTTCGCAAGCGCCTCATCATCCAGGAGGCGATCAAGTCTGGCTTCGACAAGCGGCCCGATGTGAAAGCGGACATGGAGGCATCGAAGGAAGCAACCCTCTTCGATCGCTATGTCCGCGACGTGGTGGCGGCAAACATCGTCACCGACGCTGCAATGCGCAAGTATTACGACGAGCATCCGGACGAATTCACAACTCCCGAACGCATCCACGTTCGGCACATCGTCGTCAGCGCTTCGAATACCGGTCCGCATCCGCGGACGAAAGAGCAGGCGCTCGAGATCATGAAAGGAATCGCCACTCAATTGCGCGAAAGCAACAACGCGACGCGCCTCCTCAAGGACCAAAAAGGGGCGGCACAGTTGCGCGTCAACCAATTCGCGCAACTCGCGCGGCAGTACTCCGAAGATCCCTCCGGCCCCTCCGGCGGCGACCTCGGTTGGGCCACCAAAGGACAGTTCGATCCCGACTTCGAGAAGGTCGCGTGGAGCCTGACTCCGGGAGTGCCCAGTGGAATCGTGGAGACGAAGTTCGGATATCACCTGATTCTCGTGGTAGAAAAAGAGCGCCCGGGAATCGAGTCGCTGGACCACGCAAAAGCGTCCCTGCGGGAGTTCCTGGTGACGCAGCACGCGGCCGAGGTGATGGAGAGCGTCACGAAACTGACAAACTCCCTCCTCGCGCAGAGCAAAGTGGCCGTCTATTCCGAGAACATCAAATAGACGCGAGGTCCTTCGCCCCGCGAAGTAGAAGGGGCTCGGAGCTACGAGGCCGCGCTCGCGGCGCGCTTCGCTCCGTGCGCCGCCTCCCACTCGTCGGCTTCGAGCGAGAAAAGTGTAATGCGCGCTTTCTTGTACTCCTTCGTGGGATAGAGCGCCTGCTTCTCGTGAACAGCGGTATCGGTGGCGAGATCGTTGATGACCGACTCGCACTCGTCGACGGAGCGGCCGTGCACGATCGTGTAGAGGTTGTACGGCCAATCTTCGTAGACCGGGCGCAGGTAACAGTGCGACACGGCGCGGTTCTGCGACATCCGTCCGGCCACTTCATCAATGCGGTCCTCCGGCACCACCCACACGCCCATGGCGCTCGCGGAAAAGCCTGGCTTGCGAGACTGCACGACCGCGCCGAAGTGGCGGATCTGTCCGCGACGCTGCAAGGTGCGGCCGGCGTTGAGCAGATCATCCGCGGAGATGCCGCTGTTTTTCGAGAGGACATCGAACGGACGCGGCTGCAGCGGAAGATCGCGCTGCAGAACGCGAACGCACTCCACTTCGAGGGACGTCAGCGGAACGTACTTCTCATCCGCATGATGGGTGTCATCTCCTGCGTGTCCCTCCGCCGCCTCGGGGCCGCTACTCTTGAAAAGCTTCAACGTAGGCAGCGCGCGTATGGTGTCGCACTCCGCTTCTTCGCCGAGGACCTGAACCGTCCGTTCGAGGCCGAGCTGTGAGTTCGGCGAAACGGCGATCGTGAACCACAGATTGAAATCGTTATTGCGGCGGTAGTTCTGCGTCACGCCGGGATGCGCGTTGATTGGCAAGGCTGCGTCATCGATCCGATCGGCATGGACCTTTGCGGCGACGAGACACGAGCGATACCCAAGAGCGCGCGCGTCGAATTGCGCGCAGAGCTGCCGGATGATGCCTTCCCGCTTGAGACGCTCGCTGCGCTTGATGACTTCCTTCTCTGACATGTCGATGATCTGTCCGAGGAAAGCGAACGGCGTCGACACCAAAGGAAGCTCACCCTGCAGAGCGCCCAATAGGTCCCGGTCCCGTTGATCGATATCCTGCATTTGGATCCCCCGCACGCCAGCGTTCGTCAGAAATGGGATGGGTGATGAATTGTAACGTGATCGGTACTGCTGTCACCACTGTAACGAAGTCGGTGCAACTGCAGACGCGTCAGGGACGCGAAGGCGCGGGTACTCATTGACGTCAAGCGGCTTGTCCGGCCCAATTTCCAGCCATTTCCAATGACGGCGAGCCGCTGCGTCAACGTCGCTGCGATCGATTCCGCAGCAGGCGAGCGGAAACGGCTCCAGGCGCTTCAGTCCCGCGGCGAATAATCGAGGCGCGCCGCGATACGTTCCGCGCTGAATGTGGTGATACGCAGCGGCAATTTGAATCAGGCCTTGTAGAAACTGTTCGAGATCCGACTCGGCCGAGAGCCAGAGCGTTTCCCAAGCCTCATGCGCCTCCCAGAATCGCCGCGAATTGAAGTGATCGACGCCTTCCAGGAAGTGTTTCTTGAAGTCAGGTTTATCCATGGTTGCTCAGTTGCTTGGTTGCTGAGTTGCTGGGTCACTGCCACCCAGCAACCGAGCAACTGAGCAACTCAGCAACTAATCCCCGGCACGCGTGCCGCGCCGCAGCGTATCGCACATTGCCGCCGTGAAATCGGCAGTCGTGCCCGTGCCACCGATATCGCGGGTGCGATGCTCGGCGCCGGACCCGAGGACCTTCACGATGGCATCCTGAACGCGCTGGGCGGCGGCCGGCTCGCCGATGTGATACAGCATCAGAACCGCCGACTGCAGCAGCGCAAGGGGATTGGCTTTGTTCTGGCCGGCGATGTCGGGCGCGCTTCCGTGCACCGCCTCGAAAACGGCCCCGTTCTCGCCGATGTTCGCCCCCGCCACCACACCCAACCCACCCACCAGCCCCGCCGCGAGGTCGGAGACGATGTCGCCGTAGAGGTTCTCGAGCAGCAGCACGTCGAATTGATTCGGATTCATGACCAGCTGCATGCAGAGGTTGTCGACGATCTTGTCGTCCGCCTCGATCGTCGGAAAGTCCTTCGCCACGTTTCGAAAACACTGCAGAAACAGGCCGTCGGACAGTTTCATGATGTTCGCTTTGTGAACGGCGGTGACCCTTTTACGGTTGTGCGTGCGGGCGTACTCGAAGGCAAAACGGGCGATGCGCGTCGAGGCGCGCTCGGTGATGATCTTGAGCGACTCGACGACGCCCGGCACGACCTCATGTTCCAAGCCGCTGTACAAGTCTTCGGTGTTTTCGCGCACGATGATCAGATCGACATCCTCGAACCTGGTGATGATGTTCGGCATCGAACGCACCGGCCGCAGGTTCGCGTAAAGATCGAGCGTCTTTCGCAGCCGGACGTTGATCGACGCGAAGCCGATTCCGATCGGCGTGGTCACCGGCCCCTTCAGCGCCACTTTGTTTCGAAGGATGGACTCCAGCACTTCGTGCGGCAGTGGGTCGCCGAACCGCGCGATCGCCTCCGAGCCGACGAAGTACTTCTCCCACTCCACGTCGACGCCGGCGCACTCGATGATTGCCACCACCGCCGCGGTGACCTCCGGTCCGATGCCGTCACCGGGTAGCAGCGTGATCTTGTGCTGAGCCACCGATCATTCCTTTCACGCGCTCGTGCGCCTGTTGGGGCGAAAAACGGAGCGGAAATGCGCGCGCCAGCTCCTCGAAGTCCGGCAGCTCGCGCAAGCAACGCTCGATGCTTTCCAGTGTCGGTGGAATGAATTCGAGATAGTGCAGCCTCCCGCGTTCGATCGGCTGGCGCGAGAAAGTGCCGAGGATCTTGAGCGAGCGCTGCAGCAGCGTTTCGAAGTAGCGCTTGCGGAGGGCGCCATCGGTTCCTCGCAATCCGGTGTAATAGGCGAGCAACTCCATCTCGGTCTGTTCTCCGAGGATGCGCGCGACGCCGCGGTCGCGGAGAAGCGAGGCCATATCGTACGTGTCAGGACCCATTCTCAAGTCCTGATAGTCAATGATATAAAGGTAACTATTAAATACATGTAGATTCTGGCCATGATAGTCGCGATGACATATCACGTACGGATGGCTCGCGAGGTTCTCCGTCAGTTGCCGAAAGAGCAGCACCAGGCGCCGGCTCGATTCCGCCGACACGCCCATCAACGCTTCGACGTAAAACTCACGGGTCATCTCCAACTCATTGAAAAAGAAGTCGGAGCTGAACGGCGGGTTCACCTCTGCGTCGGTGGCACGCTGGAATGCCACCAGCGCGTCGATGGCCTCGCGGTACAGCCTCACGCCGGCTTCCCGATCGCGATGCAGCAGATCGAACAAGGTCTCGTCGCCCACATCCACCTGAAGCACGGCTGCATCGGAGTGGCGCAAGACCTCCGGAACGCGACCGTGCGGCTGCACGGCGCGATAGGCATCGAGAAACTGAGCGAGCTGGGGCCGCACCTCGCGCGGATAGTACGCCAGCATCCGCGTCGAACCGTCGAGGAGTCGTACGCGGAAATAACGCCGCACCGACGCATCGCCCGGCAGCGGCTCCACTGTCCAGCCCTCATCGACACATTCACGCAGGAAGGCCGCCGCCTCGTCGGGGAGCGCTGAGGAGGTCATGAATCCGTTGCCCGGTGTGCGTTGTTCGTTGTTCGTCCCGCCCTGCCGAAGGACGAAGAACCAGGAACGAAGAACGAAGAACTACTTTGGCGCCGGTCCCTTCTCGTTCGCCTTGGCGTCGCGAATGACCACCTTTTCGATCGTGGTCGGATTGTTTGGCCGGTCATTGGCGTCGCGCGCCGCATTCACGATTTTGTCCGCAACGTCCATGCCCTTCGTGACCTGACCGAAAACGGTGTACTGCCGGTCGAGGAAGGGTGAATCCTTCACCACGATGAAAAACTGCGACGACGCGCTGTTCGGATCCGACGACCGCGCCATGGAGACGATGCCGCGTTTATGGCTGATCGGGCTGAACTCCGCGGCGACATTTTTGCCGGAGCCGCCTGTCCCCCAGTTCGAGGTGTCTAATCCTTTGGTGTTCGGATCGCCCCCTTGAATCATGAAGCCGGGGATCACACGATGGAACTTTGTTCCGTTGTAGAAGGCCTTCTGGGCAAGATCGATGAAATTTTTGACATGGTTCGGGGCCACATCAGGAAAAAAACGGACATCGATCTCCCCTGCCGTGGTATGCAGCTCCGCGACTTTGTCTGTGAAATCACTCATCGGTCGGTTCTCCTCGGCCGCTGTCGTCGCCGGAGCAGTGGCTGCCGGTTGTGCGGGCGGCACCGCACTGCTGCTGGTGGTGGCGGAAACCGTGGTGTCGGTCGTCGCCGTGGTGTTGCCGGTACTGGAGGGAGAACAGGCGAGGCACGCCATCGCCAGCGCCGTGGAAATGAGTCTGATCAAAATGCATCCTCCTTCGTAGTCTGAGCCGCGAATGCTACTACGAAGGGCGGGGGCGCCCGCGAACGCAAGAAAATACGCCGCCGAGGGGTTTCGGCGGCGTAGCTCGCGCGGCGATTAGTACTGACTGCGTCCGGGAGATGAAGTGGCTTCGTTGCGGTTCGCGGATGATTCGCTCCGCTCCTGGCGCGACGAGGCACTCGAGCTGCCTGCATTCGCTCCGCGATCCGTTGCACGTTCATAACTGGAACGCTCGGTATCAATGCCCCCACTCGGGGCGGGACTCTGCTGATTGGATTGCGATTGTCGGGCACGTCCGCGACTGTGGCCACCTTCGCGGCCGATCGTCGACATGTGAGCACGATCGCGGCTGACGGTTTCTCCGCCTTTGCGACCGGCGACGCGCGCTTCATCGGAAGTGAACTCGTGGGCCGTTCCCTTGGCGTGCGCCGCTCTGCCACCCTTGCTCGCAATTTCACGCTGTTTTGTCGGATCCATGGACGCAAAACCGCGCTTACTCGTATTTGCCATTGAGGTCTCTCCTTGGGGATTCAATTAGGTACTGCGTGACTGCGCCTGCGCGAGGCAGAAGAAAGCGCTTCACGAAATGTGCCCGGTCGAGACCGCAAATTCAGGGTGGGAAACAGCGGAAGGAGGCACCCTCTGGCGGAGAGAGAGGGATTCGAACCCTCGGTAGAGCTTTGAGGCCCTACGGCGGTTTAGCAAACCGCTGGTTTAAGCCACTCACCCATCTCTCCGCGCTGGCTTAGCGGGAATGTTCAATGTTAAATGCTGAATGTTGAATGTCAATTCCTCTCATTCAACCTTGAACATTCAACATTGAACATTTTTCGTGGCGGAGGAGGTGGGATTCGAACCCACGGTCCCGGTCACCCGGGACGGCGGTTTTCAAGACCGCTGCCTTAAACCACTCGACCACTCCTCCGAGAAAGGCAGAGGGAAGAAGGAAGAAGGACCGCAAATCATTTCCGGGATCACTTCTGCCTTCTGATTTCTGCCTTTATTCGATCGTCACATCGACAGTGATCTTCAGGCGCAGCTTGCGCGTGCGCCGCAGCTCATCGAGGCTCAGCGTGAGCGGCACGCTCACTTCCTTGACCAGCGCATCCGTCGCGCGGCGATCCGTCTCCGGCGGCGCCGCAGCGACCGCAGGCCCTCTGCCGAGGTCCGGAAAGACATCGACGATGCCGTCAGGCAGTGGGATCTCGATGGAAGCCATCGGCAGTGGTTCGCTTTTTCTTCGTTGCCGGCTCGGCAGCGGCAGCGTCGGATCTTCTTCATCCCACAACGAGTCAGGCAGAGGCTCCGACGGCGGCGGAGCATTGAGGACATGGATCTCGCGATCCAGCGGCTCGGCACCTTCGAGGCCGTACTTCTTCACGAGATTCGAAAGTACGAGCTGCGTGATTCCGTTCAGCGTCGCCTCGACGCCGACACCGGTGGTGGCCACCGATTCAAAATGCGCCACGCCGAACTTATTGATGGCAGCATTGAGCTTCGCCACCGGCAGCGCATTGGGCAGATCGCGCTTGTTGTATTGAATGACCAGAGGAAGTTCGCGAACCTTCATCCCCTGCCGCTTCAGATTGTCTTCGAGGTTCTGGATCGATTCGAGATTGGCATCGAGCGCGTAATCCTGACTATCGGCAACGAACACCAAACCGTCGGAGCCTTTCAGCACGAGCTGGCGCGTGGAGTTGTAATAGACCTGCCCCGGCACCGTGTAGAGCTGCAGCTTTGTGCGCATCCCGCGGATTTTTCCGAGGTCGAGGGGAAGAAAATCGAAGAAGAGAGTGCGGTCGGTCTTTGTCGACAGCGACAGCATCTTGCTCCGGTGATTCGACGGCAGTGAGTCGTAGATGAACTGCAGGTTGGTGGTTTTCCCACACAGACCTGGCCCGTAATAGACGATCTTTGCGGTGATCTCCTTCGTCGCGTAATTGAAGAGGACCATGGGGTTTGAATTCAGGTTACCACAACCTCTTTTCGCGCTCGCCTGGGGGCATGCGGGAACCAAGTATCATTGCCCGCCGCGGAGGAGCGAATGGTACTCAGACGTTTTCTATGGATGGTCCTCGTCATGTGCGCCGCGCCCGTATTCGCCGATGCACCCGGCGTTTACGCCATCACCGGAGGCACCGTGCATCCGGTCAGCGCGACGGAAATTTCCAACGGCATGGTGATCATCCGCGACGGGTTGATCGAGGCCGTGGGCGCAAATCTCCCGATTCCGGCCGACGCCACCACAATTGATGTGAAAGGCGGTCACGTCTACCCGGGCATCATCGACGCACATACATCCCTCGGATTTCCCGCGGCCACACCTCCAAGGCGCGGCCGGGGTGCCGGGGCGCCAGCGCGGCAGCAACAGACGCCACCGCCGCTTCCCGAAACTTCGCCCGCATTCCTCGCCGTGCGCGAAGTGAAACTCTCCGCTGAGGACGTCGAGGCGAAACGCGCTACCGGTGTCACGACGATTCTCACCGCTCCGGCATTCGGCATCTTCAACGGGCAATCGGTCGTCCTCAACCTCGGTGAAGGCGAAACGGGCTCGCGCGTCATTCGCGACGCAGCGACGCAGCAGATCTCGTTCAGCCCGCGCCCGGCGTGGACGTTCCCCGACTCGCTGATGGGAGTCATCGCGGACATCAAACAGACGCTTCTCGACACGCAGCAGTATTCCGCCGCGCATGCGATTTACGATCGCAATCCAAGCGGCTACCGCCGTCCTGAAGACAACGCGGCGCTGCAGGCACTCGCATCCGTTCTGCGGCGCGACGTGCCAGTGGTCTTCACCGCCGATTCTGAATCGATGATGCGACGCGCGGAGGCGATCGCCAAAGAGTTCAATTTGCGGTACATCCTCTCGGGAGCGCGACAGGGTTACCGCTTCGCGGACGAGTTGAAGGCCAGCAATGTCCCGGTGTTCGTGTCCGTGAAGTGGCCTCTTCCGCCAGCGAACAAAGACGACCGCGATGAACAGCCGCTGCGGCTGATCCGCGATCGTCAGCTCGCACCGACGACGCCATCAGTCCTCGCGAAAAACGGCGTCGCCTTTGCGCTCGTCAGCGGCGGCGGAAAAACGAGCGACTTCATTCCCGGAATTCGCAAAGCGATCGAGAATGGGCTCTCGGAAGATGACGCGCTGCGCGCCGTCACCATTTCCCCCGCCCGAATCCTCGGTATCGATCGCCAACTCGGCACGCTGGAGAAGGGGAAGATCGCGAACGTCCTCATCACCGATAAGCCACTGTTCGCAAAAGAGGTCAAGGTCAAGCGCGTCTTCATCGATGGGCGAGAAGCGAAGCTGCCGACGGAAGAAGAGCGAGCGCGCCGTGGTGCGGAGGCAGCTTCCCCGCTCGAGGGAACGTGGAATCTGACCATCAAGACGCCGCAAGGTGACGTGAGCATCATCGCCACGTTCCACGTCGAGAGCGGCCACATCACCGGAACGTTCTCCGGCGATCGCGGCTCGGGCGACATCCGCAACGGGTCGCTTGACGGTACGACGGTCGAGTTCACGATCTCGGTGCGCGCGCGGCCGGATGAAACCGGCGACTGGGTTTTCCACGGCACACTTCACGACTCGACGATGGATGGCACAGTGAGCACGACGCTCGGGACCCTCCAGTTCAGCGGGAGCAAATCGCGATGAAGAACCTCATGGTTGCAGTGCTCTGTGTGGGAGCCGGCGCCCTCGCCGGCTCAGCGGCGGGCGAGGCGCCCGCCGGCACACCATCAGTCATCCTCATCCGCGATGCGACGATCCTCACGATCACGCACGGGAAGATCGAGCATGGATCGATTCTGATCCGCGGCACGAAGATCGCCGCGGTCGGTCCGAACGATCAGGTGACCGCTCCTGCAGGCGCGCAAGTGATCAACGCGACCGGCAAGTTCGTCATGCCGGGAATCATCGACACGCACAGCCATACGGCGATCGAGGGAAGCGTCAACGAGATTTCGCTCCCGAACAGCGGAATGGTGCGCATTCGCGACGTCGTCGACAACGAAGACATCAATGCGTATCGGGAGCTCGCCGGCGGCACGACGACAGCGTTGATGCTTCACGGCTCCGCCAATCCGATCGGCGGGCAGAGTCAGATCGCGAAGTGGAAGTGGGGCCGGCCCGCTTCCGAGTGGATCGTCGAAGATGCGCCGCGCACCATCAAGTTCGCCCTCGGAGAAAATCCGAAGAGCTCGAATTTCCGTCCGCCTCCCGGCACTCCGCTGCAATACCCAGTCACGCGCATGGGCGTCGAGGAGGTGATCCGCAAATCCTTTCTCGACGCCCGTGACTACACGGCAAAATTGGACGAGTACAACGCGGCGAAGAAGCGCGGCGAGAACCCCCTTCCTCCCCGCCGCGATCTGCTGATGGAAGAAATGGCGGACATTCTGCGCGGCAACGTCGACGTTCACGCGCATTCCTATCGCTCCGACGAGATCCTCATGCTGCTCAATCTCAGCGACGAGCTCGGATTCAAAGTGCGCGAGATGCAGCATGTGCTCGAAGGCTACAAAGTGGCGAAGGAGATGGCGGCGCATGGCGTTGGCGGAGGCACGTTCATCGACTGGTGGGGCTACAAAGCGGAGGCATACGACGCGATCCCCTACAACGTGGCGCTGATGGAGCGCGCCGGCGTGCTCACGTCCGTCAATTCCGATTCCGATGAGCTGGCGCGGCGGCTCAACCTCGACGCCGCGAAAGCGATGAAATACGGAGGGCTCTCTGAAGAGGAGGCGCTGAAGCTCTGCACGCTCAATCCCGCGATGCAACTGCGCCTCGACAAGCGCATCGGTTCGATCGATGTCGGCAAGGACGCCGATCTCGCGATCTGGACCGGCCATCCCTTTTCGACGTACTCGCGCGTCGACACCACGTTCATCGAAGGGCAGGTCTACTTCGATCGCGAGCGCGATCTGCAATTGCGCAAAGAGCTGGCGAAGGAGAAAGCCGATCGATTGAAGAAAGAAGCCGACGAAGAAGCGAAACAGAAAAAGGAGAAGAAGCCGGAGGCGAGCAATGAGTAGAGATGTCATCCTGAGCGAAGCGAAGGACCCCCTTCGCAAGCACGTTGGGGGTCCTTCGCTGTCTGCGCGGCTCAGGATGACACTGCTGGTGGCGCTCATGTGCGCGCCCGCCAGCCAGGTCGGCCTCACGGAGATCAGCTCGGTGCCCGGTACGAACGACACCGCCGAGCTCGGCGAGCTCAATCCGAACGCGCGGGCTGACGTCGCCGTGAATCCGCACAGCAATTTGATTCCCGTCACCCGGGTCAACGGGATCACTACAGTTCTTGCGGAGCCGGAGGGAGGAATCATCTCCGGTCAATCGGCTCTGATTCAGCTTTCCGGCTGGACGCCGAAAGAGATGGTGCTCAAAGCGCCGATCGCGATGCACGTCCGCTTCCCCCGCCTGCGAAGCGGCTCGTTCAACGAGCTGCCGCAGGACGAAGAGGCGGAGAAGGAAGCGCGAAAGAACTACACCAGCCAGGTCGATAAACTCCGCGACATCCTGCGCGACGCCCAGGCCTATGCGAAAGCCGCCGCCGCGCGCGCGAAGGACTCGAACGTGCGCCGATTCGATCGCGATGTGATGCTCGAGGCGCTGGTGCCCGTTGTCGAGGGACGTGAGCCGGTCATCATGCACGCCGATCTTGCCCGCGACATCAAAGCGGCGCTGAAGTTCGCGGACGAATTCAAACTGAAAGTCATCCTCGCCGGAGCCGACGACGTGGCGCAGATGATCCCCGACCTCAAATCGCGCAACATCCCCGTCATCCTCGGTCCCATCCTCTCGCTGCCGGCGCGCGAAGACGACCCGTACGACCTGATCTTCACCAATGCCAAATTGCTATATGATAATGGTATACGTTTCTCGATCCAGTCCTCCGATTCGCACAACGCGCGCAACCTGCCCTACCACGCCGCGATGTGTGCGGCGTTCGGTTTGCCGAAAGATGTGGCCCTGAAGGCGGTGACGATTTTTCCGGCGGAGATTTTTGGAGTGGCCGATCGAATCGGGTCGCTGGAGGTGGGCAAGATCGCCAACGTGATCCTCACGAACGGCGATCCGCTGGAGATCGTCACGCAGGTGAAGAAGGTCTTCATCGGTGGCGAAGACATCCCAATGGAGACCAATCAGACGTTGCTGTATCAGAAGTTCTTGCAGAGACCGTGAACAGTTGCCGGTTGCCGGTGGTGTCATCCTGAGCCGCCCAGACGGCGAAGGATCTCAAACCACGATCGTCGCGATTTGAGATCCTTCGCTGCGCTCAGGATGACACCGCAACGAGCAACGACTAGAATCAACTTAGTTCTTTCACAACCCGTCTGAAACGGTGCTCGGGAAGCCGGTGCAATACCGGCGCGGCCCCCGCCACTGTGACCGGAGACGACTCGCGCCACGTACGCCACTGTGTGTCGCTACGCATGGGAAGGCGGCGCGACGAGGACGACCCGGAAGCCAGGAGACCGGCCGTTTCGGACACAACACTTCACAACTTCGGAGGGAAGTCATCGTGAGTCTTCTGGCCATTCTTCTTTTCGCCACGCAGCAACAACTCAGTCAAACGATCATCGTCACTGCTTCCGAGTTGCCGGAAACGATCGAGTCGACGCCGGCGTCGGTCACCGTCATCACGAAGAAGGACATCGAGGCGCAGGCCGCGCGCGATGTCGCCGACGTTCTGCGCGAGGTGCCGGGGTTGAGCGTAAGCCGTACCGGCTCGCTCGGAAAGACCACATCGGTATTCGTTCGCGGCGCAAGCTCGAAGCAGGTGCTTGTGCTATGGAACGGAGTGGAGATCAACGACCCTTATTTTTCCGGTTACAACTGGGGACAGTTCTCGACCGTTGGCGTGCAGCGGATTGAAGTGGCACGCGGCCCCTTTTCATCACTCTACGGCGCCGACGCCGTCGGCGGCGTTGTGAACATCATCACCACTGGCGCGAGCGATCACACCGACCTCGACCTCGCTGCCGGCGGCCATGGTCTTTTCAATGGCCTGGCTTCATTCGGCCGGACGTCGGGTCCGACGACGATCGCCATTGCCGTGGAACATCGGCAGGACAACGGCTTCGCGCCAAACGACAATGACCGCGAGAACTCGATTCTCGGCGGAGTCACCTTCGCGCCCAACCCGATCATGTCGGTTGCTCTGATAGGACGCGCCGCGAAGTACGACCTCGGCGTACCGCGCAACACAAATGACTTTGCCACCGCGTATGTGGCAACGCCGCATCACCGGGAAAACGGCACGGAGTGGCAACTGGCGATGCCGGTCACCGCGGATATCGGCACGTTCCACGCGGAATTGCGTCTCTCGCAGAATCATCGCGACGATCACAATGAAGATCCCGACGCGCAGTCCTTCGGCACGACCAGTTCCACGCGACGAACGATTCACCTCTCCGCACGAGGCGCAACGCCAATCGGAACGATTGTTGTGGGCGCGGAGGGAGAGAAGGCGGAGGCCGCCAACCACGACAGCTTCGGCCTGGATATCGACGCCCATCACCGCTCGAGCAACGCCGTCTTCGTGGAAGACCGGCTTTCGCGCGGACCCTTCGAGCTGTCCGCCGGCGTCCGGCTGGATCACTACGACACCTTCGGAAGCGAGACCTCGCCGCGGCTCGGCGCGGCGTGGTCACATGCAGGCCATAAGATTCATGTTGCCTATGGGCAGGCATTTCGCGCGCCGCAGATCGGGGAGTTATATCTGCCGTTCTTCGGAAATCCGGATCTGCACGCCGAGCGCAGTCGCAGCGCGGAACTCGGCTACGACCGATTCTTTGGCCGCGACGGCGTTCTTTCAATCACCGCATTTCGCAACACCTTTCGCGACCTGATCATCTACGACCTGGCAGCGAATCGATTCGCGAACATCGGGTTGGCGCGTTCACGCGGTGTCGAGCTGGCAGCGTCGGATCGACGCGGCCCGTTCACCGGCTCACTCACGTACACATTCTTGCGTGCGATTGAAGAGCCTTCCGGCGCGCCGTTGCCACGACGGCCAAGACACTCGGGATCGATCGCTGTTGGCTACGACATGGGAGCGACCAGCGCCCAACTCGTAGTGGCGCGTGTGGGAAGCCGTGCGGACGTCAACGACCTCGCTCCGTTCGGCACAGTGACGAATCGGGCGTACACCGTCGCCGACCTCACCTTCCGCTGGAACCTCGCCACGGTCGCTCCTTACGTGAAGATCGAAAATCTGACGAACGCGCGGTCCCAGGAAGTTTTCGGATATCCATCACCAACCCGGCGCGCGCTTCTCGGCGTCCGCTATTCCGTTTCGCGCTGAAGGAGGACGACATGCGAACGTACTTCACTCCCCGCTTCTGGCTCGCTCTCACTCTGGTGGTGATCGGCGTCGTCTTGCGCGTGATGCCGCATCCATGGAACTTCGCGCCGATCGGAGCCATCGCGCTTTTCGGCGGCGCGCGCTTCGAACGCCGCTTCTTCGGCATCGCCATTCCGCTTCTGACGATGCTGATCGGCGACTCGATCATCGGATTCCATTCGCTGATGCCGGTGATTTATGCGACTTACGCGCTGATCGCAGTGGTCGGAATGCTGTTGCGCGATCGCGAGAGTATTCCGGCCGTGGGCGGGTCTGCGCTTCTCTCGGCCACGATCTTCTACCTGACCACGAATTTCGCAGTTTGGGCGCGCGGGACGATGTACGCCAAAACGGCGAGTGGCCTCGTGGCCTGCTATGTCGCGGCAATTCCTTTCTTCGGCAACACAGTCGCTTCCGACGTCTTGTTCACGGCGATCTTCTTCGGAGTCTTCGCAATCGCCGAGCGGAAGATTCCGGCGTTCGCAAAGGCGTGATGCGCCGGCGTAGGGCCGCCGCCCTCGGCGGCCGCCGCGGAGGGCCGCGGCGCTACACAACACTTCTCTCGTGGAGCAGCGGGAAGGATTCGGCGTGGACACTTCACACGCTTCGAGCAGATCAACGCTATGACGTCGTTGGCTTGGTGACAACCATTAACCAGGCGGCGGATCGCGTGGCGATGCACGCCGTTCGAACGGAGCTGCTCCGAGCCCAGGCTCGTGCGGCGGGTTTGCCCTTGTGGGAGCTCGCCATTCCCAGTCCATGCTCGAACGAGCACTACGAGTCAGTCCTGCGAGAAGCAATCGCGCGTGCCGAGCGCGAAGCGATCGACTGCTTTGCCTTCGGCGACCTTTTTCTCGAAGACATCCGCGCCTATCGCGAAAGGCAGCTCGCCGCCACGAAATTGATGCCGATCTTCCCGCTCTGGGGACGCGACACGCATCAGCTTGCGCGAGAGATGATCGCCGGAGGCCTGCGCGCGCGCATCACTTGTGTCGATCCACGGGTATTGCCTGCTTCATTCGCCGGCCGAGAGTTCGACGAAGCGCTCCTGAACGACCTTCCCGACAATGTCGATCCGTGCGGCGAGCGCGGCGAATTTCACACGTTTGCCTATTGCGGGCCGATGTTTGCTTCGCCGCTGTCGATCGCCGGCGGCATGGTTGTCGAGCGCGATGGTTTCGTTTTCGCCGATCTCGTTCCAGCTTGACTTCCCCACCGGTACGCGTCGTGCTTGGCCGTGATGTATGGCCAAACCCGAACCGATCGGCCATACGCGGTGGGCCATTGCTGAGGGGTACATTCCGGCGTGGAGTCATGGCCCGGAGCCGGAGTTCACCAGCCATGAGACCGCCTGCATCCTGAATACGACAGACCGCGACGCACACGTCGAGATCACCATCTATTACAGCGATCGCGAGCCGGTCGGCCCGTATCAGATCGTTGTCCCCGCGCGGCACAGATTACGCGAGCGTGATCGTCTCCGATGTCCCGATCGTGGTGCAGCACACGCGGCTCGATTCGCGACAAGCCGAAAACGCGTTGATCACCACGATCGCCTATCCAGGGCCATGAAGGAGTGCAATTGGCTGAAACCACGAGCGATTTTCTGGTCAAGCGTCTCACCGAGTGGGGCGTGAAGCGCGTCTATGGGTATCCGGGCGATGGCATCAATGGAGTCTTCGGCGCCCTGAATCGCGCCGACGACAAGATCTCATTCATTCAGGTGCGTCACGAGGAGATGGCCGCATTCATGGCCTGCGCTCACGCCAAGTTCACCGGCGAGGTCGGCGTCTGCATGGCCACTTCGGGCCCCGGCGCGATTCATCTGCTCAACGGCCTCTATGACGCGAAACTCGATCATCAGCCGGTCGTGGCCATCGTCGGCCAGTCGTCGCGCCTGGCGATGGGCGGCTCATATCAGCAGGAAGTCGATCTGCAAAATCTGTTCAAAGACGTGGCGTCCGAGTTCGTGCAAACCGCAATGGCGCCTGGGCAGATTCGCCATCTTGTCGACCGCGCATTCCGAATCGCGCTCGCGGAGCGCACCGTCACCTGCATCATCCTGCCGGCCGATTTGCAGGACGAAGAATACGAGGAGCCTCCACACAAGCATTCGACGATTCACTCCGGCATCGGATACACATCCCCACGCGTCATCCCGCAGCAGGAGGATCTCCGCCGAGCCGCGGACGTACTCAACGCCGGCAAACGCGTGGCGATGCTGATCGGCCAGGGCGCAATGCACGCCGGCGCCGAAGTCATCGAAGTCGCCGAGCTCCTCGGCGCCAGTGTGGCGAAGGCGCTCCTGGGCAAAGCGGCGCTGCCAGATACCCTTCCGTTCGTCACCGGATCGATCGGCCTGCTCGGCACCAAGCCGAGTTGGACGCTGATGGATGAATGCGACACGCTGCTGATGGTCGGCTCGAATTTTCCCTATCCCGAGTTTCTGCCGGAGGAAGGAAAAGCGCGCGGCGTGCAGATCGACATCGATGGGCGGATGCTCTCCATCCGCTATCCCATGGAGGTGAACCTGATCGGCGACAGCAAAGAGACGCTGCGCGCGCTCATCCCGCTGCTGGAGCGCAAAAAAGATCGGACCTGGCGCCAGAAGATTGAAAAGGAGATCGTCGGCTGGTGGAAGCTGGTCGAGGAGCGTGCGATGACCGGCGCGGACCCGATCAACCCGGAGCGCGTGTTCTGGGAGCTGTCGCCTAGGCTTCCGGAGAAGTGCATCATCGCCGCCGATTCCGGCTCCACTGCGAGCTGGTATGCGCGCGATCTCAAATTCCGCGATGGCATCATGGGCTCGCTCTCGGGCAATCTGGCGACCATGGGTCCGGGCGTGCCCTATGTGATCGCCGCCAAGTTCGCGTTCCCCGATCGCGTGGCGATCGCTTGCGTCGGCGACGGCGCGTTTCAGATGAACGGCATGAACGAGATGATCACCGTCGCGAAGTACTGGCGCGAGTGGAGCGATCCGCGGCTGATCGTGTGCGTGCTGAAGAATTGCGATCTGAACATGGTGACGTGGGAGCAGCGAGTCATGGCCGGCGATCCGAAATTCGAGGCCTCGCAGGACATGCCGAATTTTCCGTACGCCGAATTCGCGAAGTCTCTCGGCCTCGCCGGCATTCGCGTCGAGAAGCCGGAGCGAATCGGTGCTGCATGGGACGAAGCGCTCAACGGCGATCGTCCGACGGTCATCGAATTCCACACCGATCCCGAAGTGCCGCCGTTGCCACCGCACATCACGCCGGACGAGGCGAAAAAATTCTTGAAATCGCTGCTTCACGATCCGAATCGCGCCCACATGCTGAAGCAGTCGATGAAGGAGATGCTCGATTCGTTCAAGCCCAAGAATTGATGATCTGTCGGTCGCGGCCTACAAGATTCCGACGGCGACTCTGGAGTCTGATGGAACTTTCGAGTGGAACGCGACCACGCTCGTCTCCGTCCATGTGCGTTCCGGCGGCCAGACCGGTTTTGGCTACTCCTATGCGGACGCGGCGACCGCAACGCTGATCCACGAATCGCTCGGCGATGTCGTCCGCGGCCGCGACGCAATGTCGATCGATGCGTCTTGGGCGGCAATGATTCGCGGCGTCCGGAATCTTGGCCGCAGAGGCATCGCGGCGATGGCCATCTCCGCGGTGGACAACGCTCTGTGGGACCTCAAAGCCAAACTCCTCGGCATTCCCCTCGTTCAGTTGCTCGGACGCGTCCGCGACTCCGCGCCGGTGTACGGCAGCGGCGGATTCACGTCGTACAGCATCGACGAGCTGCAGGAGCAACTGGGCGGGTGGGCGGCGGCGGGGATTTCGCGGGTGAAGATGAAAGTCGGGCGCGATGAACGCGCCGATCGCGAGCGCGTCGCCGCCGCACGCGAGGCGATCGGGACCGATTGTGAATTGTTTGTCGACGCGAACGGCGCGTACACGCGTAAGCTGGCGCTGGAGCAGGCCGAGATTTTTGCAAAGGACGACGTCCGCTGGTTCGAGGAGCCGGTTTCCTCAGATGACCTCGAGGGATTGCGCCTGATTCGCGATCGCGCGCCGGCGTGCATGGACATCGCCGCCGGCGAGTACGGCTACGAGCTGCTCTATTTTGACCAGATGATTGCCGCCGGCGCGGTCGACGTGCTGCAGGCCGACGCGACGCGCTGCTGCGGCATTACGGGATTCATCAAGGCCAGCGCGCTGTGCGAGTCGCGATCGATCCCCCTCTCCGCTCACTGCGCGCCGTCGCTCCATATCGCCCTCGGCTGCGCATTGCTTCCGATGCGGCATCTCGAATACTTTTTCGATCACGTGCGGATCGAATCGATGCTGTTCGACGGATTCGCCGCCCCACGCGACGGTGCGCTGCGACCCGATCTCTCGCGACCGGGCATTGGCGTGGAGCTGAAAGAGCGCGATGCGGAGCGATATGCGGCGTGATCGGAGCCCCTCACCCGGCCCTTCGGGCCACCCTCTCCCCGCTGCGCGGGGCGAGGGACCTCGCACGAACTCCTTCTCCCCGCTTGCGGGGAGAAGGTGCCGCGAAGCGGCGGATGAGGGGACGAAGTGAACGACGAGGTCCAGCGCTTCCCGCCGATCGCCTTCGAGCACAAGCGCTCCGTCCCTGAACGTATCGAGCATGAAGATCGAATCCAGAGCGTCAATGTCGATTCCGCCGCGCTCGCCGCCGCACTGAAACGCGAGGTCAAAGGCGAAGTTCGGTTCGACAACGGCTCTCGCGCGATGTACGCGACCGACGCCTCCAATTACCGGCAGGTGCCGATCGGCGTGGTGGTCCTCCATGACGCCAACGATGTGATCGCCACTGTCGCCCTGGCGCGAAAGTTCGGTGCGCCGATTCTCGCGCGCGGCGGCGGCACATCGCTCGCCGGTCAGTGCTGCAACGTGGCCGTGGTCATGGACTTCTCGAAGTACATGAACCGCATCGTCCAGCTCGATCCGAAAGAGAAATTCGCGCGCGTCGAGCCGGGCATCGTGCTCGACGATCTGCGAAACGTGGCCGAACAGCACAACCTCACGTTCGGCCCTGATCCGGCGACACACAATCGCTGCACCATCGGCGGCATGATCGGCAACAACTCGTGCGGCGTGCACGCGTTGATGGCCGGAAAGACCGTCGACAACATCGACGAGCTCGAGGTGCTCACGTACGACGGTCTGCGTCTGCGCGTCGGCGCGACGAGCGATGACGAG
>WNGF01007412.1_pt1 | contig 25895 bp, 18 predicted proteins | sample 5400641 | NCBI WGS metagenome assembly WNGF01 (sample SAMN13153371, study PRJNA577476) | soil metagenome | isolation source: 80 cm soil or saprolite under grassland replicate 2 | place: USA:California | collected 2016-06-15 | reverse complement strand
CTTCGCCTCCGGCAGGATCGTGCGCATCTCGAAGATCGAGATCATCGGCAGGAAGCGGATGAAGAGAAACAGCAGCGCCAGGAAGAGGCCGATCGAGCCGACGAACATGGACCAGTCGAAGACCGTGCCGTGGTACATGCCCCAAGAAGACGGCAGGAAGTCGCGATGGAGGCTCACGACGATGATGACGTAACGCTCGAGCCACATGCCTACGTTGACGACCATCGCCATGGCAAAGAGAGCCGGAATGTTCCGCCGGATCTTGCGGAACCAGAGAATCTGCGGCGCCAGAACGTTGCAGAAGATAAGCGCCCAGTACATGTGCTTGTACGGGCCCGTCGCCCGGTTCCAGATCATGTAGCGCTCATAGGGGTTGCCGCTGTACCACGACATGAAGGCTTCCATCGTGTAGCCGTACGCGACGATCAAGCCGGTGGCCAGAGTGATCTTGGCCATGTTGTCGAGGTGCTTCAACGTGATGAAGTCCTCGAGGCCGTAGAGCTTGCGCAAGGGGATCGCGAGCGTCATGACCATCGCGAAGCCCGCATAGATCGCGCCGGCGACGAAGTAGGGGGGGAAGACGGTGGCGTGCCAGCCGGGAACCAGTCCGACCGCGAAGTCGAGCGACACGACCGAGTGCACCGATAGGACGAGCGGCGTCGCGAGGCCGGCCAGCAGAAGCGAAGCGGTTTCGTAGCGCTGCCAGTGAAGCGCGGAACCCCGCCAGCCCATCGCCAGCATGCCGTAGATGATCTTGGCCGAAAGGCGCTTGGACCTGTCGCGCAGCGTGGCGAGATCCGGGATCATGCCCATGAACCAGAAGAGGAGCGAGACCGTCGCATAGGTCGAGACGGCGAAGACGTCCCAGATCAGCGGGCTTCTGAAGTTGGGCCACATGCCCATGGTGTTGGGGTAGGGGATCAGCCAGTAGTCGAGCCAGGGCCGCCCGGTGTGCAGCGCCGGATAGAGGCCCGCGCAGGCCACGGCGAAAATGGTCATGGCTTCGGCAAAGCGGTTGATCGACGTCCGCCATTTCTGCCGCAGCAGCAGCAGGATCGCCGAGATCAGCGTGCCCGCGTGGCCGATGCCGATCCACCAGACGAAGTTCAAGATGTCGAAGCCCCAGCCCACCGGGACGTTGTTGCCCCAGATCCCGACGCCCACGAACACGAGCCGCGTGATCGTGGCGAGCAGCATCATCGTCAGGCCGAAGCCCACAGCCGCACCGATCCACCAGAACCACGGCGTGCGGCGGCCCAGCGCGATCGAGGCGATCTTGTCGGTGACGGTGGTGAAAGTGTGTCCCGGCGCGAGAAGACCGGACGACTGCCGCGGCTCGGGCGAGCGGCCGGGCGGAAGAACGACGTCGCTCATGCCTTGCGCTCGTCCTTCGTCCCGGCTTGGGACAGGGCCGCGTTCGGGTTCGAGAGGCTCGCGAGGTAGGTCGTGCGCGGGCGCACCCCGAGCTCGGCGAGCAGTCCGTAGTTGCGCTTCTCGGCCTTCGCTCGCGAGACCCGGCTTTGCGGGTCGTTGATGTTTCCGAACACGATCGCCTGCGCGGGACACGCCTGCTGGCAGGCCGTGACGATTTCGCCGTCCCGGATCGGCCTGTTCTCCTTTTCGGCCTCGATCCTCGCGCGGTTGATGCGCTGGACGCAGTAGCTGCACTTCTCCATGACGCCGCGGCTGCGCACCGAAACGTCCGGGTTTCGCGCCAGCTTGAGAGTCTCGGTCGTGAAGTCGGAATAGAGCAGGAAGTTGAAGCGACGCACCTTGTAGGGACAGTTGTTCGAGCAGTACCGAGTCCCGACGCACCGGTTGTAGACCATCTCGTTCAAGCCTTCGGCGCTGTGCACCGTCGCGGCGACCGGGCAGACGACTTCGCACGGCGCGTTCTCGCAGTGCATGCAGGGCACGGGCTGGTGGAAAGTCGCCGGGTTGTCGAGGCCTCCCTCGTAGTAGCCGTCCACGCGGATCCACTGCATGATGCGTCCGCGCCTCACCTGCTCCCGGCCGACGATGGGAATGTTGTTCTCCGCCTGGCAGGCCACCACGCAGGCGTTGCAGCCCACACAGGTCGCCAGGTCGATCGAGAGACCCCAGGCGTAGTGCCCGGTCGGCAGCTTCGGGTAGAGCGTCAACTCCGGCCCGGGAGGCTCCTCGCCCATTTTCGAAAAGACTTCGGGATCCCTGGCGTATTCGACGGAAGTCGCGGCGCGCACGATGTCGCGCTTGCCGACCGGAGTCTCCATGGAGTGATGGTGCGAGGTGTAGGCGAGCTCCCGGCGTCGGCCGGTCGCGGCGAGCTGCAGCCCCTCCGCCGCCCACGGCGCGGCGCTGCTGCGCAGGCGGTACGCGTCGAAGCCCGCGCCGGAAGACAGGCGCCCCCCGCGGGTCCGTCCGTGGCCCAGGTGCAAAGTCACGCAGTCCTCAGCCTGGCCGGGCAGGACGAGCACGGGGGCCTGGGTCGTTCGTCCGTCGAGGGTGAGCGTGACGACGTCCTCGTTGGCGAGCTTCAGGCGCTCGGCGGTCGAGGGAGCGACCAAAGCAGCGTTGTCCCAGGTGAGCTTGGTCAGCGGCTTGGGCAGCTCCTGCAGCCAGCCGTTGTTCGCGTGCTCGCCGTCGTGGATGCTGGGGTCGGGGCGGAAGAGAGCGACGAGAGACGGGGCACCGGGCGTTGCGCGCTCGGTGCTCGTGGAGGTCCAGGTGCGGTTGACCTTGACGGTCTTTGGCGCGAGGGCCGTGTCGGCCACGACGCCGTCGTGCAGGGCCCGGCGCCAGAACCGCTCGAAGTCGGTTGCGGTGACCTGCTTGCTCCAGAAGGCCTTCACGATGTCGTGGCCGGTGCGCTCGGGCTGCTCTGAAAGCGCGGCCAGGACCTCGTGGACGGACTTGCCGTCGTAGAGCGGTGCGATGAGCGGCTGCAGGATCGTGACCGTGCCGTCGAACGCGCGCGCGTCGCTCCAGGCCTCGAACGGGTGGGCCGCCGGAATATGCCAGTGGCAGTGCGCCGACGTCTCGTCGTCGTAGAGGCCGAGGCGGATCCGCAACGGAACCCTTTCCATGATCTCGGCGAACTTCAGGTCGGCCGGAGCCGAGAAGACGGGGTTGCCGCCCAAAACGAGAAGCATCGCGACATTGCCGGCGGCGATCTCGCGCGCAAGCTCGACGAAGGCTGGCGTGCCCGAGAGGGCGCCCGCGGCGACCGGGTCGGAAGTGAAGACCGTCTTGCCCACGTTTCCGAGGATCTCGTTGGCGAGGTGTGCGAGAGCGTGCACCTCCGGAGGCTGAGTGTCCCCGGCGACGACGATGCTCTTGCCGGCGTGCTTGGCGAGATCGGCGACGACAGCCGAGGTGAACAGGTCGGTCTCCCCGGCGGTCTTCGTCTGGACCGGAGAGCGGGCCGGCCCCACCGCACCGGCCACGGTGCGCGCAAACGCGACGATCTCGGCCGGGCGCATCGGCCGCCGGTGATCGGCCCGCGCGCCGGTCAAGGACGGTGTCGACTCGACGACGTAGAGCCTGGAGAACCCCGCCGGGTCCCGACGACGGCTCGCAAAATCGCGCACGTAGCGCGGCTGCGCGGGACCGCCGCCTAAGAAGTCCGCGTCGAGCGAGAGGACGACATCCGCCTTCTCGAAGGCATAGCGCGTCTCGAGAGGCGCCCCGAACGCAAGCCGCGCGCCCTCCGCGGCGTTCTCGCGGCTGCAGGGCTCCCAGGAGATCCATTTTGCCGCCGGGAAAGCCGCGAGGAAATCGGAGAGCTGCGCGGCGAGCGTGGGCGATGTGACCGTGGGCGTCAAGATCCGCAGGCCTGCACCCTTTGCCGGGCGCTCCTTCTCGAGGACGAGCTTGACGTCGGCCAAGAGGGCGCTCCAGGGTCGGATCTCGCCCAGGCGCGTGAGGGTCTGCGACCGGTCCGGGTCGTACAGCGAAAGGATCGAGGCCTGCGCGAAGATGTCGGTGGCGCCGAGGCTGCCCGGGTGGAGCTCGTTGCCTTCGATCTTGGTCGGGCGGCCATTGTGGGTCTCGGCCAGGATGCCGCGCGCATACCCACCCTGGACGTGCGCGGTGGCGTAGAAGAGCGGCTGGCCTGCGGCGAGCTCCTCGGGCGTTCGAACGTACGGGAGGATCCTCTCTTCCGGCTGCCGGGTGCAGCCGGTCAAACCCGCGAGCGCCATCGAGGCGCCCATCAGGGTCAGCAGCTCGCGGCGGTCGATGCCGGAATCGATGGGGACGCGGAACTCGCGGTGGAGGTGCTCCTGGAATTCCTCCGTCCGCGCGATCTGCTCGAGACTGCGCCAGTACTCCCTGCCGCGCAGCTCCTCGAGCTTGTTGCGCACCTCAGCGATGTCGATCCGCTCCGGCTTATTCAATCCAAAATCCAAAATCTAAAATCCAAAATTCATTCACCGATGGCACGTCGTGCAGTTCGTCAGCTCGAGCCGCGTCCGCAGGTTGTACTCCTTCGCGAGCGCCTCACCGACCGCCATCTGCTGGCCAGCCGGCTCGTAGCCCATCGTGAAGATCTGGTCCGGCGGCCGAAGGTACTTCTCGGGCTGCCGGTGGCAGTCGAGGCACCAGGACATGTGCAGCGTGGCGTGCTGCGAGACGAGAGGCATTCGGTCGATGCGCCCGTGGCAGGTCTCGCAGCCGATGCCCTTGGAGACGTGAATCGAATGATTGAAATAGACGAAATCGGGCAGGTCGTTGACTTTGATCCACTCGATCGACTTGTCGCTCCGAAAGCTCTCGCGCACGGGCTCGAGCTCGGCTGACTGGATCCAGATCTGAGTGTGACAGTTCATGCACGTTTTCGTGGGCGGGATGCTCGCAAAGGCCGTGCGCTCGACCGTCGTGTGGCAATAGCGGCAGTCGATGCCCATGCCGCCCACGTGGTGCTGGTGCGAGAACTGCACGGGCTGGACACGCGCGACGCCCTGAAGCGTTGCGTAGGGGGAGCGGTTCAAGGCGTCGAACAGCCACAGCAGCAAGATGATGAAGAAGACCGCGCCGAAAACCGACACGCGTGAGACTGTGTTGGTGCTGCGGTGGAAGATCTGGGCCATCGGAGCTTCCGTAGTCTACTGCAAGCCGAGTTGAACGCACCGAGAACGCAACGCTGCACGAACGCAGCCTGATCGCAACGTGATTTGCGAAGTGAAGTTCGAAGGACGAAGGTCCCGGCCCAGCGAGTGGTTCCCGGCCTTCACCCGATCGTCCTTCAATTCACGGCGATCACGCTGCGATCACGTTGCGATCGCGCTGCGATCCTCGTGGCGATCACGCGCGATCACGCTGCGATTCTTTGAGCTCTTTTTTCGCGATCCGGGTCACGTAGATCGTCACACCGATCGTCAGAAGCGCCCCCACGGCGAGAGCCACGGTCGTCCACGGGCCGCTCGGCGGACCGCCTCCGAGGGCAGCCTGTCCGGCCGCGCCGGCCCCCACGTAAAGTGCCGTGAGCGGCAGCATCCCGAAGGCGCTCGCGGCCACGTACGGCCAGAAGCGAATGGCGGTCAGGCCGTAGACGTAGTTCGAAAAGACGAAAGGAACCACCGGCGAGAGGCGCAGCAGGAAGACGATCTTCCATCCCTTCTTTGCCACCGCTCGGTCCAGCGCGGCCAGAGTCGCGTTCGACTTCGCAAACGCCTCGACGCGGTGGCGCGCCAGAGTGCGGCCGAGCAGAAAGGCTGCGGCGGCGCCAGCCGTTGCGGACACCCACACGAGCGGCACGCCGATCGCCAGACCCCACGTCAGGCCGGCGGCGATCGTCAGCAACCACGCCGGGCCCATGAGCAGGGTCACAACGACGTAAGCGAGGAAGAAGAGGGTCATTCCCGCGGCGCCGTGGTCCTTGATCCAGGTCTGCGAGGCGCGCAGCCAGTCGGCGAGCGGCAGCACGCGGCCGGCGACGACCAACGCGAGCAGGACGAGGCCGGCCATGAGGAGCTTTGTCGGAAACTTCTTCTTGCGGCTCACGTGGCCCGCATTATTCACGAACGACTCCGGCGGCTTTCGGCCGCGGCGGCGGTTAGCGGCGGCGAACCCGCCGCTTGTCGCGCTCTTCGAGCGCTCGGTGCGCGACCGGCGGCCGAGAGGTTCTCAACCGGAGCCAAGCACCGTGCCCAGTCTCTGGCGCCAACAACTCCACTCTGCCCCCTCCGGCCGCGTCGAGCGGCCGCCCAAACAATCTTCCTCGTCCGGACGAAAGATCTCCGTCGCGGACTAGCTGTACCTCGACGCGTCAAGAGCATTCCTACGACAACCTCTTTAAGCGCAATTCCCTGCACGTGTTTCGGCCGGGGGTCCGTGAATGAGCCGGGCTAGGAGTGCCCCCAACGCAGCGCCAGCAGGCGCCGCGCAAAGGGCGTCAGGCGCGACCGGACCTTTGCGTCGGCGGCGCGGCGGTTCAGCTCGGCGAAAGTGGGGTAGGCGTGAATCGTGGCCGAGATCGTCGAGAGGCCGACACGCGCCTGCATGGCAAGCACGATCTCGGCAAGCACGTCTCCAGCGCGTTCGCCGACGATCGTCGCACCGAGGATCTGGTCCCTGCCCTTCGCCGTCAGAACCTTGACGAAACCTCTCTCCTCGCTCTCGACGATCGCCCGGTCGAGCTCCGAAATCTCGAATCGGAAGACGTCCACGGCGATCCCCCGGCCGCGAGCCTCTTCCTCCGAGAGTCCGACGCGGGCGAGCTCGGGGTCGGTGTAGGTGCACCACGGCAGCGGCGCCTGGTCGGCGCGAGCCTTCGGCCAGGGCACGAGAATGTTGCGCACGATCGTGCGCGCGTGCTGCTCGGCAAGGTGCGTGAACTGCCCCAGGCCGGCAACGTCTCCGGCCGCGTAGATGTGCGGCTGCGACGTGCGCAGCGACGAGTCGATTGTGATTCCCTTCTTCGTATACGCGACCCCCGCCTCTTCCAGGCCGAGGCCCTCGAGGTTGGGGGCGCGTCCCGACGCGACGAGGAGAGCTTCCGCCTCGATGGCCTCGCCTCCGGCGAGGTCGAGCCAGAGCGTGCCGCCGGCCCGAGAGGCCCGCCGGACGTCGGCGCCGGTGACGATCCTCACGCCGTCCGCTTCGAGCGCACCGCGCACGACATCCGAAGCGTCGCGGTCCTCGCGCTCGAGGATGCGGTCGGCGCGCTGGAGAATCGTCACCTTCACATCGAGCCGCGCGAAGACCTGGCCGAGCTCGCACCCGATCGGCCCGCCGCCCAAGATCGCGAGCCGGTCGGGACGACTCTTGAGCTCGTCGAAAACCGTCTCGTTCGTGAAAAACGGGACGTCGCGGAGACCTTCGACCGGAGGCAAGGCCGGCCGTCCCCCCGTGGCGATCACGAAACGCTTCGCGGCGAGCCGCCTTTCTCCGACGGCGACTTCGCGCGACGAGACGAACCTCGCCGTTCCGCGAAAAACCTCGACACCCGCCGCCTCGAGCCGCTCCTGAGAGTCGTGAGGCGCGATCTTCTCGCGCCGTTGCCGCATGCGAGCGAAGACCTTCTCGAAGGAGAAGCGTGGATCGGCGGTCTCGAGCCCCCATTCGGCCGCCCGCCGCATCCGCGCCACGAGCCGGGTCGAGGAGATCAGCGCTTTGGACGGGACGCAGCCAGTGTTCAAGCAGTCGCCTCCCATGCGGCCGCGTTCGGCCAGGCCGACGCGCGCGCCCAGTCCCGCCATGGCGGCCGCCGTCACGAGGCCCGCCGTGCCGGCGCCGACCACGAAGACGTCATAGGCTTCCTGCCCCTTGCGCTGGCTCATTGGCGTCAATCTACCAGCCGTCTCCAGCATGTGGGATCCTAGGACGACTTCCGCTCCCGCCGGGAAAGGTCGGGGTGAGGGGCGCTCTCGAGGGGAGGACTCTTGAGGACGGTAGCGTGAAGGCAGCCATCGCGACGTTCGCCGAGTTCTGGCCCTTCTACGTGAGCCAGCACCGACGGCACGGAACGCGCGTGCTGCATTTTCTCGGCACGACGTCCGGCCTCCTCTGGCTCGCTGCCGGAGTCGCGTTCGGCCGCCCTCGCTTCGTCCTCTTCGGCCTCGTCAGCGCCTACGGCCTCGCCTGGATCGGGCACTTCTTCATCGAGAAGAACCGGCCGGCGACGCTCACGTACCCGATCTGGTCGTTTCTGGGCGATTTCAAGATGTACGGCTTGATGGCGCGGGGAAGGATGACGGCCGAGATCGCACGCCTCGGCCTCGCGCCGGAACGCGCTTCACAGACTGGCGAGCTAACAAAAGGCCCCGCGCGCGCGGGGCCTTGACCGGGAATCGAAGCCGCGAAGCTAGAAGTGCACGCGGGCACCGAACTGGAGCAGGCGCTGCTCGCCCTGGAGTGGGTCGCCGGCGTACTTGGAGGGCTGCCCGAAGCTTGCAGGTTGCGTGATGTCGCCGCGGTAACCGGCCGGGTTCTTCGTGTTGAAGATGTTGAAGACCTCGGCCAGGATCTCGATGCCAATGGTACCCGTGAAGATGAAGTCCTTGGAGAGACGCAGGTCGAACTGCGAGAAGCTGTGCCCGCGTCCCTCGTTGACGTGTCCGACACCGGGCGGCAGGTCGATGCTGAAACCGTCGCCGTTCAAGTCCGTGCCCGAATAGATCATGAAGGGCAGAGCCGAGCGGTAGCGGAAGACGCCCGAGACGCCGACACCCCACGGCCCGAGATACGTTGCGCCGATCGTCACCCGATGGTGCGCATCCGTGTCGAGCGGGCCGGAGCAGGCGCCGCAATTCGGATTCAGAGGATTGACCGTGACGTCCTTCTTCGGGCCGCCCTTTAGGTCGGGCTGGAAGCCGGCGTCCGTCAGACGGAACTCGTCGGCGCCGACCAGGACGTTGCCACGCGCGTTCCCGTACGTGTAGAACCCCTGCAGGTAGAACTGCTGGCTGACGCGGGCGCGGAAAGAGAGATTGACAGCGCTGTAGTCGGCCTTGCCCTGGCCATACCAGATTCGGAAGTTGCCGAACTGCGGGAACCGGCGCTGACCCGTCGCGGGATCGATGGGATTGCCGCGGAAACGATAGGGGAGGTGTCGGTACTCGAGGTTCGCGAGATCGAGGCTCAAGCCCAGCCAGTCGGTCACCTGGCTCGACACCCCGACGGAGGCCTGCCGCGAGAAGGGAGTCTTGAAAGTCGGCGAGGCCACCTCGTTGGGAGGCGGGATGTCCGCTCCCGGAAGCTGGTTGGGTGGCAGAGGCTGGCCGACCGTGAAGAAGCTCCCGTCGGCGTTCTTGATTCCTGCGGAATCGTGGACGTTGTAGACCACGCCGTAGTTGGACTGCACTGCCGACGCCGGAAAGAGAAGCGTGGCGTTGACGTAGGGAAAGTCGTAGTAGATGCCCCATCCGCCGTGGACAAACGTCTTGCCCTGACCGGTCGCGTCCCAGGAGAAACCCAGCCGCGGTCCCCAGTTCTTGTGGTCGTTGGAGAGCTTGCTGCTGGTGGCGTTGCGGAAGTCGAGCAGATAGCCCTCGTTGTACGTGGTCTGTGTCGTCAAGACCTGCCAGATCGGATTCGTTCTTTGTTGCAGGTCGAACCCGAGCCAGAGGTCGTAGCGCAGCCCGACGTTGGCCGTAAAGCGGGAACTCGGCCGCCAGGTGTCCTGAACGTAGAGGCTGTACTGGTTCACGGGAGTCGATTGCCCGAGAAAGCCGCCGTACTGCGTGATGTCGGTGACGTGTCCGCTGACGTCGTCGGAGGCCAGCGTGTACTGCGGCGAAGCGACGCCGGTCGAAAAATCTCCCGAGAGATTCGGTTCGTGGATGAAGTTGATCCCGGCCTTGAAGTCATGGGATTGGCCGCCGAGGGTGGTCGAGAAACTGAAGTCGTCCTTGAACTGGTATTTCGTCTGGTGTGTCGACTGCGGCGTGTTGAAATTCTGGCCCGACAGGACGCCTGAGGGGAAATAGAGGGTGGGATGCGCGGAATCCGGCGTGATCGTGTCGTCGAACTTGCTGTACTGGAAGAGGAACTCGTTCAAGGTATTGGCCGAGGCCTGGAGCTGATGGCCCGCGAGGATCGACTTGTACTCGTTGGTGACCGTGCCCAAGGCGTCCGGCGTGGTGGTAGGGCTCGCGCCGTACTTGTCGCTGTTCTTCTGGTAGCCGAACCGCACCTGGAGGAACTGCTTGGCCGACAAGTCGTAGGTTGCCTTGGCGGCCGCCAGCCTGTCTTTGAAGGGGGTCGCGATCGACGTCCCGTCGAGACTCGGAAAGACCCCACCGGTGTTGACGGTGTAGGTGGTCCGGCGGTTGGTCTCTTCGTAGGTGCCGAAAAAGTGCGCGGCATCTTTGACGATCGGTCCGCCGATCGAGCCGCCGTATTGGTCGCGCCGGTAGGCCCCCTTGCCGCCGCCTCCGATTTTTTCCGTCTCGGTCTCGGCGTTCAAGGCCTTGGCGCGGAAGTACTCGAAGCCGCTTCCGTGAAACTCGTTCGTTCCGGTCCGGGTCACCACGTTCAAGACGCCGCCGGTCGAGCGGCCGTACTCGGCCCTGTATTGCTGCGTCTGGATGTTGAACTCCTGCACGCTTTCGAGCGAGAAATTCTGCAGCGCCCCGCCGATCGTGTCGTCGGTGTTGTCGCCGCCGTCGATGACGTAGTTGACGTTGCGGCCGCTGCCGGCGTTCAAGGCGACGGTGAGCTGTCCCGGCTTGGTCGGGTCCGCGTTGTAAGCGAGCGACGTGCCGGGAGCCAGAACCGCCAGATTCGCGAACTGCCGACCGTTCAGCGGCAGAGTCTGAAGCTCTTTCTCGCTGATGACCGCGCCGATGGTTGGATCGGCGCGCGCCAGAGGCGCCGCGCCCGTGACGAGGATCGTTGCCGTCGCCGCGGCGACGGTCATGGTGAAGTTGAGAGTGCGCGCGGTCGCGATGTTCAGGACCACGTCCTTTTCCTCGACCGTCTTGAAGCCCGAGAGCGACGCGGTCACGTCGTATTTGTCCGGAAGAAGCGCCGCGAAGCGGTAGTTTCCGTCCGGACCCGTCGAGACCGTTCGGGTGAAGCCGGTCGCCGGGGCCTTCGCGGTCACCGTGACTCCGGGCATCGCGGCTCCCTGCTCGTCGAGGGCGCGACCGCCGAGCGAAGCGCCGGCAGACTGCGCTGCGAGCGCCGGCGGGAAAAGAAGCGATGCCGCGATGCCCACCGCGATCAAGACACCGGAGATTCCTGAGAATCTCTTCATAACCCCCCCTTCTTAAAAGTCGACTGCGTTTGGAATCGAAACCTCAGACCGAGTGTAGCTGTTTCACCTCCCCTCGGACTGCGCCGAGCCCACACGGTTTGCAGAAAGATGCGCGATCAGGCGGCGGGCGATCTGCCGCTGCGCCGCAAAGCCGGGCTGGCCCGCCGACTCACGGACGAACGTGCGGTAAGCGTCGAGGGCGCCGGAGGCGTCGCCCCGCGTCTCCAGCGCGATTCCGAGGTTCAACCGGGCCTCGTGGTATTGCGGGGCCAGAACCAGCGCCCGCTCGAAGAGCGGGATCGCTGCCTCGGGATGGTCTCGCGCCACCTCGAGCGCCCCCAGGCCGTTCAACGCCTCGGCGTAAGGGGGCGCCAGCTCGAGAGCCCGGCGATACGCCCGCTCGGCCTCGTCGAGTCGGCCGAGCTGGCGCAGGACATTGCCGCGGTTGTTCTGCGCCCGAGCGTCTCGCGCATCGAGGGCCGCGGCGCGGTCGAACTCGGCGAGGGCTTCGGCCGGCCTGCCGCTCTGAAAGAGCGAGATGCCGAGCGCGTTGTGGGCCTCCGGGCGCGCGGGATCGCGCCGGATTGCTTCCGTGACAGCCGCGAGCGCCTCGGCATCTCGCCCAGCCTCCTGAAGCGTAACCGCCAGGTTGTAGCGGACCTCCGGGTCATCCGGCGCCGCGGCCGCGGCCTGACGGTAGAGGGCGACCGCTCGAACGAGGTCCCCAGTGCGCCGGCAGACTTTTGCGAGCAAGCCGCGGAAGACCGGGTTTTCGGGGTCGGCCAGGAGGAGCGGCTCGAGCGTGTTCTTCGCAGCGTCGAGTCGCCCGGCTTGAAGGGCCCAGTTCGCTTCCTCGAACTGCCGGAAGAAGCGCACCATGTCCTTGGGGTCCTTCAGGCGCTCGGGCCCACCGAAAGCCGTTGCCGCCGGGGGCTTGCCGCCGATGTAGCCCAGACTCGCGAGCTTTGCGAGAGCCTCGCCGGAGGCCGCGGTCGGACTGTCCGGCGCGCGGGCTCGCTCCAACAGCCCCGCAAGGCGAACGTCCAGTTCCACACGCCGGGCATCGGCAGCGAGCATGTTGGCCGATTCAGTCGGATCGTGCGACAGGTCGTAAAGCTCCGCGTGCGGGGCAGCGATGTACTTCAAGCGACCATGCCGCAACATGTAGAGCCCGCTCCAGCCGAAGATGCGGGGATACTCCGTCTCGGCGTAGAGGTCGGTCTCCGCCGGTTCGAGGCCCTTCTTGAGCTCAGCCGAGAGATCGCGGCCGTCGATGGGCGAGGCGCTTCCGGGCGGGACGAGCCTCTGACCCACCAGGCCCCCAAGTGTCGGCGCGAGGTCGGCGGTTCCGATGGGCGCGTGGACCACGCCTCCCTCCGCGGCGATTCCCGGCACCCGTAACAGAAGAGGCACGCGAACCGTCGGCTCGTACAGCAGGAGGCCGTGCGTCAGCTCGCCGTGCTCGCCCAGGGCCTCGCCGTGGTCGGCGACGACGGCGACGACCGTGCTGCCCGCGAGGCGCCGCCGTTCCAGAAACTCGAGGAGCCTGCCCACCTGTGCATCCACCGAGGCGATCTCGCCGTCGTAGGGCGCATCCCGGTGCCGGCTGCGGTAGGGCTCGGGAGGCGCGTACGGCGCGTGGGCGTCGTAAAGGTGGACCCAGGCGAAGAACGGCCGGCCGCCTTCGGAAGCCGTCTTCTCGAGCCAGTTCAGTGCCCGATCCACGACGACCGAGCCCGGCCGCTCCGCTTCGAGCCCTGTGTCGCGCGAGGGGTCCCTCTCGATCTCGTCGTCGTAGAGATCGAAGCCGCGATCGAGGCCGAAGCGGTGATCGAGCACGAAGGCTCCGACGAAAGCGCCCGTGCGATAGCCTCCCGCGGAAAGGCGCGTTGCGAGCGTGTCCCGGTCCGAAGGGAATCGCCCCCGACTTGTAGCCGTACGCGCCCAGATGATCGGCACGCACGGTATCGAGGGTGACGAGAAGCAGGTTGGGTCGGCTGGCTGTGGTTCTTCTGCAGAAGGAGAGGAAGGAGAATGGCACCGCGCACAGGAGGAGAACGACCGCGGCCCGCGCGGGCACTTTTGAAACCGGCAACGGAAGACGCCGGCGCATCGAGACTTCCTCGGGCGGATCTTACCTCGGCGTCAGGTGACGGGCGTCACGGATGTGACGGAGAAAGGGGACGTCCGCGCGTCGCAGAGCGCCACTCGCGAAGCGCTTCGATCCACTTCCGCGCCGTCTCGCCGTCGTAGACCATCTCGCCCTGCGGCAGAAGCTCGGCCAGGCGCTCCGGATGATGTCGTCTCGCCCACTCCACGTACGGGCGGACGAGATCCTCCATTCGCGGGCCGAGTGGCCGAAAAAGCATGCCCGAGATCCGGCCCATCCCGTCGAACCAGCAGGTCACTTCGCCGCGCAGGGCCTCGGCGCCGAGAAGCCGGGAGAGCTCGCTCGATTCCGAGGAGAGGTAGTGGATCGACCCCGGCGCCTCCGCGCGGAAGTCGGAGTAAGCGAACCGCGCCCCTACGGCCGCCTCCCAATCGGCGAGGTCGCGGCGTCCGCCCAGCGGGCGCCCCGGCCCCTGCTTCGAGCCGATCCAGAATCGCGCGTCTGCCGCGAGGTAGCTGCGCGCCGCCCCGGCGTCGCCGCGGTCTCGGGCAGCGAGGTAGGCGCGCAGGTGCTTGAGCTCGGCGGGATGCTGATCGACGCGGGGCGGCGGCTGGGTCGTACGGCAAGCCGCGGCCGCGAAGACGAAGCCGGCAGTGAGAACAAGGGCGAGTCGTCGGGATGGCATCTACGCGATTCTCCCTCCGCCGCCAACAAAAAAGCCCCGCTTTCGCGGGGCTTGGGTTCGAGGGGTCGGTTCTCCTCAGGCATTGAAGCTCTTGCCGCAGCCGCAGCCGCCGCTGGCATTCGGGTTGGTGACCGAGAAGCCGGCGCCGCGGAAGTCCTCGACGTAGTCGACCGTCGAGTCCTTCAGGTACTGCACACTCTGCGGGTCCACGACGACCGTGATTCCGCCCTGCTCCATCACGTTGTCGCCGTCGTGCTTCTCGTCGAACGTAAAGCCGTATTGGAAGCCCGAGCAGCCGCCGCCCTGCACGAACACGCGCAGGGGCTTTCCCTGCGAGTCGGGCATCGACTGGGCGAAATACTTCACCTTTTCGATCGCCTTCTCGGTCAGCGTGAGGAGCGGCTTCAAATCGCCCGAAGGCGTGATGGGCGTTGGTGTGGATTCGATCGACGTCGACATGGACTCTCCTTAGTGTTTCGCCCGTTACGGCGGGAAGACGACATTATCCGGCGCCCCGAGGGCGCGGTCAATTGAGTTTGTGGCTTACGAAGCTTTCCGGACCTCTTCCGTCGCCTTCGCGAGCAGTTGATCGATCTCGCGCCAGGCGTCCGGAACGTCCTCCGGTCGCGTCATGAACGAGATGCGCTTGGTGTCCACCTGAAAGTCCTCGAAACCGGGCAGAGCCTCTGATTCCCAGGCCTTCCTGAACCGCCGCGCCTCGTCGTCCAAAAGGGGCCGCGAAAACGAGCCAATCCCGAGCCTCGAGTGATCGACCTCAAAGACCGCCTTGGCAGCAACCCGGACGCTCTTTCTGGCGTTATTCATCTGTCGCTCCGAATCCTATCAACAGCAAGCCTCATGCCACCATTCCAAGCGCCATTTTTCGGGCCAACCACAACATCTAGTGCTTTTGACTTGACAGGCCCACAAGCCAGGATTACCTTGGTTTTCAACGTTGGCGGGCTGTCCCCCGGGCAGGCATCTCGACCAAATCAGGGCATGGATTCGTGGCGGAGCATTCCGCAAATAGGGCGAAAAAAGGGGAGGCTGGGCGGATGGGCACGACCGAAAAAGAGCTGAAAACCGTCTCGACGGAAAAGGAAAAGAGCGCCGGAAAAAGCCTCCGGGGGCTGACGATCACGCGGATGTACTCCGACGCGTCGGTCTCGCCGTACGACGCGATCGAGTGGGAGCTGCGAACAGCCGCGATCACGTCCGAAAAGGGCGAGGTCATCTTCGAGCAGAAGAACGTCGAGGTGCCCAGGTCCTGGTCGCAGACCGCGACGAACATCGTCGTGCAGAAGTACTTCCACGGCCGCGTGGGCCAGGCCGAGCGCGAGACCTCGGTGAGGCAGTTGATCGAGCGCGTCGCCGCCACCATCACCGGGTTCGGCGAGAGGGGCGGGTACTTCAAGACCGCGGCGGATCGCGATGCCTTCCACGACGAGCTCGCGGCGATCCTCGTCAACCAGGTGGCGTCTTTCAACTCGCCCGTCTGGTTCAACGTCGGCATCGAGGCCAAGCCCCAGGGCAGCGCTTGCTTCATCAACTCCTGCGGCGACTCGATGGATTCAATCCTGACCCTCGCTAAGACGGAAGGAATGTTGTTTAAATTCGGTTCGGGGACAGGGTCGAATCTTTCGTCACTCCGCGGGGCCCACGAGGGCCTTTCCTCGGGGGGCACGGCCTCGGGTCCGCTCTCCTTCATGAAGGGCTTCGACTCGTTTGCCGGCGCCATCAAGTCGGGCGGCAAGACCCGCCGCGCCGCCAAGATGGTCATCCTGAACATCGATCATCCCGACATCGACGAGTTCATCCTCTCGAAGGCCAAAGAGGAAAGGAAGGCGTGGGCCCTGATCGACGCCGGCTACGACGGCTCCTTCAACGGCGAGGCTTACTCCTCGATCTTTTACCAGAACGCCAACCACTCGATCCGCGTCACTGACGCCTTCATGAAGGCGGTCGAGGACGACAGCGACTGGGAGACGAAAGAAGTCCTCACCGGCAAGCCCTACAAGAAATACAAGGCTCGCAAGCTCATGAGCGACATCGCCGAGGCCGCGTGGGTGTGCGGCGACCCCGGTATGCAGTACGACACCACGATCAACAAGTGGAATCCGGTCAAGGCCACGCACCGCATCAACGCATCGAACCCGTGCTTCCCGGGCGACCAGCGGGTCGCGACGGACAAGGGTCTGATTTCGTTTAAGGAGATCATCGAGCGAGTCAACAAGGGCGAGAGCTTCAAGGTTTGGACGCACCGCGCGACGGCTGGAGCGAACGGCGTCGAGGGCGAGCCGGAGGCTGGTTTGGTCCTCTCCTCGCCGACGCAGTACATGATCACCGGAGTTAACGACGTCTACCGGATCGTGTTCGACAACGGTGTCGAGATCCGAGCGACAAAGAATCACCGGTTCTGGACGGTTAACCGAGGCTACGTCGCGGTTGAGGAGCTCCTGCCAAGCGACCGAGTTCTCCTCGCGGACGCGCCCATACCGGGTACTGCTGTCGACAAAACGTTGCCGATTTCGTCCGACTGGCGCGAGTACCGAGAGTCAAGCGATCGTTTTTGGGAAATGAACTTTCCAAGAGAGTGGTCGCCAGAGCTGGGCGAACTCCTCGGTCACCTTGTGGGTGATGGTTCCGTCGGCGAGACGATGCTCTCTTGGGTCTATGGGACGGAGGAGGATGCTCGGGAGCTGATGCCGCGTCACCGAGCATTGCTCAAGAAGTACGTCGGCGAAGGCTCTGTGAACGAGTGCGTCCAGGCGAACGGAACGCGACAGCTTCGCGTGACCCGCGGCCCGTTCCGTCGCTTCATCGCGGCCTTAGGCGTCGAACGGAAACGCTCGCACGAGAAGCGGGTTCCTCTGTCACTATTTCAGGCTCCAGCGGAAGCGCAGGTTGGCTTCCTTCGTGGCCTCTTCGGCGCGGACGGATGTGCCTACGATGGGTACACCAACCGATACATAGGGCTAGGTTCCAAGTCTTATGGCCTCCTGCAGGACGTGCAGAAGATGCTGCTTCTCTATGGGATCCAGTGCTCCATCTACATTACGAACAAGAATCGCTCTACTTTTGACTACACGACGGTGGACGGAGAAGAGCGAACCTACGAGAGCAAACCGTTGTCGTTTGACCTTCGAATCACTGGACCGTCGATCGAGCCTTTCAGGCGAATGGTTGGCTTCTCGCTTTCGCGAAAGAGCTCAAAGGCCGAGGAGCTCCGGGAGGAACTGGTTCACTACCGAGAGAATCCGACGGCGTCGATTGTCGATGTGATCTACGAGGGACCCGACGTTACCTACAACCTCACCGAGCCGCTCCATCATTCGTATGTTGTTGAAGGCATTGTGGTTGCGAACTGCTCAGAGTACATGTTCGTGGATGACAGCGCCTGCAATCTGGCCTCGCTCAACCTGATGAAATTCTTCAATCAGGACGACGGCTCGTTCAACGTCGACGCGTTTCGGCACGCGTGCGACATCGTGATCTCGGCGCAGGAGATGCTGGTCGAGAACTGCTCTTACCCGACGAAGAAAATCGAGGAGAACTCCTACAAGTTCCGGCCGCTCGGCTTGGGCTACGCCAATCTCGGTGCGCTCCTGATGGTGAGCGGCTTGCCGTACGACTCGGAAGAAGGGCGCGCGTATTCCGCGGCGATCACGTCGCTCCTGTCCGGCGAGGCGTACCTGCAGTCTTCCAAGATCGCCGCGGAGCTCGGGCCGTTCGCCGGCTACGAGCCCAACCGGGACGCTTTCATCGAGGTCATCGGCATGCACCGCGACGCGGCGTATCAAGTGCCGGGCAGAGGCGTGCCGGCCGAGCTCTTGAAGGCCCAGAAGGCCGTCTGGGATGCCGCGCTCGAGAGCGGCAAGCAGTTCGGCTACAAGAACGGCCAGGTCACCGTGCTCGCCCCCACCGGCACGATCGGCTTCATGATGGATTGCGATACGACGGGCGTCGAGCCCGACCTCGCGCTCGTCAAGTACAAGAAGCTCGTCGGCGGCGGCATGATCAAGATCGTCAACAACACGGTGCCGCTCGCCTTGAAGCGCCTGGGCTATACCGAGGACGAGGCGGCTCAGATCGTCGCCTACGTGGACGGGAAGGGCACGATCGAGGGCGCGCCCGGGTTCAAGCCCGAGCACCTGCCGGTCTTCGACTGCGCGTTCCGCGCCTTGAACGGGACGCGCTCGATCCACTACATGGGACACGTCAAGATGATGGGGGCCGTGCAGCCCTTCCTCTCGGGCGCGATCTCGAAGACCGTGAACCTGCCGACCGACGCCACGCCCGACGAGATCGCCGGCGTTTACATGGATGGCTGGAAGCACGGCCTGAAGGCCATCGCGATCTACCGCGACGGCTGCAAGCGCACGCAGCCCCTGAACACTGCCGTGTCGATGTCGGACACGAAGTCGCCCGAGAAGCGCACGTCCTTGGAGTACGTCGGCAAGGCCGCGGCACCGGTGCCGGCGCCTTTCCGTCGCAAGCTTCCCGACGAGCGGCGTGGGATCACGCACAAGTTCTCGGTGGCCGGCCACGAGGGCTACGTGACGGTGGGGCTCTTCGAGGATGGCAAGCCCGGCGAGATCTTCCTGCGCATGTCGAAGGAAGGCTCGACCATCTCGGGCTTGATGGACTCCTTCGCGACGGCCATCTCCCTGACCCTTCAGTACGGCGTGCCGCTGGAGGCCCTGGTCAACAAGTTCACGCACATGCGCTTCGAGCCCTCGGGCTTCACCAAGAACCCCGAGATCCCGATTGCGAAGTCCCTCGTCGACTACATCTTCCGGTGGATGGGCTCGAAGTTCTTGAGCCCCGAGGAGAAGGAAGGTATCGGCATCATCAACAGGAGCAACGGAAGCGAGGCGCCCTCTCCTGTGACCGAGCAGAGCGTCGCGGCCCGCTCCCAGAGCGGAAATCCGGCGGTGCCGGCCACAGGAGGCAAGAAGTCGAACCTCCTGACCTTCGAGACCTCGACCGACGCCCCCGCCTGCCACGAATGCGGCTCGATCATGGTCAGGTCGGCAGCCTGCTATAAGTGCTTGAATTGCGGAGCGACGAACGGGTGCAGTTAGGAATAGGATCAGAGCCGTTTCCACGGGGTGGGGCTACGGGGCGGGTCATCCCCCCGCCCCGCCCGGTGTCGGGTGATTCGGTTTTTGGCGGGCGCCATCCGGCGCCCGCATCGTTTTCCGTCGGCTCCGCTTGCGGGGGATCTGCGCCTGCGGCGCACCGGCGAGCGGCTCGCCCGGTTGCGGGCTCGACCGCTCGCCTGATCCTCCGCTGCGCTCCGCCTCCCGCAGCGCGAGGCTCCTCCTCGCTCTGCTCGGAGACTCCTCGCGCTGCGAGCCCGTGGATCCGATCGACTGATGAGATCTGTCCGTGCCCACGCCGCCGCATACCCGCCGGTCCTTCTCCCTCTCCCTTCGGGAGCGGGGGAGCGCGAGGGGTCCCCCTCGCTTCATTTCAGCGCCGGCCGTGGCGAGCGGCCGGTAGGGTGAGGGGTGTACAGTCGTGAACCACTGATGGAAGCCGACCGGACTATGCTCACCCTCGAAGAAGAGAGCGACGACAGCGACGACGAGATGCGACCCTTCAAGCCCTTCTACGCCGTCGGCAAGGCCGTCTTCGAGGGCTCGGGCGAAGCCGTCGCCGCCGCCCGCTCGGTGGAGGATGCCCGCCGCATCGCGGCCGCATTGAATACTGCCTACGGCATCCCGACCGAGGCCCTCGAAGCCTGGTCGATCGGCTCCATCCAGGACCCTGTCAACGATGTCCTCGCCGAGATCGAGTCTGTCCTCGCTCCGCCTTCGAGCGAGGACCGCCGCGGCAAAGACCGCCGGCAGAACGACCGCCGCCGCGCGATCCATGAGGTGAGGATCGAGGGCGAACGCTGACACTGGCTCCGTACGCGTTCCAGGAAAGAAACCGGAATGATCCGGCTCGTCGGGTGGGCTACGGCAGCCGAGTCCAGACGAGATCCCAAGCCTCGCGCCGCTCGGCAAAGCCGGTGACGCGGCCGTCGGACCCGCGCAGAAAGACTTTCCGGTAGCGCGGCTTGTTGGGAACGAAGAGGACATCCGGCGCCTCCGCCCGCAACTCCTCCGGTTCACGGCCAGTTTGCTGGCCTTCGAGCGCGTCATTGGTGCACCGGATCTCATAGGTGATCGCCGGAGTGAGGGCGTAACGGCCGCAGTAGTCGCCGCGGAGCGAGGCCTTGAGCACAACTGTCGGAGGGTCCGTACGCAGAGCGAGGACCTGACCCGCGATCAACCGCCATCCCCCCGACGTCTCTACCCACGTGTCGGTCGTCCGGTACTGGCAATGGAGCTTGTGACCATGGAAATTCTCGTGCTCGTCGTCGATATGGGTGGCGACGGCGACGCTGCCGTGCGTGACCGCGTCGAAGTGGGTCACCTGGATGGTTCCGGAGACGCCTTCCGGCAGAGCCTTGATGTCCTCGACAATCTGTTTCTTGGTCATGACGCGGCCGTTTTCGTCGACGTAGCGCGTGTTCGGGTCCAGGTATCGATCCCAGACGGAAGCAGAACCCGTCGAAACCGCGTCCATCAGTTCTTGAGTCTGTCGGCGCAACACGTCGGGTACGGTCTCCGCGGAACGCCGAGCCGCGGTGACAGAGATGGTGACGACGAATCCCAGAGCGAACCTCCAGAACCCGGTGAACATGCGAAACCTCCTGTCGACCCTCTCGGTGTCAGGTTTTCATCCGCGGGAGCTTACTGGTGGCGTGGACAGGCTGGCGGCCGTCCTGGAAAAGCTTCAACCCGCCGGGCAGGGCTCGAAGGCCGACCAGTCGATCGACCGAACGTAGTGCTCATCCGGCGGGAAGAGGGTCCGAAACGTGAACGCGAAGGCCGTTGGCCCTTGTTCCTGCAGGCGCTCGAGCCGCTTCTTGGCCTCGTCGATCGACGGGATGTGTCCGGCGGGCACCCACCAGAGCGCAACCGTAGGAGCGCCGAACTTCTCGAACCAGTTCTGGCGCTGACGGAGCACTTCCGCGTGGGCGCTGCGGTAGACATAGTTCCTCAGGTCGTCGACCGTTTCCCACACCGAGAGGTTGAAGAGGATGCGGTCGTCCGCGTACGGCCTGAGGTAGGTGGCGTTGCCCTCTGGAGTCTGAAGTCGCCAGACGAATCCCGGGCTGCCGTCGGCAAGGGCGTTGATCTCGTCGAGGCGCGCCACGAAGCCGGCCATGACCGGATCATCCAGGGACGCTCGCATTCGGGCAATGTTCGCTTGCGCGATGTGCAGCGATTTCATCGACCTTCTCACTTCCGCAGGTTAGCTCATCGCGCCGCACCCAGCGCTCGGGCTGGCAGCATGACCAGCGCTCGGAGAAGCTGGAAAACGCCGTCGACCGCGATGCCAACGAGGCGGAAGGGCAGCAGGATGAGCCACACAAAAGGGTAGAGAAGGAGCGCGAGAAGGGCGACGGGCCAGCAGAGAAGAAAGAGAATCACCCAGAGCAGGAACTTCACCATGGATGGACATACGCAGGAAGCCTAGCTCGGGTTCTCCCTGCGTCCTCCCCCGGGCGTCAATCGAGCTGGAGGTCGAGCTCCGAGTGCCCCGGCACCCTCCTCGGCTGATCGACGGCGCCGCTCTGGACGGTTGGGGTGGAGCGCACGACGGAATCCAATTCGTGCGCCTTCGCCGGGGCATGGGTCTCCGGAGCCCTGGCGCCGCCCGCGGGCGCCATGGCCCTCTGACGCTGCTGCCCCGAGCCTTCCGCCTTCAATCCGGGGATGCCGAGCGAGGCGAGCGGCACGAACACCGCGAGAGCCCCGAACAGCGTGCCGGCGGCAAAGCTCCAGCCGGCCGACAGGCGTTTTGTTGATGATTTCATGTCGTCCTCCTCCGTGTACTCGAACCGTCTTTCGTCTCGATCACTGAGCCCGCAGGAACGCCACGAGGTCCGATACTTCGGCATCGGTCAGACCGATCCCGAAGCGGCTGTTGTAGAACTGAACCACGTCGGTCAAGGTCGCGGCCGAGCCGTTGTGGAAATAGGGGGCGCGGGCGGCGAGGCCGCGCAGGATGGGCCCCTTGAACCGTCCGATGTCCTTCCACTTGCCCGTGACGAGAGCCCGGCCTGGATCGGTCGTCTGAATGAGCGCGTTGGTCGTCTTGTTCTTCAGGGTGTAGAGGGGCAGATCGGGCGTCCGGCGTGAGAGGTCTGTCAGCCCAATGTCCAGCGGCGCCGCCACCGAGTGGTTTCCGACGTTGGGCGAGTCGTGGCAGGTCCCGCACGTGCCCGGGATGGGCTGGACACCGAGCTCGTCGTTGAGCCCCTTGACGCCCGCGATGGCGATCGGTTTGCTGTTGAACAGCTGCTGGCCTCGGGCAACGGCGAGCCGGGCAGCGTTGCGTCCGTCCCCGCCTTCGCCTTCGTCCGGATCGCTGTTCTTCCACTCGTCGAAGTCCGTGAAAACGATGGGGCTGAAGGGAATCCCCTTCGGATTGAGGCCCAGCGGATCGTTGATACCGATGTAGAACTCCTGCTTCGAAAGAGGCTTCGGCCCGCCCCGGGCCTTCTTCGCGCCAAGATCGCCGGCGGCGACGTCGTAGATCTGCGTCGTGAAGAGAGCGGTCTCGAAGGCCACGATCTGCTGGCGCTGCTCCGCCGTCAGCGGCAGGCTCGCCTGAGCATGGCCAACTGTGGCGGCGTTGGCCTGATCCATGAGGTTAAAGGCCATGGATTTCCCGGCGAAGGTCTCCCGGCCGTCCCACATGACCCCGCTCAAGAAGGCCAGGTTGGTGGAGGGCAGGGGCCGCCGGAAGAGCGAGAGCTCGCTGCTGCCGGCATAGCCGTAGGGGTCGTCGCAGGCTTCAAGCGTGAACTCGGCTCCGGCGGGAATGCCGATGCCGACCCGGATGAGTCCTTTGTTCAAGAGCATGCTGTAGGCGCTTCGACGGGAATCAACGGTCGTCACGTCGGCCCAGGGCGAATTGGAGCCGTCGTTCGTCCGGAAGATCGGATCGAAGCCTCTCGTCTTCTCGAACCGGTTGCGAACCTCTGCCGGCGCGATCGTCCAGCCGGTCGAAGGCTGGTGACACGTCACGCAGGCACGCCCGTTCGTGCCCAGACTCTGGAAGAAGGGGTTGTCTATGTCGACTTGACCCGCCGTCGAGAAGGACTTCGACACGCCGGTCGGGTTGACGAACGGCTCTAAGGGATTCCGATCGCTTCCATTCTGATCATTCTCGGCCCAAGCGACCAAGGCTGCCATCGGGGCAAGGACGACGGCGGCGGTGACCAGCCAGCGGCCTGCACGGATTCTCTCGGACATGATCCCCTCCTGTTCCCTGTTCGGCCTGCTCAACTAAGAGATCGGAAACAGCGGGAAGATGACGACAGGAGATCCAGCCGGACACCCCGACTGTTTGTCGCTTTTCCCACGCCGTTTCCGATCTTCTCGATGACGCGAACTCTGCCGTTTACCGGGAGGCGGGTGTAGCATCGAACTGTCCTTTTCCGAGGCTCTGGCGGTGTCCACGATCTCGTCACTCATCTCTTCCACCGAGTGCGGTGACCGCGCCGCGGCGGATGCTCTCTTCGCGGCGCTGTATTCCGAGTTGCACCGGCTGGCCCAGCGCCAGCTGGCGCGCAGCGGCGCCGGAGTGACTCTCGGCGCGACAACCCTGCTCCACGAGGCCTACCTCAATATTTCCGAGCGCGAGGGTGCAGTCTTCCCCGACCGCGCGCGCTTCATGGCCTACGCCGCGAAAGTGATGCGCGGTCTCATCATCGACTATGCGCGCAGTCGCCAGGCCCAGAAGCGCGGCGGCGGTTTCGCGATCACGTCCTTGACCTACGAAGGCCCGCAGGCAGCGGCCGACGAGAAAGAGCTCTCCCAGATCAGCGTAGCTCTCGACGGTCTCGCCCTGGTTGATCCGTCGCTCGCCGAGCTCGTCGACCTCAAGTTCTTCTGCGGCTTCTCCTTCGGCGAGATTGCCGCCATGCGAGGCGTTTCGGAGCGAACGGTGCAGCGGCATTGGGAGAAGGCGCGCATTTATCTCCATCGCACTCTTCGGCGAGCCGCGCTCGCCTGACACGGAAACAGAAGGGCATGTCCGAGCTGAGTCCGGATCGCTGGCAGGTCGTCAGCCCCTATTTGGACCGGGCGCTGGAGATGCCGGGCGACCAACGCGCTGGCTGGGTCGACTCTCTGCGCGCTGAGGATCCGGCGCTTGCGGCCGACCTGGAATCGCTGCTTCGCGAGCGCAGTGCTCTCTCTCGGGAAGACTTTCTCGAAGGACCTGCTCTGAGAGCGCCGGCGGCGTCGCTGGCTGGTCAGAGGATCGGCGCCTATACGCTGATCTCGCTGATCGGTCAGGGAGGCATGGGCAACGTCTGGCTGGCCCGGCGCAGCGACGGCCGCTTCGAGGGCCAGGCGGCGGTCAAGCTCTTGAACGCCAGCCTGGTCGGCCGCGCCGGCGAGGAGCGCTTCCGGCGCGAAGGCAGCATCCTGGCTCGTCTCACGCATCCTCACATCGCGCGTCTGGTCGATGCGGGCGTGTCGCCGAGCGGTCAGCCCTATCTGGTGCTCGAGCACGTGGAGGGCGAGCAGATCGACCGCTACTGCGACGGCAAAGGCCTCGACGTCGAGGCGCGAATCCGTCTCTTTCTGGACGTGCTCTCTGCCGTGGCTCACGCGCACACCAATCTGATCGTGCATCGGGATATCAAGCCGTCGAACGTGCTGGTCGGGACCGACGGTCAAGTGAAGCTTCTGGACTTTGGCATTGCGAAGCTGCTGGAGGGGGAAGCGGGCGGAGGCGGGGCCACGGCGCTGACTCGCGAGGGCGGGCGGGCTCTGACGCCCGAGTACGCGGCGCCCGAGCAGATGACGGGCGGCGCCATCACGACCGCCACGGATGTCTATGCCTTAGGCGTGCTGCTTTACGTCCTGCTGGCCGGGCGGCACCCGGCCGAAGGAGCGTTCCAATCGCCGGCCGATCTCTACAAGGCCATCGTGGACACGGAGCCGCAGCGGCTCTCCGACGCGGTTGCCCAGCTCAAGGGGGACCTCGACACGATCGTGGCCAAGGCGCTCAAGAAGAACCCTGAAGAACGCTACGCCTCGGTCTCGGTCCTGGCCGGCGACCTCAAGCGCTATCTGGACAACGAGCCGATCAGTGCGAGACCCGACACGCTGGCCTATCGGACGGCCAAGTTCGTGCGGCGACATCGGGCCGCGGTGGCGGCGGCGGGAGCGGTGGTTCTGCTGCTCGCCGGCCTGATTGGCTTCTACACTCTGCGCCTGGCGAAGGAGCGCGACCGAGCCCGTCTCCAGGCGCAGAAGGCAACCAAGGTCACCGAGCTCTTGACGGGACTGCTGACCGGGGCCGATCCCTACGAGACGCGCAAAGCGAAAGAGCCCACCGTGCGCGGCATCCTCGACGCCGGCGCCGAGCGCATCGAGAAAGAGCTCACCGGCCAGCCCGAGCTGAAGGCTGAGATGCTGACCGTGATGGGAAGGGTCTATCAACGGCTGGGCATCCACGACAAGGCACAATCGCTCCTCGAAAAGGCGCTCGCCGTCGGACGCCACTCCCTAGGGCCGGAGCACGAACGAGTGGCGCAGAGCCTCAATGAGCTGGGGGTGCTGCTTCGGGCGAAGGGCGATCTGGCATCCGCCGCGCCGATACTGGAGCAAGCCCTCGCGATGCGGCGCAAGGTGTTGGGCCGGGACCACAAGGACGTCGCCGTGACTCTGGTGGAGCTTGCCCGGGTCTACGGCGATCTGGGATCCGACGACAAGGCCGAACCACTTTTCCGGGAATCCCTGGCGATCCGGAGGAAGGTCTTGGGGGAAGAGGACCACGAGACCGCAGTGAGCCGGAGCGACCTCGCCCATGTCTTGCGACGAAGAGGCGACCTCGCGGGC
>WNGF01005345.1_pt1 | contig 25907 bp, 27 predicted proteins | sample 5400641 | NCBI WGS metagenome assembly WNGF01 (sample SAMN13153371, study PRJNA577476) | soil metagenome | isolation source: 80 cm soil or saprolite under grassland replicate 2 | place: USA:California | collected 2016-06-15 | reverse complement strand
CGCGCACGCTTCGAGGCGCTCGTCGTCGTCGCGACGAACGCCTTCGACGACCGGCCGGTCTCGATCCGGATCGGCCACGCGAGCGAGGCCGGGCCGGTCGAGGTCGGCGCGGTGACGTTCCGGATGACGGACCTCCTGGGGGGCGGCGAGGTCGCGCTGTCGGATCGCGCGGTGGTCGAGGTGAAGCTCGCCGCCGAGCCGTCGCCGCTCCAGGACGGCGCGTCGGAGGGTTTCGCGCCCGTCACGATCACGCCCCAGGCGCCGCCCCCGCCGGCCGCCCCCGCCGGCCGGTCCGCCGCCGCGGACCGACCCGCGGCCGGATCCGTACCGGGCGCGGTAGCTCTTCGTGGGAATCCGTTCGTGCTGAGCGTAGCGCCCGCGTAGCGGGCGCGGAGTCGAAGCACGGGCACGGGATCCACGCGCCCTTCGACTCCGGGGCGCTGCGCGCCCCTACGCTCAGGGCGAACGGGAAGGCCGCCGCTCAGGGTGCGCGGCTGGTCGGGGTGAGGGGGCGTCCGACCCGTCTTCTACGCAGGAAACGCGGCGCACACGATCTCCGCGACCTCCCCGAGCCAGGCGGTCCGCTCCTCGGGCGTGCTCGTCACGACGACGCCGAACGTCCGCCGCCGGATGTCCCGGACGCCGCACAGCTCGAACACGCAGCGCTTCCAGATCGCCTCGAGCGGATCCCCGAAGGCCTCCCGCTCGCGATCCGACGGCGTGTTCGACGTGTTGAGGACGACCGCCGCGCGCGCGCGCAGGAGCCCGACCGGAACGCCTTCGCCGCCGTCGCCCTCCTCGAAGCCGTAGGCGACCCCCGGGCGCACGATCCGGTCGATCCATCCTTTCAAGATCGCGGGCGGCTGCCCCCACCAGTTGGGATGGACGATGACGATCCCGTCCGCCGCCGCGAGCTCGGCGCACTGGCGCCGGATCTCTTCGGTGAGGGCCGCGTCTCGCGCGATCTCCGCGGCGGGCAGCACGGGGTCGAACCGCTCCGCGTACAGGTCGTGGAAGACGGCCGCGTGACCGAGCCGCTCGAGCGCGCCGGCGGCCGCGCGGGCGATGGCGTGGTTGAAGCTGTCCTGATCCGGGTGCGCGAGGACGACGAGGACGTTCACGAGACCTCCGAGCCGGTGGATCCCCCTCGCCCCCGCGGAGCGGGTGAGAGGGTCGGGGTGAGGGGGCCGATCATGCGCCGGGATCTCCTCTCGAGCCAGGCGCCGGCGAGCGCCACGAGCGACGAGCCGAGGTAGAGCGCGAACTTCGAGATCGTGAAAGCGCTCGCGAGCCAGGCCACGGCATCGTGGCGGCTCGGGTACCCGAAGAGAAGCGCCGTGATGGCCGCATTCTCGAGGTAGTCGGCCGCTCCCGCGCCGAGCGCCGTCCATCTCCACCTGCGCAGCGCGCCCCGGCTCACGGCGCTCCAGAGGAACAGGCTGAAGAGCGCAGGGAGCAGCAGATCCACCGTCCACAGCATCTCGAGGTACGCGCCGCGGCCGGCTGATCCGAGCGCGTCCAGCAGCTCGTATGCGCTCTCGGGCGTGTAGCCGAAGCGCATGTCGAGGATCGGCGCGCCGCGCGTGAGCTCCCGCATGCGCGGAACGCTGAGCCGAAAGTGGAGCGTGTTCACCGCGACGAGCGCGGCGAACGTCGCGAAGGCGAGCAGCCGGGTGCGCAGGCGGTGACGGCGGGCCGCCCGCGCCGGCCGCACCTCGCCCGAGTACCCGAGCGCGCTCAAGGTCGCGGGGAGGCCCTCCCGAACGGTCTGGTAGCTGAACCGGAACCCGGTGGCGACGAGATCGCGTGGGTCCGCAGCGACATCGCGGCTCAGCGTCTCGAACAGGATCCTGCCCATGAGTCTCGACAGGAGCCAGGCTGGTGCGCGACGCGGCGGCGCGACGCCCATGAGCGCCGCAGCGTGGTCGAAGAAGTCGCCGAGGCGCGTGCCGCCGGCCGCATCCACGAGGATCCACGAGCGCCCTCGCAGGCGATCCTTCCCGAGCGCGGCGAGGTGGACGATGGCGCGCGCGGCGTCCCGCACGTGGATGAGCGGCAAGCGGTTCTGCGCGGGACGCGGCAGCAGCATCCGCCCGCGAGCGAGCGCCGGGAAGACGGTCGCGGCGAAGCTCTTCCCGGGCCCGTAGACCGTTCCCAGGTACAGGAAGGTGGACGGCGTTCCGGCCGCCTCGATCATCCGGCGGATCGGCACGCCGATGTGCCCGAACCCGGTCGGTCGCGTCCTCAGGGGCGACGACGCGTCGATCCGCCCCTCGGCGTCGGGAGCGAGGTCGTCGGTACCGCTCACGGAGACTAGCAGCGGACGCTCCTCGGGCGCGAGCTCGACGAGCGCGGCGAGCAGCTCGCGCGTCGTCGCCTGGCGCGCCTTCGAGACGACCTCGATGTCCCGCGGCCGGATCCTGGCCGGCAGCTCCGGCTGGGCGAGATCGACGAGCGCGACCGCGCCGCGCACCGCTCCGATCCACTCGCGGGGCGCGCGGGCGTCCCCGAGCACCGGGACGGCGCCGAGCGCTCGCAGCCGCTCCGCCTTCTCCTCCGAACGCGCCAGCGCCCTCACTTCCCAGCCTCTCGCGGCCGCCTCGCGGATCGTCTCCGACCCGATGAAGCCGGTGCCGCCGAGAACGAACAGTCGCCTGGTCTCCATTCTCTCCACCTCGCGTCGTTAGCAAATGCTAACTCATTTGGTACGGCACGGTCGTCCGCGCCCGCGGGCGTGCCCGGGTTTCCGCTTCAGCCTTTCAGCATCCTCCGGAGGGCGAGCTCCAGCTCCGCTCTCCGCAGCCGGGCGGGCCCCGCGACCTCGCCGAAGTAGAGCATGCGTCCGAGCTGCGCCACGAGACCGACGAGCGCCGCGACGGGCACTTCCGAGGACGCGTATCCGGTGACCGCGCCCTCCCGGATCCCGCGCTCGAGCAGCTCTCGCAGCTGCCGGAGGATCGACCGCTTCCGTGCGGCAGCCGGCAGCCGCGGCCAGAGCTCGCGCAGCGCGTCCTGGACGAAGAGCACTGCCTCGAGGTCGTCGTCCATCGCCCCGAGGAACGCGCCCAGCACCTCGCCGAGCGCGGCTTCGAACGGCCTTCGACCGGCGGCGGCCTCGATCCGCCGGTAGAGCCGCTCGTAGCACCGCTCGAACAGGTAGAGGGCGAGCGCGTCCTTCGACTCGAAGAACTTGAACATCGCCGGGTTCGTGTACCCGGCGGCTTCCCCGATCATGCGGACGTTCGTGCCGGCGAGGCCGTGCTTCACGAAGAGCCCGAGCGCGGCCCGCAGGATGCTCTGCTTCGAGGGCGGGTCCCCTTCGTCGAGGAAGAACCTCGGCTCTGCACCCCGCGCGTTCACGGGGAGATAGTTAGCTATTGCTAACTATCGGTCAAGTCGCAGGCGCTCCACGCGCGGCGCCAAGACCGGACCCGGGTCGGCGTCTCGAGCAGGTGCGAGGTACGTCGCACCGACCCGTGGAGGAAACAGGGGACGGCTGGCGCCCGCGCCCGGGCGGCGTTACAGTGTCTTACACGATGGCCACTCTGACCGTCAGGCTCTCCGACCAGCTCCGCCGCGAGCTCGACAAGGTCGCTCGGCAGCGCGGCCGCCCGGCCGGCGAGATCGTCCGTGAGTCGCTGGGCCGGTATCTCGCCGTCGAGCGCTTCCGCGCCTTGCGGGGGAAGGCGCTGCCCTTCGCCGAGTCCCAGGGATTTCTCACGGACGAGGACGTCTTCAAGACCATCTCGTGAGGATCGTCCTCGACACGAACGTCCTCCTTGCGGCGTTTGGTGCGCGAGGCCTCTGCGAAGCCTTGCTCGCGGCTTGCCTCGAAAGCCATGAGATCGTCGCCTCCGCACACATCCTGACGGAGCTCCGGCGACACCTCGTCGGCAAGTTCCGGATGCCGGCCAGCGCCGCCGACGCGATCGTGGCGTTCGTCCGCGAGCATGCGACGATCGTCGCGCCTGCGCGGGTGCCGGCCAGCGCGTGCGCCGATCCGGATGATCTGCCGGTGCTCGGAACGGCGGTCGCGGGAGCAGCTGACATGCTCGTGACGGGCGACAGGGAGTTGCTTGCCCTCGGGCGATACCAGGGAATCCCGATCGTGACCCCACGGCAGTGCTACGAATCCTGGAGGTGACGCGCCCGATCCGAGCGCCGGCGCCTCGTCGATCTCGAGATGCGTCAGCCTTCTTCGCCGACGAGAGGATTCAACGTTCGCAGACCGTCGAAGCGCGCGAAGTCCCGGTCGTTCGACGCCACGACGGCCCCGTGCTCGATGGCGAGGGCGGCGAGATGGGCGTCCATCACGAGCGGTCCGCGTGCCTGCGCCGGCTCGAGGAGCCCGCTCAGGATCTCCCAGTGCCTTTCACCGGGCTGGAGAAGCGACACGCAGGGCTGGCCGAGCCAGGAGGAGACGATCGCTGCTGCCTCGGCGAGCGACAGGGGGCGAACCAGCGCCCTGGGGTTCGTGGCGACGCGCAGGAACGCGAGCAGCGTCATCCAGGCGAAACCGACCGGATCGGAGCCGGAGAGCACCTCCTCGAGCCAGGTCCGGGCGCGCGCGTGGTGCTCGGAAGCGGCGTCGTAGGCGTAGAGAAGGAGGTTCGCGTCGACGAGGATCACCGGTGCAACGGCCCCTCGACCTGCTCGAGCAGATCGCCCACGCTGTCGTATCCGAGCCCCGGTCGGAGGCCGAGCTCGCGCGGCTCGACGCGGAACGGGCGCCGGCGCTCCCGCTCGCGGCGCGCACGCAGCGCGAGCCTGAGGAGATCGTTCACGACCTCCTTGAACGAGCGTCCGGAGCGCCGGACCTCGATCTCGAGCTTCGCCGACACGTCCTCGTCGAGCGTCAGGGTCGTCCTCACATCGTGATGCTAATGCCGGAGCATCATGATGTCGAGTCCCGATGGCGAGCTTGACGGCACCGCGCTCCGGATGCATATGAATATGCATGCGCACGACGCTGATCCTCCGCGACGACCTGGTGCGGAAGGCCTCCGAGCTGACCGGGATTCCCGAGAAGACCGCGCTCGTTCACGCGGGCCTCGAGGCGCTGATCGCGCGCGAGGCCGCCCGGCGTCTGGCGGCGCTCGGCGCAACCGAGCCTCACCTCGCGCAGCCGCGCCGGCGGCGCGCTCAGGACCGTCGATGATCCTGGCCGACACCTCCGTCTGGGTGGCGCACCTCCGGTCGAGCTCCCCCGACCTCGCCCGCGCCCTCCACGAGGGCGAGGTCGTCGGCCATCCGCACGTCGCCGGCGAGCTGGCCTGCGGGAATCTCAAGAACCGGGCGGAGATTCTGGCGCTGCTCGCCGACCTGCCGCAGGCCGTCCCAGCGACGCACGAGGAAGCGCTCGAGTGCGTCGAGAGGAACCGCCTCCATGGAAAGGGCCTCGGGTGGACCGACATCCACCTGCTCGCTTCGGCGCTCCTCACCCCGGTCCGCCTGTGGACCCTGGACACGGCGCTCGCGCGCGAGGCGAAGCGGTGCGGCGTGGCGTTGGATTGAGAGCAGCGCCCTCGGGCCTAGTGACGCCTACGCCGGCAGCGGGTCGCAGAACTCCACGAGCGCCTTGTTGAACGCGTCGGGGTTCTCGATGTTCGCGAGGTGCCCCGCGCCGGCGATCTTCACGAGCTTCGCGCCCTTCACCGCCTTCGCCATCTTCTCCGACTCGGCGGGCGGCGTGAGCGTGTCCTCCGCGCCCACGACGACGAGCGTGGGACACGCGCTCGCCGCGATCGCCGCGAGCGTCGGCGTGGAGTCGGGCCGGCGCGCCATCCCGCGCTGCGCCGCCGCGACGCCGGCGGGCGTGCCGCCGAGGATGAGGCTGCGCACCTCCTTCACCACCGCCGGATCCGGCTGCGCTCTGAGGAGCTTCGGGACCATCTCGTCCGCGGCCCACGAGAGCCCCTTCTCGATCGTGGTCTGCGCGAACTTCTCCCGGCCCGCCTTTCCCTCGTCCGTGTCCGCGCCCGCGCGCGTGTCGCAGAGCACGATGCCGCGGAAGAGCCCCGGCGCCTGGCGGTACAGCTCGAACGCGAGATAGCCGCCCATCGACAGCCCCACCACCGCCGCCCGCTCGACGCGCAGGTGCTGCAGGAGCGCGCGGACGTCCTGCGCGAGCAGCTCCATCGTCGAGGCCTCGGGCGGCACGTCGCTCTTGCCGAGGCCGCGGTAGTCGGGCGCGATGACGCGGTGGCGCTTCTCGAGCGCCGCGATCTGGCGCGCCCACATCCCGGAGTGAAGCGGAAAGGCGTGGAGCAGCAGCACCACGTCCTTCGCGCTCCCGCCATCCCGGTAGTGAAGGTCCGTCCCATTCACGTTCGCTCTGGGCATGCCCGAAGCTTTAGCACTTCCAGGCCGACTCCCAACCGGAGGAAGATCACGCCCCAGGGGGGTGTCACGGATGGAGCCGCCCCCGTCTCGTCTCTTCGTCCGGGGAGGACTCGATGACCTTCGTCCACGCGCTTTCGATCCTCGCGGTCGCCCTTCCGCAGGCGAGCCCGTCAGAACCGGCGCTCCCCGCTCCGGCGGCGCAGCCCGCGCCACCGCAGCAGATCCCCCTGTCCGAGCCGCGCCTCATCCCGGTGAAGCCGTCGCCGCCCGCGCTCGTCCCCGAGGGCGCGCCGGTCCTCAAGCTCGACCGCACGAGCCGCTGCTTCGAGCGTCCAGGCGGGGGTCGCTGGCGCGCCCAGTGCGACGCCAGCACCAAGACCTGCCTCGTCGCCCCGGACGCGGAGCTCTCCGCCGAGGGCGAGGCGCACGCCGACCTCGACCGCGCCGTCCCGTGCATCCTGCCCGGCTGGCGCGAGGAGGATCTCGCGCCGCAGGGGTACACGATGGTGCCCGCGCTCGCAGAGGCGCCTCCCGGCTGGCGCCGCGACGAGCGGCAGCGGGTCATGCAGGTGAACTTCGACCTCGCGCGGAGGATCTGGCTCGGCGCGGGCTACGGCGCGGGCACCTTCCCCTGGTCCGACAAGGGCGAGGCGACCGCCGGCGTCCGCGCTGACATCCCGTTCCGCATGGCGGGCGCGCCCGCCCTCGCGCGGCTGCGCGCCCTCGAGACCTTCGTCTCGTTCGACGGCAAGTACGGGGACTTCACCGTCTTCGGCATCGACGCCTCGCGCGCCTACCCGACGCCCCTTCTCCGCGTCACGACCTTCGTCGGCCGCCCGCGCCGCTTCGACCCGCCGCTCTATCTGGGCGGCTGGCTCGAGGCGGTCCGGGTCGAGTCGCTCCGCGCGGAGAGCGGCCGCTGGTACGACCGGCTCTCCGTCGGCGCCCTCGCGCTCACCCTCGACCTGTGGCGCTCGCACGATCTCGCCTCGTTCTTCCGGGTCCGCGGCGGGGCAGGCTACGAGACGGTCGATCAGCTGAGCGGCGGCGCGTTCACGCCGCAGGCGGCGGCGGACCTCGACATGACGCTCGACGGCGGCGGCTTCCACCACGTGCGCGGGACGTTCCTCGCGGAGTGGATTCGCCCCGCCGGCTCGGACGACTTCCAGCCGGACGACCCGGCTGCGCCGCGCCTCCCCGCCCACCGCAGGCGCTACACGGGGAAGGCCGAGTACGAGTGGATCTTCCTCGCGGTGAACGACCAGCCGCTCTCGCTCGTCGTCGACGGGCGCGTCCAGAGCCGGAACGACGTCCCGGACCTGCCGACGAAGTGGCACGTCCAGGGGACCGCCTCGGTGCGGTTCAACCTGTGGGCGCCGCCCCGCCGCGACGCGCCCCAGCAGGACAAGCTCTAGGGGAGCGCGTGCCCGCCGCCCTCCTCGCCCTGGCGCTCGCCGCCCAGGCGGGCGACCCGTGCGTCGCCACTGACGCGCAGGGGCGGGAGCTCGTGCTCTGCTTCGATCCCGGCAACCGGCTCGAGGTCTCGCTCGGCGGCGCGGGCGGGGGCCGCGAGCCGTTCGCCGGAGGCGCCCTCGACCTCGGCGCGGCGCTGCGCTGGCGGCGCGACGCGCGGACCCGGGCCGGGACGCTCGAGTGGCTCGCCGATCAGACCCTGGGAGAGGCGCGCGTCCTCTTCACGTCGGGTGACATGGAGCCCCGTGCCGCCGAGGCCCTCGCCTGGCGCGGCACGTTCGTGCGGCACCGGGCGAGCCCGTTCGTGCTCGTCCCGGGGCCGCGGCCGCTGCGCCTGCCGTTCCCGTTCGACGTGGGGCTGCGCGTCGAGGTGGGCGGGGCCTCCTGGGACGCGGAGCGCTCGCGAGATGTCCGGCTCGCGCCGATCCGCTCCGCGCTCCTGCTCGACCTCGCCCGCCACGGGTCCCTCCGGCGCCTCGCCTTCGGACCCGAGGTGTCCTGGGGCGTCCGGATCCGCAGGGACGCGGACACGATCCACGACGTCGTCCCATTCACGGCGGGGGTGATCGACGCGCGCGCCGAATCGCGGGACGGCCTCGACGTCGCGGCGCTGACCTTGCGCGGCGGCTCGGCGCTCTCCCTGCCGGGGGGCGCGGAGGGGTTCTTCGAGGGGACGGTCGCGCTCGAGCGCATCGTCGCCGCAGTGAACGATCGGCCGGTCGCGCTCTACGTGCAGGGCACCCTGCGGCGCGGCGCCTCGGGGCGGGTGAGCGAGGCGAGCGTAGGGATCCGTGCCGGGCTCGGGCGCTGACGGCCCCGTTCGCCCTGAGCGTAGCGGCGCGAAGCGCCGCGTAGTCGAAGGGCGAGCCGCCTGGCTGCTGCGTGCTTCGACTCCGCGCCCGCTGCGCGGGCGCTACCGCTCAGCACGAACGGCTGGCTTCCGATTCGGCGAAGAGAATGGATGCGTCTCATTCACGGCCTCGACACCCCCCTCCGTCGCGGCGGCGGCTCCGCTCGGTCCGGGTTACAACAACACGATGATCGGCTACTTCTCCCGCTTCGGCGTCACCGAGCAGCTCATCCAGGAGACGCTCGCGGCCGCGCTCTCGCGCGGCGGCGAGCACGCGGACGTCTTCTTCCAGCACCGCGTCTCCTCGGATCTCGGCCTCGAGGACGGCGAGGTGAACCGCGCCCATGCCTCCGTCGAGCTCGGCGTCGGCGTCCGCGTCGTGAGGGGCGATCAGACCGGCTACGGCTACACGGAGGACCTGCGGCTTCCCGCGCTCCTCGAGTGCGCTCGCACCGCCGCCGCGATCGCGGACGGCCCCTCGCGACCGGGGCCCGCCCGCTTTCACCTCGGAGGCGAGCGGCCGGACCGCTACCCGCTCGTTCGCCCGTGGGACGACGTGCGGCCCGACGAGAAGCTGCCCCTCGTCTCGAGCCTCGCCGAGCGCGCCTTCGCCGCCGATCCCCGCGTGCGAAAGGTGAACGTCTACCTGCGCGACGAGGCGGGGGCGATGCTCGTCGCGGACTCGAGCGGCCGGATCGTCGAGGACGATCAGCCGATGACGCTGCTCTACGTGTCGCTCCTCGCCGAGCACAACGGTCGCCGCGAGCAGAACGGGTACAACGTCGCGGGCCGCGCCGGCTTCGAGTTCTACTCGCCCGAGCGGCTCGACCGCATCGTTCGCGAGGCGGTCGCGCGCACCACCATCCTGTTCGAGGCGGGCGCGCCGCCGGCGGGCGAGATGCCGGTCGTGCTCGCGGCGGGGTCCTCCGGGATCCTGCTCCACGAGGCGATCGGCCACGGCATGGAGGCCGACTTCAACCGCAAGGGCGTCTCCATCTACGCCGACAAGATCGGCAAGCCCATCGCCCGGCCCTTCGTGAACATCGTGGACGACGCGGCGACGCCGGGCGCGCGCGGCGCGATCAACGTGGACGACGAGGGGAACGCGGCCGGGACGACCCGGCTCGTCGAGAACGGCGTGCTCGCCACCTACCTGCACGACGCGATCTCCGCGCGACACTACGGCGTCGCCCCGACCGGCAACGGCCGGCGCGAGAGCTACCGCCACCCGCCGATCCCGCGCATGCGCTCGACCTACATGCTGCCCGGCCCGCACCGGACGGAGGAGATCATCCGCTCGGTGAAGAAGGGCATCTACTGCGCGAACTTCTCGAACGGGCAGGTCGCGATCGGGGCGGGCGACTTCACCTTCTACGTGAAGAACGGCTGGCTCATCGAGGACGGGAAGCTCACGAAGCCGGTGAAGGACGTGAACGTCATCGGCAACGGGCCGCAGGCGCTCGAGCGGGTGGACATGGTCTCGGACGACCTCGCCATCGACGAGGGCGGCTGGACCTGCGGGAAGGACGGCCAGAGCGTGCCCGTTTCGCAGGGTTTGCCCACCGTGCGCGTGTCCTCCATGACCGTTGGGGGGAGGGGATGACCATGACCGTTCACCCTGAGCGTAGCGTCCGCGAAGCGGACGCGGAGTCGAAGGGTCTCCTCGAAACCGCCCGCCGCGCAGCCGACCTCGCCCGCCGCAAGGGGGCGGGAGACGCCGCCGCGGGAGGCTGGCAGGCGCGCCACGTCGAGGTGGCCTGGCGCGACGGGCGGATCGAGAAGGTCTCCGAGGCCACGACGCGCGGGCTCGGCATCGACCTCTACGTGGACGGACGCTACGCCTCGGTCTCGACGAGCGACCTCCGGCCGGACGCGCTCGAGCGCTTCGTCGAGGACTCGGTCGCGCTCGCGCGCACGCTCGCGCCCGACCCGCACCGGCGGCTGCCCGACCCGGAGCTGTACCGGGGCCAGGCGAACGTGGATCTCGAGCTCGAGGACCCCTCCCACGGCGCGCTCGACTCCGCGACGCGCCGCCGCCTCGCCGAGGAGCTCGAGACCGCCGCGCGCGCGGTGCCGGGCGCCGAGCGGATCCTCTCCGTCACGACCGGCGCGTCGGACACCCGCGCGGAGAGCGCGCTCGTCCAGACGAACGGCTTCGAGGGGACGAAGCACGGGACGGACTTCTGGATCTCCGCCGAGGTCGCGGTGAAGGACGCGGACGGCCGCCGCCCCGAGGAGTCCGCCGCCTCGGGCGGCCGCTTCCGCTCCGGGCTCGAGACGACCGCCGCCGTGGGCCGGCGCGCCGCGGAGCGCGCGCTCTCCCGGCTCGGCACGAAGAAGGGGGACTCGGCCGTGATGCCCATGGCCGTGGATCCCCGCTCGGGAGGCCGCCTCGTCTCCGCCCTCCTCGGCCCGCTCGCCGCCGCGGCGCTCCAGCAGAAGCGCTCGTTCCTCGAGGGGAAGGTGGGCAGCTCCATCGGGAGCGCGCTCCTCGACCTGCAAGACGACCCGCTCGTCCCGCGCGGGCTCGGCTCGCGCCTGTACGACGGCGAGGGGCTCGCGGCCCGTCGCTTCCCGCTGCTCGAAGGTGGCGTCCTCCGCAACTACTACGTGGACACCTACTACGGGCGGAAGCTCGGCATGCCCGCCACGACCGCCCGCGCCTCGAACCTCGCCTGGCGCCTCGGCCCCCGCTCGCAGACAGACCTCCTCGGTCAGATGGGCGAGGGGATCCTCGTCACCGGCTTCCTCGGCGGAAACTCGAACGGGACCACGGGCGACTTCTCACTCGGGGTGCGTGGGTTCCGCGTCCGGGCGGGCCGCGTCGCGGAGCCGATCGGAGAGATGAACATCTCCGGGAACCACCTCGAGCTGTGGCATCGGCTCTCGGCGGTGGGGAACGACCCGTACCCGTACTCCTCGATGCGGACTCCGACCCTCGTGTTCGACGGCGTTCAGTTCGCCGGCCTCTGACGGTCCCGTCCGCCCTGAGCCCTTCGACTTCGGGGCCGCGGAGCGGCCCCTACGCTCAGGGCAGGCGAAGTCGAAGGGCCGCCTGCTCGCGCGGCGCCACCTCGGAGAGCACCCGGACGAGGGATCCCCGCGTGGCGGCCCGTGCCGGTTTGCAGGCTGGGCGCAGCGTAAATATCTCTTCTCCATGCAGTCCGTTCTGGTCGTCGACGACGAGTCCGATATCCGCGAAGCGGTGACCGAGCTTCTCGCGGACGAGGGCTACCAGGTGATGAACGCCGGCGACGGTGCGGAGGCGCTCAGGAAGGCGCGAGCCTTCCATCCGAGCATCGTGCTGCTCGACCTCATGATGCCGGGGATGAGCGGTTGGGAGTTCTGCGCCGAGCGAAAGGGCGACCCCGATCTCCGGCAGATCCCGGTGGTGGTCGTGTCCGCCCTCGGGCGCGTGCCGGGGATCGAGGCGTCCGGGTACCTGCAGAAGCCGTTCGGGCTCGCCGACCTGCTCAGCGCGGTCAAGACGCACGCGCGCGCCGCGTAGCCCCGGACAGCATTCGCACCGTGAGGATCCCGCGCGGTCCGCCGCCCTCGGGCAGCATCCGCGAGCCGGTGCGGGCGATGACGACCGCGCGGGAGATCCACTCGCGTGCCGCGTCGCCCGCGTCGAGCGTCTGACACGCGGCCTGCAGGACCTGCTCGGCGAGGTCCCACTCCGCGTCGAGCTCGCTCCGGGTGCGCCGCGCGTCGCGGCCGTCCACCCGCACGACGCCCACCGCCGCGGGCCAGAGGAGGACAGGATCGCGCCCCGTCGCCAGCCCCTCGCCCACGAGGACGAAGAACGACTCGATGAGCCCGTCGAGGGATCCCGGGAGCTGGTCCGGGCGCGCCGCGGCGCGGGCCGATCGCCACATGCGGGCGAGCTCGTCGGCAGAGGCGGCGAGGGCGTCGCCGGCGCGGTGCACCTCGAGCGTCACGCTGCCTTCTCCAGGACCCAGTCGAGGGCCGCATCCGCCTCGCGCTGCAGGGCGGGCAGGTCCTCGACGAAGAGGTGCGTCGCGGCGCGGACGACCGCAAGACGGCGCGGCCCGCGCGAGCCCTGGATCGCCTCGTCGATCTCGGACGGCGCGCCGAGCTGGTCGTTCTCGGCCTGCACGATCGCGACGGGCTTCTCGACCTCGCGCAGCAGCTTCCCGGTCCGGCGGAAGTCCTCGAGCCCCTCGGCGTGGAGCGCGACTCCTGCGAGGAGGAGGCCCCGCACGCGCGCGTCGTCGCCGCCCGCGATGAGCGCCATCCACGCGCCGAAGGAGAAGCCGCAGGCGAGCAGCGGGATCGCGGGCCGCTCTCGCGCGAGCCACTCGAGCGCGGCGCGCGTGTCGTCCACCTCGCCGCGGCCGCCGTCGAACGCGCCGGCGGAGCGACCGGCGCCGCGGGTGTTGAACCGCAGCGCGGCCCCGCCCTTCGCGACGACCGCCTTCGCGATCCGATAGGCGGCGTGGCTGTGCATCGTGCCGCCCATCGCCGGGTGCGGGTGGCACACCACCGCCGCGAACGTGGCGTCGGACGGCCCCTCCGCGAGGGCCTCGAGCCGTCCCGCCGGACCCTGGAGATCGACCTGCATCCGTCCTTCGCTTACGAGAGCAGCGCCTCGAAGATGCGCCGGCCGTCGTCGCGCCCGAGGATGGCCTCGGCCGCGCGCTCCGGATGCGGCATGAGGCCGACCACGTTGCGCCGCGGCCCGCCGGAGATGCCGGCGATGTCGCGCGCCGCGCCGTTCGGCGCGCCGCCCACGTACCGGAACGCGACGCGCCCCTCGCCCTCGAGCCGGTCGAGCGTCTCCTGGTCCGCGAAGTAGTTCCCCTCGGCGTGGGCGATCGGCATCGTGAGCGCCTGCCCCGCGAGGCCGCGCGTCGCCGGCGTCGCCTCGCCGTCCACCTTCAGCGTGACGTCGCGGCAGATGAACTTGAGCGAGGCGTTTCGCATGAGGACGCCGGGGAGGAGCCCCGACTCGCACAGGATCTGGAACCCGTTGCAGATGCCGAGCACCGGACCGCCGCCCTTCGCGAACGCGACGACGTCCTCCATCACCGGCGAGAAGCGGGCGAGGGCGCCGCAGCGGAGGTAGTCGCCGTAGCTGAATCCGCCCGGGACCACCACCACGTCGAGGCCGCCGGGCAGCCGGTCCTTGTGCCACACGTACGAGGCGTCGGCGGCGCAGGCGTGCTTCACCACGTGGTAGACGTCGTGGTCGCAGTTCGAACCGGGGAAGGTTACGATTCCTACGCGCATTTGCGTTCCCCTCAGGCGGGGCGCCGCGGCGCGGCGCGGAGTCGAAGGGTCACAGCTCGATCCTGTAATCCTCGATGACGGTGTTCGCGAGGAGCTTCTTGCACATCTCGTCGAGGCGGGCCCGCTCCTGCGCCTCCGGGGCATCCCCGTCGAGCGTCACCTCGATGAGCTTCCCGAGCCGGACGTCCGCCACCTCGCCGTAGCCCATCGCGTGGAGCGCCCGGTTGACGGCCGATCCCTGCGGATCGAGCACGCCGCGCTTCAAGGTCACGAACACCCGTGCCTTCTTCGCCATGCGCGGCCTTATAGCAGATCCGCCCGGCGGCACGCTCCGCGGCGTTTTGCTAGGGTGGGCGGCGGATGGGGTGGGAGATCAGCGAGATGGGCGCGCTCGTCCTGACCGCGCTCGCGCTGCTCGGCCTGCGGGCGATCGCGGCGGCGCTCGAGTCCTCGCTCGTCGCGGTGGGCCTCCCGCGCGCGCAGGAGCTGGCCCGGGAGGCGGGGTCGGGACGGCGCGCGCGGGCGCTCGTGTCGCTGCTCGACGATAACGAGGCGACCGCCTTCACGGGACGCGCGCTCGCCACCGTCGCGACGCTGCTCGCCGGGTTCGTCGCCGGGTTCGCGGGCGCGACGCTCGTGCCCGGAGCGCGCTGGTGGGGCGGCCTCGGCGCGGCGCTCCTCGCCGCCGTCATCTCGCTGCCGCTCGCGGCGGCCGGCCGCGGGCTCGGCGCGGTCTACGGCGAGCCGGTGGCGCTCGCGCTCGCGGTGCCGTTCCGCGCGCTCCGCTCCTTGCTCCGGCCGCTCGCCGCGCTCGTCGCCGCGGTCACCGGTGGTCGCGGGCGCTTCTCCCTCCCGCCGCCGCCGCTCGACGAGATGGAGCGGGCCCTCTCCGAGTACGCGAAGCGGCAGGGGCGCGGCGCGGAGGCGACGAGCGAGCTCATCCACAACGTCTTCGAGTTCCGCGACAAGGTCGCCCGCGACGTCATGATCCCGCGCACCGACGTCGTCGCCGTGGAGATCGAGACGGCGGTCCCCGAGATCATCCGCCTCCTCGCGGAGGAGGGGCACTCGCGCATGCCGGTCTACCGCGAGAACCTCGACCGCATCGAGGGCGTGCTCCACGCGCGCGACCTCGTGCCGCTCCTCGCGCACCCCGAGCTCATCGTGATGAGCGATCTGCTCCGCCCCGCCCACTTCGTCCCGTGGTCGAAGCCGATCGAGCAGCTCCTGCGCGAGATGCAGGGGAAGCACCTCCACATGGCGTTCGTGGTGGACGAGCACGGCGGCATCATGGGCCTGTGCACGATCGAGGACGTCCTCGAGCAGATCGTGGGCGACATCAGCGACGAGTTCGAGGAGGTGGGGCGCGCGGTCGAGGTCCACCCCGACGGCACCTTCACGGTGCAAGGCGAGGCGCCGGTCGGGGAGTTCAACGTCGCGGCGGCGGCGGACCTCCCCGAGGACGAGGGCTACGAGACGATGTCGGGGTTCCTGAACGCGATCGCGGGCGCGATCCCGGCGAAGGGCGACCGCTTCTTCTGGAAGGGCTGGATGTTCACCATCGCCGAGGCGGACCCGCGCCGCGTGACGAAGGTGCGCGCCGCGCGCGTGAAGCGCGCCTGAACGGGCAGCAATGAATCGCGATAACCGTTCGTGCTGAGCGTAGCGCCCGCGCAGCGGGCGCGGAGTCGAAGCACGAACATGGGCCGAATGCGCCCTTCGACTACGGGGCACTGCGCGCCCCTACGCTCAGGGCGAACGGATGGGTAAAGCGTGCGGGCGCTCGCTCGCGCGCCGTGGCCCCGCGCGCGGCTGGCCCGGCTGCCCGGCCGTCGCTACACGTTCCGCATGCAGGAACGGAACGGCGTCCGGCTGGGCCAGCAGGTGCGCGACCTCGACGGGAGCTCCCTCGGCCGCGTGACCCGGCTCTACGAGCAGGGGTTCGTGGTGACGAAGGGCTTTCCGATCCTGTTCCGCCGCGATCACGTCATGCGCTACGAGGAGGTGCGCGGCGTCCGGGACGGCGCGCTCGTCGTCGCCCGCTCGAGGCAGGACCTCTTCGACCTCGCCGCCGGCGAGCTGCCCCCCTCGTGGCGTATCCCCGCTCCGCCGGGGTTCCCGAGCGCGGCGACTCCCGACGAGGCGCGCGGCATGTTTCACGATCTCGCCCGCGGCGCGGTCGTGCCGCAGCATGCGCCGCCGCGAGCCTCGGCGGACCTGCCGCTCGCCGCGGACGTCGACGAGCGGGACGAGAACGACCTCCCGCGCCCTCGGCTCCCGCCGCGGGAGGCGGTCGCCGCAAGATCCCATGATCAGTCGGGATCTCCACGGGCGGCGCGGGCGGATAGGGCGGGTATGGACGGCGGGTCGGGCAGCTCGAGGCACATCCAGGATCCGGAGGGCCTCCTCCGGAGCGCGCTCGAGAAGATCGTCTTCTTCGAGTGCCGGGTCTCCCAGCTCGAAGCGGAGCTCACCTCGGCGCTCGCCGCGGCCGAGCGCGCACGCAGCGACGGCGCACAGGCGCGGCGCCGCGAGGTCGAGCTGGAGCAGGCGCTCGCGGCCGAGCGCGGAGTGCGCGGGGGCGTCGAGCGCCTCGCCGCCGACGCGGACGAGCGGGTCCGGCTGCTCGAGACCGAGCGCGAGCGCCTCCTCACCGGCCTCGTGGACCGTGCCCGGATCGCCGGCGCGCCGGGCGTGTCCGGCGCGCCCGACGGCGAGGACGGGCAGTCGGATCTGGCCGGGTTCATCGCCGAGCTGCGCGCGGAGATCGAGTCGCTCCGCGCCTTCAAGGCGAGCGCGATCGCGGCGGGCTTCGGCGCGGCCGCCGCCGGGCAGGCGCCGCGCAGCCCGATGGCGGGCGAGCGGAGCGCGCGCGACCTGACCGAGCTGGGCGGGCGGTTCGACGCCGCCGGCCGGGTGGGCGTCTCGGCCGGCGACGCGGCCCGCATGAAGGAGCTCCTCGCCACCCGCGCCGACCGGACCCTCTACGAGCGCTCGATGGAGGATCTCGAGGCCCCCGACGCGGGGCGGCGGCTCCGCGCCGTGCACGCGCTCGCGGCGCTCGGGTCGCGCGCGGCCGCGCCGCTCCTCGCGGCGGCGCTCGGGCGCGAGCCGGAGGCGGAGGTGAAGGCGGCGCTGCTCGCGGCGCTCGCGCGCCTGAAGGAGCCGTTCGCCGCGGATCTCGCCGAGCGCGAGCTCGCGGATCGCCGTCCGGCGGTGCGCGTCGCCGCGCTCGAGGCGCTCGCGTCGGCGGGCGACTTCCGCGCGGCCGGGCGGCTCGCGGCGGCGCTCTCGGACGAGAGCGCGCTCGTGCGCCGCCGGGCCACTTTGCTCCTCGGCTTCTCGAGCGCGGAGGGGACCGAGGACGCGCTCGCGATCGCGCTCTGCGACGCGGACGGCGGCGTCGCGCGCGCCGCCGCCGCCGCGCTCTCCGGTCGCCCCAGCGCGCGCGCCCAGGCCGCGCTAGCGAAGGGGCTCGAGCACGCCGACGCGTCCGTGCGCCGCGCCGCGGCCACCTCCCTCGGGCGGCTCTCGGGGGAGACGGTGGACGTGGACGGTCCCGTCTCCGCGCGCCGCGCGAGCGGTCGCCGCATCGCCGAGAAGCTCGCGGCGATGGGGGCCGACGAGATCCGCGCGGCGGTGCTGCGGAGCACCGCCTCCGCGCGCGCCACGGTGGAGCGGATCATCGCGACGCGGACGGCGGCGAGCGCGATGCCGAGCTCGGCCGCGGAGACGGTCGCTCGCGGGGCCGTTCACCCTGAGCCCTTCGACTCCGGGGCCGCGGAGCGGCCCCTACGCTCAGGGCAGGCGAAGTCGAAGGGCCCCGCCCTCTCCGCCGCCCGCGCTGCAGTCGCCGTCCTCGCGACGCCCGCCCCCGCGAGCGCCCCCCCGAACGACCTCGAGCCCCGCGTCGTCGCCGAGATCCGCGCCGCGCTGCGTGGCTGCACCCCCGATGGCCTCGCCTCGGCGCTCTGCGCGCCGCCGGCTCGCGTCGAGGCCGCGCTCGCCGCCCTCGCCGGGCGCGGCGCGGTGGAGCTCCGGGGCACCCGCTGGTTCGTAACCTAGGAGACGCGATGCACAACGTCCGCTACAGCGCGAAGCGCCTCGCCGAGATCGTCGGCGCCACCCCGAAGCAGGTGGAGGGCGCGCTCGGGAGGAAGGACGGCTTCGGCCCCGAGGACCTGCGCGCGCTCCGCGAGAAGCTGCGCCGTCCGCCCGAGCCGTTCCCCGCGCGCGTCCAGCTCTTCCTCAACTTCAAGGGCGGCACCGGCAAGACGAGCATCTCGTCCTCCTACGCCTACCGGCTCGCCGAGCGCGGCTACCGCGTGCTCATGATCGACCTCGACAGCCAGGGGCACGCCACGAAGTGCCTCGGCGAGGAGGGCGGTCGCTTCGAGCGGACGCTGCACGACGTGCTCATCCGGAAGGTTCCGCTCGAGGAGGTCACGGTCCACACCGGGATGCCCGGGCTCGATCTCGTCCCGGCGAACCTCGCGATGAGCACGATCGACCTCGCGCTCATGCCGCTCGCCGGACGGGAGTTCCGGCTGCGCAACGCGCTCCAGGGCTTCGCCACCCGCCACGACTTCGTCATCCTCGACGCGCCGCCGTCGTTCGGGCTCCTCAACCTGAACGCGCTCATGGCGGCGAACGACCTCGTCATCCCGGTCCTCGCCGATTTCCTCTCCTACGACGGGCTTCGGCTCCTGTTCGAGACCATCCAAGGGCTCGAGCAGGACCTCTCGCACCAGCTCGAGAACATCTTCATCGTGGTGAACGCCTTCAACCAGACCTTCAAGATCGCCCGCGAGGCGCTCGACGCGCTCCGCACGCACTACGCCGACTACCTCCTCGACACCGTCGTCCGGCAGTGCACCAAGTTCGCGCAGGCGTCGAGCGAGGGCTCACCGATCTTCGGCTACGACGCGGACTCGAAGGGGGCGACGGACATCGACGCGGCCCAGCAGGAGATCCTGCGCCGCGTGCGGCGCGCGATCGGCGCGGCCGCCGGCGCGGCGGGAGCGTGACATGCGCAAGGCCTTCGACGCCAACGTTCCGAAGCTGAAGCCGAGGCTCGGTGCCGCCCGCGCTGCGATGCTGCCGGTCGAGGTTCGCCCGGCTCCGACCGCGACAACGACCGCGGAGACGGTCGCTCGCGACGCCGTTCACCCTGAGCGTAGCGCTTCCGCTCACCCTGAGCGTAGCCGGGGCGAAGCCCCGGCGGAGTCGAAGGGCGCGGAAGCGTCGGCGCTGAGTCGAAGGGCCGCGAACCGCGTCCGGGACCATGTCGAGGTCGAAGACCACGTCCACGACCACGTCCACGACCACGACCAGGTCAGGGGCGCGGCTGTTCCCGGCAACGACGTCCTCTCCCGCAAGGAGCGGCTCGAGAAGATCAAGCGCCGCGTCGCGGAGGCGGCCCGCCCGCAGGCGCGCATCCCCGCCGCTCCCGCGGATCCCGCCCGCGCGGCGGAGAGCGTGCTCGCTCTCGTGCGCGACCTCGAGGGGGAGCTCGTGCGCGCGCGCGAGCGCGAGGAGGCGCTGCGCGGCGACCTCGACGAGGTCCGCCGCGAGCTGGCGCGGGCCTCGGGAGAGGGGCGCTCCGCAGTCGAGCGCCTCGCCGTGACGGAGCAGGAGCTCGAGCAGAAGCGCGCCGTGCTGGGCGAGCTCCTCGGCGAGATGCAGGCGCTCGAGGAGGAGCGCGACTCCTCGGTCCGGCGGGCGCAGGCCCTCGCCGCGCTCGACGAGGAGCGCGCGAAGCTGCTCGAGGAGCTCGGGCGGCGCGGCGACGAGGAGGCGCGGATCCGCGCCGAGCGCGAGGCGGAGGTGGAGCTGCTCTCCGAGGAGCTCCGGCTCGCCGGCACCGAGGGCGCGCGGCTGCGCGCGGCCGTCGGCGAGCTCGCGCGCGAGCGCGACCAGCTCGGGACGGATCTCGACCGCACGCGCGGCGAGCGCGACGAGCTCGTCGAGGCGAAGCGCGCGCTCGAGTCGGTGCACGCCGCGCTCGCGCAGGCGAGGGCGCGGCTCGGGTAGCGGAAGGACGGGAGCACACGGACCGCGCGTCCGGCTGCGGCAGTCCCGCACGCTATGTCCGGGTCTCAGCGCACCTTGCGGGCGCAACCCGTGCGCAGCGGCCGCCTCGGTTGCATCCGGCTCCCGCAGTCGCGACGACTTACCGCATCGCCCCCTCTCACGGACGGTACGGACCGGACGCTACAATCCGCGGCGATCCGGCGGTGCGCGTGGCGCTCACGTCGCGTAGGGCGAAGACGTTGCTAGCGCTGTACGCCAGGATCCGGACCCGGTGCGCCAAGAGAGGGAGCACCGGGTCACTCCTCAGAGGGGCGGGGTGGGGCGAGCGGGACGGACACTCCGTCCCGCTCTTTCACTGCCGGCGGCGGAGGAAGAGACCCGGGCGAGCGTGGGCTCGCGAGCGCCTCTTCTATCTCGATACGCTCGGCCCTCGGCGCCCTCGAGACGCCGCGGGCGTTCACGCGTCATGTCTCGATGAATCGCCGGTACTCGTCGTGGCCCGCCGCAACCGTCACCCAGCCCGTACGGACGAGCAGCCGGAGCTCCTCGACGAGGTCGGCGGTGCCGCATCCGAGCGCGTCCCGGATCCCGCGAAGCGTCCTGCGCCCGTCGACCTGCTTCAGGATGAGGTTCGCGAGCATCGTGGGCGGGGCCGTGCGCTGGGCGGGAGCGGACGCGGCCGAGACACGCGCGGCCACGACGGCCTCCAGGTAGAGGTCGTCCGCGGTGGTGACGACGAGCCTCGCAGCCAGGAGTTCGGACACGATGCGCGATCCCTCGACCGCGGGACGCCCTGACAGCTCGACGACATCGGCAAGCGTCCGGCGGCCATTCACGAGGGCGAGGACCTGCCACTCGCCCCGGGTGAGGCGGACGTCGTCGTGGACCTGCAACTCGCGCTCGAGATGCAGCACCGTGTCGGGCGGCGGTAGAAGTGTGCGCGCGCGCCGGAGCTCATCCAGCTGACGCAGCCCTTCGAGCAGCACGCTCTGGAGATCCTCGCGGATGGTCCGCTGCTCGACCTCGTAGACGGCGCGGACCCCGCTCGTCGGTGGGCAGCAGGCGTGGACGAGCTCGCCCTCGTCGAAGAACAGGCCCGCGGTACGGCTGCGCGAGGGCGGCTCGAGGAGGAGTTGCCCGTGTTTCCGGGTGCCCTGGAGGAACTGCAGGAGATCGGGAACCGGGTACTCAGCGAGGTCCCCCTGCATGATCGCCATGGCGCGCCATCTGAACAGAGCGGCGTGCGGATCTCGTGACGACATCGCGACGAGCCCGCGTCACGCTCATCCGGTGGTTTCGCCGGTGGTTCGCACGCGATCCGACGCCGTTCAGGTCCTCTGACCACGCGGGGACTCGTGACTAAGATGCCGCGAGGGGGGCATGCCATCGTGGGGCGCGCGCGGTCGGTAGGGTGGCACGCGGTGAATCAGATCGCGACGTCACCGAAACAACCCAGGGTCTTCATGGCCCCGTAACGCGACGCATCCACCATCCGTCCGTGTCACGCAGTGCGTCCATTCATGCCGTCGCACGGAGCGACGACAACGGAGGATCCATGAAGACGTTGAGGAGAAGTGTCGGTGCTTTGCTCTTGTTCTTCATCTGCAGCACACCAGCTCTCGCCGCCATCAAGAAGGGGCCGTACCTCGTGTACGAAGGCCAGAACACGTCGATGGACGTGCTCTGGCAGACGGACGTGACGGAGTCGAACGTGATTCGCTGGGGTACGGACACGAGCTACGGCCTCGGGCAGGCGACCAGTGCCGAGTACGGGACTGACCATCAGCACAAGTTCGCCGTCGCTGGCCTGCAGCCGGGGACCAAGTACTACTACCAGGTGGACGGGTACGGCTCCGGATCGTTCCGCACCGCGCCCGCGTCCAGCGCGACCTCGGTGAAGATCCTCGCCTTCGGCGACACGCGCACCTACCCTGCTAACCAGGAGTCGGTCGCCTCCAGGATGCGCTCGGCCTATGCAGCGGACCCGGCGTTCCAGACGCTCGTCCTGCACGACGGGGACTGGGTGGCCGGCGATACGGAGACCGACTGGACGGGCCAGTTCTTCGTCCCGGGCTCGTCCTATCCGCAGATCCACGCGCTCCAGGCCGAGGTCCCGATCGAGGGCGCGCGCGGCAATCACGAGGGAACCGGCACCTATTTCAAGAAGTACTATCCCTATCCGTACGCGGGCGGCTTCTACTGGTCCTATGACTACGGCCCCGTGCACGTCACGGTCATCGACCAGTACGTGAGCTACACGCCGGGGTCCGCGGAGTACAACTGGCTCACGAACGACCTCGCCACGACCACGAAGCCGTGGAAGTTCCTCCTGTTCCACGAGCCGGGGTGGAGCGCCGGCGGGTCGCACGCGAACAACGCCACAGTGCAGACGTACATCCAGCCCCTCTGCAAGCAGTACGGCGTCGATCTCGTCATCAACGGCCACAACCACTACTACTCCCGCGCCGTGGTCGACGGGGTGCAGCACATCACGACCGGCGGCGGCGGCGCGCCCCTGTACGTGCCCGATCCGACGTACCCCAACATCGTCGCCACCGATCAGTCGTTCCACTACCTCGAGATCGACGTCCAGGGTGCGACGCTCAATCTGGCGGCTCGCAGGGCGAATGGCACCGTCATCGAGACGCTCACCCTCTCGCACGGCGCGACCAACCTACCCCCGGTGGCCAATGCGGGCCCGGACCAGACCGTCGTCGACGCGGACCGCAACGGCGTGGAGAGCGTCATCCTCGACGGGTCCGCCAGCTATGATCCCGATGGCGCCATTTCCACCTACACCTGGAAGGAAGGAACCGCCACGCTCGCGACCGCCGTCACCGCGGCCGTCGACTTCTCGGTCGGGACGCACACCGTCTCGCTGACCGTCGCCGACAACCAGGGGGCCACGGCGACCGACACGGAGGTCGTCACGGTGCAGACGGCCGCAGCGCCGGGGGCGTTCACCCTCCTGTCTCCCGCGAACGGGAAGGGCCAGGTGTCGAAGACCCCGTCGTTCGACTGGAGTGATTCGGCCGGTGCGAGCACCTACTCCATCGTGGTCAGCACGAACAGCGACCTGTCGTCGCCCGTCATCAACCAGGCGGGATTGACCTCGAGCAGCTTCACCTCGGGAGTCACCCTGGCGAGCAAGACGACCTACTACTGGAAGGTCACCGCCACGAACGCGTACGGCTCGACGTCGAGCTCCGTGTTCTCGTTCACGACGAAGCGCTAGTCTTCGTGCGGGCCGCCTGTCGGGCCCGGACCTGTGAGGAGCCCGGCCTTCCGAGGCCGGGCTCCGTGCGTTTAGCGGGCGGCGCGCGTGCGGGAGCCCTCAGGACGGCAAGAGCTTCAGGTCGAAGCCCCGCTCGATGACCCAGGTGCAACCCAGCGCGCCGATCGCCAGCGAGGCGGCGACGGCCAGCTTCCTGGGAGCGACCATCTTCCCGACGAGGTGCAGCACGGGCAGCATGACCGCGAAGATCATCAGCTGTCCGATCTCCACCCCGACGTTGAACGAGACCACCGACACCACGAGGTTCGTCTTCCCGACGATGAGGTTCTGGAGGACGCTCGCAAACCCGAACCCGTGAACCAGGCCGAAGGCGAAGGTCACCTGCCAGCGATGCGCGACCTTCCTGCGAAACAGGTTCTCGAGGGCGACGTAGCAGATCGAGAGGGCGATCGCCGACTCCACCACCCTCGAGTCCATGCGGACGATCCCCAGCGCCGCCACGAGCAGCGTGATGCTGTGCGCGGCCGTGAAGGCGGTCACGATCGGAAGGACTGCGCGGAAAGACGGCGCGACGACGATCAGCGCAAGCAGGAACGCGATGTGGTCGTAGCCCGACAGGATGTGCTCGACGCCGAGCAGCACGAAGCGGCCGACCTCTTTCCACCACGTCATGCGCTCGGGCTGCTTCGGAGCGGCTCCGGCGTCCCCGCCTCCGGCGGGCCCCCCCGCGCCCGAGGCGATCGCGCAGGACGAGCCCGCCGCGGGAGTGCGCGACCGCGTCGATTCGCGGCGGCAAGGGCGAGCGGAGATTCGCGAGGCAATCGAACAGCTCCGCGGCATTGGAGAGCGGGTCTTTGCTCAGCGTCCGGTGGTCGTAGCCGAGCACGAGGTCGTAGCGCGCGAGCGCGGCCTCGAGGAATTCCCGGCCAAAGGGCGTGGCGCAGAGCGGGCCGAAGGCGCCCGTGGTGCTCGAGAACGTCCCATGCACGAGGAGGAGGATGCGCGGAGTCCGGTCCGTCGGGAGGGCGACGCCGCCGAGGGCGGCGGGCCGCTCCCACTTTCCCGGATCGGTCCGGCGACGGGCACCCCTGCGCGCCGGATACGGGGCGGCTGCCTGGGCTGGCGGCGGGGCGACAGGTCGATGGTGTCGAGGAGGGCGAGGTCGCTCGCGCGGAGCGCGTCGAGGAGGGCGGCGGACTCTCCGAGAGGCCTCCCAGCCAGCCCCGCGCCCCGGCGCCGCAGCGGCGGCGCCGCGGCGGACTCGGCGAGCTCGAGGGTCTCGCGATCGTACTGGACGCGGACGCCGCTGGGGCGAACTGCCTCGGCCACGGGGAACCTCCGCGGTCAGCGGCTGCGAGTCGCGGCGATGTACGCTTCCAGGAAGCGACCCCAGCCCGTGGCCCGGGCCCAGTCGAGCTTCGCGTAGAGCGGCGAGACCTGCTCGGTCGGGAAGTAGATCGCCGCGCCGTTCGAGTTCTTCATCGGGTTGCCGACGAAGCCTGAGGCCACCACGTAGGCGCTGTGGCCCTGAGGCGGAAGCAAGCCGGCGACCACGCCCGCGGCCGCCTCCTTCACGCCGCCCGGGATGTCGTCGAGGCCGCCGAGGAGCCGGCAAAGGTCGACGAGGTCCACGTTGTCGCGGACCTCGTAATTCTGGACGCGGTTGCGCGCGTCGTTGATGGCGGAGCGGGACTTCACGTCCGCGAGCGCCGCGGTCAACGCGGTTCCCAGCCGTTTCACGGCGTCGGCGGCGCGCTCCGCCTTGGCGAGGTTGCACAAGGACTGCGTGACGGCGTTACGCCCACCCTTGTACGAGGTGAGGTAGGCGGCGACGACCACCTTGCCGAGCTCCTCTCCGGTCATGCTGGGGTTGTCATCCAGCGCCCGCAGGATCTCGTCATAGGGCCAGCCGTCGCCCGGCTCCGTCTCCTCGGAGCCGACGGCGTAGTCGACCGAGCTGCGCGACTGGTACCCTACCTCGACCATGCTCATGAGGCATGCGTCCATCCCGAGGAGGTCGAGGTTGCGCTTGAGGAGCTTGCGGGTCGCTGCCAGCACCGCCTTCATCTCGAGGTTGTCGAGGAAGTCCTTGGCGCCGTCATCGAGCAGGATGGCGCGGGCGACGAGGCCACCCTCCTTCTGCACGGCCGCCGCCTTCTCGACCGAGGTGCGGAAGAGGGCGCGGCGGATTCGCCTCGGCCGGCGCACGTCGCGCAGGCGCGACCGCGCATAGATGTCGGTATCGTCCCAGCCCTGGCCGTGGTTCCAGAGGACGAGGGCGTAGCGGTCGGCCGGGTAACGGGTGACGCCCCAGGTGATGAACTTGATCAGCGCTGCCGGATCGCCCGTGTTCTGCGGCCCCAGCTTCTCCACCGCGTCGCGGGCGAGCGGCGTCTTCTGATTCAAGAGGTAACGGGTGCAACCCGTCGGACGATCGAACTGGGCGACCACGTTCATTCCGGCCCGCGTGCCGATCTTCTTCATCTCGCCGAGGTCGACGACTCCAGCATTCTCGAGGCTGTTGTCTCCGGCCATGTAGACGAGGAACGTCCACGGCTTCTTCGCGGCGGATCCTTTTCTGCTCGGCATGACGATTCCCTCCCCCCGGGGTGGCGAGCGGCTTATCCGCCGAGTGAACTTGGTTCGTAACGGCAATGCAATGGCTGCAGCCCGCACGCCCCGAAGAGGTTCACCGCGTTCCTGTCACTCGTGGCGTATGCG
>WNGF01004954.1_pt1 | contig 25907 bp, 19 predicted proteins | sample 5400641 | NCBI WGS metagenome assembly WNGF01 (sample SAMN13153371, study PRJNA577476) | soil metagenome | isolation source: 80 cm soil or saprolite under grassland replicate 2 | place: USA:California | collected 2016-06-15 | reverse complement strand
CTCATTAATAATACCGGCACTGCCGGCGCGATACGGCGAACTTCGTGCAACGCCTGCTCGCCATCCATATGCGGCATTGTCAGATCGAGCAGCACGCAGACAATTCGATCGGCATGGGCGTGCAAAAGTTCTAGCGCGCTTACGCCGTCGGCGGTGGCGAGCACACTGAACCCCCAGCGCTGAAGCATATGCATAGCGACCGAGCGCACGCTCTCCTCGTCGTCCACCACCAGGATGGTGCCGCTGCGCTGCGGTGTAGTTGTAGCGGGCAGCAGCGGCGCCTCAGTGGGCCGCTCGTCGTGGGCCACAGGATGCGCGTCGGCGCGCGGGCCGAATGCCGGCAGCAGAATGGTGAATGTGGTGCCCTGCCCAACCGCGCTGCGCACCTTTAGCGCCCCGCGATGACCGCGCACGATCCCCAGCGCGGCGGCTAATCCCAGCCCGCGCCCAGTGAACTTGATCGAACATGATCCCTTGCACACACAGCGGCTGCCCATCGTCGCCGTGCACGACCTGCGCCTCTTCGCGGAACCAAACGATCCGGCCGTCGCGCGCCAGTATACGAAACTCCGTAAGAATCGGCGCGTTGCTGTTCTGCAGATCGGCGATTTGAGCCATCACACGTGCCTGATCGTCGGGATGGATTCGCTTGAGCCACAGCTACCGTATGTTGACGGATCTATCGCTCGGCATCGCTTCGTATACTCCATGAGTTGATTCTCCACCGGCCGTAGGTAACGCCGTTGGAGTATGAGAGAAGGAGTTGACAGCTATGCGACGATTATCTTGGGCGCTGGCGGGTCTGCTCGCGTTTGCGCTGCTAGTGCTCGCGCAGGCCCCAGCCGGTGTGCGCGCCGCCGAGACGTTCCCGGACGTGATCGCTCTGCCGAACGGCTGGCTGCCGGAGGGAGTTGTGACGGGGCACGGACCGGTGATCTACTCCGGATCGCGCGCGAACGGCGCGATCTACGCCGCCGACCTGCGCACCGGCGAAGGCGCGATTCTCGTTCCAGGGCAGGCCGGGCGTGTCGCCGTCGGGCTGAGTTTCGACGCGCGCACTAACTACATCTTTGTCGCGGGCGGCCCCACCGGAAAGGCGTATGTGTACGACGCGGATACCGGCGCCTTGGTGCAGGAGTACACGCTGACGGCGCCCGGCACCTTCGTCAACGACGTGATCGTCACGCGCGAGGCGGCTTACTTCACCCAATCGAACCTGCCGGAGTATTACCGCGTGCCGCTCGGACCGGGCGGCCAGCTCGCGGCTCCTGGCGACGTCGAGACAATCCCGCTGAGCGGCGAGTGGCAGCAGGTGCCCGGCTTCAACGCCAATGGTATCGAGGCGACGCCCAACGGCAACGAGCTGATTATCGTTAACTCGACGACCGGAGCGCTGTATCGCGTCGAGCCGCTGACTGGCGTGGCGACCTTGATCGACCTGGGCGGCGCCTCGGTCAGCGCGGGCGACGGCCTGCTGCTGCGCGGGCACACGCTCTATGTCGTGCGCAACCAGCTCAACCAGATCGCGGTTATCACGCTGGCGCCCGATCTCAGCAGCGGCGACGTCGTCGCAACGATCACCAACCCGAACTTCGATGTGCCCACCACCATCGCGGCGTTCGGCAACGCGCTTTACGCCGTGAACGCGCGCTTCAGCACGCCGCCTACTCCCAGTACTCCGTACAGCATCGTGCGCGTGGTTGCCGAGCGATAGGCACCGCGTAGACCAACACGAACGCGGGTCGAGCGACAGTGTATCGCTCGACCCGCGACTTTGCGCGCGCACAAAGAGCTTGCCAACACTGCACCCTATGATGCTGACGCATGCACGCCACGTGGTGCTGAACTGTACCTAGTGCAGAATCAAGCAGCCTCTTCGGGCTTCAAGTATATGTCGATTTCGATGATATGAGCTAAGCACAATCTGCAATCTGCAATTTGCAATTTGCAATCGCACTCGTTACGGTGCGGCCGTTGGAATCCAGATCAGCGCGCGGTCGGCAGATGGCGTAATATAATGAATATAGAATTCGTACCGCACCAGCCGGCGCCTGCAACTGTCGCGTAGCCCCGCGCAGGTGATCGTCGGGCCGTTGTGGATCAGCAGGTAAAATAGTTCCTATAGAGACCGATAGTTCCCGGCGTTTCCAGCAGGAACTGAAGGAACTATCGGAACTTCCGCGCCGCCCAAGAGGGAGAACGTGGCGGCAAACCAGAAAGGCGCAGGCTCAATGCAGCTCCGCGAAAATTCCACACGGCAAACCGACCTTGATCGCATGAAGCAGCTCGCCACCGGGCTGCTGATTGGGGTCGCGATACTGTTCATTATTGCGCTGGTGCTGGAACGGCGCTACCCTTGGGTTGGCTTCATTCGGGCATTCGCCGAGGCGTCGATGGTCGGCGCGCTCGCAGATTGGTTTGCGGTCACCGCGCTGTTTCGCCACCCGCTCGGTCTGCCCATTCCCCACACCGCGATCATCCCGCGCCGAAAGGACAGCATCGGGGTGAGCATCGGGCGATTCATCGAGGATAACTTCTTATCGGAAGAGGTGCTCATAGGCCGGCTGCGCGCGCAGCATGTGAGCCAGCGCGCCGCCGGGGCGCTCAGCCAGCCCGACGTGAGCGCCCAGATCGCCAGGCACGCCACCACCGCGATCAATAACGCCTTGCAGGTCATCAACGACGCCGATGTGCAGGCGCTCGTCGAGCATAGCCTCGTCGCGCGCATTCAGTCGATCCAGCCCGCGCCGCTGCTGGGCCGCGGCCTGGCGGCCGTGCTGGCGGGCCGGCGCCAGCCCGAGTTGGTCTATGAGTTGGTGAAAGTGACCGCCAACCTCCTGGAAGAAAACAAGGAGGCGATTCGGATCAAGATTCGCGAGGAAACGCCCTGGTGGCTGCCGCGCACGGTCGACCGGCATATTTCCGAGCGGCTGTTCGACACCGTCGAATCGACGCTCCACGCCGTCAGCGTCGATCCCAACCACCCGTTTCACGACCGGTTCAACACGCTGCTATATGAGTTCATCGAGCGGCTGCAGCACGACCCGGCGACGATTGCCCGCGGTGAAGTGCTAAAAGACGAGTTGCTCGGCAATCCGATTGTGCGCGAGTTTTCGGCGTCGCTCTGGCTCGACATCAAAGCGGCATTGCTCGCGCAGAGCGCCAACCCGGACTCGGCGCTGCAGGCGGCGATCGAACGCGCCGTGCGCCAATTTGGCGATCTGCTGCTCCGCGACGACGTGCTGGCCGACAAAATCAATCGCTGGGTCGAGCGCATTGTCGTGTACACCAGCCAGGAGTATCGCCACCAATTCGGCCAGTTGATCGCCCATACTGTTAGCCGCTGGGATGCCGAAGCGACCTCGCAAAAAATTGAGCTCCAGATCGGCCGCGATTTACAATTTATTCGCATTAATGGCACTGTCGTTGGCGGCCTGGCCGGGCTCGTCATTTACGGCGTTTCGTTGCTGCTCAGGTGACCAGGTCGCTTTGTAGTTGCGGAACTGTCTTGCCATTTCCCGTTGTTCCCGTAGTTCCTTGGCTGGGCAGCCAAGGAACTACGGGAACTATTCGCCGCCGCGTACTAGCTCGCATCCGTGAGCGCCGCCTTCGCGGCATCCAGGCGCATCACTTCCACCCGCTGTTGTTGCTCCTGGGCGCGCTGTTGCAGGCGTTCGTAGTCGACTCCCTGGAGCCCAGCCACATCCGCGGCCACGGCGGCCAACGATCGCCACAGCGCCTGTTTCCCTTCGATTCCGATCGCCACAGCCTCAAGGCCTTCGAGCAGCCGCAGTGGTCCACCCGACGGGTCGTCCAACAGCAGCTTGATTTGGGTAGTCTTCTCCGCGAGCCAAGCGGTCGCCTGGCGCGGGCGGCTCTCGGCAATCTGCAGCCGGGCCATCAGCGCCTCCAGCTCCTCGCGATCCGCCGCCACCTCGGCGTGCACCTCGGTGAGCACCGGCTCCAGCGCCGTGCCGGCATGCGCCGCTTTGAGATGAGCCAGGAGCTGGAGCGCGCCCACGGCGCCCGCCAGATGGTCGTTCAAATAGGTCGCGAGATGCGCGTTTGGCATATGCTACCTGCCTTCTGTCTGAATCATGCCGCGGGAGCAGCAGCCGAAGCCGCTTCGGTGGTGCATTGATCAGATTTCCATGATATGATACATATACTCGATCATTGCAAGCTCCGCGCCAGTGCTTGCGACAGTTTCTCCTAAGCCTCGCTCGCTTCACTGGAATTGCTCACAACTGACACGGCACGTTTATTGCTGCATGTGCCTGTATCGCTCGCCGAATCATGAATGGAGAAGCAGCTATGCATCGACCCCAACTATTAAGCGTTGGCGACCGCGTGCGCGTTCTTCGCCCGCTTGCCCATCTGCCGAGAGGCACTAATGGAACAGTACAACGGGCTTTTCCTACGGTCGATCTGTACGATGTGCTCTTTGATGAGTGCCGGGTGCTGTATGTGATCCATCGGCGCGATTTGGTCGTGGAGGCGGAGCGGGCGAGAGCGGTGGGTGGCTAGTACACTTGCGGATCACTTCGTCGTGATGTGTCGTGGATAGTGCGTAGCGCATAGGAATGCCAACTACGCACTACGCACTATCATTCCCACTCCACAAGATCTGTCTCGGTGATCGCCGCACTTGCGTCCCGTGGGACACGCAGCGTCTTGATCTCGCAGGGCACGAACGTTGTGGTAAACGTCCGCTCCCAGGCCACCAAGCGAATCGTCGCCGTCGTCATCACCCGGTTTGTTTCATAGCAGCGAATAATCAGGTCGTCGTTATCCTCGGCTCGCTTGACGGCGCTCACAATAATGTTTTCCTGGTCGACCACGAGCCAGGAACAGCGCTGCGGTAAGGCGCCTGGATGGTATGTCTCGGCTAGCGCGATTGGCCGCTGGTTGAGCTCCAGCGCGCGCCGGATGGTGCCAGCCTGCTCCCAGCCATTATCGTGCGGGAGTAGCGCGTAGGTAAACTGCTGAATGCCCTGGTCGATCACCGGATACTGCTCGTCGAGGTACGGCAGGTTGGGCAGGTGGTGGGCGTAGAGCGGGCTGCGCAGCACCGTCATACGCAGCTCATATCCGCTGATGTCGAAGCTATTCTTGCCATCGTTGAGCAGACTCACGCCATACGGAAGATCGATCTCGCGCGCGAGGCCCGATAGGTCGACCCAGCTTTGGCCCGGCTCCTCCTCCCCATTGGTCGGGCGCTCGATATGGCCGTAGGGAATCTCATATGTCGCGCGGATAAAGTGAAGATTGATCGGAAACGCCAGCTTGAGCAGCTTGCACTGCTCGCGCCAGTCCACCACCACGCGCACCTCGATCAGATCGCGGTCGGGATACATGCTGTAGTCCTGCGTCAGGCGCGATGCGCCATACGTGCTCTCAACGCGCAGCGTCGTTTTGACGGGGCCATGCTCGACGCGCCGGATCTTTGTCGCAGTGAACGACCCGATCACGTCGTTGAACTGGTAGACTCCATGCCCCCAGGTATCGCTCTCATCGCGTAGCACCAGCGGCCGCGCCGGCCCGCGCAGCACCTCGAACTGGCGCTGTTTGTCGAACAGGCGCTGCACGAAGCCATTCGTGGGGTTGATCTCCAGCCGAAAGCGCTCGTTCTCCATCGCCGTATCGTCGGCGATCATTGGCGCTGCCGGATGCTGCGCCTGATTCCGCACCACATGGTACACCCGGTAGCCCATGGCCGGCAGATCGGCGGTAAATGCGAGCCGCTTGCGCCAGATCCGTGCGATCACGCCCGAGTGCACCAGCTGCAGCGGCACCTGCCGGCGCTCGTCGTCGAACAAGGCATCAGTCTCGGCCAGCCCGCCAAAATCCATCTCGACATACGCCCGGCTTGGCCAGGCGTGCGGGTTGAACACCACGATCGGCGTCGTGCCTTCTTCGTGCGGAATCGCGATGTTCCACGACAGCGACTGCGTGGCGTAGTTGAGCGCGCGGCCGCCAATCGCCATGGCCTCGCCATAGCTATTGCGTGCATCGTCGTAGGCCGCCTCCAGGCTGGTTCCCGCAAGAATATCATGGAACTGATTGAACAGCACCTGCTTCCAGGCATGCGTCAGATCGGTCGGGTAGGGCTGCTCGGTCACATGCTCGGCGATCGCCGAGAACTTCTCGGCGGCGATCAGTAGGTGTTCGGCCTGCCGGTTCCAGCGCTTGACGCCCGAGTGCGCCGCATAGCAGCCGCTGGCATGGTGCTGGAGTTCGTCGTGCACAGTCGGTATCGCGAGATCTTTGCTGAGCACCGCATCAAAGAACCGCCGCGGCGAGCTAAAGATCAGTGTCGGGAAGCGCGGATCGGCATTCATTCGCCGGATGCTCTCAAGGTTTTCACGTGTCGGGCCGCCGCCATGGTTGCCCACACCATAGAAGCACATCGTGTCGTCGTGCGGGCTTTTCAGCTCGCCGATACAGCGGCGCACATACGGTTCGAGATCTTTGCCCCAGGTCAGGTATTCAAAGGGAATCCGAAACGCAAGCACGCGCGAACCGTCGTCGGCCTCCCACCAGAACACCCGGCCCGGTAGGCCCTTCTCGTCCGGCGCCGGGCGCAGAAACACATATGAGTCCATGCCGCTCTTGCGCAAGATCTGTGGCAGCATCGCGTGATGCCCGAAGCTATCGACATTATAGCCAACCGTGGCGCGCACGCCGAACTTGGTATCGAAGTAGCGCTGGCCGTACAATACCTGCCGCACGAACGACTCGCCGCCCGGCAGATTACAATCGGGCTGAATCCACCAGCCGCCGACAATTTGCCAGCGGCCCTCGGCCACGCGATCCTGGATTTCGCGAAACATCGGCGGGTCGTTCAGCTCGACCCACTCGTAGCACGCCGCTGAGCTGGAGGTAAATATAAAATCGCCACACTCGCGCATAAGATCGAGCACGGAGCGAAATGTCGCCTTGACGGCCTGAAAACCTTCTTGCCAGCGCCAAAGCCAGACCGGGTCAAGATGGGCATTGCCGATCATATGCAGGGTGATGTGTTTCATTCCGTAGTCACTGCCTTTCTTGAAGGGACTCTCGAAGAAAACGAGCCAAACGTATTGCGTATTTCGTATTGCGTATCGAGCATATCCCTACGCAATACGATCGCCATCGGCCTTCGTGTGTTTCGAGATCCCCTAACTAAGATAACTGCATCAGTCCTGCAACTAATTTGCCACGATCATACGATAAAATCATGTCATAATATAAGGAAGGACAAGCAGATAGCGGAGAGCTGCGGTACGATGAACGACCTGGCCACATTTATTCAAACGACCACGCTGGTCGATACCCACGAGCATCTGAATAGCGAAGCGAGCTTTGTGGAGCGTGGGCCGGATGTCCTTCAAGACTTGTTCGACAATTATATTACGGCCGACCTCGTCGTCGCCGGTGCGGCGCCCGCGGCGGTGCAACGCCTGATCGACAAGCACGATCGTGATATCGAGGCGCGCTTCGCGGGCGTGCGCGCCGCATGGGAGCGCTGCCGGCACACTGGCTATGGCGAAGCCACGCGCCTGATTGCGCGCCTCGTGTATGATATGGACGAGATCACCGTTGACGCGGTTGCGGCGGCCGAGCCGCGCAACCGCGCCCTGCGCCAGCCGGGTGGGCGGCTCTATCTCCTGCGCGACCTCGCGCGCCTCGACCATGTGCAGATCGACAATTTTAACTGGCCCTGCGCGCCGGATACCGCCGATCCGGACTTCTTTCTTCATGATATCTCTTGGGTGAATTTTTGCGAGGCGCGGATCGAGCCGGACAAAATTTACACCGAAACCGGCGTGACGGTGAGCGATCTCGCGAGCCTGCGCGCCGCCATGGAACAGATCTTCGAGCGCTATGGCACACTGGCGGTGGCCGTAAAAACGCAGCATGCCTACACCCGCACGCTGGAGTGGCGCGAGCAAGATGATGCGAGCGCCGAGAGCAGTTTGCAGCGCCACTTGGCCGGCTACCCTCTGAGCGAAGCCGAGCGGCTGTGCCTGGGCGACTGGTGCCTGGCGCGCGGCGTCGAGCTGGCGATCAGCTACGACCTGCCGTTTAAGATTCACACTGGCTACCATGCCGGCCACAGCCGCATGCCAATCGATTGGCTGCGCGCTGGGCTGCTGTGCGACCTGCTGACCTGCTATCCGCAGGCGCGCTTCATTCTAATGCACACCGCTTACCCGTATAGCGCCGAGTTGATCGCGCTGGCAAAGCACTATCCCAGTGTGTATATGGATATGTGCTGGGCCTGGAGTATCGACCCACGCAATGCCTGCGAGTTCGTGCGCCGGACGATTCACAGCGTGCCCGCGCATAAGCTGTTCGTCTTCGGCGGCGATTCGTTCTGGCCGTCGGCCAGCGTGGCCTATGCTACGCAAACCCGCGCGCATCTCACGCGGGCGCTCCAGGCTGAGATCGATGAGGGCTTGCTCAACGAGTATGAGGCAATCGCATTCGCTGAACGCTTTATGCGCACGAACCAGGAAGACTGTTTCGATCTCGCGCGTACGCGCGCGGCGCTCGCCGCGGCGTAGTGGTTACAATGTTGGGTACTTGGAGTCGAGGCTTCGGCCGGGTGTGGTTGCCAATCATCCGGCTGAAGCCTCGACTCCTCGCGTCACTATTAATGTGGTCGACCGCTAGAGCTTCCGCGGTTCTCGATTCGATCCTGCCCTACTGCGCAAACGTCACCGAGGCGGTCATGTTCCAACGCAGCCGCGGGTCCTGCCGGTCGAGTTTGATCGTGACCGCGTAGGTGATATCGCCTTGCTTGTTCTCGCCCAGCGCTCGGATGCGGCTAACCTTGCCGGGCAGTTCGAGTCCGGGAATGGCATCGAACGTCACCGTCGCCTGGCTGCCCTCGCCGACGCGCACGATGTTCAGCTCGGTCAGGTCGGTTGTCTCAACCTGCCATGCCGAGAAATCGGCCATATGCACGACCGGCGTACCTGGCGCAACATACTCGCCGGCCTGTACGTCGATTGCGGCGACCGTTCCGGCGAACGGTGCGCGCAGTTCGGCTTCGGCCGCCGCCACCTGGGCGAGCTTCAGCGCGGCCTCGGCGCTCTGCACCTCGGCGGCAGCCACCGCCAGATCGCTCTTCGACGCACCGGCGCGCAGTTGGTCGAGGTTCGCCTGGGCTTGGTCGACCGCCGCCTGGGCGGCCGCGAGCGCGCCGCCGCGCTGCTCGCCGACCAGCTTGTCGAGCTGCGCTTGACTGCTCGCCACCTCGGCGCGCGCCGCCGCGAGGTCTGCCGCGTCGGCGCCGGCGCTCAGCTTGTCGACGCTCGCCTGGGCGCTGGCCACCTGCTGCTCGGTCGCCTGGATGCCGCTTATTTCGGCCTGGCGCGCGGTGTCGTAGGCCACCTGTGCCTGCTGAACGGCCGTCTCGGCGCTGTGCATGGCCGCCTCAGCCTGCACAAAGGCGTCGCGGTACTGTTGTTTCTGCCGATCGTCGAGCTTGAGATGAACTTTCTTGCCGGTGGTCGCGTCGAGCACGGCGTTGGGATCTTTTCCGGTTTCCTGCACGTAGTCCCAGTTCCGCTTGGCGGTGGCTTCATCGGCCTGCGCTTTGGTCAGGTCGGTGACTCGCTGCTGTATCTGGAGCTGAGCGGTGGTCTTGGCGGCCGAGAGCTGATCGCGCTGGGTCACCAGATTGGCCTGGGCCTGCGCGAGCGCCGCTGTAGCGGCTTGCAGGTCGGTCGCCTTGGGGCCGGCGCGCAACTCGGCCAGGTGCGCCTGGGCCTGCTGGATCTGGGCTTGGGCCGCGGCGCGATCGGCGGGGGTCACGCTGCCACCAGTCTGGCGAAGCTCGGCCTCCGCCGCGCGGAGCTGAGCTTCGGCGGCGGCGGTCTCCTCGGGCGTCGCGCTACCCCGCAGCTTCTCGTAGCCGGCCTGAGCCTGGGCGACCTCGGCCTGGGCCTGGGCGATCTCGGCCTCGGCGCGCGCCCGGTCGAGCCGCAGCAGCGCCTGTCCGGCCTGCACCCGGTCGCCCTCGGCGATGGGCACCTCGGCGACGATCCCGCCGCTCGGTAAGCCCAGCACGGCGCTATGAACCGGCACGACCCGCGCCTCGGCCGCCAGCATTCCTTCCGCCGCGGCCCGCGTCGTCGGCACTGGCTGCGCGGTCGTAGCGGCTGCTCCGCCGCCTGCTGGCGCGGTGGAGCAGCCGGCGCCCACCGTCGCTAACACCACGGCGACCACGATCAGGCTCTTTTTCATAATATACCTCTGGGTGTATTCATCACCGCCACGTCCTCACGCATTCGCGCCGTTGTCCACGATGCTGCCGTCGCGCATCTTGACCACTCGCTGCGCAAATGCGACGACACGTGGATCGTGGGTGGCATAGACGAAGGCCGTGCCGGTTTCCTCGTTGAGGCGCCGCATGATCTCCATAGCCTGCTGGCCGTTGGCTGTGTCCAGGTTGGCTGTCGGCTCGTCGGCCAGCACCAACACCGGTCGCGGGGCCAGGGCGCGCGCAATCGCCACGCGCTGCTGCTCGCCGCCGCTCATTTGATCGGGCCGGTGATTGGCGCGATGCGACACCCCCACTGCCTCCAGCAGCCCCATCACGCGCTCGCGCCGTTCCTTAGGCTTGACGCCGCTCAACAGCAACGGCAGTTCCACATTCTCATAGGCGGTGAGGACCGGGACCAAGGCGAAGAACTGAAAGATAAAGCCGATGCGCTCGCGCCGCAGGTCGGCGCGTTGATTGGCACTGAGGCGCGTCACGTCCTGCCCTTGGATGCTCACCGTACCTCGATCGGGCTTGTCGAGACAGCCGATCAATTGCAGCAGGGTCGTTTTGCCGGACCCGGACGGGCCGACCAGCGCGGTGAATTCGCCTTCGGCAATGCTGAGGTTGACATCATTGAGCGCCTTGGTTTCGACAGCGCCAATGTGATAGACTTTGGCAACGTGTTCTAATTGAATGGCTTCCATGCGTTTCTTCCTTACGATTACTCTGCGCGTAACGCTTCAACCGGCTCCAGACGAGCCGCATACCACGCGGGATAGAGTGATGCCAACAAGACGATCAGCAGCATCGCCAGCGACAAAGCGGCGAAGGTGCCAGGCACAAAGCGCGCGTACAGCGTTGTGCCCAGCGCCATACTGTTGCCGCCCACCGAGGCGATCTTGTCGCCAATTGGGATGCCGGCGGTGGCTAAATACGCCACACCAGCTGAGCCAAGCACAATTCCAACGACGATGCCAGCCAGGCCCAAGCCAGCCGCTTCCAGCAGAACCATCTGTAGGATGTTCCGCCCCTTCATGCCCAGGGCCGCGAGAATGCCCAATTCGCGGATGCGCTCAAACACCGACATGAGCAGCGTGTTGGCGATGATCACCGCGACAATCAGCATCACGATGAAATCGAGTATCACGTAAAAGCTCATGCCGGCTTGAATGGCCTGCACGAACACCTGGTTCAAATCCGACCATGTGAGCACTGTAACATCCGGGCCGCGCAAGGCAGCCGCGACCTTCTCCGTGTCGGCCTGGTTGTTCAGCAGGATGAAGATGGCGCTAGCATGTCGGTTGGTGCCGGTAAACGCCTGCGCCTTGGATAGTGGCATGAAGGCCACACTCTGGTCATAACTGGGAATGCCGGTAGCAAACAGGCCGCGAATGGTGAATATTCCTTCGTCGGGCCGTCCATCGGAATTGACGATCGCCAGATTTACTTTCTGTCCCGCGCCTACGTTCATGCTATCGGCCAATGGTTTACCGATCAGAATCCCGTTTCGGTCGTCCGGCGCCAGGAACGCACCGTCGAGCATCGCGGCTCGAATGGGCGCGTACATCGGCGAAGCGGTGTCAATGCCATAGATCTGCAAACCGGCTGAATCATTAAGCGTTTCGAGGATGCCGCTGGCCCACAGCACCGGGGCCGCCGCTTTCACCTCGCTCAGCGCGCTGGCGCGCGCCGTCAATTCATCGGGGTTTGCGAGCAAGTCTTTCGCCTGCAAGCTCAGCTTCTCTTCCTCATAGGAACTGGCGCGAATCTGCACGTGCCCGGTCCTGAGACGGATACTGTTTTGCAGCGTGTCTTCCATCACACCGGCTATGTAACCGTTCATCAGCATCAGCAGCGCCAGACCCAGTGCCACGGCCAACAGCGTTAGAATGGAACGCCGTCGATTCCGCCCCAGGTCGCGATATGCAAGAGTCCATAATTTATTCAGTGGCATGGCGCGATTCTCCTTTAAACATGGTGCAGCGCCTGCGCCGGCTCCTGGCGCGAGGCCTGCCAGGCTGGGTAGAGCGAGGCGATCGCAGCGATAACGATCGCGAGCAGGCCGCGGCTGAGCAGGTCGGCTGGCGTAACACTGGGGTAGAGTCGATCGCCCAGCAAGGCCATGACCTCACCCATGCCCGAGTAACCCGACAAATCGATCCCGACCTGCCCGACCCACCCGATCAGCAGTGCACCCAGACCGCAACCGACGACGGCGCCGACGACGCCAATGAAGGCCCCTTCCAGCAGGAACAGCCCCATAATCTGCCGGCCCTTCATGCCCAGCGCCGCCAGCACGCCCATCTCGCGCGTGCGCTCGAAGACCGCCATCAGCATCAGGTTGAGGATGCCGATGCCGGCGATGACCAACACCACGACCCCAAGGAAACTGGTAAACGCCAATTTGGTCTCCATGGTCTGCCGGATCTCCGGTTTGAGCGTTTGCCACGAATCGACTTCGTAGTTGGGCAGCTGGCCCTGCAGCGCGGACATCAGGCTGTCTTCCGTTCCCACCTGTTGCAGGAAAATCGCCACTGCGGTGGCCTGACCGCGCAGATTGTAAAGGGTTTGCCCGTCGACCAGCGGAATGAAAACTGAGCCTTTTTCCACTTCCGGCGTGTGGAGATCGTAAATGCCCACAATGATCATCGTATGCTGGCGCATCAGTTCATTCTTGCTGCGGCCCAGCAAGGTGATCCGGTCGCCGAGGCCAACCTGCAGACGCTCGGCCAGCCCCTGACCAATGAAGATCGCGTCGCCATCTTCGTCGGACAGAAATCGCCCCTGCGTGATATTCTGCGCCTGCAAACTGAGCGGTTGTTCAATCGCCGGTTCAATCGCCGTAATTGCCACGGGCAAGGCGTTGCCGTGACTGCTGACAATGCCGGCCGTTGCGATCCGTTTGGTGGCGGCAATCACGTTCGGCTGCGCGCGAGCGGCCTGGATCACGGCGTCGGCATTCTCCAGCGGAAGCAGCGGCAACCGATTGGCCTTCGCGCGAAAGCCGCTCGCGTGCACTTGAAGATTGCCGCCGTACAGGCGCACCGCATTGCCGAAGATCGCCTGGTCGGATCCCTTGATCAGACCATCAAAAAACAGCAGTAAGATCAGGCCGAGCACAATTGCGACCAGCGCAATCGCCGTGCGCCGCCAGTTGCGCCACATATTGCGCCAGGCCAGTGTGATCGCTTTTGTCATAGCTCACCTCGTTGGACGACAGAGAGCCTCCCCTGTCAAGATAGGTTCATATCCGAAATTGCGCCGATTTCAGCAGCCGGATTGTCGTTCGGCGCGACAAACCACTCCTTGAGCGATTCGGTGTCCATGAGATGCAAGGAACCTGCGGGAGCCCCCAGCACGCGCTCCAATGCATCGTTATAGGCGGCGACAAGCCTTTCGGCGCGCTGCAGCTCATCGCTATGCGGCTCAGGTGCGAGCAGCAACTCGGCAAACGCATCGCCAACGCCTTGTATAAGCGACAATAAAACTGTGCCAATCTGGTCGGGAAATGGGATGTTCAAGACGCCTTCCCGGATGCCCTGATGGAAGATTGCGGTGAGCAGCGGCAGGGCGTACTTGCTCCACTTCGCCAGCATCTTCTGGCGGACGATCGCATTATGGTCGGCGTACCAGACGCGCAACAGATCGAGCATAAACGCCTTCCGTGCAGTCTTCCACCGGACAGCTGTGTCGAAGTAGCGCTGGAGCTTTTCGAGGGCCGGCAGGTGCCGATCCTGCACGATTGGGTTGAGAAGCTGTAGCGCCTCTTCCCCTAAACGGTCGATCAGCGCTTCCAGCAATGCTGGCTTCGAGTCGAAATAGTGATAGAAGGCCCCCTTGGAAATCTGGAGTTCACCCAGAATATCCTGGATCGCCATCTGCTCATAGCCTTTGGTATATATCAACCGCAGTGCTACATCGAGGATTGCGTTGCGCCGCGCCGCGTATTCTGTTTCATTGACGATTCGTGCCATTGTTCCATTTCCTTAAATAGACCGACCGCCGGTTTATTTATACAAGAAGTATACCAGAAGCCCGCTCGGCTGTCAACACCGAGCGGTGCTGGAGCACTGCCCACCCATAGCGTGATCAAAAATCCGTTGATGTTTGCGTTCCGCATGTAATTCGCAATGATACCGCATACTATGCGCGGTAGTTCTTATTACATTAAAGCGATGTATACAATGTATTTTTGATAGCCATCCTCGAGAGTCTGGCTCGTGCAATCCTTTTGTCGCATTCCAACGCTGTTTTCACACTGGCTGTATACGATTATCCGCTCTGAGAAATGGTGCCTGAGATTCCGTTACCGCCTCCAATCCGTGGCCAGAAACGCCCCTAGCGGCGTGTGCCCCGATCATCGAACCACATACACCGTAGAACCAAGGAGTAGCGCATGTACACCCGATCGTTTCATTTTCATACCCTCTGTCAGCTAAGAGCAAGCGCTCTGATATCGCTGATGTTACGGTTCGTGGCCCTGCTGGTGCTGATCGCCGGCATGGCCATCGCTTCGCCCCCGGCCTACGCGGCCGGCACCCTCGCCAGCGGCACCTCGAAGGCCAGCCTCAGCGGATCGCAAACCGGCATTGGCGCTCAGATCTTCGCCGATATCAACGCCGGCCTACCGGCTGTCAGCGCCAGTTCGGTGGCCTGGGGCGACTACGACAACGACGGCCGGCTCGATATTTTGCTCACCGGCTATAGCTCCAGCTTAGGCAACATCGCCCGGGTCTATCATAACGACGGCGGCGGCAGCTTCACCGCCATCAATGCCGGTCTGCCTGGCGTGTACCAGGGCTCGGTGGCCTGGGGCGACTACGACAACGATGGCAAGCTCGATATCTTGCTCAGCGGCTATAGCTCCGCCTATGGCAACATCGCTCGGGTCTATCATAACGACGGCGGCGGCAGCTTCAGCGACGTCAACGCCGGTCTGCCTGGGGTGAATAACAGTTCGGTGGCCTGGGGCGACTACGACAACGACGGCCGGCTCGACATCCTGCTCGCCGGCTCCAGCAGCACCGGCAACATCGCCCGCGTCTACCGCAACAACGGCAATGGCAGCTTCAGCGACATCAGCGCCGGCCTACCGGGAATAGGGTACAGTTCGGTAGCCTGGGGCGACTATGACAACGACGGCAGGCTCGACATCCTGCTCGCCGGCTCAAGCAGTACCGGCGACATCGCCCGCGTCTATCACAACAACGGCAATGGCAGCTTCACGAATATTAATGCCGGCCTGCCAGGAATGCACTGGGGTTCGGTAGCCTGGGGCGACTACGACAACGATGGCCAGCTCGATATCTTGATCAGCGGCCCCTTTTCAGGCTACGCCGAAAGCACCCGGATCTACCACAACAATGGAAACGGCACGTTTACCGATATCAATGCCGGCCTGCCGGGGGTGGACGCCGGCTCGGCGGCCTGGGGCGACGACGACAACGATGGCCAGCTCGACATCTTGCTGATCGGCAATTACACTGCGCGGGTGTACCGTAACGACGGCAACGGCAGCTTCAGCGACGTCGACGCCGGCTTGCCGTCGATAAACATTGGCTCGGCGGCCTGGGGCGACTACGACAACGACGGGAAGCTCGATATCTTGCTCACTGGCAACAACAATGGCGCCGCGCTCGCCCGCGTTTACCGCAACACCACTAACGTTGCCAACACCGCGCCGAGCGCGCCCAGCGGCCTGGCCGCGTCGCTCTACGGGCCGAGCGCAACGCTGAGCTGGAACGCCGCGAGCGACGCCGAGACCCCAGCGAGCGGGCTGACCTACAACCTGCGCGTCGGCACCACTCCCGGCGGCTCCGATGTCGTCGGCCCGATGGCTGACACCAGCAGCGGCTTCCGGCGCGTAGCGCAGCTTGGCAACACCGACCAGCGCAGAAGCTGGACAATCGGCGGGCTGACGCCGGGGCAGACCTACTATTGGAGCGCGCAGGCCGTCGATAGCGCCTTCGCCGGCTCATCGTTGGCCGGCGAGGGCAGCTTTACGATCAAGTACAGCCCGACAGTGGATGCCAACGCGGGCCTGACGGTCGCCGAGGGCGCCACCACCACGATCGACAGCAGCGCTCTGAAGGCCAGCGACGTTGACAATACCGCATCGGACGTCACATTCGTCGTCGACACCGCGACGGCGCGCGGCGCGTTGAAGAAGAGCGGCACGCCGATCCCAGCCGGCGGCACATTCACCCAGGACGACATCGACAACGGCCGCGTCACCTATACCCACGACGGCAGCGAGACGACCAGCGACAGCTTTGCCTTCAGGGTCATCGACGGCACTGGCGGCGGCATCGGTAGCGCGACCTTCGCAATCAACGTCACGCCGGTCAACGACGCGCCGGCGATCGCGAACGTCGGCAAGGGCGGAACCGAGGATGTCACCCTCACCTTCGTCGCCAGCGACTTCACCAGCCAGTTCAGCGACGCTGAGAATGCGCCTCTGGCAAAGATCCAGGTGACCAGCCTACCGGCCAACGGCACGCTCAAGCTCAGCGGCGCCGACGTGACGCTCAACCAGGAGATCGTGGCCGCGAGCCTGGGCAGCCTGACCTTCGCGCCCAACGCCAACTGGAACGGCACGACCAGCTTCGGCTGGAACGGCAGCGACGGGACCGCCTATGCGGCCAGCGGCGCGAGCGTTACGATCACGATTGCCGCCCTCAACGACGCGCCGGCCAACGGCGTGCCGGGCGCGCAGACGGTCGGCGAGGACAGCAACTTGGTCGTGAGCGGCATCAGCATCAGCGATGTAGACGCGGGCGCCAGCGATATTCAGGTGACGCTGTCCGACGCCACGCTGGCGAGCCCGAGTGGGCTGACCTACCGCGGCGCGCCCAACTACAACGGCAGCGACACGCTGACCGTCGCGACTGACGATCAAGGCAACACCGGCGGCGCGGCGCTCGGCGACAGCGCCACGATCGCCATCACCGTCGGCGCCGTCAACGACGCACCAAGGCTGGACCCGGTGGCTAACCTAGCGCTCGACGAGGATGCTGGCGCGCAGACGATCGGCCTGAGCGGCATTGGCACGGGTGCGGCCAACGAGAGCCAGACTCTGACAGTAATAGCGGTCAGCAGCGACCCGGCGCTGATTCCTAACCCCGCCGTCAGCTACACCAGCCCGAACGCGGCCGCCACGCTCAGTTTCACCCCGGTAGCAGGGATGAGTGGCGACGCCACGATCGCCGTGACCGTAGCCGACGACGGTGGCACAGCCAACGCCGGCGTCGACACGGTCGTGCGCACCTTTACGGTCGCCGTCGCGGCGATCGACGATGCGCCGACGCTCGACACACTGGCCGACGTGTCGGTGCTGGAAAACGCGCCGATGCAGACCGTCAGCCTGAGCGGCATCAGCGCCGGCCCGGCCGACGAGAGCGGCCAGAACTTGACTGTCACGGCGACCAGCAGCAACCCGGCCCTGGTTCCCGACCCAACCGTCGGCTACAGCAGTCCAAGCGCAACTGGCACGCTTGCCTTTGCGCCGACAGCCAACCAGAACGGCTCGGCGACGATCACCGTGGCCGTGACCGACAGCGGCAGCAATGTCGCGCCGCATGCCAACACCTTCAAGCGGACGTTCGTGGTATTCGTGGGGGCGGTCAACAACCGGCCGACATTCGACCAGCCAGCCGACGTGACTATCCTAGAGGATGCCGGGGTACAGACCGTCAGCCTGAGCGGCATCAGCGCCGGCCCGGCCAACGAGAGCGGGCAGGGCCTGACCGTGACGGCCAGCAGCAGTAACCCGATGCTGGTGCCCGACCCGAACGTGATCTACTCCAGCCCGAACGCGACCGGCAGCCTGAGCTATATTCCGGCGGCCAATGCCTTCGGCACCGCCACGATCACTGTGCGCGTGACCGACGGCGGCGGCACTGCCAACGGCGGGCTCGATACAGTCGCCCAGATCTTCACAATCACGATCGCCCCGGTCAACGACGCGCCGAGCTTCACTTCCGGCGCGAATCAGAGCGTTAAGGCGAACGCCGGTGCGCGAGCGGTCGCCGGCTGGGCGCAGGGCTTCACGCCCGGCCCGGCCGACGAATCCGGCCAGACTGTGGTGGAGTACCGCGTCGTGAGCAACAGCAACCCGGCGATCTTCGCCGTCGCGCCGGCGATCGATCCGGCAGGCACGCTGACCTACACGCCGAAGGCGGGAACAAGCGGCATAGCCACGATCGCCCTGGTGGTATGCGACAGCGGCGGCACCGCCAACGACGGTGTGGATGCCTCGGCGGCGAAGACCTTCACGATCACCGTCCAGCCCTTCTATCAGGTCTATCTGCCGCTTCTGCAGCGGGCAGGCACGCAGCAACACCCGGTGCGCCTCAGATAGTCGATCGGCTTATGCCGCGGCGTAGGATGGGCATTGCTTGTCCTACGCCGCTGGCTCTCGAGTCGATGTTGGGTGGGTAACTGTCACTCTTGGGGAATCGAACGCGGACCAACGCAGACGAACGCGGAACAATCTCTTCATTTCTGCGTTTGTCCGCGGCCATCTGCGTCCAATGCCGAGGCAAATGTGAACAGTTACTGGGCGGGCATTATCCGCGATAAAATATATAGATTCGCTATTGGCGCGCGTAGATTCGGTCCAGCCGCTCCTTCTCGCGGGTCTCAATCGTGCCAAGAAAGCGCTTGATGTCGCGCACCGGCTGGATCGCTTGGTAGCCAAGCCGCAGGAAGCGATGAATGTCGCCCATGCCGACGGCATGGGCCAAAACGTGGGTGCTCTGCAATGCGATGCCCAGGAGCCTCTTCCGGCCCAACTGGTGCACGCTGCTGAGCGCGACGACCACCAGATCGATCTGCAGCACGCGCTCGGCATAGTGATCGGCCAGGCGGTAGGCATGCTCATAGATCGCCTCGTCGAAGTCGAGCGGTGCGCCAAGTTCGATCAACAAGCTGGCGATCTCGTCATCCAGCTTGTTGGTCAGCGCAAGCAAATCGAGCACCGACTCGACATCGTGGGCGGTCACCCCGGGCACCCGGTGGACGAACCAGTGGGCCCGCTGGGCCTGTTCGTCACGTGAGCTGAAGTCGCGCGCTCCGTACATCTCTTCAAAGAAGAACTGCCCGATCTGCTGGTACTGTGCTTCGGCGGCGAGATCGGACAGATCGCGGCGTAGTCGGAGCGACTGGAACGCCTGCAGGGCAAACTTGTAATCCTGGTGTGTTGTCATACTGTTTCAACTATCGCTTGGTAAGAGGAGCGTGATGCATATGTCCAAGGATATACCAGGAGCCTGGTGCTGAAAGAAAAGAGATCGATATCTCAGGAGAAGAAAGCTTCACATGTTGGCAGGCCCTCCTGACACGGTCGTTCAGCTCGCGATCAGCGCGATCGCGGCGAGCGCAGTCACAATGCCGACGATCTGCACGCGTATCACACGCTCGCCGAGCAGCAACGCCGCCAGCAACACCGTGCTGGCGGGATAGAGCGAGGAGAGAATCGCTGCCACATCGAGCCGGCCGGCCTGGCCGGCGAGCACGAAGAAGAGGTTACCCGCCACGTCCAGCACGCCGGAGAGCAGCACCGGCACGAGCAGCCGCAGATCCGGCCGCAGGAATTGGCGTCTGCCGAGCGCGATCGGCAGCACGAGCCCCAACGAGCCGCTGCGCGCGGCGGTGAGTGGCCAGAAGACAGCACTCGCCCCGGCACGATGCACCAGGATGAAGAAGATTCCGAACCCGCAGCCGGACAACAATGCCAGGCCGAGGCCGTTACGCGCCCCAACCGATGTGCCCGTACCTGCGATGAGCCAGATTCCCAACAGCGCCAGGCCGAAGCCGACGAGCTTGAGCGCGCCCGGCAGCCCTTCTGTGAGCACGCCGAACAGCGCCGGCAGCGCCGCCGTAAGCACCGCCGACACCGGCGCGACCATGCCCATCTGCCCGACCGCCAGCGCACGATAGAGCGACGCCAGGCCGACCGCGCCTGCCAGCCCGGCCGCGAGGCCCCAGCCGAGGTCCGTAGCGGATGGAAGCGGCTCGCCCCACACCAGCGCCAGTACGATCAGCAGCAGCAGCCCGGTTCCATGGCCGATCGCCAGGACGCCGAACACCGGCGCGCGCTTCGTCGCCAGCCCGCCGCTGAAATCGCCCGCGCCCCAGGATAGCGCCGATGCCAGCCCGAAGACGACCGCAGCAAGATTCCCTCCTAACATCCTACCTGACACTTTCGACTGTTCAAGGACACCGCCTGCCGCAACACAAAGATACGAAGCTAGAGTGTCAATCCGCTAGCGCTTGGTAGGCCGAAGTCCAGAAATCGAGACAGACACTCGGAGGACCGGGGGAAGTCCACATCCTTTGGGTCATCAGGATGGTGACCATGTCCTCCCTGGGATCCGAATACCAGGAAGTGCCCAGGCCGCCGTCCCAGCCGAACGTTCCGACGGCCCCTGCCATGTCGTCGCGCCGGGTGACCACAGACAGGCCGAACCCCCACCCATGGCTGTCAAAGTAGCCAGGGACTAAACCGGACACCGCCTTCTGCTCGGGCGTTAGTTGGTCGGTGGTCATGAGCTCGACTGAAGGCCTCGACAGGACGCGCTCGCTGCCGTGTTTGCCCTTGTTCAGCATCATCTGGCCGAAGGCCAGGTAGTCGTCGATGGTTGAGACCAGCCCCCCGCCGCCGGATGGGAATGCTGGTGGGCGGCTCCATTGGCCGCCCGCGGCCTCGTCATAGAGATCGAGCGCCGCGGTTTCGGGATTGACCCAGTAGCTGGTCGCCAGCCGGTCGAGCTTCGCAGCCGGCACGCTGAAACTGGTGTCGTTCATGCCAAGCGGCTCGAAGATGCGATTGCGCAAGAACGTCTCCAGCGGCTGACCGGAGGCGCGCGCGATCAGCACGCCCAGCACGTCGGACCCCGTGTTGTACATCCATTTCTCGCCCGGCTGGTGCATCAGTGGCAGCGTCCCCAGGCGGCGGATCCACTCATCCGGAGCAGGCATCGTCGACGGGCTCGGCGGCCCCATTCCGATCTGCTGCTCGCTCGCGGCCTTCAGGATCGGATACGCGTCCGGTGGCGCCATCATCTGGCCGAAACCCATGCGGAAGGTGAGCAGATCGCGCACGGTGATCGGCCGCTGCGCAGGCACGGTTTCGTCGAGCGGCCCGTCGAGCCGCTTCAGGACTCTGCGGTCGGCCAGTTCGGGCAGCAGCCGATCGAGCGGCTCGTCCAGCCGCAGCCTGCATTCCTCGAGCAGGATCATCGTTGCCGCGGCGGTGATCGGCTTGGTCATCGAGGAGATACGGAAGATCGTGTCGCGTCTGATTGGGTCGCTGCCGCCGGCCGCCTTCGTTCCGATCGCATCCACATGCACCTCGCCGCGCCGGCTGACCAGTGTGACGATGCCGGGCATGTCGCCGCGTTCGACATAACCGGCCATGACATCGTGCATGCGGCCGAGCCGCGCCTTGGACAATCCTCCGGTGCTCATTACCGTTCTCTCCGTTCCGTTTCATCTTCTATCGGGGCGCTGCCAACGGTTCGATGATGTCATACATCCGCGGTCCGTATAGGAAGGCGCCCATTTCACTGGCCTGATCGTTGACGAACGTGTGCAGCTCTTCGTCGATGACGACCCAATCGAGCTCTCGGTTTGGTCCCTCGATGAAGCCATCGAGCGACAGCATCATCGTGTAGATCACTTTTCGCAGCGGTTGCTCTCCCGCCCGCCGACCCGGAAGTCGAGTTCGAAGGCGGCGCTTCCTCACTGGTCGGGACCGGCGAACCAGCGGCGCTTGGCCGCGGGATCGGCCCAGGCGGCGAACACCCGTGCGGGCGAGGCGTCGTAGAGGCGCTCGACGACGAAGGTGGCGTGCGTTACCGATCGTTCGGTCATGGTTTACTCGCTGGGTTTGGTTCGTCGGGGTGCTCGGCGAGGTACTCGCCAAGCCGGTCGAGGCGGCGCTCCCAGCTCGTCCGCCGCTCGGCGATCCAGTCTTCGGCCGTCCGTAGCGCCTTGGGCTCGATCCGGCAGGTGCGCACCCGCCCGACCTTCGCGGAGCGGACCAGGCCGCTCGCCTCGAGCACTTGGAGGTGCTGGACGACTGCCGGAAGCGACATACTGAGCGGTTTGGCCAGCTCGCTGACCGACGCCGGTCCGCGGCTCAGCCGCCCGACCATGGCCCGGCGGCTGGGGTCGGCCAGCGCTTGGAACAGCAGATCGAGCGAAGCACTTTGGTTAAGCATGTGCTTAAGTATATACTATAAATCGAAATGTGTCAACTCGTAATCGGCTAGCGCATCACGAGTCGGCTGATTGTGCAAGCACCGGCTTGATATCGACGATTGGTGTCCCATCGATGGCTTCCAACGGTCCAACTTTGAGCTTGCTCTCAGCAATTTCCAGGATCTTGACGCGATGCAATCCCAACGGATTGGGTCGGTCCGGCGAACGGGTCGCAAACACCCCCGTGAGCGGTAGGTTCTGGTCCCCCCGAGGATACACCTTCAGCACATCGCGGAGAGCCTGATGGAGCCATGTGATCACGATGATATCTTGGCCGACCACGAGCCCAGCTAGTCCCGCCACCAGGTTTGGTGTGACATCGAGCCATGCGGCCGGCGCTCCCTCGCTCCCTTGCATGGGGGCCTCGTCACGCTTTGTAAGCGACGAGCGCACCACCCCAACAGGCGTGAGTGCATAGGTGATGTTAGTTGACATAAGCATATCTCCACAACAGAAACAGCGATCATCAGTTCGTTAATCGAACACCTGGCGAATCTCAATCTCGCTTTCCCCGCCACGTCCTATCGACGATCCACAACAGTAAGGAGAAACCCTCAAAGTGCCCATTGTCAAAAAAGAGAATAGCGATTGTCAGAAAGTAGTATTACGATCGCTCTACCGCATTCTAATGCCTAATTTCCTGGCTGTCAAGACTTTCTCTGCTGAAAAGGTTGGTCGCCGACTTGCTATCAGTGATCGCCCGTAGAGCCTGTTCAGAATACTACTCCCAGATCACTGCAAATGGCTTAGAGACATTCTAACACTATTGGGCCGTTTACGGTGAAAGCACGATCATCAAATGCGAGCATTGCTCCAGTGGCAGGTTTGCTCTCCTGAGCGTGTCGAAAATCTTTACAGTTAGCGAATCCTCTTCCCGACTGCTCTTCGAAAATGTGCGTTATACACTGTTAGCCTTTGAAAGCCGACTACGGACTCTCGTATAGGGCGATGAGCACGACCATGCAAAAGAGAGCTATTGCTAGCATTGTCTCGTTTCCTCCATGCCAGTCATGAGAGCATTGTGCCGATCGTCTGCTTACGCCGACGCCTCGATCGGCTCGATGCTGAGCAGCGTTTGTGATCCTGGCGAGTAGTAGAGCCGGTAGGAGCGATCTTCGGGCAGCGCGTTGAAGGCGGCCTCCGAGACGCGAAACTGCTGGTTCGCGACCGAGTAATAGTAGTCGGTGCGTTTGGTGTGCTGGTCCCAGTGCGAGCGTTTGGAAACGGCGCCCTCGACAACGGCGACCTGGCCGCCGCGGGCACTCGTCAGCGTCTTGAGAGCGTTGCGCATGATCCAGATACCGCACAGCCCAAAAACGCCAACGCTGAACATAATCGCCACCACCGTATTGCCTTGCCCGGGAGTCGCCAGGCTGAGGGCTGCCACGACGAAAGGGATGCTTAGAAGCAGAATTCCAAAAAGAATCGAGTTGCGCGCGCCGGCCCGCAGCCTTGCGGCCTGCGATGCCGTCAGCCGCCCGGCGCGATTGGCGGCCAGGTCGGCGAGGCTGAAGCCATTCGCCTGGGCCAGGATGCCCTGCAGATCGGGGCCCAACTGGGCAGCCGGGACCTGCGGCGCGACACCCGGCGTCTGTGGCTCCGCGGCAGGAGTGTCCAGTTCGATTCCGCTCGCTTCTGCCCCAGCGCGGGACTCCAGCGGCTCCGCCCCGATCACCCAGCGGCTGCGCGGCAGGTAGTAGAAGCGGTACGCGCCAGCGGCGAGCGTCTCGGCCGTGTGAAACATCCGGCTGTGGCCCAGGTGCAGCCGGCCGACCGCAGTCTCTGCCTGGTAGTCGCTGCCGCCCCAGACCACCTGCCCCTCCACCTGGGCAACCCGCCCGATAGACAGATCGAGCAGCGCCCGCGCCAGCCACAGCATCACCGGAGCCAGCGCTCGCAGGGCCACGAAGAGTATGGCGCCGATTATCACGAACCCGAGGACCTGCGCGATTTCGATCCTGCCCACATTGCCGGCTAACGCCTGGGCGAGCCAGCTCACGAAGGAGGCCAGGATGGTGCAGCCGAATACGAGGGAGCCGAGTAACAGCGGCACGCCGATGAACAGGCTCACGCAGCCGGACATACCCACTGCCGCCCAGATCGCCAGGCGCTGCCCCGGCGCAAACTCGCCGCGCCGGTTGACGGCCAGCTGCGCCGGGTCAGTCAGGCGGTAGCCTGTGTATGCGGGATTCTGGTTGAGCTGGCGCATAGAGCCTCCTTGCGATGGGATGAGAGTGTGTTGTTGGTTGTAGACAACAGCGAACTTCCATCTGTCTCTTCCCTCACCACGAGCCTTTCGACGATACAACTAGCGTGTAGCCGCCCAGATAAATGTCTTACCCGGCACCGATATCGTATGCGAATGAGATCTTGATGCTGCCGTCATTAGCGTTCGCACGGCGATGGAAATTCAACACCAGACCGTTTCCCACACCAGGCCAAACCTTTCTTCCCCCAATTACCTTGGAACTGGAGTCCATCGCCATAAAGATAGAGTGTGAACGATCCTATATTCTTGTTGCCATCAACCCAGGTACCGCGCAAGAGCGTCGTGCGGGTCGCTGTGTAGTATTCAATGGTGCCGCTCATCGTCCCATGACAGTACGTCCCATGAACCGTCATGTCGACCCGCTGCAAGTTCATAATGCAGTTGGAGTCGCCAGCGACACTGCTTGTCCATGTTCCAGCAAATGTGCATCCATCGGGAAACGGTGCTCCCGGTCGCGCGCCGCAGAACTTCCAAGAACTGATACCCAACTTTCCATCAAGTGTCTTGCCATCTTTGCTCATCGACCAGCTTATTGGCGCCTTTGGCGCGTTTGGTTTGAAAGATAAGGCACCGATAAATATGCCATCTGAAACCGTTCCCTCTATTGCCCATTTCACGCCTGCGATGTCTTCGTGAAAGGTACCGAATACATGGTTGCCTTGTTGTTTCAGCTCCATCGTGCCAACATTGTGGTACCAGGTACCAGCGAAGGATTTTACCAATGGCAGGATGCTGATGGGTATCTTCACGGTTGGGGCTGGCGGCACGGGCGTGTTAGTCGGTGGTATTGGTGTAAAGGTCGGCGGGATGGGTGTAGGTGTTGGCGGGACCGGTGTGGCCGTCGGCGGGACCGGTGTGGCTGGTAGTTCGTTCGGCGGAACCGACCGCACCCGCGTGAGCTCGACGTTGCATGAGACAGACTGGGTGTTTGCACTCACCCACCCTAGCGCGCCGCCCGGCTCGGCCCGGACCTGGATCCACTGGCCATCCGGGCTTAGTCCGCGGGGCGTTGCATTCGTCCCGGCCGACAGTGTGCTGAGCAGCTGGTACGCCGTGCCCGGTCCACTGCGCAGATCGAGATTCTGCTGCGCCGAGCATCTTGCCGGCTCGATCCGCACG
>WNGF01006923.1_pt1 | contig 25923 bp, 22 predicted proteins | sample 5400641 | NCBI WGS metagenome assembly WNGF01 (sample SAMN13153371, study PRJNA577476) | soil metagenome | isolation source: 80 cm soil or saprolite under grassland replicate 2 | place: USA:California | collected 2016-06-15 | reverse complement strand
CCGGGATCAGCCGCGGGACCGCACGACGGTACCTCGAGTTTCTCGCGTCGGCGGACTCGGTCGAGCTGACGCTGCGTTACGGCGCGACAGGGCGGCCCGAGCACCTCTACCGCTGGGCACCAGCGCCGAAGGCGCCGTCCGGCCCGCGGTAAACGGCTCGCTCGAGCGCGACAGTCAAGACCTGTGGACCGTGTTCGACGATGCTCGCCAGACCTGTTCGCCATCTCGTTGCTCGTCGGTCGGTCGCAACCCGGCTCGCGTCGCGACCACCGCCGATGCCCGGTGATTCGGATGGATGCAGGCGATGACCTCGTCGGCGCCGTGCTGCCGCGTCGCTCCCGACTGGCCAACGCGGCTCACAATCCCTGCCGGGGCATCGGTTTCGGCTCAGCGGAGCGGCGCCGGAGTCGAACCGACCGAGCCGTGGGCTACACGACCGCACTGGTTTTGAAGACCGTTGCGCGATGCGGCCGTTTAACGCCCCTCGCGGGCCGACTCACGGGACCGGCGCGCGCGCCGGCTGCACGACGATCTTTGGTGCCCGAGCGCGGCCACCGCTCGGGCCGCGCGACGGACCCTCAATTCCAATGTTGCGTTGCCGTCGCAGGTCCGACTGCGCGAACGCCAGAGGGCGCAGCAGCAAGCACGCCGGTGCTACCGACGTCGAGGCGCCCGCGGTCAACAGCGTCCACGATCGACCATCGATTCGTCAGACCCGTGACGTACAGTTTCGTCAAAGAACTCCTGCAAAGAGGCGATTTCGGTGAGCAACCGGCTGAGCCCCTTCCGACCACGGAGGGGGTCAGAGATTTGTTCCCTCAGCGTTCCCTCGGAGCCAACCGGCTTCTATACAGGCAACGGCATGTGCCGTTTTGCAGGCGCTTCTAAGGAAGCCCTCTGACGGACTCGAACCGTCGACCCCCTCCTTACCATGCGGACCCGGTCGCGACGGGTTGCAACCCACGGCAACGGATTTCGCCTGTCTGAGCTGTTTTCGGAGCGGTCGCATTTGCGACCGGTTGCCACCGGTTGCAACCACGGGGCTCCATAAGGGCTCCATCTTTCGTTGCCCAGCATGGCGACGCCTCGCGATCAATGTTAACGGGGTGAGCATACGAGGGTGTGAGCCCGCGGTACCGGTTCGAGCTCCGTCGGTCGTGCTCTTCTGTTGACGCGCGGACGCTTGGCCCGGCGTGCGCGATGAATTCGGCGTCAGACCCTGTCAGGATCCTGGAGAGGGCAATGACTGACCAGATCGTCGGACGTGAGTCGGAGCTCGGCTCGATCTGCGGGTTCCTCGGCGGTTCCGCCGAGTCCCCGGCCGGGCTCGTGCTTGAAGGGGAGCCCGGGATCGGGAAATCGACGCTATGGCTCGCAGCGGTGACGACGGCACGCGAACGCGGGTTTGTCGTGCTCGTCGCGTGTCCGGCCGAGGCCGAGCGCGGACTGGCGCATGTTGGGCTCGGCGATCTCTTCGACGGTGTCCTCGACGATGTGATCGGCGAGCTGTCCCCGCCGAGGCGGCGCGCGCTGGAGGTCGCGCTTCTGCGAGACGCCGCCGCGGTCGACGGCACCGACGATCGCGCGCTTGCCGTGGCCGTACGCGATGTGCTCGACCTCCTGAGCAAGCAGAAGCCGGTCGTTGTTGCGATCGACGACGTCCAGTGGCTCGATTCCTCGTCGGCGAGCACACTCGCCTTCGCGCTGCGACGCCTCGGCGGCGAAGTCCGGCTGATCTTCGCTCGCCGGCTGGAGCCGTCCGCGCTCGAGCAATCGGTCGACATTGAACGGCTGCGGGTCGGCCCGCTCAGCGTCGGTGCACTGCATCGGCTCCTTCACAACCACGTCGGCAGGCCGTTCGCGCGCCAGACGCTGCTGCGCATCCACGAGCGCTCGGGCGGAAATCCGTTCTTCGCGCTGGAGCTTGCCCGCGTCCTTGACGAGGACATCGACCCGCTCGAGCCGCTGCCGGTTCCGGAGACGCTGGAAGAGCTCGTCCGCACGCGTCTCGCCGGCCTTCCTGCGACGACGCGCGACGCGCTCGGCTTCGCGGCGGCTCTCGGAACGCCGTCGGAGTCGCTGCTCGAGCGCGCGGGCGTGGCGCCGCACGCGCTCGACGCTGCTGTTGCAGCACACGTGGTGGAGCGCGAGCAAGGCGCGATTCGGTTCACGCACCCGCTGCTGTCGTCCGTGCTCTACAAAGACCTCGGCGGGAGGCGCAGACTCGTGCATGAACGCATCGCGGGGATCGTCCCAGACCCGGTCACGCGCGCTCGTCATCTCGCGCTCGCGACGGAGAAGCCCGATGCCGCCGTCGCCGGCGCCTTGGATGATGCGGCGACGATCGCCGCGGGCCGCGGTGCGTCGGCGAGCGCGGCCCAGTTGACTGAGGCCGCGCTGCGGCTGACGCCGGCGGACGAGGTCGGCGAGCGCCACCGGCGCGCGCTCGCCGCTGCGCGCGCCCATCGTGCCTCCGGGGAATGGACGCGCGCCCGGACGATCGCAAACGAGCTGCTGGCAGAGAGTGGTGTGGGCCCGTTGCGCGCCGAGGTGCTGCTTCTCCTCGCCGAGCTCGAGAGCCTGGACCGCGCCGTCGCGCTGCTCGAGGAAGCGTTGCGCGAGGCGACGTCGCGCCCGGCGCTGCAGGCGGTCATCCAATGCCGACTGGCGTGGTCGGCGCGCTTCAAGAAGGGATTCGACGGGGCGCTCGAGCATGCGCGTGCATCGCTCGCACTCGCCGACGAGGTCGGCGACGACAAGCTGCGCGTCGAAGCACTCGCGATGATGGCGTTTCTGGGCAGCGCCGTCGGCGACCCGGAGACGCCGGCGTACGCGGCGCGAGCACATGACATCGCAGTCGGAACCGCCGACGCACGTTTGTTGCGCACGGCGCGGTTTGCGCTGGTGGAGTCAAGCGAGAGCCTCGATCGCGCGCGCGGGTTGCTCGAGCGCGAATACGAGGAGTGTCGCGAGCGCGACGATCTCTCGGCGGCCCAGGCACTGGACGGCCTCGCGTGGCTCGAGCTGTGGGCGGGACGGTGGGAGCTCGCAGCGGATTACGCCGACCGCGCATACAACCTGATGACCCAGTACGGCCTGGAGGTGCCCTGGGCCCACCTCCCGATTGCCGTCGTCGCCGCGCACCGCGGACAGCTCGAACTCGCGCGCGCGCACTCGGAGCGCGCGTTGCAGCTCGGCGAGGAGCAATTCGGGCGGCACACGCCCGTGCACGTCGGTACGCTCGGCTTCGTCGCGCTGCAGAGCGGCGATCCGAAGACGGCGCTGCGATGGTTCGCCGAGGCCGAGGGCGTGACCACGAGACTGGGCTGGCGCGACGCTGGCCGCCGCTGGTGGGTCGCCGACCACGTCGAGGCGCTGCTCGAGCTTGACCGCGTAGACGACGCGGTGCGCGTTCTCGAAGCGTGGGAGGCCGAGAGACGAGCGAGTGACGACCGAACGCTCGCGAGCACCACGCGCTGCCGCGGTCTCATCGCCGCCGCGCGTGGTGACGTCACCGAGGCCGCTGCGCTTTTCGAAGACGCTGTCGCGAAGCACGAGCAGGCAGCCGATTCCTTTGGGCGCGCACGCGCGCTGCTCGCGCTCGGCGTCGTCCGCCGCCGCGAGCGGCAGAAGCGCGCCGCGCGCGAGACGATCGCCGCCGCGCTCGAGAGCTTCGAGCAGCTCGGGGCGGCGACGTGGGCCGAGAAGGCGCGTGCCGAGCTCGGCCGGATCGGCGGGCGCACACGAGAGGAAGGGCTGACAGCGGCCGAGCGACGTGTCGCGGCGCTGGTCGCCGAGGGGCGGACCAACCGTGAAGTCGCGGCCGCGCTCTTTCTCGGCGAGCGGACGGTCGAGACGCACCTATCGCACGTGTACGCCAAGCTCGGCGTGCGCTCGCGCGCCGAGCTCGCACGGATGTACCGGGCGGACTCCGAGGCCGCAGAGCAAAGTTCAGGGGGACTCACGATTTCAAGCTGAGCCCGGCCGCCTACCGTCGAGCGCGTGCCGAGCTACCTCGTCGAGACATTCCTCGCCCGCGGCGCCGCTGGAGAGCGGCAGGCGCGGGAGCGGCGGGCGCGCTCGGCCGCGGAGCAGATGACGCGAGAGGGGACGCGCGTCCGCTTCGAGCGATCGATCCACGTCCCCGACGACGAGATCTGCTTCTTCACGTTTACAGCGGCGTCGGGCCGCGAGGCCACGCTCGTCGCCGAGCGAGCCAGGCTGGAGCCGCTCCGCGTCGTCGAGGCGATTTCGTCCGGAAAGGAGAAACGGTGAAATTCAGATTGGCTTTCCTGGCCGTTCTTTTGGGAGCGGTCGTTCTTGTCGGCGCCGGCCCGGGGGTCGGCGCAACACCGCCGCCCGCAACCCAGTGCGCGGCGAACTACCCTGCAGCGACGACACCGGTCGCCTTCTGGAGTACGGAGGCCCGCTGCGCGATCGTCCCGGCCGGCCCCGGCGGCATCCTCGGTTCTGAGAACTTCGGCAACAAGTTCCCGGGCGAGGCCGCCGTCTACATGGGCATCGTCCACGTCGCGATCTACGACGCGGCCGTAGCGGTCGAGGGTGGGTACCAGCCCTACGCGGCCACACCGACGGCGCCGGCTGACACTTCCCCCGAGGCGGCGATCGCGACCGCGGCCTACGACACGCTTACCGGGTTGCAGCCACAGCTCGGCGGCAACCCGACGATCCTCGTCAACGACTACGCCGGCTACATGGCTGCAGTCCCAGACGGGACCGCGGCGGAGCAGGTAGCGAAGCAGAACGGGATCGACGTCGGCCAGCAGGTGGCCGCGGCCGTGCTCGCGCTGCGCGTCAACGACGGCCGCGGCTGCAGCACCACGCTGCAGAATCTCGATCCGCCCGCAGGCGTGCTCGGCGCCCCAGTGGCAGGCGTCTGGCAACCGAACGCGACCGGGATGGTGCTCGGGCTCTGCCTCCCCGGCATGCGGACGCTCGCGCTCCAGAGCGCTTCGCAGTTCCGGCCCGGCGGGCCGAATGCGCTGACGAGCCAGGAGTACGCCGACGACTTCAACCAGGTAAAGACAGTGGAACGACGGCCTGCTCAAGCTCGCGCACGACCAGGGCCTCGATCTCGTGCAGACCGCGCGGATGCTGGCGATGGCGCACGTCGCCGGCGGCGACGCGATGATCGCCTGCTTCGACGCCAAGTACCACTACTGGTTCTGGCGCCCTTACCAGGCGATCCCGCAGGCGGACAACGACGGAAACCCGGACACAATTGCCGACCCGAGTTGGCAACCGCTTGGAGCGACGCCGAACTTCCCCGAATATCCATCCGCACACGCCTGCCACAGCACCGCCGTCGTCGAGGCGCTCGATGCCCTCTTCGGCACCGACAAGGTCTCGCTCACGCTCACGAGCCGCACGCCGGGCCTGCCGGACGCGGCCCGTGTCCGCACCTACGATCGACTTCACGACGTCGTCAAGGACGTCGACTGGGCTCGCGTCCTCGTCGGCTTCCACTTCGCTGAAGCGTTCTCCAACCGACGAGATTGCAGGCGAGTGCCTGCCGAAGCCACGACGCAGAGGCCCGCAGATGCGGACCTCTGCGTCGCCTCCCTGCGTCCACCTCGCTTTGAGAGAGGTGGTCACCCGTCGCGCGTAAACCGCCGAGGCTGTGATTCCTGGATCTCATCGTCGATCCGGGAGGTCACGTGATGATTCAGCAGGGCCAGGTGTTCAAGCTGAAGGCGAAGAGCGAGGACGGTGAGCCGTTGTGGGCGTACCGGTACCGGGTCGCAGGTCGGGGCTCGGAGCGACGGCAGGTGGGAGGGTTCGCGACCAAGGCAAACGCGCAGAAGGCGCTTCAGAACAAGCTTGCCCGGCTCTTGCCCGGCGGCCGCGCGGACACGCTGATGCTCGGCGAGTGGGTCGAGGAGTACCTGGACGGGCACCAGGGTGAACGCGTCACGATCGCGAAGCTCCGCTGGCTGCTCGGGAAGGCGACCGCCGCGCTCGGTGAGGTGCGCCTCGCGGAGCTCTCGCCAGAGCGGATCTGCGCGTGGCGACTCACGGTTCCCGAAGGGCACCGCTTCGAAGCGACGCAGGCCCTGCGGAAGGTGCTGAACCGGGCGGTCGCCTGGAAGCTGATCGAGGAGAACCCCGCCAAGCGCGTGCCGAATCCCGGCCGGCGCTGCCGGGAGCAGCGACCGTTCGAGTCCTGGGAACAGATCCGGTCGCTTGCCGATCGGCTCGGGCCGACCTTCGGGCCGATGGTCGTGTTCGCCGCCGCGACCGGGCTTCGACCCTCCGAGCTGTTCGCACTCGAGCACGCCGACGTCGACCGGGCCGCCGGGGTCGTGCAGGTTCGACGGGCATATGCGAACGGACGGGTCAAACACACCAAGACGCGGCTGAGCCGAAGGGCGGTGCCGCTGCAGGCGATCGCGCTCGAGGCGCTCGACCAGCTGCGGCCGCGGGACGACAGCCCGCTGCTCTTCCCGAACACGCGCGGCGGCCACCTCGACTTCCGCAACTTCAACCGGCGCCACTGGAAGCCTGTCCAGAGAAAAGTCGGGATCGAGCCACTGCGCGACCTCTACGACCTCCGCCACACCTATGCCACCTTCGCGCTCCGCGCCGGCGTGCCGGTGTTCGCCCTGTCGCGGTTCATGGGCACGAGCATCGCGATGATCGATCTCCACTACGGCCACCTCGCAGTCGACAGCTACGAGCACGCCGTCTCGCTCCTCGACGCGCTCGCCCTCGAACGGGCCGTGGACGCTGGGTGGACGTCGGCCCGCCGGCCCGCAAAGCCGCACAGCGACAGGGTTTCAAGGCCTCAGCGAAGGCGCTTCCCGGCGGGCGGTGGACGCTTGGTGGACGTTTGGGCATCGAGCCGCCGCAACCAGACCTAACAGAAAGGCCCGATTAGCAGCGACTTCCGCTTCCCGGCGGGCGGTGGACGCTTGGTGGACGTTTGGGCATCGAGCCGCCGCAACCAGACCTAACAGAAAGGCCCGATTAGCAGCGACTTCGCAGAGCCCTCTGACGGACTCGAACCGTCGACCCCCTCCTTACCATGGAGGTGCTCTACCAACTGAGCTAAGAGGGCGAGAGCACGGCATTCTAGCCGCGCTCGACAAAGCCTTTCTCGCGCAGCTCGGCCTGCGCCTTCTCCGTCTTCCTGAGCTCGAGGCCCATGCCGCGCAGCACTTCGTCGGCTTTCGTGAACTGCACCTCGTCGTACTGGACCACCTGCACGTTGTTGCCCCACGGATCGCGGAAGTCGAGGCCTCGGCCGCTGACGAGCTCGGCGCCGGCAGCCTCGAACGCACGTCGCGTCGCCTCCTTGTCGTCGACCACGAGACCGAAATGGCGCGCGCGGTCCGGCGGTTGCGAGCGACCTTCGATCAGCGCGATGAACTGGTCGCCGATGTCGATGAACGCGGCGCCTGCCATGCGCCCTCGCAGCGTGAACTCGAAGATCTGCCCGTAGAACGCAAGCGCCTCGTCGATGTCGCCGACCTCGAGTGCGACGTGGTTGATCCCGACGAGACGCGTGCGAGTCATCTGCCTAATGATTGAGCATCGTCATCGACACTCTCGACATCACCGATCCGGCAGTCGCGTCGACCGTTCTCGAGATTCAGCGACGTTCGTATCGCGTCGAAGCGGAGCTGATCGGCTCCGACACGATTCCGCCACTCACCGGAACGGTCGAAGAGCTTCGCGCATGCGGAGAGAACTTCTTCGGCGCGTTCGTCGACGATCGGCTCGCCGGCATCGTGTCGTGGAAGTTCGACGGTGAGACGCTCGACATCCATCGGCTTGCCGTCAATCCGTCCTTCTTCCGCCGCGGCATCGGTGTCGCGCTCGTGCGCGAGGTTCTCGCGGCGGAACCCGAAGCGCGGCGCGCGATCGTGCAGACCGGCGCTGCCAACGAACCCGCGAAGGCCCTCTACCGTGGCGAGGGCTTCACCGAAATCGACGAGCGCGAGGTCGGCGGCGGCGTTCGCGTTGCGCTCTTCGAGCGTCAGCTTCAACCCGCGTCGTCCTCGTAGAGCTTTTCGCCGCGATGAAGGCGACGCGCGATCTCGAACGTCTGCCGCTGCGAGCGCGTCGTCGTCGCGTGCGCGGCGAGGTAACGCGCTGCTGCGAGGAGCGGTAGCGCTTCGCCGATTAGGGCGTGTTGCCGGACGGCTGCCTCGACGCACTGAATCGTGTGGAAGTTGCGATCCTCGCGGACGAGCGCAGCGCCGAGCGCGGCGACGAGCTTCGTTGGATGGCCGCCGGCGCCGAGGAACGATGCGACCAGCTGCCCCGCTTCGTCGACCTGCTGCTGCTTATCGAGCATGCGCGGCAGTTCTTCGAGAAGCCCACCCGGATCGACGCTCGCGTCCGGCTTCGGCAATCGCGTCGCGGGCACATTCAGGAACCGGTCGAGATGCACGCTTGCCGCTGCGTCGAGCACGCCGCGCAGCAGCTCCACCGACGGCGAGCGCCGCAGTCCCTGCTCGACGGCGTTCGCGAACGTGAACGTGTGCAGCGCCGTATCCCAGTCGCCGAACTCGTTGCTCGTCGGGAAGCGGGCGATCCGCCTCGCAGCCGCGAAGGAGACAGCCGACGCCAGCTCGACCTCGCTTGCACCGTCGCGTAGCGCTTCGAGCAGTGCATCGAGCACGGCGGCCGCCTCGCGTTCGAGGATCGCCTCGACGAGTTCGTCGCGTCCGTCCCAGCTCTTGCCCGCGCCGGTCGCAAGCGCGTGGGGCAGCTGTGCAAAAGCGCGCTCGAGCAGCGCAACGAGATCGACTGGATTGCGCCAGGCGTTCGCTTCCTCCATTCGCTCGGCACCCGCGAGCTGCGTGGGCAGCGATGCGAGCACAGCCTCCGCGCGCTCCCATCCGGCAACGTCGAGCGCTTCGAGCGCCTTGTTGACAAAGTCGAGCGTGTGCCCGCCGTCGAGGTAGCGGTGATCGGTCGCCGCTGCGAAGAGCATGTCAGCGAGCGCACGCGGTGAGGCACCGCCGCGAACGGCGGAGACGAGCGCGCGCTCGGTGCCTTCTTCATCGCGGACTTCGATGAAACTGCGGAACCAGTCCGCCAGCCGCGACGGCTCGGGCGTGCGGCCGGGGAGCGGCTCGAGCCGAAAGCGCGGCGCCTGCATCGCCGAGTCGGCGGCAACGTCGGCTAGCCCGTGGTAGAGCGCGGCCGCGCTGTCGCCCGCGTCGAGCCGCGGTGCAAGGTTCATGAAGCAGGTCAGCGTTGTCAGGCCGCGGAACCAGCCGCCGCCGCGCCGGGCGACGCCGAAGTCGAGGCCCGCGCGAAAGACGTCAACGCCGCTCGGGTCCGCGTCGAGGAGCGCGATCGTCGCCTTCGCAAGCACGAGCGGGATGTCGCGCTCGAGCCCGTCGCGAAGACGCTTGCGCTGATGTGCGACCGCATCCTCGCGCGGGCTCAGGTCGATGAGGACTGCGTCTCCGTCCAGCTCGACGGGGAAGCGGCGCAGCTCGTCCGCGAACTGATCGAACGTGCCGCCCGTCCGCAGGTCGAAGCGCGCGTGGTGCCAGTGGCACGTGAGGATCCCGTCGCAGACCGTCCCGCGGTGGAGGGGAAAGCCCATGTGAGGGCAGCGGTTGTCGACCGCATGCACTTCATCGCCTTCGGCGAACAGGCAAACGGCGTGCCGGTCGACGTGAACGACGAGTCGTCCCGCCGCTCGCAACTCCGTCAGCGACGCAGCGTGGACGAGATGTTCGCGGGCTACGGTTGTCATGCGGTCCTCCTTCTCCACCAGAACCGGGGATCGTCGGGCTCAGCGGCTGCGAGCTCGTCGAGACTGACGCCGCGATAACTCTCGAGCGTGAACGACGTTTGCGCCGCGAAGCCGACCGCGGAGAGCGAGAACGTCAGTGGGTGAACCGATAGTTCCCAGCCGGCGAGCGGCCCGGGGTCGTCGAGCAGCGAGTGCTCCCCCTCGGACCGCACGTCCAGGACGACCGCGCCGCCGTGGGTGCCGACGAAATGGTCGTGCCAGACCGACAACCCGCGGCGCGAATCCGCCACGTACTCGTTCAGCCGGTCGTTGGCCTCCCGTGCCGTCGTCCCCTCGGGAGCGAGCGCGTAGACGAGGACGCAGCGTCTGGAGACCGCCACGCACGCAGCGTAAAACCTCAAGTAAGGTTTAAGTCAAGTGTCGGACGAGCTGACGATCGGCGAGCTGTCCGTGCGGAGCGGCGTTTCCGCGTCCGCGCTTCGCTTCTACGAGGCGGAAGGGCTGATCGCCGCGCGTCGCACGAGCGGTAACCAGCGCCGCTACGAGCGCGCGATCCTGCGACGGATCGCGCTCATTCAGGCCGGCCGGGCCGCCGGGATCCCGCTCGAGCGAATCCGCGTCGCGCTCGACACGCTCCCCTCGCGCCGAACCCCGACGCGCCGCGATTGGGAGCGGCTCTCCCGTGGCTGGCGCGACGAGCTCGACCGCCAGATCGAGACGTTGCAGGCGCTGCGCGGCCGGCTCACGACCTGCATCGGCTGCGGCTGCCTCTCGATCGACGCCTGCGAGTTGCTCAATCCGGACGACGAGGCGGGCGCGACCGGTCCGGGCGCGCACTACCTCAGACGCGACAGCGCTCGCGCGTAGCTAAAGCGGCCCGGGATCGTCGAAGAAATCGGCGCCTGCCCGCTCGGGCGGCGCGCCGTAGATAAAGAGGACAAGCTCCTCGTCACTTTCGTTCCGCACCTGGAGCGGCGTCATCGGCGCGACGGCGACGACGCTCGTCGGCGGCAGATCGAATCGTTCCGGCGGCTCGCCGAGTAGCATCGTGAGCGTGCCCGAGACGACGACGAACACCTCCTCCTGCGCATGGTCGGCATGTCGCCGTCCACGCGTGTGCGGCGGATAGCGCCACACGCGGGCACGCGACTGCTTCAGCTGTGCGGCGCCGGTCATATCGGCGGCGAGTCGCGGCGCCTCTCCTTCCACGTTCGGCCGTTCTTCGAAGCGGTGCTCGTCCGCGTGTGCGACGTGGAAGCCCACGCGGAGGATCCTAGATCTCAACGCTCCGGCTGCGCGGCCGTGACGCGACCGCCCTCCACACCGCTCAGGGGAGCAGCCGGACTCGTAGTCGCCGGAAGGAGACGCGGGAGATCGGGTCGTGGTTCTGGAGGCCGACGTAGCCGACGAGCCCGCGGGTACCGTCGAACTCGGTCACTCGCTCGCCGTTCAACATTACGGTGTAGTGCTGTCCGACGACGCGGATGACGTAACGGTTCCACTGGCCCGCCGGGCGCGAGGCGAGCCGCCTTGCCTCCGCGAAGTCGTAGATGGCGCCCGTCTGGTACTTCAGGCCGCGCTCGTCGCAGTCGTCGATCTGTACCTCGTACCCTGTGCTGACTGCGTCAAGCGGTGAGGCCGGCCGGCCGGGAAAACGCACGAAGATGCCGGAGTTGTTGCACCGGTCAGCGACCTTCCAGTCGATCTGCAGCTCGAAGTTGCGGAACCGGCGCAGCGAGTACCAAAGGAGTCCCATCCCGCCGTGCGAGACGAGCGCGCCACGCTCCACCGTGAAGCGACCAGGCCCGCTGTGTCGCCAGCCCGTGAGGGTGTGGCCGTCAAAGAGTTCGATAGTGGCGCGCGACCCTGCGCCGGCCGTCGTGGTCGGGATGGCAGTGACGACCAAGAGCGCGACGATCGCCGACAGCCTCACTAAGTGAGTCTTCCCGACGAGTCTTCATTCACACCCTCGGCTTGTGCACTATCGCGAGAGCGGGACGCGAGGAGTGGGGGCGGGAGGATTCGAACCTCCGTAGGCTGAGCCGACGGTTTTACAGACCGCTCCCTTTGGCCGCTCGGGCACACCCCCGGGAGAACGGCGGCCATTGTAGCCTCGCGAGGCCGGATACTTCGATCGTGGAGTTCCGGCGAATCGACGCGCTGCCCCCGTACGTCTTCGCGACGGTCGACGAGCTGAAGCGGCGCCTGCGGCACGAGGGACGCGACGTCATCGACCTCGGCTTCGGCAACCCGGACATCCCGTCGCCCGCGCTCGTGGTCGAGAAGCTCGCCGAGGCGGCAGCCAAGCCGGCCAATCACCGGTACTCGGCGAGCCGCGGCATCCCGCGCCTGCGTGAGGCGGTCGCCGAGTTGTACGCACGACGGTTCGGCGTGCACGTCGACGCGGAGCGGCAGGTCGTCGCGACCATCGGCGCCAAGGAAGGCCTCGCGCACCTGATGTGGGTACTGCTCGAGCCCGGCGACGTGGCGGTCGTGCCGACGCCGAGCTACCCGATCCACCTCGTCGCTCCGCGGCTCGCGGGCGCCACGGTCGTCGCGGCGCACATTGAAAAGGATGCCGTGGACGGGGTGGAGGAGGCCGTGCGCGCGGCGACGCCCGCGCCGCGCGTGCTCGTCGTCTCGTTCCCCCACAACCCGACCACCGCGACGGCGACCCCGGAGTTGATGCAGCGGCTCGTCGACCTCGCGCGCGAGCGCGAGCTCATCCTCGTCCACGACTTCGCCTACGCCGATATCGCCTTCGACGGACACACGCCGCCGTCCGTGCTGCAAGCGGCCGGCGCCGACGAATGCGCAGTCGAGCTCTACAGCCTCACGAAGTCGTTCTCGATGGCGGGCTGGCGCGTCGGCTTCGTCGTCGGCCGCGCGGACGTCGTGCAGGCGCTCGCCAAGCTCAAGTCGTACCTCGACTACGGCACGTTCCAGCCGATTCAGATTGCGTCGATCGTCGCGCTTCGCGACGTGGCCGACTACCCCGTCGAGGTCTGCGAGATCTACCGCAGCCGCCGGGACGCACTCTGCAGCGGGCTCGCGCGCGCCGGGTGGGACGTCGAGCCTCCGCGCGGGACGATGTTCGTCTGGGCGCCTATCCCGGAGGCGTTTCGGCCGCGGGGCTCGCTCGAGTTCGCGCTGCAACTCGCGCAGGAAGCGAGTGTCGCGGTCAGTCCCGGCATCGGCTTCGGCGACGGAGGAGACGGTCACGTGCGCTTCGCGCTCGTGGAGAACGAGCAGCGAATCGCGCAGGCGACGCGTTCGATCAAGAGGTTGCTCGCCCGCGTCGACGTAGGATCGAGCGCGTGAAGCATTTCGACGCAGTCGTCGTCGGCGCCGGGCCTGCAGGAGCGACGGCGGCCTACCGGCTCGCCGTCGGCGGCGCCGGTGTGTTGCTCGTCGACAAGGTGCGCTTCCCACGAGACAAGCCTTGTGGAGGCGGCGTCACGACGCGCGCGGCGCGACTACTTCCCTTTTCGATCGACCCGGTCGTCGAGGACGTCGTCGACCGCTTCGAGTTGCGGCTCGACTACCGCTCGTCCTTTGAACGCGCGAGCGACGAGCCCCTGTGTCTCATGACACAGCGACGCCGTCTGGACGAGTTCCTCGCGCGCAAGGCGGAGGAGGCGGGCGCGGAGTTTCGCGACGGCGTCTCCGTCGCGTTCGACGACGGGAATGTCGTCGTCGGGGGCGAGCGGGTCGCCGCCGGCGTGGTCATCGGCGCCGACGGCGTCAACGGCCTGACCGCGCGGACGTTCGGCCTCTCGCGCGATCACGGCCACGGCGTCGCGCTCGAGGGGAACGCGCCGCTCGACACGCGCTATCGCGGCCGGCTGGTGCTCGAGCTCGGCGTCGTTCCCGGCGGCTACGCGTGGGTGTTTCCGAAGGGTGACCATGTCAACGTCGGCGTCGGCGGCTGGGAGAGCGAGGGACCGCGGCTGCGCGACCACCTCCGCAGGCTCTGCGACGTGCACGGGATCGACTTCGCGGCGCTCAACGACCTGCGCGGCTTCCGGTTGCCGTACCGCCGTGCGAGTTCGACATTCGCAAGTGACAAAGTGTTACTTGTCGGCGACGCCGCCGGTCTGATCGATCCGCTCTCCGGCGACGGGATGTACGAGGCGTTCGTGAGCGCGAAGATCGCTGTCGAAGCAGTTCTCAGCGGCGACCTCGGCGCGTACGAGTCACGCGTCCTGGCTGAGCTAGGGCCTCTGCACGGGGCATCCTGGACGGCGAAGTACGCGCTCGACCGCTTCCCGCGCCTCACGTTCGCGATCGCACGCGCGCCCCTTGCCTGGGGCGTGATCTCGCGCATCGTCCGTGGCGACATCAAGGACCCGACGGCCGCGCGGGGCCTGTCGCGCGCGCCCCTCAAGGCCCTGGACCGCCTGGGCAAGATCGCGCAGCCCGCCTAAAGAAACCCCCGCGCGATGCCGACACGACCAGTGTGTTGGAGATCGATTTCCTCCTTGCGCGCGCCGTACAGCTCGGCGCGAGCGACATCCATCTCAAGATCGACCGCCCGCCGGTGCTCCGCATCGACGGGTCGCTTCAGCCGCTTCCGGAGGCGCCGCCGCTGAACGACGCGGACCTCGAGGCGGTGCTGAAGCGCGTGACTGAGCCCGTGCCGCACCGGCTCGAGTCCTTCCGCACCGAGGGCGAGCTCGACATCGCCTATTCGGCGAGTGAGCTGCCCCGCTTCCGCGTCAACGGCTTCCGCCAGCGCGGCGCCGTCTCGTTTGCGTTCCGCGTCATTCCGAAGAAGATCCCCAGCTTCGAGTCGCTCTCGCTGCCGCCGGGGGTTGAAAGGCTTGCCGGCGAGCGGCGCGGTCTCGTACTCGTCACCGGCGAGACCGGCTCGGGCAAGACGACGACGCTCGCCGCGATGATCGACCACATGAACCGGACGCGCAAGCAGCACATCGTCACGATCGAGGACCCGATCGAGATCCTTCACGGCGACGTCGACTGCATCGTCAGTCAGCGCGAGGTCGGCGTCGATACCGCGTCGTTCCACGAGGCGCTGCGCCGTGCGCTGCGCCAGGACCCCGACATCATCCTGATCGGCGAGCTTCGCGACGCCGATACCGCCCAGACCGCGCTCCACGCGGCCGAATCCGGCCATCTCGTCCTCTCGACGATGCACACCGTTGACGCCTCCGAGACCGTCGGCCGGATGGTCGAGTTTTTCCCCGGCGTCAAGCAGCCGCTCGTTCGCACCGTTCTCGCCGGCGTGCTTCGCGGAGTCATCTCGCAGCGGCTGCTGCCGAAGACGGACGGCGGCCGGATCGCCGCGGTCGAGGTGATGGTCAACAACGCACGAATCGCCGATCTGGTGCGGGAGAACCGGGCGGATGAGATCCACGACGCAATTGAGGACGGCTCGTTCTTCCAGATGCAGACCTTCATGCAGGCGCTGATCGACCTCGTGGTCTCGGGACAGGTCGAGCAGGAAATCGCGGCGAACGCTGCGACGAACCGGCATGACTTCCTCGTCGCCCTCGAACGCGCTCTGAAGACGGACGCGGCGGAGAAGCGGGCAGCCGAAGAGGAAGCGGCCAAGCCGGAGCTCCCCGAGCTCCGAGTGGTCAACACGGCCGGCTGAGCCGCCCCGATTCAGGCTCAACCCGCAGCCCCCGTGTGCCGATTGAGAGGTGATGGTCTCGCCGCTCCGACGGATCGCTGCGATCGTGGTTCTTTGCTTCCTCACCACGACGCCGTTCAGCTTTGCCTCCGATCAGCGCCTGCCGGCGCCGACCGTGAAGCTCCGAGCGCCCGCTAGACCGCCCCTGGTCGTTCCCGACGTGCGTGGCCAGGCCTACGTCTTCGCGAAGGGGATCCTCGAGGACGCCGGCTTCGCCTGGCGCGTTCCCGCCGGAAACGGCTTCGCCGCGAACAACGTGGTCGGCCAGTCACTCGCTCCAGGGATGCGCGTCCGCGACACCGGCGCGCCGCTCGTGACGCTCACGCTCGCCCGCAACCAGGCCTATCCCGAGCGCGGCAGCCCCGACAACAGGGCGCCTTACCGCGGCACCAAGGTGCGACTCGTGAAGGCGGCCGCGTCTTGATCCAGCGGCTCCGCAGGCGCGTCGCCGACGAGAAGGGCTACTCGCTCGTCGAGCTGGTCACCGTTGTCGCGATCCTCGGCATCGTCATGGGCGCGCTGACCACGATTTTTGTCAGCGCCTCGAACGGCGAGCTCGACATGAACCGGCGCTTCGTGGCCCAGGAGAACGCGCGCCTGGCGATCGACAAGCTGCGCCGCGAGATCCACTGTGCGTCGGCCGTCTCGCCGTCGGGCTCGTCCTCTTCGATCACGATCACGATTCCGTCGGCATGCCCGACTGCGCAGGGGTTCACGACGATCCACTGGTGCGTGCTCGCACCGCCCGGCGCTTGGAGCGGCCGCTATGCGCTCTACCGCTCGACAGCAGACACCTGCACGACCTCGAATGGGGTCAAGTGGGCCGACTACTTGACGACGGATTCCATCTTCAACCACACGGTGCAGTCGTCGCAGAGCCTCTCGAGCCTCGCCGTGTCGCTCGTCGTGACGGTGAAGCGAAACAGCACGCAGGGGACGTTCAGGCTCAACGACAGCATCGTGTTGCGCAACTCGTCCCGTACGTGCATTACGGGCTCACCGTCACCGCCTTGCTAAGGGTGTCCGGCTCCCTCCCGCGAGGGATTTCCCAGCAACTGCGGGGTGTCGTTACCACCATCAGGGGTCGTTTCACTGCGGCAAGACTACGAATCGGAGGGCCGGCAGTGAGACATCTGAGGAACGAGGACGGGATCGCGATGGTGATGGCGGTGTGCATCCTCGTGGTGCTGGGGATGCTCGCGGTCGGAATTACGGCGTACACGACGGCCGGCCAGCGCACCGCTTCGCGGAGCTCCGCAGGCGTCTCCGCGTACAGCCTCGCGGAGGCGGGGATCAACAACGCGATGTCGGTGCTGGGGAAGCAGAAGAACGCCGGCGACGCGACTCTGCTTCCGTCGACGCTTGCTGCCGCGAACACGAGTGATTACGACTCCGGCTATGTCAAGTGGTGGGGGACGTACGACACGCCCTCGACGACGTGGAGTCTTTCGGCCATCGGCTACATGCGGAATCCCACCGGGAGCTCAGCGCCCATCACACGGCGCATCACGACCTCGGTCAAGGTCCGGCCGAAATTCATGCAGCCGACCGCCAACCCGGCGTGGAACTACATCATCGCCACCCGCACCAGTACACCGAAAGGCTGCGACGAGTCGCTCGAAAACAGCGTAAACATCCAGTCGCCGATGTACGTCGTCGGCAATCTCTGTCTCAACACTCCGTCGCAGGTCAGCGGCGGACCGCTGCAGGTTCGCGGGTCGATGAAGCTCGACGTGAACACGAACGTCGGCAGCTCAGGCGTGCCGCTGAACGAGGTGCACGTCAAGAACGGCTGCATGTACAAGACCGGCCCATTCGTCCTCCCGCCTGCAGGCTGCGTGCCGACGCAGAAGGTCTGGGCGACTGTCGTCGACGCAGATCCGATCACGCTGGATCTTCCGGTCGCCGACTTCCCAAGCTGGTATGTGAACTCGGCGCCCGGCCCGCGCCAAGGATGCACGACCCAGAGCGGCACCGTTCCCGTCTTCGACAACAACACGACGTGGGGTTCGCCCGACGGGCCAAACGGGAGTGTCCCCGGCGTCTTCAACCTTACGCCGAGTGCAACCGACTACAGCTGCATCGTCCAGAGCGGCAGCACGGTTGTCGGGCAACTCTCGTGGAACCACACCACGAAGACGCTCACGATCAACGGGACCATCTTCATCGACGGCAGCGCGACGGCGAACTACGGCTACTCGAACATTGCGATCCAGTACACCGGGACAGGCACGATCTATCTCGGCGGAACGCTGCTCCTTGCGAACACGCAACTGTGCGCCACGATCAATGACGCGAACACCGGATGCGACTTTCCGAACTGGGACTCCAAGAGCCGATTCCTCGTGTTCGTCGCGAACGGCACCGGCGGTAACGGACAACAGGTGCCGACCGGCGACTCGATTCAGCTCGTCAGCTCCAGCTTCGAGGGCGGGCTGTTTGCGACCAACGCGATCGAGGTCAACACAACCTCGAAGACGGAGGGGCCGATGCTCGGGGGCACGGTGATCCTCGACCAGACCGTCTTCGCAAGCACCTGGCCCTTGATCGAGATCCCGGCCGGCACGCCCGGAGCGATCGTCACGGAGGCGCCGCCGGATCCACCGTCCGGGTACTCGGGGTAAGACGCCACCCGCCGTGAAAGGCGCTTCTTGGCCGGACTAAGGGAGCCGGTGCTTGCGGCCGATAAAGAATCTGTGGACGCCGCAATTGCCGCCTTCTTTTTCGCGCCCGGACTCGCCCTCGGGAGCTTCTTGAACGTGGTGGCCGCGCGCGTCCCGCTCCGCCGCTCGATCGTCCACCCGCCCTCGGCGTGCATGAGCTGTGAGACCGAGATCGCGTGGTACGACAACGTCCCGCTCCTCTCGTATGCGGCCCTGCGCGGCCGCTGCCGGGCGTGTGGGACGTCGATTCCGCTCCGCTACCCCCTGGTCGAGCTCGCGACCGGACTACTCGTCGCCGGCTGCGTCTGGAAGTTCGGCCTGTCCCTCGACGCCTTGGTCGCGAGCTTCTTCTGCGCCGCGCTCGTCGCCGTCTCGGCGACTGACCTGGAGCACCGGATCGTCCCGAACCGTGTGGTCGTCCCGGCCGCGGTCGTCGTCCTCCTGGCCCAGACGGCTCTGCACCCGGGGGTCGAGTGGCTCGTCGCGGGGCTCGGCGTCTCGGGTTTTCTCTTCGCGGCCGCCCTCGCGTACCCGAAGGGGATGGGAATGGGCGACGTGAAGCTGGCTCTGCTGCTCGGAGTGATGCTCGGCCGGACGGTCCCGGTCGCGCTGATGCTCGGCATGTTTGCGGCTCTTGTCCCGTCTCTCGTCCTCGTCGCCCGCCACGGCACGAGGGCCCGGAAGATGGGCATCCCGTTCGCGCCGTTCCTGGCGCTCGGTGGCGTCGTTGCCCTCTTCGCCGGGCACGGCCTCCTCGACGCCTACCTCGCGATTTAATCCCTCGCTTCGCTTGGCTCGCGCTCGGGCGCTCGCGCCGGCGGAGCCGCGTCTGGGGCGGAGGGTCTAGGGCATGTGGAGTCTCAAGCGCCCGCGGCGGGATGCCGATACCTCAATCGAGGGATCGATGTCGGACATGCCCGAACACCCAATCTCGCACGGCGCGTTGCCCGAGCAGGGGGAGGCTCCGGCGCCTTCGCTCGGCGCCCCGCTTCAGAGTTTCGGGGTCAACGCGCCCGCGGAGCTCGTCGCCGACCTGATCGCGGCGACGGGCCTGATCAGCCCCGACCGGCTCGCGCAGGCGCGGAGCCGCGCTGCCCAGACGCGCGGGTCGTTCGCCCAGGCGCTGCTCGACGAGGGCCTTGCGACCGGCGGCGGGGTCGCGCGCCTCCTCGCCGCGCGCCATCAGCTCCCCTTCATCGAACTCGGAATAACCGGAATCGACGCGAAGGCGTCGAAACTGTTGCCGCTGCACGTCCTCGAGCGCGCGCCGGCGCTGCCGTACGCGCTGCGAGACGACATCCTCTACGTCGCGATCGCCGATCCCATGAACGTTCACGGGATCGACGAGCTACGGCTCGCGACGCGTTATGCCGTCGAGTTCGGCGTCGCACCCCGCGACGAGATCGACGAGCACCTCCGGAAGCTCGCGCGCGAGTCGGCGGCCTTCGGGCTCCGGGCGAGCGAGGACACACCGGACCTGGTCGTGGTGGGGGAGGAAGAAGACGATGCCGAGGCGGATCTCGACGTCGACGACGGGATCTCCGAGGCGCCGCTCGTTCGCATGGTCAACTCGATCATCTTCCAGGCCGCCGAGGACGGTGCTTCGGACATCCACTTCGAGCCGCAGGAGGACGCGCTGATCGTTCGCTTCCGCGTCGACGGCGTGCTGCAGGAAGTGCAGCGGATCCCGAAGCGGCTCATGAACGGCATCCTCACCCGCTTGAAGGTCATCGCGAAGCTCGACATCGCCGAGCGCCGTCGGCCGCAGGACGGGCGCATGTCGCTGAACGCGGCGGCGGCGGGTCGCAGGCTCGACATCCGTGTCGCGACGCTGCCGACCGTCGACGGCGAGTCGATCGTCATGCGCCTCCTCGACAAGTCGCAGCGCGCGCCGACGCTGAAGGAGCTCGGTCTTGCCGAGGAGATGCGCGAGGAGCTCTCCCGCATCGTCTCGCGTCCCAGCGGGGCCTTGCTCGTGACGGGGCCGACCGGCTCCGGCAAGTCGACGACGCTCTATGCCGCGCTGACGCAGATCAACAGCCCGGAGATCAACGTCATCACCGTCGAAGATCCCGTCGAGTACCGCCTCACAGGCATCAACCAGGTGCAGATCAACATCCGCGCCGGCCTGACCTTTGCGACCGCGCTGCGCTCGATCCTCCGGTCAGACCCCGACGTGGTGATGGTCGGCGAGATCCGCGACAGCGAGACGGCCAAGATCTCGATCGAGGCCGCGCTGACGGGCCACCTCGTCCTCTCCACGCTGCACACGAACGACGCGCCGGGCGTCCTCACGCGACTGAACGAAATGGGCGTCGAGCCGTTCCTGACGGGCGCCGCGGTGTCGGCCGTGCTCGCGCAGCGCCTCGCACGCAAGCTCTGCTCGCACTGCTGCGAGATGTACACGCCGAGCATCGACGAGCTGATGAAGTCGCGCGTCTCGCCGGAGCTCGCGGCCGCGTCGGACGGGATGGTGCTCTACCGCAAACGCGGGTGTCCGCGGTGCGGCCAGACGGGCTACAAGGGCCGGATCGGCGTGTACCAGCTGCTGACGATGACCGAGGAGCTCGAGCAGCTCGCGGTCGCGAAGGCGGGCCGCGACGAGATCGAGCGCGCGGCGATCGCGTCCGGGATGAAGACGCTCTGGGACGACGGCATGACGCGAGCGCGCGGCGATCGCGTCCGGGATGAAGACGCTCTGGGACGACGGCATGACGAAGGTCGCGGCCGGCCTCACGTCGGTCGAAGAGCTTGCTCGCGTCTGCGCGTAGGCTGCGTTAGCCAAGCCGCGCGTGACGAAGCTCGGTGCTCGCATGGTCAAGCTGACGGGCGGTCGGCTTGCCGCGGACCGAAGAACACGAAGACGATTAATTCGCGCGTTCCGACTCGGGCGGATCCCTGGTAGACGCCGATCCGGCCCGGGAGACCCTCGAATCCAGCGTGCACGTGCGAGGATTTGCACGTGCCAGACGCGCCGTTCCAGGTCCGTCCCGCGAGCGAGGACGATCGCGTCCCGCTCGCAGTCCTGTTCGCTGCGGTCGCCGAAGAGCGCGACGGAATCGCCACGGAGCCGCCCGTCGACGTGGAGGCGCGGGCCGCGAGCTGGACGCTCGACGGGACGCTCGTCGCGGTCGCCGGCGCCGAGATCGTCGGGTCGGTGCACCTCGACGCGAGTAGGCATGGGTTCGGCGAGATCGGAATGGCGGTTGCGCGCGACTGGCGCGGACGCGGCGTCGGATCAGCGCTCCTAGCCGCGGCGATCGAGTGGGCGCGCGAACGTGGACTGCACAAGCTGAGCCTCGGCGTGTTCGCGCACAACGCCGCCGCGATCGCGCTCTATCGCAAGTTTGGCTTCGTCGAGGAGGGGCGCCGCGTCAAGCACTACCGGCGCGCGAGCGGCGAGCTCTGGGACGCCATCGACATGGGGCTGCTGCTCTGACCTTCCTCTGAGCGAGGCGTGCAGCATTCGCGTCGCACGTCTTCGCGAGCGGCGAGAGTTCAGCCTCTGCGCCGGCGGGTGCGTTTGCCCGCATGCGCTTGCGCGTGCGGTCGCGACGCGAGCAGGGCGAGCAGGGCGACGGCGACGAAGTTACGGAACGTGGGCTCCGGCCAGCGAACCTCAGCAGCACCGTGGAACCAGGAAGGGTCGCCGAGGAAGACGACGGCCGCGATCACGACCTTAGCGAACCAGCCGAGGACGAGGAACAGCGTCGCGAGAACGATGCCCCAGAAGCCCAGCTCCGGAAGACCTACTGCGGATGCAAAGTCGAGCACGTTCCAAGCGACCCAGAAAATCAGCGGGCCGAGCAGGATCGCTGCGACGAGTGCCACGAGCGCAACGGCAAGCCCGCCGGCGACAAGGGCGCCGATCCCAAGAATGCGCAGCACGACGCCGAGGACTGGACTCACACGTCGAGTCTATGACGTGCGCGCAGCCGAGAGGGATCATGCACTGGCACTCTTGCCGCATGGCCTGGCGCGAGCGCGGTGCTTTGACGATCCCGGCACTGCTCGCGGCGTCAGCGCTTTGCGTGGCGACGGTCGAGTATCGCGGTTACCACACCGGCGACTCGTTCTACGAGTTCCTCGTCTGGAACCTGATCCTGGCCTGGGTTCCGCTCGTGGTCGCGATCGCCGCTTACGTGAGCGCGAGGCGCGGCGCCGGGATCGCCGCCACAGTGCTCGGCGTCCTCTGGCTGCTCTTCTTCCCGAACGCGCCCTACCTGCTCAGCGACTTCATCCACCTGCACGAATCGGAGGCGACGCCGCTCTGGTATGACGCGCTGATGCTCGCGGCGTTCGCGTGGACCGGGCTGCTGCTCGGCTTCGCCTCGCTGTACCTGATGCAGATGGTCTGGCGGCGCGCCGCGGGAACGCTCGTGTCGTGGGTCGGCGTCGTCGCGGCGCTCGCGCTCGGAAGCTTCGGCATCTACCTCGGCCGCTTCCTCCGCTTCAACAGCTGGGATGCGCTCGTGCATCCGCGCTCGATCGCGCACGTGATCGCGACCGAGCTCGAGAATCCGTTCCAGCATCCCCGGCTCGTTGCGTCCCTTCTCGTCCTGACCGCGTCGCTGACCGTCGGCTACCTCGTTGTCTACAGCGCGGTCGGCACTCGCTTGGAGCTGGACTCGTACCGCAGCTAACGCTTGCCGCGGCTGACCACGAGCTTGACCTTCGAGCCCGGGGCAAGCTTCTTCCCGGCCCGCGGCTTCTGCGAGATCACGCGACCCTTCGGGATGGTTTTCGATTTCGCCTTCGTTACCTTGCCCACACGGCAATGAGCGGCCGCGATCCGGCGCTTGGCCGCAGCGAGCGGCTTGCGCTTCACATTCGGCACAACGCAATTGGGACGCTGCTGCTGCTGAACCTGATCGAACTTCGCAGTCGCTGTCTTGACGGCGTCGATCGTGACCCTGCAGGCGCCGATGCCCGCGCAGGCGCCGCTCCATCCTGCGAACGTCGAGCCGCTGGACGCCGAAGCCGTCAACGTGACGCTCGTGCCTTGGCCGAAGTCGTCGGCGCACGTCGCGCCGCAGTTGATCGCGCCGTCGCTGCTCGTCACCGTCCCGGACCCTGCCCCCGACTTCGTGACCGTGAGCGTCAGCCGCGCCGCGTCGAGCGTGACGGGATTCGAGTCGGCCGATTTCGCGCCCGTGGCCGCCTCATTCTTTGCCGCGACCCGGAACGTGTACGTCGTCCCGCTCGTCAACCCGCTTACCGTTGTCTGAGTCACCGCGCCGACACTGCTCGTCCCGTAGGCCACACCCCCGACGTAGCGGGTCACGTCGTAGCCGGTGATCGGGCTGCCGCCGTTGTAGGCGGGCGCGACCCAGCTCACCGTTGCCTGCCCAGCCGCGATCGTCGCCGCCACGTTCGTCGGCACGCCCGGCGCGACCGCCCTCGGTGTGACAGGGCTCGAAGCTGCCGACTCGGCACCGGTGCCGGCCTCATTCTTTGCCGCGACCCGGAAGGTGTAGGTCGTCGCGTTCGTCAACCCGCTCATCGTTGTCTGCGTGACCGCGCCGACGGTGGTCGTCGCCTGCGCCACCCCGGCCACGTAGCCGGTCACGTTGTAGCCGGTGACCGCGCTGCCGCCGTTGAATGCGGGAGCAGTCCAGCTCACCGTCGCCTGCCCATTTCCGGCGGCCGCCGCCACGTTCGTCGGCGCATCGGGCACCGTTCGCGGCGTCACCGCGTTCGAGTCCAACGACTGCGCGCCTGTGCCGTTCTCGTTCTTTGCCGCGACGCGGAAGGTGTAGGTCGTTCCGTTCGTCAGACCGCCGACCGTCGCCTGGGTTACGGCGCCGACGCTGGTCGTGCCTTGGGCCACTCCAGCCAAGTAGGGCGTCACGTCGTAGCCTGTGATCGCGCTGCCCCCGTCGGAAGCGGGAGCGCTCCAGCTCACCGTCGCCTGCGCGGGCCCTGCAGTCGCCGTCGCGCTCGTCGGCGCGTTGGGCACCCCCCTCGGCGTGACCGCGTTCGATTCGGTCGAGAGTGCCCCCGTGCCGGCCACGTTCTTCGCCGCGACGCGGAAGGTGTAGGTCGTTCCGTTTGTCAATCCACCGACTGTCGTCTGGCTCACGGCTCCGACGTTGCTCGTTCCCTGCAACACTCCGGCCACGTAACGCGTCACGACGTATCCCGTGACCGCGCTGCCGCCGTTCGAAGCGGGAGCAGTCCAGCTCACCGTCGCCTGGCCTGCGGCGGCCGTCGCCGAGACGCCCGTCGGCGCATCCGGCACCGTCCTCGGCGTCACCGGGTTCGAATCGGTCGACTGCGCGCCCGTACCGATCGCGTTAATTGCCGCGATGCGGAAGGTGTATGTCGTCCCGTTGGTCAGCCCGCCGATCGTCAATTGGGTCACGGCTCCGACGCTGGTCGTTACCGGGGCAACGCCGGCCTCGTAGCGCGTGACGTCATAGCCGGTGATCGGGCTACCGCCATCGGACGTGGGAACGTCCCAGTTCACCGTCACCTGCTCGTCGCCCGGAGTCGCGGTCACGTTCGTGGGCACATTCGACACCGTTGCGAGCGCGACGTGCAACTTGATCGTGCCGGTGGCACCGGACGAGCCGTCGACTCGGATCCAATAGGACGTCCCTTCGATGGCCTGGAACGCGACCTTACTCGTGTGGTCGCTGCCGCCGACGTTGTCGTTGCTTGCAACCTCGACCAACGAGCTGACGACAGTTCCGGTGTAGACGCCGAGCCGCGTGTCGAAGTCGCTGGTCGCCGTGTCGACCGTCACCGCGGTGGTGTCCGGAGCCGTCCAGAAGTACCAGACCGAAGTGCCGGCGGCTTGTCCGAAGATAGTCGGCTCTCCCAACTCCGGCGTCGCAGCGACATTCGTGTCGTTGAGTCGCGCGTCGTCGGCTCCGCTCAGGATGAACGCATCGGCGAAGTCGTCGTTCGCCGGCGGGAGGTTCTCCTTCAGATGCAGCGTGACCGCGCCGTTGTCACCCGCATAGCCGTCGACTCTGATCAGGTACGTCGTTCCGGCCGTGACCGCGAATCTGACCGAGCTGCTCAGGTCGGTCTTTCCGACGTCATCGTTGCTCGCAACCCCGGTCAACGCACCGAAAGCCGTCCCGGTGTAGACGCCGAGCAGTGTGTCGAACCCGCTCGTCTCCGTGTCGATCGTCGCGGTTCCAGCGACGGGTGCCGTCCACGAGTACCAGACGGACCGGCTCGCAGGTTCTCCGGCGACGGTAGCTGCTTCGTCTTCCTCCAGCGTTGCGCCGGCATTCGTATCGCCAGTTCGCGACGTGCTCAGCTCGCTCGGTGGGAAGGTGAGCGTGACGGTATTTGCTAGAGCGTCGTTGGCCGGGCTCCCCGCCAACGGCACTTCGAGCAGATGGAGGTTGATCGTGCCGCTGACCTGCTCGAAGCCGTCGACTCTGATCATGTAGTCCGTCCCGGCCGCGGCGGAGAACCGGACCAGGCTCGTCGGCGGGACCTTGGCGTCGTCGTTGCTCACAATCTCTGCGAGATCGTCTGCCGCGTTCCCTGTGTAGACGGCAAGCAGCGTGTCGAAGCTGCTCGTCGCGGTGTTGATCACGACTTCGCCGTCCGTCGGGGCAGTCCAGGAGTACCAGACGGATGCACCCGCGGGGAATCCGGCGACCGTGTTGTCCTCGCCCGCCTCGAGAGTCGCGCCGTCGTTGGTATCGCCGGGGTGCGTTACGTTTGGGCCGACGAGCTCGATCGCGTCAGTGAAGTCGTCGTTCGCGGGAGGCGCCGCCTGGTGGAGGTGCAGGTTGATCGTGCCCATCGCCGGGACCGTGAGACCGCTGTAGCCGTCGACCCTGATCTGGTAGACGGTCCCCGACGTCGCCGGGAACCTCACGCGGCTCGTCAGCAGCGTG
>WNGF01006437.1_pt1 | contig 25941 bp, 24 predicted proteins | sample 5400641 | NCBI WGS metagenome assembly WNGF01 (sample SAMN13153371, study PRJNA577476) | soil metagenome | isolation source: 80 cm soil or saprolite under grassland replicate 2 | place: USA:California | collected 2016-06-15 | reverse complement strand
CACGCTCTGCGCGGTATCGCGCGCCCCGCTGGCGAAGCTGCAGGCCTACCAGCGGCGGATGGGCTGGAACTTCCCCTGGGCCTCGTCGTCCGGCAGCGACTTCAACTACGACTTCCAGGCAGCGGTCACCAAGGAGCAGTGGGAGTCGGGAGCCGTCGAGTACAACTTCCGCGCGACGGACTTCCGGCCGCCAGCCGGTCAGGACAGTTCCGGGCTCGACGAGTTCGCATCGAGCATCGTCGGAACGGACTGGGAGACATACCGGCGAGAAGGACCCGGCGTGAGCGCGTTCGCGCTCGAGGATGGCGTCGTCTACCACACCTACTCGGCGTACGCGCGCGGGCTGGACGGTCTCTGGGGCATGTACCAGTGGCTCGACCGCGCGCCACGCGGCCGCAACGAGACCGGCTTCTGGTGGCGCCGCCACGACGAGTACGACAGTCAGTGACGCGTGCCGAACCAGGCGCCACCGGCCTCACCGCCGCGTGCGCCGGCCCGCCCGGGCCAGTCGTCGCTCCCCGCAGCCGGGCCGCGTGCCGGAACCAATCAGGGCGGCCCCGATGGTGCTCAGAAGGGGCTGCGTCACTTCTGCGCGTTGGAGGAGATGATGGCGAACTCGGCTCCGGGCGGGGCCAACGCTCTGACGCCTGGTCAGGCGCGGAGGAAGTAGTCGTTGATGTACTTCTCCCCCTCGTCGCAGAAGAACGTGACGACGTGCCGCAGGCCCGGGTACCGCGCTCGCAGCTCGCGGGCGGCGGCCAGGTGCGCGCCGGAACTGGGGCCCACGAACAGCCCGAACTCGCGGGCCAGGCGGCGCATCTCGCCGATCGCCGCGTCGCTGTCCACCGCGACTATCTCGTCGATGAGGTGCCGGTGCCTGGCGAAGATGCCGGGGACGAAGCCGTCGGCGATGCCCTCGATAAGGTGCCGGCCGACCTCGCCGCACATCAGGGTGCACGACTCGTTAGGCTCGACGGCGACGACCCGGCAGGATGGGTTGCGCTCGCGGAAGCACTGACCCACGCCGACGATGGTGCCCCCGGTGCCGACCCCGCCGACCACGGCGTCCGGGACCACGCCGCCGGGCAGCTGAGCGAGCGTCTCCGGGCCGAGCCAGGTACGGTTCTCCTCCACGTTCCACTCCGAGTCGAATTGCTGCGGCGCGAAATACCCCGGCTGGCGGCCGAGCTCGGCGACCTTGGCCAGCGCGTCATTAACGTGAAAGTCACCGAGCGTCATCACCTGCGCGCCGAACGCCCGCGAGATCGCCAGCCGTTCCCCGCTCATCCCGTCCGGCATGACCACGAGCATCCGGTAGCCCTTCACGGCAGCGACCATGCTCATCGCGTTTCCGGTATTACCGCTGCTTGCCTCCACAATGGTGTCACCCGGCCGCAGCAGCCCTTCCCGCTCAGCCCGCTCAATCATGTACTTGGCGATCCGCGCCTTGATGGATCCGGAAGGGTTGAGGTACTCCAGCTTGGCCCATATCCCGTCAACCATGACCAGAGGCGTGTTGCCGATCGCGTCCAGGATCGTGCCGCCGCCCTGCCGGAGCAAGCCAGCGACAGGCTCCCGCGCCGCACCCGCCGCCAAGCCCGCGACGGGCTCCCGCGCCTCATGCGCCGCAGAGCGCGACCCGCTCATGGCATTCATGACTGCACCCTATGTCCATGCTGTCGGCCACAATCCGCCTGCCCTTCGGGCGTGGCACAGTCCAACACGACCGGCCAGGAATCGTCCAGATCACAGCCATCCAGCAATAAGGCACAGCGCGCCGTAACCGACTCAAGATCAAGCAGGCCGCTGATCCGTCAAGCTCAGGCTCAACCCCGCCCTCCCTGTGCCGCTTTTGCACCCGCAGCTAGTCCCGCAGCATCGCAGCCTCGCGGGCTTCGTCCAGCACGTCAGGCTCTCCGCTCCGCTCATCGCCGGAACTGCCTGGTTCGATGTCGGGTCACTTATTGCCAGATCCTCCTCAGAGGCCGAGATTCATTGGCTCCGCACCCGGCCGGGAAGCATTCTCCAGCCGGGACCGCTTCGCGCGTACATGTCTCGCGGTAACTCCTCCCGCCCGGCACCCGTCTCGGCCGCGTCCACGCTGCGGTAACCACGGCCGGATCGGGCCGCCGCCGTGGTGCCGGATTCACCTCGCATCATGGCCTCGGCCGGGCGTGTCCTCGTAGCATGACCGGCGTGGAGGCAGGTGATCAGGACTCGGGGCTGCGGCTGGCCGAGCTCGTGGCCGCGTTCTCGCTGGCGACCGACTTGGGGATGGGCCAGCCGATGGAGCATGTCCTGGGGTCCTGGCTGATCGCCGGGCGGCTGGGGGAGCGCCATCCTCGGCGTCCTGAGCACCACCGCCATCCCACGCCGCCAATATCCGACTTTGCCGCGAAATGGCCTCTGCGATCATGCCAGCCTGGCCGCATCGAGTTGGCGGAGCAGGCCGAGATCATCGGAGACGACCCAGATTGCCGAGACAACGCCGGCCGTGACGGTGAGAACGTCGATCGTCCGCACCTCGATGTCGCGGTGCGTCGGCGCGACGGTCCCCAGTGGCGAGATGAACGGGCCCACGTGCCGTCCGCACATGAGAAAGGCGATGACGACCCGGCCGGGTGCCTCAACGGTATCCAGGATCCGCATGTCGAGCCGGTCAAAGGCTTGCTGCAGTGACCTGGCCCGGTCAACCAGCCCGATAATGGCCATCTCGGTTCCGTTCACCACCACTGGGTCCGCGTACACCTCACGGAACGCCGCCTCGGCGTCGTCCCTGGCATCGACGGGCTGCGTCCACAGCGACAGAAGGCGTTCCAGAAAAGGGATCACGACAACCAGTCTGCCTCGCCATCGCTGACCCGGCCATGCGCCAGCAGGTCTGCTTCCTCACTTGCGCGGCGTGGCCGGCGCCGGGCACTGCGATGCGAAGCCGTCGGGCGGGTCAGCCCCGCAGGACTTGGGACGACGTGGTCCGTCCAGCTGTCGATCAGCCAGCGCTGAGCCAGCCTCAAGGGGATTAGTTTTCGGGGTGCTGGCTGTGGGCTGCGGCGGCTTGGAGGCGGCTGGTAACGCCGAGCTTGCGCAGGATGTTCGACACGTGGACGCTGGCGGTCTTCTCGCTGATGTAGAGCGTTCTGGCGGCTGGGCGCTGCGGCACGTTGGGCCACAGTCATCGGGGTTACCCCTGATTCAAGGCAATCGGGGTTACCCCTGATTCAAGGCAATCGGGGCTACCCCTGATTCAAGGCAGGGGTCCGCCCCGATGCGGGAAGGTGCCCGCATCCCTACCGTTTGGCCATGTATCCAGACGGAGGTTCGAGATGAAGAGGATCCCGCGTCCGTTGATCCCGGTGGCCATGGTGCTCCTCGCCGCGTGCGGCAGCAGTGGCGGGCTGAGCCCGGGCTACTCGGCCACACCGGCCCCTCTGCCCTCGGCGGGAGCGGCCCCGTGGCCCCTGCCAACCGACCCCATGTCCGTTGCCCGGCAGGCTGGGCTGACCCCAGGGACGCACGAGTTCTTCACCTACCACGTGCACGCCCATCTGGACATCTTCGTGAACGGCCGACCCGTCCGGGTTCCCGCGGGGATCGGCATCGACATCGCCGACCCACAGGTCCATCGGGGCGAAACCGACGGGGCGCGGAGCTATGGGTACATCAGGCTCTGCCCCCGGTCGTGCATCTCGCCACTGCATACCCACGACGTGACCGGCGTGATCCACGTCGAGGCCGCGGCCAAGACCCAGTTCACCCTCGGTCAGTTCTTCCAGGAGTGGGGGGTTCGCCTCGATGGCTCGTGCGCCGGTGGCTACTGCGAGCCCGGTGCGAGGGTCGTGGTGTTCGTTGACGGCAAGCGCCACAGAGGGAACCCGGCCGCCATCAGGCTCGCGTCTCATGAGGAGATCGCCCTTGTCATCGGGACCCCGCCCAGCTCGATCCCCTCGACGTACGCATTCCCATCTGGCGAATAGCGATGGCACCCCGCCTCACGGGCTTTTCGATCACGGCGGACCCCGCACAGGCAATGTACCGAACCACTCGCCGGACCCGACTCGATGGTCGTCGGCATCAAGTAGCCCATTACCGCCAGCCAAACACACGGCCCGCGGCCGGAGTGAGGCTAGTGACGAGCGGCCCGGTGAGCCGCCAAGCAGGGTGCCACCGCCCCTCGCAGCAGAGCATGCGCGTACGGATTGGGCTTCGGCAGGCATGGGCTGTCACCGACCTGAGCACGCTCGCCCGCGGCCACAACCTGGCCGAAGAGATCGTCAAGATGGTCAGTGAGCCCCCGGCGCACCGTGACCGGCGACCCGGTGATCTTCAGGGTTTCCTCGCCGCCGATCCAGACGTGCCCGGCCACGGTGGCGGCCCCGCAGGCGAGCGTCGCACGGATGAAGGCCGGCCAAAGGAGCCGGCGCACACGTTCCCCTGCTGGCGGCCCAGATCTGGCGGCGGGCCCGTCATCGCGATCTACCATGCTCGCTAGGCACATAGCGCCTTCCGCGGCGCCTTCGGCGCATCGCCCAGGCCGCATCGCTCCCGCTCGGCGGCGGAAGCGGCATGCCCCGGGCGCCGGGCGCATACAGGCCGCGGCAGCGCCAGAGCGCGATGGGTAATGAGCCTCAGCTGTGCTGGCCGACTGGCGCTGCGCTGGCCAGGCCGTGTGCGATGGGATGGTGACGGTGATCTCGGGCAATGACCAGGCTCGTGGCGATGAGCTGATTATCCTGCACTGGAATGTGCATTCCTGGCTCGATACCTCCGGCCAGTCCAATCTGGGCGCCGTCATCGGCCTGGTCACCGATCTTAACCCGGATGTCGTCTCGCTCGTGGAGGTTAACGAGCCGTGGGCAGCACCCGTGTCGGTCCCTGAGCTGGCCCGCCGGGCCGGATACTCGTGGATCTTCCTCCCGGCGGTCGAGATGGGCCGGGATGCGCCGACTCGCGGCTACGGCAATGCGCTGCTCTCCCGGCTACCGGTCGTAGCAGTCCAGCAGTGGCGGCTGACCTGGCCGCCGACGGTCTACGACGGCACGGAGCCGTCAGAGCCCCGGTCCGTTGTCCTGGCCCGGGTCTCGCTCCCCGCCGCCACTGTCTGGGCCGGCAGCACGCACTTGCCCAGCTCCAGCAGGCCGGCCCGGGCCGCCGCGCTACGTCGCCTCACGGCGGTGACGCAGGAACTGGAGCGGCCCTGGGTCATCTGCGGGGACTTCAATACCGCGCCATCGCAGTGGATCCGGCGCGGGCAGCAGGTCGTGGTCAGCCCTCATCCGGCCCGGCCGACCTTCCCCGCCAGGTTCGCGGTCAGGGCACTGGATTACTGCATCGCCTCGCCCGGCGTGTCCTTGCACGCGAGGCCGCTGAAGACAGCGGGCTCCGACCACCTGCCGGTACTGGCCCGCTGCCAGATTGGCGACCGCGGGCAGGCCCGGTGAGCCCGCTGGCAGTAGCGCTCCACCTTGACGGAGCCACCCTCGGCCTGGACGGCGCGCCTCGATCACAGTGCGTTAGCCGCGGGCGATTCGCCGAAGCGGCCTGGATCCAGACGGGGCATCCCTGGCTCGAAATGCGCACGGCTCGGTGGTGGAGGGAATCCGCGCAGACGATATGAGTATCCATAGGGATCTCCCCGAAGCGGAGTCTGCACGGCCCAAGGTACCTTGATCGGTGGATAGCCGAGCCAACGGCACGACCCGCAACCATCCTGTGCAGACTCCGGCGAGGCGGCCGCGAAGGAGCTTTCATGGGGGCTAAGCAGTTGGCCGCAGTCGAGCACATCATCGTCCTGATGCTCGAGAATCGCTCGTTCGACCACAGGCTGGGCTTCTGTACGAGGACCTGGGCAATAACTCGCCGACTGGGGATCCCTTCGAGGGACTCAGCGGCAAGGAGTCAAACACGGACGCTGATGGCGCCGAGGTGACCGTCTTCAAGATCGACCCGACGCGGAACGGCGCTTACTTCATGCCGGGCTGCAACCCGGGCGACGGCTATTCCGCCACCAACTTGCAGCTGTTTGGCGCCGACCCGGCGCCGGCACCGCCAGTCGCCACCAACAGCGGGTTCGTCAGGTCCATGCGGAGCTCGTGTCCGAGCTCCCCCTCGCCCCTCAACAGCGCACCGCGACTCCCCCTCTTGCCGACCCGGGAACCCCCGCCGACTACGACGGTTACATTCGAACTCGGACGGCGCGATGGAAGGCGGGCCGGCCATGAGCTGGCGCAGTCAGGCATCTGCGGCGAGCCCATGCCGCGGCTCGTGAGGATGCCAGCAGTCAGGAGGAAACATGCCCAGTGACCACGTGTGCTTCATCGTTCCGCCGCACGTGCTCGTCCAGGTGATCGAGGAGGGGTCGCCGGAGACGCGGGCCTCAGCGGTCCGCACCCTCGCGATCTCCGAACGGGTCCGGGAGCGGCGCGCGGTCACGCGGCGGCTCGTTCAGCACGAGCCGCAGCTTGCGACGGCACTGCTGCTTCCCCAGGTCGGTGCGCGGCGAACCGTCTATGACGTGCACAACGGCAGCCAGGGCGATCTCCCGGGAACGAAGGTACGTGGCCACGGCGATCCCCCGGTGACAGACGTGGCCGTGAACCAGGCTTATGACGGCGCGGGAACGACCTTCGACTTCTACCAGAGCGTCTTCAACCGGGACAGTGTGGACGGCCAGGGTCTTGAGCTTGTGTCCAGCGTTCACTTCGAGACCAGCTACGACAACGCGTTCTGGGACGGAGCCCAGATGGTGTACGGGGACGGCGACGGCCAGATGTTCAAGCGCGGGGGGTTCACCGAGTGCCTGGACGTGATGGCCCACGAGCTGACACACGGGGTGACCCAATTCACGGCGGGCCTGCGATACCGCGCGCAATCGGGTGCCCTGAACGAGTCGTTCTCGGACGTCTTCGGCTCCCTGGTGAAGCAGCGTTCCCTGGGACAGACTGCCGGCCAGGCAGACTGGCTGATCGGGGAAGGCATCATGGGCCCGCAGCTCCCGGGACCCGCCCTGCGGTCGCTCAAAGCCCCGGGAACCGCATTCCAGTTCGACAACCAGCCGGCCCACATGGACCACTACGTTCAGCTACCAGACGACGGGGATCCCCACCATGACCACGGCGGCGTCCACGTCAACTCCGGGATCCCCAATCACGCGTTCTTCCTCGCCGCCACGGCTCTTGGCGGGAACGCCTGGGAGAAGGCGGGGACCATCTGGTACACCACCCTGACCACGCGGCTGAGCGAGAATTCGGACTTCCAGGCCGCCGCGGACGCCACCGTAGACGTGAGCGGCCAGCTTTACGGGGCCGGAGGAGCCGAGGAGCAGGCCATCCGGGCGGCCTGGGAGCAGGTCGGTATCACACCTGCGTAGAGCACGCCGGGCTGGCCGCAGCACGGCCAGGGGTGGACGTATGCTCACATCATGCGTGTATCCGTCGTCCGCGGGGGTGGATTCAGTGGGCTGATCCGAACCACCACCGCCGACATGGAACGGCTGTCTCCCGGCGACCGCCAGAAACTCGCGGTCCTGGTGCGGCGAGCCGGGCTCTTCGACCCTCCAACGGCACCGAACCCCGAAGAACCTGAGCCCGACCGGTTCACCTATACGGTCACGGTGGAAGACGAGAGGCAAAGACGCAAGATCGGGTTCTCGGAGCGGTCGCTGCCCGAAGGAGTACGAAACCTCATCTCCTGGGTCAGCACCGTCAACGGCCACGAAGAAAGCATCGAGCCGCCAGGCGGCGCGAAACGCTGATCAAGACCTATAAGCAGGCCACTATCGCGGGCCTACGAGAGCAAGTATCCGATCGTCATGCCGCAGCGGCGGAACCGCGCGCGGTCACAGTTCCGCTTCCCATTTGTAGACGTGGCCCGAAGCCGTCGCCAGCTGTGGGCGCTACATTCTCCCGCAGGACGGCGCCGTCGTACCAGACCCCACAAGTAAGGATCATGGAACATGGGCGCGTTGTCGAAATGCACCGTGACCGCAAACGACAGACTGCCTCCCCGCAGACGGGTAATTCCGCGACCACTGCAATTCCGACCGCCGTGACTCGATGCGCATCGACGGGAGTCACCTCACAACGGGTGACGAGCAGACAGCGCGCCAGATGTCCCATGTTGACGTCGCTGCGCCAGGCGGCATCAGGGAGATCCCTTGTTTCGCCACAGGGCCGGCCTGCGGGCGGCCGACAGACTCAATCCATGACACTCTCGGCGACCAGTATCCGCGTCAGGTCAGTGCGGGAACGGATCTCGAGCTTGCGGTAGACGCGGGTCAGATGCGTCTCGACGGTCTTCCGCGAAAGGAACATGGCGGCCGCCGCTTCGGCGTTGTTCAGGCCGTCGGCAACCATCCGCGCGATCTGCAGTTCCTGGGGTGTCAGCGCATCGATCCGCGCTGCCCTGAATTTCGATGAAACTGTGCGGATCCCCGTCGCCGCGAGCTCGGCCGCCGCCCGATCTGCCCACGGCCGCGCGCCGAGTCGCTCGAACAACCCAAGCGCCTCGCGCAGGGCCGAACGCGCGGCAGCCGGGCGCCGCCAGCGGCGCAGCACTTCCCCCTCGCAGAGCAGCGTGCGTGCCAGCTCAAAAGGCATCGAGCGCCGCGCGTGCTCACGACGGGCAGCCTCGAATGCGGCCACCGACTGCCCGGCGTCGGCGGCGAGCAGGCCACGGCAGCGCGCTGCAGCGGCGGCGGGATGGCTCAGCCCAGTCGACCTGGCCCGCTCCTCGAGCCAGGCCAGCAGAATCCTGGCACGTTCTGCGTTGCCACACAGCAGGTGTGCCTCGATCAGGTCCGGTACGAACCGCGAGATGTTGGGGTTGGCCACGCCGTGGGCGTGGGCGAATTCCCAGGCCGACTCGAGGTGCTCGACGGCAGTCTCCGGCTCGCCAGCGGTGAGTGCGGCAAAGCCCAGGATCGCCCGCTCCGGCAGCTGCATCCAGACAATGCCGTGCGGGCCGACGGCGCGCCGTGACTGATCGACGCGGGCCTCACAAAGGTGGCGGTCGCCACGAGCGGCTTCGATCCTGGCCAGCATCGCCAGGCTGTAACCGATCACACTTGCCTGATTGAGCTCTTCAGCCCATTGCAATGACTCGCAGGCGTCCGCATAGGCGGCCGACCATCGGCCTGTCCAGTGGTCCAGTTCGCTGCGGACGGCGAGCGCCAGGGCGAGGATGGCGGGCGCGCCGTGCCGCCGGGCGGCATCGATCGCAGTGTTGACCAGCGGACGGGCGGCATCGAAGTCCTCCGTCCAGGATCTGCCCTGTCCCAGGTGAGCCAGTGCCTGCTGGTCGACCACCAAGTCGACGTCCCCCAGCATGGCCTCGGCGGCGTCGAGCCGGGCGCTGCCCTCCCTGATCGCTCCGCGCAGCACATAGGACTCGGCGACCATTACCAACATGCGGAAGGACGGCGTGACCCCGGCCGCGCACTCGGCCTCGCAGGCCACGGCTGCGTCAACGGCGGCATGGACGTCGCCGATCATCACTGCGGGCATGATGGCCTCGGCGAATAGTTCCGCGGCGAGCAGCGGATTCTGCGACCGGGTGTCCGCAGCCGCGCGGATCACCGCCTCGTGCCCGTGCCCGGGCTCGCCGAGCCAGGTGAGGGCGCGGCCCCGGATCAGCGTGGCGGCGGCGGTGAACGGCGGGTCGGTGCGCAGATCGAGGGCCTCCTCGCACCAGTCCGCGGCCGACCGCGCATCACCAGCAAGCTGGGCGTCTGTCGCGGCGGTGAGTAGCCGATCTGCTCGCTTGGCGTTGTCAGCGGTGAGCTCGGCTGCACGCTTGGACAACCGCAGCGCTGCGCCGTAACCGCTACGGCGCCGGGTGTCCGCGGCCGCCTCGACCAGCCGGTCGGCTACCTCCGGGTCCGGGCCAACAGTGGCGTGGGACAGATACCAGGCACGCAGGTCGGGCCCAGCGAGATCCGCCAGTGCCCGGTAGGTGGGCAACCGGACCGCCAGCGGCGTGCTGTCGATGAGCACGCGCCGCAGCAGCGGGTGCCGCAGCGTCACCTGGTCACTATCCACCTGCACCAGGCCCTGCTCTTCGGCCGGCTCTAGGTCGTCTAGACCTAGCTGCACCGTGTCGAGGACGGCAGGCAAGGCCGGCAACCCGCGCGCGTGGCTGATCGCCACCACAAAGAGCGCGCGCCGGGTGGGCGCTGGCAGCCGGCGCAGCACACTCTGCCAGGCCCGCTGCGCTGACGGTCCCACCATCACGTCCTGCTCGCCGGTGACCGTCGGCGACGGGACGCGGGTAATGGTCTCCAGGACGGCGAGCGGGTTGCCGCCCGTTGCCCGGACGACAGAATCGAGGATGCCGGGCGGCACCGTCAGCCCCCGGCACCGGGCCAGCAACTCGCACTCGCCCAGCTCCAGCCCGCCCAGCCGCAGCGTGGGAAGGTCACCGATCGGGTGCTGAACACCCGGCACGTCCCGGGCGGCGAACACCATGACAACATGCTCGGTGGCTAGCCTGCGGGCCACGAAGATCATCAGCTGCCTGGACTCCGAGTCAATCCACTGCAGGTCGTCTACGAGGACAACGAGCGGCTGCTCGTCCCCCGCTGCCGCGAGCACCCCGAGCGCCCCGGCACACGCGGCCAGCAGGCTCGGCGGCGGGCCATCCGCCAGGGTCAGCGCGATTTCCAGTGCCTGGCGCTGGGCGCCCGGGATGTTGTCGAACAATGGGTGAAATGGCGTTAGCAGGTCGGCGGCCGCGGCGAAGGGAAGCACCGCCTCAGATTCGACGCCGCGCACCCAGCAGACCCGGTGGGGGGTGGCCCGCGCGATCTGGCGAAGTAGCGCAGTCTTGCCGATTCCCGGCTCGCCGAGCACCACGCCGGAGGCACCCCCGCTGGAGGCCGAACCGACCAGCGCATTCAGCAGGCGGCGCTCCCTCGACCGCCCAACGAAGGATTCGTCAGGTAAAAGTCCATCGAGGCCATCGGCGAAGGATCCAGGCGCTGTGGACGTCGTCATCGCGCATCATCCCCCGAACTGAGGCCGCCTCCAGGTGATCCAGGAGCCCCGCCCGCATCAGCGACTGCAGCTGCTATCAAGAAGAGTCCCCGATGTACCGACAGATACGTCAGCGTAAGTTCCCTTTCAGGAATACACCGAAAGGGGCAGTCGTGCCAGCGGCGGAGCGCCTCGACGGCGCGGACTTGCGGATCGGGATCCCGGACGTCGAGGTGGCGAGCGTCGTAGCCGCGTTCGGGCTCGACACACGCGAGGCGAGTGAGCGCGCGATCCACCTGCTGGGCAATCTCTCCGGCGCCCCTGCCCGGCTGATGGCGGCGGGGGCGACAGCGCGGCTGGAGCGCGCACCCAGACGGAGCGAGGTCGTCGTCCAGCTACGGCCAGTCCGTCGCGCACAGCTGGGTCCGGAATGGTCTGACTTCCACTCGGACTCGGGGCACCGGCTGCGGATCACGGAGGAGTGGGCCGGGACACAGCGCATTCTCGTCGCCACGCTCACCGCATCGCTCGACGCTGGCGACCCGGCACCAGTTCCGGCCCAGGCTCCGGTTTCGGCCCAGGCTCCGGTCGCGGCTGGGCCCGGTCGCGGGCTGTTGTCGCCCAGGCAACGCAACTTCCTCGCTGACTGTGCGGGCATAGCGGTATTGGAGGATCGGCTCACGCTGCTCGGCCCCATCCGGGAGCGTGCCTGGACGCTCCGGCGCGACGACCTTAGCTTTCGCGTCCGCCGCTGGACGGCGCGCTGGCCCGGCAACACCCCCGGTCTCGACCTGGCCGACCTGGAGGTACAGACATCGGCAGCGGACGCGCCGTTCCTTTTCCCCGCGCTGCGGTCGCTGGCCAGGCAGCACCAGGTCGACACCGAGGCGGAAGCCGACCCGATAGCAATCCGAGCAATGACCTGGGCCTCAGCAGATCAGTGCTGACTTTCGCAGCACGAGGGAGTTCCTCGATGCCCCTTTCGGCTGACCAACGATAACTTAGCGGGCGAAACGCGAGAATTTAGTGCACAACGTGCAAAGCGGTGCTGCGCCATGCGGTAGAAGCGGGGGTTGACCATATTGACACCGCGCAGTCCGGCTAGCCGCTTCCGGGCCGGTCTGTACGGCACTGCTTCTGGCCCTAATAGAACGCTGCTGGCAGCAGGTCACTGGCAGTCGCTCCCGGGGGGCCAGGCCGCGTTGTCTGGCGTGATCATCATGGGCGCAGAGACATGGCCGTGAACAGGTGTCCTGCCCGCGAACCCGAGCGATCGGCGCTGGACCGGACGCATCCTGGGCAGCGATCTGGCCAGGACCCTGGCAGACTTGGAGAAGGGGCGCGATCAAGCCGATCGCGGGCCGGCTCACCGAACCGGATCGGGGTGATCGTCATGACCACGCCGGTACCAGACTGGGACGCCGCGTATGACGGCGATGCACCGGCGCCGTGGGATATCGGCCGGCCGCAGCCGGCGCTTGCCCGGCTGGCCGAAAGCGGCGTGCTGCGCGGCCGGGTGCTCGACGCGGGTTGCGGTACGGGCGAGCAGGCGCTGCTGGCGGCCGCGCACGGCGCACAGGTCGCGGGCGTGGACATCTCGCCGCGCGCCATCGGGCAGGCGCGGGCGAAGGCAGCCGGGCGAGGCCTGCCAGCCCGGTTCGAGGTCGCCGATGTGCTGAACCTCGCCGCGCTCGGCATGATCTTCGACACCATCATCGACAGCGGGCTGTTCCACGTCTTCGACGATGAGGGCCGCGCCCGGTACGTCGCCAGCCTGGCATCGGTGCTGCGGCCCGGCGGCACCTGCTTCCTGATGTGCTTCAGCGACCGCCAGCCGGGAGACTGGGGCCCCCGGCGGGTCCGCCAGGATGAGCTCCGCACCGCATTCGGCGACGGCTGGAGCATCGCCAGCATCACAGCCGACATGTTCGTGATCAACCCCGGGCTCGGTTTCCCGACGGTACAGGCCTGGCTGGCTACCATCCACCGGCTATGACCCACCCGACGCCAGCGCTAACGCCGCGCCGGTCCCACCAGCTGCCGCACTGCGTGATCACAGCTTGCGGGCAACGCCTGCACACGCCAGTTGCAGAGCCGGGAAGTCGCTAACTGTCGGTGTGCCCGCATCGGGACGCCAGTCGGGTACCAGCACCAGACCGGGTTCGACAAGCTCAAGTCCGGTGAACAGGTCTCGTATCTGCGCTCGCGTCCGGAACTGTCCCCGCCCAAGCCCTTGCTGCAATGCGGCTTGCACATCGGCGACCGCCGGATCTCCGCAGTCAAGGAGATGATGGATGAACACGTAACTGCCAGCCGGGATACTGCGGCACAAGCCTGCCATCACTTCGGTGGGGTGTTCCTCATCGAGGAGGTGATGCAGGATGCCGCACAGCAGCAGCCCGACCGGCCGATCCCAGTCGAGGTGCGCCAGCACACCGGGGTTCTGCAGGATTCCCTCGGGATGACGCAGGTCACCGTCAACGACAATGGTCGCTGTGTCATCGGCGAGAAGCGCTCTGGCGTGAGACAAGACAACCGGGTCGTTGTCGACGTAGACCACACGGGTCGCCGGGTTGATCCGCTGGGCGATCTCGTGAACGTTGTCGGCCGTGGGAAGCCCTGAGCCAATATCGATAAGCTGCCTGATGCCGGCCTCCTCGACCAGGTACCGGACCACCCGGCCGAGCAGGGCGCGCTGCGCGCGCACACCCACCTGGACGGCGGGCAGCGACGCTATAACCTGCTCACCGACTGCCCTGTCGGCGGCGAAATTGTCCTTCCCGCCGAGCAGATAGTCATACACCCGCGCGATATTAGGCCGCGACACATCGAACGCGCTCATAGGAATCTCGCGGTCGGCCACCAGCTGATCGTAGTGGATTCCCGCATCCGGGTTCGCTGCAGAGCACGCCCACGCACTCCTTCCTTCCGCCAGCCGTCCCCGCACCTGCCGACCACGCAGTCGTCGGGTACGAACACCTCGTCCAGGAATACCTCGTTGAAAACCGCACGGCCGGTGATCTCCCGCAGCGGGCGGATCTCGATCCCGCGAGCCTGGCTCAGGCGCAGATCCGATGAGCTGAGCCAGCGCCTTCCCGGCGCAGGCTCAGCGACGCACTCCGCGCGCCAGCACTTGCGCCATGGCCGCGGCATACTCCGGCACCGAGCCCGTGGCACCAGCCTGTGAGCGCGGAGCCTGATCGCGATCTAGTCGCGTGGGTCTCGATGGGTATCTAGGGCGGCCTGGAGCTCATTGGTTAGTGCCTGGGCAAGTTCGGGCCGTCCGTCGAACGCAGCTGGAGTGTTCTGATACAAGCTGACCTCCCATCGATCGTCGCGGCGCGTCAGCCTGCCTCGTGCTTCCGGTCTCCCTCACGGAGCAGTGGTGCCGAGCGCCGCCGCGATCTGCTCGATGGCCGCCGTCTCGGCAGGGCTCACGCCTTGCCCTTCCTCCCGGTGCGCGGCCGCGACACCGCGTCCCGCAGATGCCCGAGTCCGTGGTCCCTGAGTTCCCCGGCCGAGTGATACCTCGTGTGATCCAGCCCGGGCTTCGCCGCCACGATCTCATCGAGAAGCTCGCTTTCGCCGTGCTGGGCGCGCGCCTCGGCGTGCGCTCCGCCGCAAGGAACGCCCCGGCATCCAGCACCAGCATCACACAGCACCCCTGCCACCGCCCCGGCCCAGGCCTGGGGCGCTCAGAATCGTGATTCTGTGCCGAGCTTGGTCAGCGCACCAGAGAATCCTTTCTGCGGTGGCTGGGCGGTACCTTGCCTGGATCTTCCGGGCGAGGAATCATGGAAGTCCGGTGCCCGGCGGTTGGCAAGACTGCTGGTGCGGTGGCGGATATTGACAGCCCGGCCCGAGAAGCTACCGGTCGTAGTGATCTCAGGGGAGGCCCATGGCTCACGATTCTTTGGTGCGGCGGGTCAACGGCCAACCTGAGTTCTTACGGTGGCAGTCCACGCATAAGCGAACAGAGAAGAAGCTATGGAACGCTTTCCGCTCCGGACGGCAAATCGATCTTAGTCCGAACGGGAAGGCTGGTCGCAAAGGTCGTCTCGCCACGCGCAGAGCGGCGGTGAGTGCCGAGGTGATCGCCCAGATCTTGTGCGCTAAGCCCGGCCCTGGCAATAACGCGCGCCTGACGCTCTGCGGCGCCCAGATTACCGGCCCGCTGGACCTGAGCTATGCGCGAATCGAGCATCCCATCACCTTGCGCGACTGCGTCTTCGACCAGCCCATCGTCCTGGCCGAAGCCCGGCTCGGCGCATTGACCCTCGACGGCTCCAGGTTCCCGGGAATCCATGCCCCGAACCTGGAGGTTGACGGTGATCTTGGGCTGAACCAGGTCTGCTCTTCCCGGACGGTGCATCTCACTGGCGCTCACTTCCATCGTGATGTTCGGCTGAGCGGAGCGCATCTTTGCCCCGGGGAGGATCAGGAGTTCGCGCTGGCCGCGGATCATCTGGTCGCGGACGGCACCGTAGCTTGTGATGGTGATTTCGAGGCTGCGGGTACCGTTACCATGGCGGGTGCCCGGGTCAACGGGGCCATTCGGCTGAATGGCGCCAGCATCACTGCCAGCGGCGAGCAGAAGATCGCATTCTACGGCGACGCGATGACGGTCGGACACGATTTCAATGCTCAGGGTCTCCGGGCAGAAGGCGAGGTGCGGCTGGTCGATGTCAGCATCGCCAGCACGCTCGAGCTGCGGGGCGCCAAGCTGAGCAACACCGAGGGCGTCGCGCTGCGACTGGACCGAGCCGAGATCTTGAGCAGTCTCTATTGCGACAACGGTTTCACAGCCGTCGGGGACATAGTGGCCATCGGCACCCATGTGAAGGGCAGCGTGTACTTCAACCATTCGGAACTCGGCAGGCGAATGCCGTCCTCTGGCACAGCGGGGCCGACCAAGACGGGCGTCGTACTGCGCCTGGTGCGTACGAAGATCGACGGAGACCTTGGTTGCTGGGCGGGTTTCGTCGCGCATGGCACGATCGACCTGGCCAGGTCGTCGGTAGCGGGCGAGTTCACGCTTCTTGCCACTGATCTACAGGGATATCCGACGGCCGTAGACCTGACAAATGGCCGGTTCGCCGTGATCGCGGTCAGCGGCGATCCACCACCCGGTCTGCTAGATTTCGCCAAGGCAAAGGCTGACTTCTTCAAGGATGGCCCGGCGCACTGGCGAAGTGCTGACATCATTCTTGATGAATTCGAGTACCGCGCGATCGATATGACCAGGGTAACGGTAAAGCAGAGGGAACAGTGGCTGCGTCGGGCAATGGCGGCAAGCCGACGGAAGGTCGGCGGTGACCCCGACGGATATCTGCCCCAGCCGTACGAGCAACTTGCCGAAGCGTACCGCCGGGCCGGCGACGATCGCGCCGCGCGCCGCATTCAGCTCGCCAAGTACCGGCAACGTAACCGGGTGACAAGCTGGCGCCGCTGGTACAGCAAACTATGGAATGTGCTGCAGGACGGCGTGATCGGCTACGGCTACGCACCCCTGCGCGCTCTAACGTGGTTGCTCGGGCTCTTTGTGCTTGGGGTATTGCTGTTTCGTTACGGCGCCACGCCATATCCGATAGCTGATATACAACACCGTAGCTTCACGCTCAGCGACTCGGTGGGTTACACTCTCGATCTGCTGCTACCGACGAGCGCGTTGCAGGAGCGGCAGGTATGGCATTCCGTCAACGGACTGGGTGAGCTGGCCGCATCGAGCCTCGTGGTCTTCGGCTGGCTTCTCACTGCCACTGTGTTCGCCGCGGCCGCACGCGTGCTACAGCGAAACTGAGGTTACGCCCGCACGGCCAAGCACGGCGAGTCAGGAGTTCAGCACGTAGATCTTACGGTGCCCCCGGGGGCATATAACCTCGATCTCGCGCTCCCTTGGTGGCAGGTATTCCTCAATTACGGCGACGGGCGTATCACCCGGAAGTTCCACAGTCTCGTTGCAGCCAGGTTCCAGACAAAGCACCCTGGACATTATCGCCACCTCAATTCTCGTATCCCTGAGTTCTCAGCACACCCAATACAGCGGCCGTTCTCTACGCGTCCACATGAGCGGTAGCTTCTGGCACTGCTCCGGCTGCGGCGTCCCCATTCCGTTCCACTGGCTGTTCGCGCTCGTCGACAAATTCGATGCAGACCTGATTGTCGTCGCAACTTCTTACGATCTCGATCGCGCTATCGTATACTTCCTCTGACATTTCTTGCGGGTCTAGGCCTATATCGCTAGCTTCCGTTATATCAATCGGGAAGAGATGATGGGTGTAACCGTAAACCAGCCTGGAAGCGATCCTCTCCGATTTCGCCTGCTCCACCTGGCCGCCACGGGAGATGAGTATCTGAGCATACCTTTCACCCATTTTCAGGCTGCGCCCCCACGCGCCGAAGTCAAGGGATCTTGTCTGGGAAAGCATCGGTGTGATGCTGCCTATCGCGAACTGGGCCGCCGCGTCGAGCGAGTCAGTGAGGAGCAGCTTGCCCTGGGTCACTGCGGCAAGCTGCTTCAGTGCTTGCGAGAGCGTTGAGAACCCGAACTCCCGCACGTAATCAACGCTCTGGTAGCAATCGAGCGCTGATATGTAGTCTGTGGGGTTCCTCGGGTCCCTTATTTGGGTATCGAGCGGCCCTAGCTCACTGAAGGGTGACATAAATATCTTGCTTGCCCCAACGGCGATCAGAGTACTGGCGCTCTTAGCCTTGCGCGGGACATAGACCTTGAGATACTCGGCATACCTGGAAAGGTACAGAATAATCCTGAATGCGCTGTCGAGCGGACCACCTGTCGAGTCGAGTATGACGTTGATCGTTTCCTCAGGCGGTGACTTCGGGAATCCGAAGCGCTCCTGACACGAGCGCTGCACCCGCCGTTCCGTTGAGCTTCCTGGATCGTCTGGGCCAATAAGTCGCCCGATTAACAGAAGACAAGGAGCACCGCCTGTCAGCTCGGCGAATTTCCGACCCAAGGCATGGATTTTTGTTCGCTGGCCAGAATCAATCTCACGATAGTAGAAGGAACCGCTGTCAGCCAATCCGAGGCCCGTCGATCCATTGCCTCCAGAAACGGGCCCGTTTGCTGAGATCGTCATCTTGTCCCCTCAAGTGGCCGCCTCAGGCGCCCCAGCGAGTGCGCGGCCGTCGTCGCCCGGTCGTGGGGTCCATACTGCCACTTATTGCGCTAAATGTCACTCTCTGTGACTGATTTGCACCGTCCTCTGGACGGGGTCACCCGCGACATCCCGCAAGCGATCAAGTGACCAGGTCGACCAGGACGCCGGCGTGCTGGTGGTGACCGATGCCAAATTCCGCACGTCCCGCCAGCTGTTCCTGCACCCCTCCACCATGGCCGCGCTGCGCGGATACGAGCGCTCAAGGCGATCATGCTCGGCGAGATCCGGGAGCTGTTTACCGGGCCGCGAGGGCGTCCCGCCGGATCACGCGGCAGAGCCTATCTGCCCGTGCCTGCGGCGGCGTCGTCGTGCCCGGTCACTGCGTCCGGCTCCGGCACAGCGGCGTGATCTGCGGCGTCTGCACCGGCGGCGGCCAGCTTGCCGTCGCTCACCTCCATAGGCAACTCGGGGATCGGCGGGACGTCGGGTATCTGCAGCGGCGCTCCGCTCGCGATCTCGGCCTCGGCCTCGGCCTCGGCCACATCCTCGTTGCCGAAGTCCGCGAGGGAAGCCGAATCCTCGGCCGACTTCCTGTCGCCGGCCGGCGCCGGGGGCGTGAACTTGTCGAAGAACCTCAGCAGCTCGACCGGCACGGGCATGACCAGCGTGCTGTTCTTTTCCGCCGCGACCTCGACCACCGTCTGGAGCAACCGCAGCTGCAGGGCGGCGGGGTCGCGGGCCATGACGTTGGCGGCGGCGGCCAGCCGCTTGGACGCCTGATACTCGCCGTCGGCGGTGATGATCCGCGCCCGGCGCTCCCGCTCGGCTTCGGCCTGCCGCGACATCGATCGCTTCATAGTCTCGGGCAGCGAGACGTCCTTGATCTCCACGCGCTCCACCCGGATGCCCCAGGGACCCTCGGTCGGCTCGTCGATGATCCGGCGCAGCTCCCGGTTGACGGTGTCCCGCTCGGAGAGCAGCTGGTCCATCTCGGACTGACCAATGATCGACCGGAGCGAGGTCTGCGCCTGCTGGGAGATCGCGAACACGTAATTACCACCCGGAAGTAGACCACCGCATCGACCCGGACGGTCACGTTGTCCCTGGTGATGCCATCCTGCGCCGGGACGGCCATGGCGACGATCTGCATGTTGACCTTCTGCATCCGGTCGCCGAACGGCCGGATTACCGTCAGCCCGGCGCCACGCGTCCCCGGTAGCACTCGCCCGAACCTGAAAATGATGCCCCGCTCGTACTGCTGAACAACCTTGAACGAGCGGCCCGCCGCGATGAGCCCGGCCACGACAAGTATCACCAGGATGACCACAAGGGCAACCATCACCAGCACCTCTTTCCGGTCACGCCTATAGACCCTCGTGAACCAGCCTAGTGACATTTCCGGGTAGCGTCGGTCACGCACGGGCGGCCCGTGCCAAGCGCGCGTGGCGCTGCCAGGCCTGTCGCTGGCGGGCATGCTGGCCAGGGCAAGGCACGCTGCCGCGTGCCCGATGGCTAGGGCATGAGGGCCTCTGCGCCTCTGCGCCTCTGCGCCGGCCGCCTCGAGCACCTCGATCGCGCCGGTCGTCTCGGGGCGCGCATTCGTAGGGGAGGTTCCCGCTCACCTTGTGGGGGTGACTGGGCCGCGTTCTGTCTTTCCGGCAGCGAGATGGCAGCCGGGCGGCCGCCCGGCGGCCCTACCCGGCGGCCGGGGGCCTGGGCGCCGGTTCCCATGGCGGGCCGCCGGGCATCTTCGGCCGGGTAGCCTCCTCCGGTATCGGGGCGCCGGCATGCCTGGCCGTATAGCCGGCCGGGCGGGGCTGGCTCGTGGCGGCCGGGACGGGCGTCCTGGCTGCGCCCCCGGGCTGCGGTGGCGCCGCCTCTAGCACTACCGCGGCCCGGGCGATCGTTGCTGCAACCCGGGCATGTGTATCCGCGGCCCCGGCGATGGCCGTCGTCGCGGGCTGCCCGGCCGGGCCCTCCCGCGCAGCCGGGGTCTCTTGCTCCGGCGCGCGGATCACCGCGGCGAGCATCCTCGCCAGACGCACCAGCAGCAGCGCCAATAGGGCGATGGCGCCATCACTGGCCAGCACCGGGCTCATGGCCGCCACCTATACCGTGCCAGCGTGTCCGCGGCGAGGCGGCCGATGACGCCGCGCTCACGCCGGGGCCTGGGCCGCTCGGCGGTCACCATCTCGGCGGTGCGGCCCGGGTATCCGCACTCGCGCAGCGCTTCCGCGATGACGGCCGCACGGCCAAGATCAACCCTGAACGGCTGGCCGAAGTCGAACTCCTCCCCGGGTAAGCCGCCGGGCTTCCCGTGTGTGGCTGCCGAGGCGGTCGGCGGCACCGGCGCGGCACCATTCGACGCTTCCGCGCGTGTCTGCATAGGCGCCCTCCCGGTATCAGGCGACATACGTTGACGCGCACCGCCGCGACCCGGTGCACACGATCCAGCCAGACCCGTCCCGGGAGCTGGGGACGGTCAGTACCTAGGCCTGGGGAGGGCCTAGGCGCGGACCCCAGAATCCCGGCCTAGACCGCTCCGGCGGTGCCGCCTGCTACAGCGCAGGGCACCCCCCTTGGCCCCGCAGCATCAGGCGGCATTAGGCAACCCCACTGGCGTTTCCCGCAGGCCAGGGCAAGTAACCCGGGCGCTAGCCCGGCAGCACGACCGGTGACAGCACCGAATCCAGGAAGCCATGGCCTGCGCGGCCTGTGCCCGGATGAGGAAACGGAAGGAGCGATCCGGTCGCCGAGATCCATCATCAGGTTAAGCAGCCGGCGGCGGAGATCGTTTTCGCTGCGGGTCTGCCCGGCCTCATCGCAGTGGTTTGCTTCGGTGTCGTGCGGCGGCGGCGGTGGGCCTTCTGGCTGACCCTCATCGCCTTCTCCGCCGGGGTGCTGCGCGTGCCAGCGGCCGCGCTGCGCGTGATCGGGGTGGTCCAATTCGCCATCGCAGTGGCGATGCTCGCCGGCTATCGCCGCCGCGGAATCTGGGGAGCCTTCTGAACTCAGCGGCCCCGCAGCCAGGCCAGGTGCCCGAGCTGCAAGCCCAGCCCCGCCATCCCGATGATCCTGTGCCGCTCGAATATTCGATTACATGGTTACCTTGAGGCTTATGCAAAACTCCCCGAGATGATCTTGCCGCACCTCTCTGACGTGCAGCTTCCAAGATCGTTGATCTTGACACTGGAGGGTTTTGCATAACACTCCTTGTGTCGTTACTGACAGGTGGAGCGGTGATGATTGGCTCGCCGAGTGCTGCTCAAGATCGTCTACATGCTGACAAGCCGCGTGCTCGGCATCGCCGTCCTGGCGTTCCGTGGCGACCAGGCGAAGGATACCGAGCTGCTGGTGCTCCGGCACGAGAACCCGATGCGCCGCGCACCTGCGCAAAGCCCTCTCCGACCACGAGTCCCACTTCAACGGGCACCGGCCGCGCCGGGCACTGAAGATACCGGACGCCGAAAACGCCACGACCACCGTGAGCGAGGCAGGCCGGTCCCACCCACGCCCGCCAAGCCCCGGACGGCACCTGGCTGCAGCCGTGCAAGGGCCACATGGCGTTCGATACGGCCGACCTCGCCCAGATGGAGGCCGCGGGGACCCTGCTCGACGTTATAACCCACGAGATGGGCCACGTGCTCGGCATCGGCAGCATGTGGGGCCTGCAGGGCTGGTCAGCCCGCTGCCGGACGACCCGGCGGCGCTGGTCAACCCGGTGTTCAACGGGCCTGCCGCGATGCCCCAGTACGTCCTGCTCCTTGACGGAGGCGGAACCCAGCCCGTGCCGGTGGAGAACCAGGGCGGCGGAGGCACGGCCCGCGTCCACTGGCGAGAGAGCGTCTTCGGCAACGAGCTCATGACGGGCTTCGTAGGCGCGGCCGGGAACCCGCTGAGCAAGCTGACCGTCGCGAGCCTCCAGGACGTTGGCTACGAGGTGGACCTCGACGCCGCCGACCCGTACGCCTTGCCCGACCTGCTGTCGCTCGCCCAGGCGGGCCTGCTGGTCGCCCACGCCGCGCCCGTCGACCGCGGCTTCATGCTCCCCACCGTCCCGCTACCTGTCCCCGTGAAATGAGCGGGTTAACAGAGGTTAGGGCAGCAGGCTGCTGGTGCTCAGGCACCAGAACGCGGTGCTGAGCCGGCGTGTGGGCCGGGTGCGTTACGGGCCCGGCCGACCGGGCCTGATTCGCCGCCGCCGCGCGGTTCATGCCGCGCAGGCGCAGGGCGGAAGACTTCCCCGTTACGACAGCAACTCTCATGGCCTGGCGCCGCAAGCTGGCCGCGAAGAAGTACAGCACCAGCAATCGGCGCAAGCCCGGCCGCGCGCCAACAGTCCAGAGCGTCGCGCGCCTCGCCATTCGCCTGGCAAGGGCGAATCCGCGCGGGGATACCGCCGGATCCACGGCGAACTGACGAAACTCGGCTGCGCCGTCGCGCCATCCACCATCTGGGATCCGGCAAGCCGCGGGCATCGATCCGGCATCGCGCCGCTCGGGGCCGTGCGGGAAGCCAGAAGTATGCTCGGCCTGTGAGCTGCAGCGATGTGCCAGGGGTCAGCCGTCCGACATGATGATCGGCCGTGCCCCTCCGCCTGCTCTACCTGATCTTCGCCCGGCTATGCGGCTGTCTGGTCCTCCTTAGTTACTCGACGGCGTCCAAGGGCGCGGAACTGCTCGTGCTGCGGCACGAGGTCGCCGTGCTGCGGCAGGCCGGCGGACGGCCGGAGCCTGGTCAGGACCGGGACGGGAACCCGTAGCGGCCGTGCAGCCGGACGAACCTGGCCAAGGTGAGCACTTGCCGCCGCTGCAGCCCGGCCGCGGAACGCTCGAACAGCACGACCTCCTCCTCGCCGCCGGGCCCGATTGGCTGCACCAGGCGGCCGCCGACTCGCAGCTGCGCTGCCAGCGGCGCGGGGACCTCCGGGAACGCGGCCGAGACCAGGATCGCGTCGTAGGGGGCGCGGTCAGGCAGTCCGCGGCTGCCGTCACCGGCGAGCACCTCCGCGTTGCGGATGCCGTGCCGGGCAAGGTTCCGCCGGGCCTGGCCGGCCAGGTCCGGCCAGCGCTCGATGCTGACCACAGCGGCGGCCAGGCGGGCCAGCAGCGCTGTCTGGAAACCCAGGCCGGTGCCGATTTCGAGCACGTGGTCACCGCCGGCCAGGCGCAGGCCCTCGATCATCCGGGCCGACAGCGAAGGCTGCGTGGTAACCTGCCCGTGCCCGATCGGGACGGGCACGTCGCGGTAGGCCGCCGCGAGATGGCCGCCGGGGACGTATCCGGCGCGGGGGGTCACGCTGATCGCCTCCAGCACGCGCTCATCGCTGACGCCATGCGCCCGGGCCGCCGCGACCAGGTCCCCGGCAGAGGCGGCCCGGCTCATGACGCTCCGAGACGCAGGGCCAGCAGGCCATCCGGACGCAGATCGACCCGGGACCCGAAGCGGCGGCTGGCCCGCTCCAGCACCGCCCCCAGCCACTGCGCGTCCGCCTCCGGGGCGCGGTGCAGCCGCATTCTCCTGGCCTGCACGGCCGCCATCCGCAGCGCCGCCAGCGTGCCGGTGCCCGGCTGCAGCGACGCGAAATACAGCAGGCGCAGGCCGGCCCGGTACCGCTCATGGCCGGTGATGCCCTCATAGTCATCGATGCAGTCGCCGCAGCCGTACAAGATGAGCTTGCCCCGGAACACCTCGACCGGGCGAGGGTGATGCGAGGAGTGACCGTGCACCAGGTCGACGCCTCCGTCGACCAGCCGGCGGGCGAAGCGGACCTGATCGGGGTCCACGTCATACCCCCAGTTGGATCCCCAGTGGATGGAGACGACCACGACGTCACCGGGCCGCTTCACGGCCTGCGCCCGGTCCGCGACGTCGTCGGCGGTCGCGCCGGACAGGTCGGGCAGCAAGTCGATGCCGGGTCGGCCCGGGGCGGCGGCCCAGCCTGCCGGGATTCCGCTAGAACCCGTCCCGCACGAGAAGATGACCACGCGCCTGCCGCCGGGCACCGGGACGGCGACCGGCCGCCGGGCCTCAGCGGCGTCGCGCCCGGCGCCCACCGCCCGCAGCCCGGCACCGGACAGGGCGTCCAGGGTGTCCGCCAGCCCCCGGCGGCCGAAGTCGAGCACGTGATTGTTCGCCAGCGCGCACGCATCGGGCCTGGCCGCCGCCACGCACGGAACGTTGCCCGGGCTCATCCGGTAGTGAACGGCCTTGCCCGGCGCGAACCGGCTGCTGCGGGTGATGCTCGTCTCCAGGTTGATCACCCGGACATCGGGGGCGAGGTTGTCGATTATCCGCAAGGCATCCCCCCAGGGCCAGGAGAAGCCGGCCCGCCGCGGGATCCGGCCACTGGCCCGTTCCGCCAGGCGGACGTATTCCCGCGCGTCGCCGACGTGTGGCTCCCGCAGTTCCGGGCCGCCAGGGTGCGGGAGAACCTGGTCGACGCCGCGGCCCGTCATCACATCGCCGCACAAGAACAAGGTCAGCAGCCGATCGCCCACCTCATCCACTCTGCCAGGCCACCCACTCAGGGCCGCACCTCGGACGCCGCCCGTGCCGTCCCAGGGCGGCCGCTCGCGGCCGGCGGCGCGCACGCAGCGGGCAGGCCAGGGCGAATGTTGACTTGCTATCGGTACTAAGCTCCGGCGCATGAAGCGGGCGATCGATGTGCCACCGTTTGGCGAGCTGGCCGACCCACGGGTTCTGGCCGAGCTCGCGGTCGCCGCGGAGGAGCGTGGCTGGGACGGTTTCTTCGTCTGGGACCACGTCGTGTACCGCGCGCCGGTGAGGGCCGTGGCCGATCCGTGGGTGGCACTCGCGGCGGTGGCGTGCGCCACGAGCAGGCTGCGGATCGGGCCGCTGATCACCCCACTGTCGCGCAGGCGCGTGCACAAGGTGGCCAGGGAGACGGTCACCCTGGACCTGCTGAGCTCGGGCCGCCTTACCCTCGGGGTTGGGCTCGGCAGCGCGCGAAACGGCGAACTCGAACCGTTCGGGGAGGTCGCCGATCCACGTGAGCGGGCTCGGCTGCTCGACCGAGGTCTCGACGATCTGGTCAGGTACTGGGCCGGGGAGTTCCAGCCGGTCCCGGTGCAGCAGCCGAGGATCCCGGTGTGGGTGGCGGCGGAGTGGCCCCACCGGCGACCGGTGCGGCGGGCGCTGCGTTGGGAAGGCCTGTTCCCCACCGGCCTGGCGGGCCCTGCGGCGCTCGCTGAGCTGACAAGCGAGATTCGCGAATCGCGCCCGGCCGGTGACCCGTTCGACGTGATCGTGGACATCCCGCCAGGCGACGACCCGGATCCATGGGCGCAGGCCGGTGCGACCTGGACAGTCACCGATTTCGGCATGCAACCTATCCAGGCCGAGGTGCGCGAGGTAATCGAGGCGGGCCCAAGCTGACCACCGAGCGCGACAGTGCGTCGGCAGGCTGCCAGCGGGCAGGGTTATGACCCTCAACATCTCAAGCGGAGGCTGTAACCCCTACCGTTAAAGATCTCCAGACACCTACATGATCTTGGAAGCCGTGCCTGCTTCGCGCCTGCCAAGCCGAACTGCCCACCGCGCCATCAACCGGTCATCACGCCACTATGCCGGGACCGTGGGGTTCACCCCGCTGGGGGATCTAGACGACCGCGCTGCCCGGCTTGAACGCCACCAAGGCGCTGCCGACGGCTGCCGTGGCCTTTGCCTGCGGGCGCTGTGCATCGCGCTGTGCATGCGGCTGTCGTCCTCGCCGGCGCGCGGCCTGCCGCTGGCCGGTCAGGAGCCTGCTGGCGGGGTATCCATGGTGTGTGAGCCGTTTCGTGCTGGCCGGTCCCGAAGGCCATCCCTTCCATCCGCTGCTGGTCCCGTTG
>WNGF01002449.1_pt1 | contig 25956 bp, 22 predicted proteins | sample 5400641 | NCBI WGS metagenome assembly WNGF01 (sample SAMN13153371, study PRJNA577476) | soil metagenome | isolation source: 80 cm soil or saprolite under grassland replicate 2 | place: USA:California | collected 2016-06-15 | reverse complement strand
TCCCAAGCTGGATGTCGCCGGTTCGATCCCGGTCTCCCGCTCCAACGCCCTCACAGATTTCTTCCAGCACTTTCTTCAACCACCGCGAACAAACCGGGCTGTACAGCTAGGCGGCCTCTTCGGAATCAAAAATGTCAGAGAACTGACTGACTTCCCGTTCCATCTTTGCCCAGGGTGAATTCTCAAGAATGGCGGCAAGCTCAGCGTCGGAGATCGGGGCTGGTTTGCTCGAAGTTCCTTCAGATTTCATTGTTTTCTCGCAACCTTTCTACGAAAATCTCTGGGGAAAATCCAGAGTAGTTGCTTCTTCAGGTTGGATGCAGAGAAGCAGCAAAGGATTGCCAGACTTCCGCCAAAATCTTCGCCGGGTCGATCCCGGTCTCCCGCTCTAATCCATCGCTTACGTTCACTCTGATTCCGTTCCGCGGGCAGACTTCTTGCTGCTCCGTATGCGCTCGGAGAGCAGCGCCTTTGCTTTCTCCAGTTCAGCCCTGCGCTCAGGTTTCAGTCCGTTTCCCGCGCGATTGATGAAGTAAATCAGCATCCGCAGCCCTGAGGTTGGTCCTTTGGGAGAGACCTTCTTGGATGCCAGCGTCCTTGCAATGGTCGAAGCGTCTTTGGTGAACAGACCCTGCGGCGGGTACGTGGAATCGGTGGTGACGCTGGCAATCCAGCGCCCGCTCTTTCTTCCGGAGGCGCTCTTTCTTCCGTGCCCTGATCTCCGCGAGGCCGTGCGCGAAGTTGTGCCTGAGGTTCTGCGGGAAGCCGTGCGTGTGCCAGCCCGATGGCCGGCGCTGCCTCCGCTATTGCCTTTCGTTTTACCTGCCTTCATGCCGCGCGTCTCTGGCTTCGCGTATGGGCGGTCTTTCGGGCGGCGGCCGTCAGTCCGGCTTTGCCCTTGGTCCGGACAGCCTTCTCGGCGGCCTGATGCCGGCTGGCAGCGCTGCGGCTGCGGGCGCTCTCGTGGGCCTGGCGCGAAAGGGCGCGAGGAGATGCGGCCTCCTTGCCTTCGCGCTTCAGGGCCTTTGTGATGGCTCGCGATCTGGTTGGCGAGGCGGCACGCTTCGGCCTTGTCTGACCCCGCTCATAATCATGCGCCGCCTTCTTGCGTGTGCTTTCCGAGGCCTTGCCCGCTTTGGGCGGCTGCAGCTTCACCCCCGCGCGCCTGGCCTTCGAGAGCCCGATCGCGATCGCCTGCTTGGTCGAACGTGCCCCGTGCTTGCCTTTCCGGACATGCTCCATCTCCTCTCGAACAAACTCTCCGGCCTGCGTGGAAGGAGCTTTGCCTTCCTGCGCATCTTTGCGGGCCTTCTCCATCGTTTTCTTTTCCGGCATGGAAGCCTCCTGTTCTTGTCGTCGCGCCGATCATTCCGAAGCAGAAACGGCGGGGGCGATCCCGCGCGAATGCCGTTGATTCGATGCGGCCGTGATTGGATCGCGATGCATCCCACGCGCTTTCCGATTGACTTCCCACAAGCAGCAGGCTTATAACTTCTCCGTCTGGCCAAGGGAAGGCGGTGCGAATCCGCCACTGTCCCGCAACTGTGAACGCCGAGGAGCGGACCAACTCAGCCACTGGAGCGATGAGCTCTGGGAAGGCGGTCCGGTTCCTGGAGTGGGTTTGCCCACTTCCGGAACTCCAATGACGCGTGAGTCAGGAGACCTGCCCAGATCCTGGTCTACGGCTAGTTCGGCTTCGATGGGAGAGCCGGCGTGCGTCCTCACCTGGGCTTCTCGGCCTGCAACTGCCTCTCCGGCAGAAGCGCAGCAACCGGGCCCCCGATCTGCCCACTTTTGGCAGATCGGGGATGAACGGCCCACACAGGAAGCTGCCTCATTTGACATCCCGCCTGACGCCTCCGTGCGTTTGGACGTGGTATGGAAAAAATTCGAAAGACACGCCTCGCCTCCGGGGCGACCGGGGCTGTATTCGGCATTATGTGCGGCGTTATATGCCTCATTGGCCTCGCGGTGCCCGCCCCCGGGTTGCGCATCGTGGCCGACGAGACCGGCCGCTCGCTTCGCTTGCCCGATCATCCGCATCGCATCGTCTGCCTGGCGCCGAGCATTACCGATACGGTCTACGCCATCGGCGCCGGCGCGGACGTGATCGCCATCAGCGACTTCACCCTCTATCCGGCGGAGGCCCTGCAGAAGCCCAGCATTGGCGGCGTGCTGCGCCCTTCGCTGGAGCGCATCGCCGTGCTGCATCCGGACCTCGCCATCGGCATCGCGCAATTCAACGATGCGGACAGCATCCGCGGCATCGAGCGCCTCGGCGTGCCGGTCTTTCTGGTGAGCCCCCACGGCATTGCGGGACTCTACCGCTCGATTGAAAGCATCGGCCGCGCGTTGGGACGGCAGCCGGAAGCCGGGTCGCTGGCCGGGCGCCTGCGCCAGCGTGAGCGCCGCGTGCGCGAGCAGGCGTCATCATTCTTAGCGGGCAAGCCTCGCCCGACGGTCTTCTTCGCCATCTCGCTCAGCCCCTGCATCACCGCCGGGCGAGGTGCGTTCGTCACCGAGCTGCTCGAGGCGGCCGGGGCCCGCTCGGTGACCGACGACCTGCCCCGGGAGTGGATCAACCTGAGCATCGAAGCCGTCGTTGCCAGGCAGCCCGAGTTCGTGCTGCTGCTCAAGGACGCGCCGTTCGGATTGCCGCAGATGCGCGAGCGCGCCGGATGGAAGTCGCTCGATGCGGTGCGCGCCGGACGCGTGCTGCGCGTCGATGATCGCATGCAATATCCCAGCCCGGTGGCCTTCGATGCGCTCGAGGAATTCGCGCGGCAGTTTCATGAGGCGCAGCGCCGCTAAGAGAACTGAGTCTTCTAAAAAACTTTTGCAGGACCGAATCAGGAGAATGCCATGCAATCTTTTCTTCGAGTGGTGGGCCGGTGCATTTTGGCTGTTGTCATCCTTGCTCTGCCTGTGCCGATGCTGGCCGCGAGCGACGTTACGCTAAGCGGGACAATCTCGGACTCGCTCGGTGCAGTCATCCAGAACGCCAAGGTTGAGTTGCTGGCCGCGAGTGCAGAGGCGATTCAGACCACGAATACTGACGCTGCGGGCCGCTATTCCTTCGCGATCACCGCGCCTGGACGCTTCCGCGTTCGCGCCATCGCCCCGACGTTTCAGGCCGCGATGAGCGAGCAGCGATATGTCGGCGAGCACTCGGCGCAGATCGACGTGGCGCTTTCGCCGTCCGTCGTCGCGCAGGAGATCGTGGTCACCGCGGCCGGCGTGCCCTTGCCGGAGCTGCAGAGCGGCGCGTCGATCGCCGTGATCGGTGAGGCGGAGTTGGCCACGCGCCGCGATGTCGAAGAGGAACTGCGCCTGCAGCCTGGAGCGCAGATCACGCGCACCGGCCAACCAGGCGCCAGCCCCGCCTCACTGTACGTGCGCGGCGGGCCCTCCGACGCGACCAAGGTGCTCATCGACGGCGTTCCGGCCAATGACATCGGCGGCGCGATGAACTTCACCAACCTCAACACCGCCGGCTTCGAGAAGGCCGAGCTCTACCGCGGGCCCAACAGTTCGCTCTTTGGCTCGGATGCCGAGGCTGGCGTGCTCGTGCTCACCACGCGGCGCGGCGCAACGCCGCTACCCGAGCTGAGCTATTCGGCCGACGGCGGCACCTTCGGCACCCTGCATCAGGAGAGCAGCCTGGGCGGCGCGTGGCGGCGCTTCGACTACTTCGCCGACCTCTCGCGCTTCGACACCCAAAACAGCACCCCGAACAGCCGCTATCACAACGCCGCGGCGCTGGCCAACTTCGGATGGCAGCTTCCGGGTGCAACCGAGCTGCGCGTCACGGGGCGCCGCTCCGTCTCCGCCTTCAACGCCGCCAATGCCATCGATCTCTACGGCATTCCCGACAATGGCGTCAGCCGCGAGCAGTACACCACTTTCGGCGCCACGCTGGAGAACCGCAAAAATCCTCGTTGGCACAACCTTGTGCGCTACGCCGGGCTGCGCCTGCGCTCGCAATTCCAAAACTTCGGGCCCACGGGAATTCCCGCAACCGATATCTTCGGCTTCCCGATCTTTCTCGGCCGTACCATGACCATCCGCGGCGCGAACGGCTATGAAGTCACAGGGCATGGGGTCCTGCAATTCAGTCCTTTCCCATTTGAAAGCTCGCTGCTCAGCGACCGCGATTCGGTCTACGCGCAGACGGATTATCGTTTCAACAGCCATCTGACCGCGCTCTTCGGCTTCCGCTACGAGGCCGAGGGCGGATACCAGAATCTCGGCTTCGCAAAGCCCACCGTTTCGCGCGGCAACTACAGCTACACGATGCAGCTCAACGGCGGCTTTGCCAACCGCCTCTTCTACACCGTGGGCAGCGGGCTGGAGAACAACGCAGTGTTCGGCTTTGCCGCCACGCCGCGCGCCTCGCTGGCTTTTCATCTGATTCGGCCGGACGATCGCGGCATCTTCAGCGGCACGCGCCTGAACTTCAACTTCGGCAAGGGCATCAAGGAGCCAAGCATCTATCAGGAGACGAGCTCACTCTACAACCGGCTGCTTACCCTGCCCGATGGAGCGGACACGATTGCCACATTCCACATCCACCCATTCCGCGCGGTGCGGGCGCGCACCTACGATGGCGGCGTGCAGCAGATGCTCTTCCACGGGAAGGCCCGGCTCTCGTTTAGCTACTTCCACAATGAATTCGGAGATCAGGCTGAGTTTGTTCCAACCTTCGCGCTCGCGTCGCTCGATTTTCCGCCGGGTGTGATTAGTGAACTGCAGTCGAACTTTATCTCTGGCGCGATTGTGAACACCCTCTCCTACCACGCGCAGGGAGTGGAGCTCGAGGCCGAATACCGCATCGCGCGCGGCTTGGCTGTGCGGGGCGGCTGGACGTGGACCGACGCCGAGGTGCAGCACTCGTTCTCGAGCAGTGCGCTGTCTCCCTCGTTCAATCCGAATTGTGGGCCGGACCCTGCGTGCGCAAGCATTCCGATCGGAGCTTTCTCGCCGCTGGTGGGAGCGCGGCCTTTCCACATCGCGCCGCGTACCGGCTACATTGCGTTGGACTGGAGCCGCGGCCGCTACCTGTTGCGCGCGACTGGCACGCTGGTCTCGCGCCGCGACGACAGCACCTTTCTCTTCGACCCGAGCTACGGCCCCACGCTGCTGCTGCCCAATCGCAACCTCGACCCGGCTTATCAGCGGGTCGACCTCTTCGGGGCCATCCGCATTCATCCGCGCGTGAGCCTGTACACCAGTATGGAGAACCTGCTCAATCAGCGCTACTATGAGTCGTTTGGCTACCCGGCGCTGCCGTTTACGGTGCGCTCGGGAGTGCAGTTCAGACTAGGAGGCGAAAGCTGGAAACTCTGACCGCAACTCGCCTTCGTCCCCGGCTCTGGGCGGCGCTGGTGCTGCCGGCCGTGCTGTTAATGTTGGCGGTGGTTCTCGCTGCGGGAATGGGCGCGGTTGCACTCTCGCCGGCCGAAGTGTTGCGCGCGCTGCTGCATCCGGCCGCCGCCGGAGACACCGGCGTGATTCTGTTCAGCCTGCGGCTGCCGCGCGTGCTGGCCGCGGGGCTTGCCGGCGCGGGACTCGCCGCAACCGGCGTGCTCTTCCAGGGGCTCTTTCGCAACCCGCTGGCGGACCCGTTCATTCTCGGCGCATCGGGAGGCGCGGCGCTGGGCGGAGCTGTGGCGGTCTTCTTTTTTCCTGCGCTGACCCTTGCCGGCTTTGGCGCAACCGAGCTGCTGGCCTTTGCCGGCTCTCTGCTGGCCATGGCCGTGGTCTGGAAGTTGGCCGGTCCGGGCGGGCGCTTTGCGGGCCAGAGCTTACGCAATAGCATGCAGAACATGCTTCTGGCGGGCTTCGCCTTCGGCACCATGCTCAATGCTGCAACCTCGGCGCTGGAGCTGCGACAGGAGAGCACCAACCCCGGCGTGCGCATTCTCGAGGCGTGGCTGCACGGCGAGATCACTGCGCCAACGTGGACACAGCTCGCGTTTGTCGCCGTTGTCGAACTTGCGCTGCTCCTGGTCGCCCTGCCGCTGGCCAGGCAGTTGAATCCGCTGGCGCTTTCCGAGGAGTACGCCGCGCAGTTGGGCGTGCGCGTTGAGCGCCTGCAACTGACGGTGGTGGTCCTGGGCTCGATGCTCACCGCGCTGTCGGTCTCTCTTGGTGGGTTGATCGGCTTCGTCGGCCTGCTGGTCCCGCATTTCCTGCGGCTCATCGTTGGCCCGGAGCACCTCCGCCTGTTGCCCGCATCGGCCCTGAGCGGCGCGCTCTTTCTCATTGTGGCGGATACCGTCGCGCGCACGGCCTTCGCTCCGTCGGAGATTCCCGTGGGCATGCTCACCGCATTTCTCGGCGTCCCGGCGTTTCTGTATCTGCTCAACCGCAAGTCCGCGAGCGCACAATGACGAAGCCGCCCATGAACTCGATCTCTCCGGTGCTGGAGTTTCGCAACGTCTGTTTTGCGCACGGCGGGAATTTCGCGAACGGCGCGCGCCCGGTCTTCGATGACCTCTGTTTCAGCGTGCAGCCGGGCGAAACGGTCGCGCTCATGGGGCCGAACGGCGTAGGCAAGACCACGCTGCTCAAGCTGGCCTCGGGTCTGCTGCGGCCGCGATCGGGTGAGGTGCTGGTGCGGGGGCGTCCTTTGCAACAGTGGGCGCGGCGGCAGCTCTCCTGTACGGTGGCGCTGGTTCCGCAGGAGCTCGAGGTGCCCTTCGCATTTTCCGTTGAGGAGATCGTCGCCCAGGGCAGGGTCCCGCACATGGGCTGGTTCGGCGGGCCGGGTGCGAAGGACCTGGAGGCCGTGGAGTCCGCGCTGCGCGAAGTCGATCTGCTGCCGCTGCGGCACCGCATCTTCGCTGAGCTCTCCGGGGGCGAGCAGCAGAGGGTGAAGATTGCCATTGCGCTGGCCCAGGAGCCAAGCCTGATGCTGCTGGATGAGCCGACGCAGCACCTGGACCTTGGCCGGCAAATTGAGGTGATGGGCCTGCTGCGCAAGCTGGTTCACCCCAGCACGCCAACAGCAGGCGCGCGGGGGACCCCGGAGCGCGGAATCACCATTGTCGCGGCGATGCACGATCTCGCCCTCGTACGCGAACACTGCTCGTCGGGAATTCTTCTCATGCCCGCGGCCCCAGCCCCCACACCAAGCCCAATGCGGGCTTGCAGGGGGCCCCGAGCGCTGGCAGGGCCGCTCACTGAGCTGTTGCGCCCCGAGCTGCTGGAGCAGGCCTACGCGGTTGATCGCGCCGCGCTGGACCGCTATCTTTCACCCCAGCAAGCCAGGCTTGCTGGGGACCCCGAGCCGGCGCAAAATCTGGGCGCGGAGAGCAACGGTGCGCGCGCATGAGGATCGGCGTCATCAGCGATACACATGGCTGGCTGCGCCCGCAGGCCGTCGAGGCGCTGCGCGGCAGTGAGCTGATTCTGCACGCTGGAGATGTAGGCCTCCCGGAGGTTCTCGATGAGCTGCGGCGCATCGCGCCGGTGGTGGCGGTGCGCGGCAATATTGACGTGGAGCCGTGGGCGCGGCGGCTGCCTGCGACAGAGATGGCCGAGGCCGGCCAGAAGAGGTTCTACATCCTGCACCGTATTGCCGATCTCGATCTTAAGCCGGGCGCCGCGCGGGTCGACGCGGTGATCTTCGGCCATTCCCACCAGCCAACCGTCGATTGGCGTGACGGCGTGCTCTTCTTCAATCCGGGCAGCGCGGGGCCGCGGCGTTTTTCGCTTCCGGTAACTTTGGGGAGAATCGAAGCCGTGGAGGGAGAGTTGCGTCCGGAGATTATTGCGCTGCTTTAGGTTTGCGGGTTGCGCCTGGGCGCGTTTTGGTCGCGCCCAGTTTGCGCAGCCGCTCACGGGCCTGAGTGGCTTCGATGGACTTGGGATAGCGCTGGATCAGGGCGTTCAGCTCGCGGACCCCCGCGTCTTTGCGGCCGAGCTCCAGCAGCGCGTAGCCCTTCTTGAGTTGTGCCGCCGCAGCCTTGTTGCCGCCAGGGAACTGCTCCAGCACCTTGTCGTAATCGGCCACCGCGGCTTCATAGTTTCCCGCCTTGTATTCGATGTCGGCGATATAAAACTGCGCGTTGCCCGCCAGGTCGGTGGTTGAATAGAACTTCAGGTAATCCTGAAATTGCGAGAGCGCCAGCTCGTAGCGAGCGGCGTTGTAATCGCGCAGCGCGTTGGTGTAGAGCGTGTCCGCCGGAGGCGCTCCACCTCCCGCAGGCGCGGTAGGCGCTGCGGCGGGCGCTGCCGCAGGGGCGCAGGTCACGGTGGGAGGCGGCTGCGCGGCGATGTTCTGCTGTTCGGTCTGAATATCGTTGAGCTGCTTGCTGGCCTTCTCCAGCCGGGCCTTGAGCTCGTCGACCGAGTCGTTGAGCGTCTGGATCTGTCCCGAGACCTGGTCCACTTTGGTCAGCGACTCTGTCGTCTGCTCCTGCACAGTCTTCTGCATGGTCTGCACGGAGTCGGAGAGCTTGTTGACGCTGTCGGCGCTCTTTTCCACCAGGGCGCGCATGATGCCCATGCGCTCGTCGAACGATTGCTGCATGCGCGCCATGCGATCGGAGAGCTCCTGCACCTGTGTCTGGAGCGCAATGATCTCTTTGGCGACGGCGAAGGCCGGTGTGGAGGGACCGGTCACGATCAGCGCCGTCATCGCGAGAGCAGCGAGTTTTCTGGGTTTCATTGTTATCTCCGGGCCATCTCCGGTGTGTGCTGCGCACCCGAAGCGGGCTGTGATCGATTTTGCCACTACTGCAACGTGTTGTCGTGCGGACGAACCAATTCGGCAAGCCCGCATTCGAGCGAAGGTTGATGCGGTGGCGGGGCGCTCTGAGCGGCCCCGCCACGTTAGTTGTTCCGGCTTTACTGTCCGTAGACGAAGTGAGCACGCCGGTTCTGCTGCCAGCAGCTCTCCTCGTGCTCCATGCAGAACGGCTTCTCCTTGCCGTAGCTCACGGTCTTGATGCGGCTGGCTTCAATGCCTGCTTTGACCAGCGCGTCGCGCGCGGCGTTGGCGCGGTTGTCGCCCAGGGCCAGGTTGTACTCGGTCGAGCCGCGCTCGTCGCAGTGTCCCTCGATGGTGAACTTAATCGAGGGGTGAGCCTTCAGGAATTCGGCATCGGCCGTGATGGTGGCCTGATCGCCGGGACGCAGGTCATAGCGGTCGTAGTCGAAGTAGATGTCCTTGACGCTCTTGGCAAATTGCTCGGCTTCGGTCGCCGAGGGCGCAGGGGCAGGCGCGGGCGGAGGAGAAGGCGGGGCTGCCGCGACTTCAACGGTGAGGCGCGCGCTGGCTTCGGCCGTGCCTCCCGGGCCTTGTGCGGTCAAGTGGTAGGTGATCGAGGACGACGGCGATACCGATTGCGTTCCGCTCGGCGCCACGCCGCCGATGCCGTCGATGTTGACGTTGGTGGCATTGGTCGTTGACCAGGAGAGGGTCGCCGACTCGCCGCCCTTGATGCGGTCCGGCGTGACGCTGAGGCTTGCCGTAGGTACGGGCGCGGCTGGCGGCGGGGGCGCGGCAGCTTCCTTCGGTGGGGCGGACGGCACCTCTTTCTTTTTGCAGCCGCCGATGAGGACCAAGGCTGTAAGGCACAAAATCAGAAGAGTCCACTTCATCTTGCTGTGATTCACTTCTCATCCTCCAGAGCGAGAACGCTCGCGTTGGGCCGGTGTGCCGGTCCGCTGAATTTTAGTGAAACCGTAGACCTCGGAGAAACAAATTTCTACAAAATACGAATGTGCTTGGCCTCGGCCTTTTGATTGTCGAAGTCAATTATTTCCAGCTCCAGTTGGGCTGAGTGTTAGATCCTTGGGACGTTAGCTGGGTTTGCTGGCTGCCATCGGCCAGCATGGTCCAGATCTGTTCGCCTCCTTTGCGGCTGGACTGATAGACAATGTGCCGTCCGTCCGGCGACCACGAGGGAAAGTCGTTGTGGCCTCCCGAGTGCGTCAGCTGCACCCATTGCCGGCTCGCCACGTCCATGATGTAGATGTCGGCGGCGCCGGGAGCGCCCGGGCCGTACTTGCGGTTCCACGAGAAGACCAGGAACTGTCCGTTCGGCGACCAGGAAGGTGAAACGGCATAGCCCTGATCGGTGAGCCGCTGCACGTTGGTGCCGTCGGCGTCCATGATGTAAATCTGCGGCAGGCTGCTGCGCCCGCTCACCCAGGCGATCTGCGCGTTGGTCTTGGGATTCCACACGGGCGAAACATCGGGGCCGTGAGATTGCGTAAGCCGCCTCAGATTGCCGCCGTTTTGGTCGCACACATAGATTTCCGGGTCGCCGCTGCGCGAGGAAGAGAACGCGATGCGGGTGCCGTCCGAGCTCCAGGCCGGCGAGATGGTGGTCCCGCCAAAGGAGGGGAACTTCACCAGACGGCCGAGATCGAGCGAAAACATGCTGATGCCGGGCCCTCCGCCTGCAAACGAGGTAAAAACGACGCGCGAGTTGTCCGGCGAGACGCGCGGCGACAGCGCGATGGAGGCGAGATGCGTGACTGCATGCTGACCGGCGCCGTCGTAGTCCATCGCCCAGACCTCTTTGTGGCCGGTGCGGCTGCCGATGAAGTAGAGCTTGGTTTCGGCGATTCCGCCGATGCCGCCGCCAAGGCGGAAGATAATCTCGTTGGCGAAACGATGGGCGATCAGGCGCGCGTTGTCGTCCGTGGCGCTCTCGCGATACTGCTTGGCCAGGATCTGCGGGTTCTGCGCATTCTTCGCGTCGAAGAGCCAGCCCTGCACCTGCAGCGTCCCGCCGGTGACGCCGAGGTTGCCGAAGGCGAGCATGGAGGCGTTGGGCGGCGGCGCACTCCACACGTCGAGCTTGACATCGGCCGGCATGCCGAAGGGCCCAAGCGGATAAAAGCTCTTCGAGACCATGTCGAAGATGCCCGCCTGCGTCAGGTCGTTGAAGAGCACATCGTTGAAGGTCTTATTCAGCTGCGGCGCAGCCGGGTCCTGCGCCGAGATCTTGAAGTCCGGCACGGCGAGGCGGATCTTTTCGCCGCCCACGCCGGTTCCGGTGCGGATCCAGTCCTGCGGAATCGCGGGGAGCATCAGGGCCAGTACAACGGCGAACACTAGTGCGAATCGCTTGATCAAATCGAACATCTCCTCAAGACTGCGGTATGACTGAAGCTGCCGGCGCCGGGGTTCCCGGCAAGCCCGTTGTTGGCTTGCTGGGGTGGCTCAACGCTGGTAATCGAACCAGAACTCCACTGAAACGTACTCGCCGCTGTATCCCTGCGGCAGAGGGCCAAAGGTGTCGATGCGCTGCAGCGCCCGAAGAGCCGACTGGTCGAGCGAAGGAATCCCCGATGACTGCTCGACGCGGACGTGCGACGGCGAGCCGTTGCGCGAAATGTCAAACAGTATATAGACCCGTTTTGCGGAAACCACATTAGGATTTACTTCGCTTTGCCAGGCCTGATGAACCTTTCTTGCCACTACGTCGGCGTACCAGCCGAACCTGCTGCCGAAGCTGCCGCCGCCGGTGCCTTCGCCGAACTTCAGTCCGCCCGCGCCGGTTGAGGTCTGCACTGCGGTGAATGGGCCGGCTGCCGGTCCGCCTTCGCCGAAGGGAATCGTGTTGTCGACCTTCGCCTGCTCCGTGGGCTTGGGCGGCTGCTGTTGCGTTGGAGTGGCCACCGGAGGCGCAACCGGCGTGGGGAGCGGGCGCGCGGGTGTTTCGACCGCAGCCTTCTCGTGCGGCTTTTCCGGCTTCTTGATCTTGGCCTCACGCTCCGGGATCGGGATCGCCTCTTTGTCTTCCTTCACCGCGGGCGCCGGAAGCGACTTCGCCAGGCCCTTGCTCTCGGTGGCCAGCACGTTTTCCGGCTTGGCCTGCGGATTGGGGGGCAGGGGAATCCCGCTGACCAGCCGCGCGCTCATCGCCTCTCCGCCGGCGCCTCCGCTGCCGCTGCTGCCCCAATCCAGGCCGCTGCGCGACATCAGGGCAGGGAACAGGAGGACGAACGCCAGCAGCCCGGCGTGCATGCCGATGGAAACGGCCATCGAGCGCGTGAGCGGCAACCGATATCCGTAGATCTCAGCGTCCAGCGGCATTGGTCCTTTCGATCGGTTGGGTAACGATGCTCACGTTGGTGATGCCGGTGCGCTTGACGGCGTCCATTACGGTGGCGAATGCGCCGAAGGGAACGTTCTCATCGGAGCGGATGAAGATGCTCTGGCCCTCGGGGTGGCGGATCTTGGCGTGCAGCCGGGCCGCGATCTCGTTGATGTTCACCGGATCGTTGCCGAGATAGACGCGCTGGTCCTTGTCAATGGTGATCACCAGCCGCTCCTCGGTGATTTCCTTCACGGTGCGCGTCTTGGGCACGTTGACCTCGATGCCGGACTGCAGGATGGGCGCGGTCACCATGAACATCACCAGCAGCACCAGCACAACGTCGACAAACGGAGTGACGTTGATATCGGAGAGCGAGCTCTGCGTGCGTCCCTGTTTGTTTGTGAAGGCCACCGCGCTCTCCTATTTGCCATCGCCGCTGCGATCGATGATGTTGAGCAGCTCGAGGCTGAAGTCATCCATGCGCGCGGCGAATTCGCGGATCTGCTGCAGGAAGAAGTTGTAGAAGATGACGGCGGGCACGGCCGCAAAGAGTCCAGCGGCAGTGGTCACCAGCGCCTCCGAAATGCCGGGCGCAACCGCGCGCAGCGTGGCCGAGCCGGCGTCGCCCAGGCCATGGAAGGCGTCCATGATGCCCCACACGGTGCCGAACAGTCCCACGAATGGCGCAATCGAGCCGGTAGTTGCCAGCCAGGTGAGGCGGTTCTCCAGCCGGGTCAGCTCCTCGGAGGCGGCGATCTGCGTGGCGCGATGCACGGACGCGGTGCGCGGATTTGCGCCACAGCGCTGCAGTTCCTGCACGGCGCCGTCGAACACCGCCACCAGCGGCGAGGGCTTGAACTGCTCGGAGATGTTCGACAGCTCCTGCAGGCGCGTGGCGCGGCGGAAGGCCCGAATGAAGCGGCCGCTCTGCACACTGGCGCGGCGGAAGAGTCCGATCTTAGCGACGATGATCGACCAGGAAAGCAGGCTGAAGAAGAGCAGGATCAGCAGCACAAGTTTGGCGATGATGCCGGTCTTGGAGACCAGGTCCATGACCTCCGAGCCGATTGCGAAGGCAAATAAGGAATTCATCCGTTTCTCTGTTTCCGTCTTCTCTGTTTCTGTAGAGCGCGAGATAGACCGCACCTTGGCCCCAGGGGCGAAGCGGCAGCAGCGCGGAATGCGATCATTATAGTCAGCCAAGCGTGAGTTTGTGGGCGGAGCGTACCAAGGTTTGCACAGCGGAAGCGCGTATCGAGCAAGGATGGATAGAACTGCTGTGGATTTGGGGCAAAGCCTGCGTTTACGCGTGAATCGTGCATCGCGAACGAGGCACGTTCCACCCCAGCAAGCCAACAGCGGGCTTGCTGGGGGTCCCGGATCCGCCGCTGGAATGCGTGCGCATTCAGAGCTGGCCGTGTTATGCTCGCGAGGAGAAATCCACCTTATCTCAGGTGCCGTGTGCTCAGGGAATTGCGGGTCGAAAACTACGCCGTTATCGACAACGTGGTGGTTGAGTTCGGCGCGGGGCTGAACCTGCTGACCGGCGAGACCGGCGCGGGCAAGTCGATCCTCATCGACGCGCTCTCGTTGCTGCTGGGCGAGAAGGCCTCAAGCGATGCGGTCCGACATGGCGCGGAGAGGGCAACCGTGGCCGCCGTCTACGATTGCGGCGATCCGGCGACACAACAACTGCTGGATGAGAACGGCATCGATACGGCGGGCACGGAGCTCATCTTGCGCCGCGACATCGCGCTGAGCGGCAAAGGCCGCGTCTTCATCAACAATCAGCCGGCCACAGTGGCGGCGCTGAAGGCCCTGGCGCCGCACCTCGCCGTGGTGCACGCGCAGAACCAGTCGGTCCTGATGTTCGATCCGCCGGAGCGCCTGGCGCTGCTGGATGCAGTCGCGGCCGTAAGCCGCGAAGAAGTTGGCCGGAGCTACGCGAAGTGGCGCGGAATTCAGCAGCGCATCGCCGAGCTCGAAAAGGGCGAGCAGGAGAAGCTGCGGCTGGCAGACTTGTGGCGCTTCCAGCTCAAAGAGATCTCCGAGGCCAATCCAGTCGCCGGCGAGGACCAGAAACTCGAGGCGGAAAAGCGCGTGCTGGCCAACTCCGAGCGGCTCTACGGGGCGGCGATGTCGGCCTTCGGTGCGCTCTACGAGGCCGAAGAGTCGGCCCTGTCGCGTCTGCGCGCGGCGTTAAAGCACGTCGAGGAGCTGTCGCGCTTCGACGAGCGCTTCAAGGAAGAACTGGGGCAACTGGAAGCTGCCCGCATTACGGTGGAGGACGCTTCGACCACGCTGCGCGATTTTGCCAACCGGATGGACGCCTCGCCCGAGAGGCTGGCGGAGGTCGAAGACCGGCTGGCCGCGCTCGACAAGCTTCGCCGCAAATATGGCAAAAGCCTGGACGAGGTGCTGGCCTACCACGAGGAGATCGCCGCCAGGCTCAACGAGCTCGAGAACAAGGACGAGCTGCTCGCCTCGCTGCGCAAGGAGCTGGCTGCGGCGGCTTCGGAGTATCTCGCCGAGGCGCGCTCGCTCAGCAAGCGCCGCGACGAAGCAGCGCGCAAGCTGGAGAAGACGGTCGAAACCGAGATCAACGATCTGGCGATGAAGGCGAAGTTCAGGATTGAGGTCAGCGGCTCGGACGAGGAGGCGAATTGGAGCGCAACCGGCTTCGACCAGGTCGCTTACCTGATCTCGACCAACCCCGGCGAGCCGATGGGGCCGATTGAGGAGATCGCCTCCGGCGGCGAGCTCTCGCGCGTGATGCTGGCGCTGAAGGCCAGCGTAGAGGCGGGCCTTGGGAACAGTCGCAAGGCAAGAGCGACGGAGATCGAGCGCTCGCTGATCTTCGATGAAATCGACACCGGCATCGGCGGACGGGCGGCCGACGCGGTGGGCAAGAAGCTGAAGGCGCTCTCCCGCGGCAAGCAGGTGCTGTGCGTCACCCACCTGCCGCAGATCGCCTCCTTTGCCGACCATCACTTCCTGATCGAAAAGCATGAGAGCGGCGGGCGCACCCGCACCACGGTCCGGCCGCTCGCGCCCGAGGAGCGGCGCAGCGAGATCGCCCGCATGCTGAGCGGCGCCAAAGTCACCGAGGCCAGCCTGCAAAATGCCGAGCAGTTACTGAAAGCCAACGCCTAAGACCTTGAATTCAAAGCAACTGCCCCATCCTGCCCAAAGCGGGATCGATAGCTCGTCTGCCCTCCCGTCCGCAGTTTCCTAAACTGAACCATTCCAGATACGCTCCCGCCCGGTTCCGGCTTCTTTGGGCTGTTTACCTGCGGTAAAATGAATACATCGAAAGATTTACGGCGCAGCATGGGCGGGGCTTCATGCGAAACGGGGCGGATTGGGCTCTGGGCCATCGCCATTCAGCGGTGGATTTGGGCTGCCCGATGCGGGTTCCCGCACTTTTCTGGCTTTGTGCTGCCGGACGGGCCTGCGAAGCCATAGACTTAGGAGTACCGGGGGTAAGGATAAGCTGAGAGCTGCGCAGGTGAGTTTGACCGGCCCGGCTTCAGCGGATTTCGAACGATGACAAAAACGAGCGAAGCCAAAACTCTGTTGCTCTTGAAGCCTCGCGGCTTCTGCGCCGGCGTGGTGCGCGCCATCGACATTGTGCAGATCGCGCTGGACACCTTCGGCCCTCCCATCTACGTGCGCAAGGAGATTGTGCACAACAAGTACGTGGTCGAGGACTTGAAGGGCAAGGGCGCCATCTTTGTCGATGACGTGGACGAAGTGCCCAACGGCGAGCGGGTGATCTACAGCGCGCACGGGGTTGCGCCGTCGGTTCGCGAGGCCTCCAAGCTGCGGCAGTTGCGGGTGATCGACGCCACCTGCCCGCTGGTGACCAAGGTCCACGTGGAGGCGATCCGCTTCGCGAAGGACGGCTACTCGCTGATTCTGATCGGTCACCTGAACCACGACGAGATCGTGGGCACGCTGGGCGAGGCCCCGGACGTGACGCAGGTTGTCAGCTCGCCGGAGCAGGTCGCCGGTCTCGTGGTGCCGGACCCGAACCGGGTGGCCTATCTGACGCAGACGACGCTTTCGCTGGATGAGGCGCGGGACATTATCGAGGCGCTCAAGGCGCGCTTCCCCAATATCCGCGGGCCGCACGCGCAGGACATCTGCTACGCGACCGAGAACCGTCAGGTCGCGGTGAAGAACGTGGCCGAGCAGGCAGACCTGCTGCTGGTGGTCGGCTCGCATAACAGCTCGAACTCGAACCGGCTGGTGGAGGTGGCGCGCAATCTGGAGACCCATGCGCACCTGATCGACACCTGCCAGGACATCGACGAAAGCTGGCTTGAGGGAGTGAAGACGGTGGCGTTGACGGCGGGAGCCTCGGCGCCGGAGATCCTGGTACAAGAAGTGATTACCCTGCTCGGGCAGAAGGGCTTTGTGAATGTGCAGGAGGTGGAGGTGATGCCGGAGAACGTGCGCTTTGGACTGCCTCCGGAGATCGTCGCCGCCATCGGCGCGGCCCCCACTACGCCCGATGCCATGCGGGCGGAGTAACCAATCATGGAGACGGGCTTAGGTCAGGCGACGGCGCTCCGCTTCGGCAAGATCGCGGGGCTGGAAACACGGCTGAAGAAGGCCATTGCGGCTGCGCAGAACTTCCTTTTCTCCCGGCAGCACGAAGAAGGCTGGTGGTGCGGCGAGCTGGAAGCCGATACCACGCTGGAATCCGATTACATCTTTCTTCACACCGTGCTGGGCACGCGCGACGAGCGCCGCTTCCAGCAGTGCGCCACCGAGATCCTGCGGCACCAGAATGCCGACGGCGGCTGGCCGATCTTCAAGGGCGGGCCTTCCAACATCAGCGCCAGCGTCAAGGCATATTTCTCGTTGAAGATCTGCGGCCACTCTCCGGAAGAAGAGCTGATGCAGCGCGCCCGCAAGCGCATCCTTGAGATGGGCGGCGTGCCGGCCTGCAACACCTTCACCAAGATCTATCTGTGCGGCCTGGGCCAGTACGACTACGATGCCGCGCCTGCCATACCGCCGGAGATCGTGCTCTTTCCCAACTGGTTCTGGTTCAACATCTACGAGATCTCCTCGTGGTCGCGCGCCATCCTCATCCCGCTCTCGATCTGCTATGCGAAGAAGCCGTTCAAGAAGATTCCCGACGAGTGGAACATCGACGAGCTGTTTCCTGCCGGGCGGCACGGCAGCGCGCTGCGGCTGAAGTGGGATAAGAAGACGATCGGCTGGCGGAACTTCTTCCTGGTTCTTGACCGGCTCAGTCACTGGTTTGAGCGGGTGCATGTGCGCCCGCTGCGCTCGATTGCCTTGAAGGCGGCGGAGAAGTGGATGCTGGAGCGTTTCGAGATGAGCGACGGGCTCTGCGCCATCTATCCGTCGATCCTGAACTCCATCATCGCCATGCGCTGCCTGGGCTATTCGATGGACGATCCCCAGGTGATCCGGGCGCTGGACGAGTTTGAAAAGCTGGGCATCGAGGACGAACAGGGCTTCCGCATGCAGCCCTGCGTTTCGCCGGTGTGGGACACGGCCTATGCCATGTTTGCATTGGGCGAAAGCGGCCTGGCGCAGAAGGACCCGCGCATGATCAAGGGCGCCGAGTGGATGCTGAAGAAGCAGAACCGGCACAAAGGCGACTGGGCGGTGAAGGTCCCCAAGGCCGAGCCGGGCGGCTGGTACTTCGAGTTCAACAACGAGTTCTATCCCGATGTCGATGACACCGCGCAGGTGCTGCTGGCGCTGAACCACACCGAGACCAGGGACGCGCGCTTCCAACGTGAGGCGCTGCAGCGCGGCATTAACTGGGTGCTGGCCATGCAGTGCAGCAACGGCGGCTGGGCCTCGTTCGACAAGGACAACGACCGCATGGTTTTCCAGTATGTGCCCTTCGCCGACCACAACGCCATGCTCGATCCGGCGACCGTGGACATCACGGGACGCGTGCTGGAGAGCCTGGCGGCGAACGGCTTTACGACGAAGGACAAGCCGGTGCGGCGCGCGCTTGAATTCCTGCGCAGCGAGCAGGAGCCCGACGGCTCCTGGTTCGGGCGCTGGGGCGTCAACTACATTTACGGCACCATGTGCGTGCTGCGCGGCCTCGAGGCCATCGGCTTCGACCAGAACGATGCGATGGTGCAGCAGGCAATCGAGTGGCTGCGCATGGTCCAGAATCCGGACGGCGGCTGGGGAGAAGACTGCGGCTCCTACGACGATCCCAACCGCAAAGGAGAGGGCGCGAGCACCTGCTCGCAGACAGCCTGGGCGGTGCTGGGACTGATGGCAGGCGGAGACTACCGGTCGGAGTCGCTGGCGCGCGGCATCGCGTACCTTCTGGAGCACCAGGATTCCGACGGCGGCTGGCGCGACCCGCTGTACACGGGAACCGGCTTTCCGCGGGTCTTCTATCTGAAGTATCACGCCTACCCGTGGTACTTCCCGCTGATGGCGCTGGCCAAGTATTCGCGCGGGCAGGAGTCGTAACGGGGCGATGCGAGTTGGGCCCTGATTCAGCCGAATCCTGGACGCAGCCGAATCGGGCTGCGTTCCTCTTTACGGCAACGTTTTCACGGCCGCGTTTTAGGGCCGGGTTTTAGGGCAACAATGACGAGAGTGGACGAGTGAAGGCATTTGTCACCGGAGCGACGGGATTTGTAGGCAGCCATGTGGCGCGGCTGCTGGCCGAGCAGGGCGCCGAGCTGCGTCTGCTGGTGCGGGCACAGAGCCGCCGCGAGAACCTCGCCGGAATCCCCGCCGAGCTGATCGTGGGCGACCTGACGGATCCGGCATCGCTGCGCAAGAGCATGCAGGGTTGCGACGCGGTCTTCCATGTGGCTGCCGACTACCGGCTGTGGATCCGCGACCCCAAGCCGATGTACGCAACCAATGTCGAGGGAACGACAGCGGTGATCGAGGCGGCCCAGGCTGCGGGCGTGCGGCGCACGGTGTACTGCTCCTCGGTGGCTACGCTGGGCTTTGGCCATGAGCGCAAGGCGGTGAACGAGGAGACCCCGGTGCGCGAGGCGGAGATGATCGGCCACTACAAGCGTTCGAAGTTCCTGGCCGAGCGCCGCGCGATGGAGCTGGCGTCAAAGGGCGCCGAGGTGGTGATTGTGAATCCCAGCACGCCGGTTGGCGAGCAGGACATCAAGCCCACGCCGACGGGACGCATTGTGCTGGACTTTCTGCTGGGTAACTTTCCCGCGTACATGGAGACGGGGATGAACCTGGTCGACGTGCACGACGTGGCGCGCGGACATCTGTTGGCCTTCGAGCACGGGCGCCGCGGTGAGCGTTACATTCTGGGCGGCGAAAACCTGACCCTGAAGCAGATTCTCGATACGCTGGGCGAGCTGACCGGGCTGCCTTCGCCGAAGATGAAGGTCCCGCACGGGGTGGCGATGGCCTTTGCGGCCTTCGATCAGACCTTCAACGGATACTTGAGGAACCGCGAGCCCCGCGCGACCGTGGAAGAAGTTCGCATGGGCAGGAAGTTCATGTGGGTGGAGTCCGCCAAGGCCGAGCGCGAGCTGGGATACCGGCACGGCCCGGTGCGCGAGGCGCTGGCGCGCGCAGTGCGCTGGTTTGTGGAGCACGGCTACGCGCCGGCCGCGCCAACGGTGTGCACCACTGCATGAGCGCCCGGGAGGTCGATTTCGGCGGCGCGCGCCGCGGTTGGGAGGAGCCCGCCAGATGGCGGCCGGGGTTGGTGGATGTTGTCTTCGTGGCGGCGCTCGAGCGGGAGGTCTCACGCGCGGCGCGTGGCTGGACCTCGACAACGTTGCGCGTAGGCCGGACAGAGCGGCGGATGTATTACGACATGCTGGAGCGGGCCGCGCTGGTCTGTGCCGGCACCGGACCCGAGCGGGCGTATCGAGCGGCGAAGGCGTGCATTGAAGAGTTTTCGCCGCGGCTGCTGGTTTCCATCGGCTTCGCCGGATCCTGCGGCCCGGAGCTTGCGCCCGGCGCGGTGATCGTCCCGGCGCGCGTGGTGGTTCCCGCGGCTGGCGACGAGTCGGCTCCGGCGAAGGAGTTTCCCTGCGCCTGTGGAAGCGGCACGTTGCTGAGTGTGAATGCGGTGGCTTCGTCGGCGGGGAAGCGGCAGGCGCGGGCGCGCTACGGCGCGATGGCGCTGGAGATGGAGGCCGCCGGAGTGGCAGCCGCCGCGGCCGAGTACGGCAGAGAGTTCGCGGCGATCAAGGCGATCTCGGACGGAGTGGACGAGGACCTGGATTTCCTCTCCGCCTTCGTGACCCCGGACGGCTTTGCCATGGGACGGTTTCTCGCCTTTCTGGCGGTGCGTCCCGGGCTGTGGCTTCAGGTGGCCGCCCTGGACCGCAACAGCAGGCTGGCCACCAGGGCGCTGGAGCAGGCGGTAGTCGAGTGCATCGGCGACTGGCCGGCATTTGCCGCGAGACATTCGTAGGAAAGGCAAGCGTAGGAGAGGCAAGATCAACAGACCCACTTCTGCCGGCGTGATTTGCAAACCAGGGCAGAGTGGGGCACCACGCACGAATTCCCAGGTCAGCGCCGCAACCGAGGCGGCGCGGGACTTGGGGCACCAAGAGCGTTTCGTAGGGAGACGGGTTGAAGGTATGGCAGTGAGTCCCGAAGTGGGTTCGACGACATTGGGCAAAGGGGGCACCAACGAGCCCGCCGTTGGCTTGGTGGGGCAGAAGCACACGGTTCCGGAGCGCATGCTGGCCGCCGTCTATCACGGGCGCAACGACGTGCGACTGGAGATGGTGGATGTTCCGCGCATCGAGACCGGCGAGCTGCTGGTGCGCATTCACACCTGCGGCATCTGCGGCACGGACCTGAAGAAGATCGAGACCGGATCGCACTCGGCGCCGCGCATCTTTGGACACGAGATGGCGGGCGTGGTGGTGGCGCGCGGCGCGGGGGTGACGCGCTTCCGCGAAGGCGACCGGGTGATGGTCTTCCACCATATTCCTTGCGGCACCTGCTACTACTGCCGGCGCAAGGTCTTCTCGCAGTGCCCGGTGTACAAGCGGGTGGGAACGACGGCCGGACTGGGCGAGGCCAGCGGCGGCGGCTTCTCCGAATACATCCGCGTGATGGACTGGATCGTGGAACGCGGGGTGGTTGCCATTCCCGATCATGTGAGTTTCGAGCAGGCCTCGCACATCGAGCCGGTGAATACCGTCTGGAAGGGAATCCAGTCGCTCGCTGTTGAGCCGGGAGAGACCGTGCTGGTCATCGGACAAGGCCCCATCGGCTTGATTTTGGGAGTGTTGGCGCAGCGCGCCGGGGCCAACGTTATTACTTCCGATTTGTTCCCCCAGCGGCTTACAATGGGAGAACGCTATGGTCTCAGACAGTCGATTGATGCCTCCCGGACAGATGTGCTGCAGGCAATTCGGGAGCGCACCGATGGGCGTGGCGCCGACGCGGTGGTCCTGGCCGTCGGCGGCAGTTCGTTGATCCGTCCTGCCATTGAGGCGGCACGCTTTGGCGGACGGGTGCTGTTGTTTGCGCAGACCGTGCGAGGAGAAGTCACCATCGATCCCGCCTCGATCTGCGTGGATGAAAAGACGCTGCTGGGTTCCTATAGCGCTTCCGTGGAGTTGAACCAGGAGGTCGCGGATTTTGTCTTCAGCGGCGAGATGGACCTGGCCGGGCTGTATAGTCACCGGTTCCCGCTGGCGCAGTCGCTGGAAGGGCTGAGACTGGCTGCACATCCGCAGCCGGATACAATGAAAATCGCCATTCAGCCCGGCAGTGGGGTCCCCGGCAACCCCGCATCTGGGATGCTGGGGGAGAGTGCCTGGGAGGAAAAGCAATCGTGAACGGACATATGACGGCGGCAGTTCTCTACGGCAAAGAGGACGTGAAGATTGAACGGGTACCCATCCCCGAGCTGGAGCAGGGCGAGGTCCTGATCCGCGTGCAGGCTGCGCTGACGTGCGGCACCGACCTGAAGGTCTTTCGCCGCGGATACCACGCCAAGATGATCGTGCCTCCAGCGCTCTTCGGCCACGAGTTCGCGGGCCTGGTGGAGAGAGTTGGTCCCGGAGTGAACCACTTCCGTACCGGGCAGCGCGTTGTGGCGCTGAACTCGGCGCCCTGCGGCCAGTGCTTCTACTGCAAGAAGCACCAGGAGAACCTCTGCGAGGACCTGCTCTTCAACAACGGCGCCTATGCCGAATTCATCCGCGTGCCGCGGCGCATCGTCGAGAACAACATGCTTGCCGTGCCCAAGGACATCAGCTTTGAGACCGCCGCTCTCACCGAGCCGCTGGCCTGCGTTTTGCGCGGCCTGCATGAGACCGGAGTGGAGATCGGCGACGCGGTCACGGTGATCGGCGCCGGGCCCATCGGGCTGATGTTCATGCAGGTGGCCAACATCATGGGCTGCGACGTGATCGCCGTGGTCAAGCACGACGAGCAGGTGACATCGGCCAAGCGCGCCGGAGCAAAAGAGGTGGTGCAGTTCCCCAAGGTCGCCAGCCCCATCGACGCGGTGCGCGCGCTCACGCCCGAGCAGCGCGGCTCGGATGTGGTCATCGAGGCCGTCGGCCGTCCCGAGGCGTGGGAGTGGGCCATCGACATGGTGCGCAAGGGCGGCACTGTAAACTTCTTCGGCGGCTGCGCCAAGGGGACGCGCGTGCAGTTGAATACCGAGCGCCTGCACTACTCGGAGATCACGCTGAAGGCCACGTTCCATCACACGCCGGACACGGTGCGCCGCGCATTTGCGCTGATCGCCGAGCGCAAGGTGAAGGCCGCCGACTACATCACCGGAGAGGCGCCGCTCTCCAGGCTTCAAACCGTGCTGCGGGAGATGGTGGCGCGCGGTGGCGAGATCAAGACCGCGATCATCCCCGGACACTGAGATCATTGACTGTGTCCAGCACTCGTTCTAACGGCGCCTCCGGCGAGCCCGTGCCTGACCTGGTGAGCTGGAACGATGAGGCCTCTCCATCCGTGAATCAGGCTCACTCAGACCAGACAGGCCGCGGCAGCGATAGGGAAAGCCTGCTGGCGCGCGGTTGGTCACGACTGCCCCGGGAGTACGCGATTCCGGAGCAAGCGCCGACCTTGGATGAGGCGCGCGAGTACTGCCGCCGGCTGGCCACCTCGCATTACGAGAATTTCTCCGTTGCAACCTGGTTCCTCCCCAAAGATCTCCACCAGCACTTCTTCAACATCTATGCCTACTGCCGCATCTCCGACGACCTGGGCGATGAGGTGGGAGATAAGGAAGCGTCGCTCGCGCTGCTTGACCGCTGGGAGCAGGAGCTGGATGCGACCTATGCGGCATTCGAGAGAGACGGCATAGCATCCCACTTCTGCCAAAAGCAGGCAGAAGTGGGGCACCAAATCTCTGATGTTCGCACCCTCGGTGAAGCGCGCCATCCCGTCTTCATCGCTTTGGCGGAGACCATACACGCCTGCGGCATTCCCAAGCACGAGTTCAGCGATCTGCTCACCGCCTTCCGCCAGGACCAGACTGTCGGGCGCTACGAGACCTTCGACGACCTTCTCGGCTATTGCCGCAACTCGGCGAATCCCGTCGGCCACCTGGTGCTCTATCTCTGCGGCTATAACGACGCGGAGCGGCAGCAGCTTTCGGACTACACCTGCACGGCGCTGCAGTTGGCGAACTTCTGGCAGGACGTCTCGGTGGACTGGAAGAAGGACCGCGTGTATCTGCCGCTGGAGGACCTGCGCCGTTTTGCATGCAGCGTCGAGCAGATCGGGGAAGGGCGCTTCGATCACAACTTTCGCGAGCTGATGCGCTTCGAGGTGGAGCGCGCGCGCGAATGGTTCCAGTGCGGATTGCCATTGGCCGGAAAGGTAGGGCGCTCGCTGGCGCTGGACATCGAACTGTTCAGCCGCGGTGGGCTGGCGATCCTGCAGGCGATCGAGGACCAGAACTTCGATGTGCTGGCCCGCCGCCCGAGCCTGAGCAAGCTGCGCAAGGCCGAGCTGGTGGTGCGCGCACTCGCCGGGCTGGCGTTAGGCAGGATCAGCCGCCGCGGAGCCGGCGCGCCATGAGCACCGCCGTCCAACACGCCGCGTTGCGTCTTACCACCGCCTATGGCGTCTGCCGCCACATTGCGCGCTCCTCGGCGAAGAATTTTTACTACGGTTTCATGCTGCTGCCGGCCCGCAAGCGCAACGCGCTGAGCGCGGTCTACGCATTCATGCGGCATGCCGATGACCTGAGCGACGATCCGGGCATGACGCCGCAAGAGCGCCGCGAGAAGCTGGCCGGCTTCATCGACTCCTACCATCGCGCGCTGGAGACCGGCCACACCGACGACCCGGTCTTTCTCGCCCTGCGGGATTCGCAGTTGCGCTACAACATTCCGGTGGAGCTGCTGGACCAACTGGTCGCCGGCACCGGGATGGACGTGCGCGACCACCCCAGCATGCCAAAGACGGGCATGCCGGGGACCCCGGAACAGGAGCCGGCCGGCGGCGGGCCGCTGGTGGTCTACCGCACCTTTGCCGATCTCTACGGCTACTGCTATCACGTGGCCTCGGTGGTGGGACTGGTCTGCATCCGGATCTTCGGCTATCGCGATCCGGCGGCCGAGCAACTCGCCGAGCACCTCGGCATCGCCTTCCAGCTCACCAATATTCTGCGCGACGTGAAGGAGGACGCGGCAATGGCGCGGGTCTATCTGCCGCAGGAGGACCTGGAGCACTTCGGGATCACGGCCGAGGAGCTGGGCTCGGGCACGCCGATGGCCAAGCTGCGGCCGCTGCTCGAGTTTGAGGCCGCGCGCGCGCGCCACTATTACGAGGCTGCCGATCGCCTGCTGCCGCTGATCGAAGAGGTGAGCCAACCGGCGCTGTGGGCCATGGTGGAGATCTATCGCGGCATCCTCGACCGCATCGAGGCCAGGCAGTACGACGTGTACTCGGAGCGGGTGCGGCTCTCGCTGGGCGAGAAGCTCAAGATCCTTGCTAGAGGATTCGGGAAGAGATTGCTGTGAGCGGCACTGGCTCTGGTTCCAGAGCAAAGTCAACTACCCCACTCAAGCCAAAAGAAGGCTTGAATGGGGCACCCGGAGATCGAAGCCGCCTCAGCGTAGGCGTGATCGGCGGCGGACTGGCGGGGCTGGCCGCGGCCTGTGCGCTGGCCGACAGTGGCCATCGCGTCACGCTCTTCGAGCGCCGGGCCTTCCTCGGCGGCCGCGCCTCCTCCTACGAGCATCCTGGCACCGGAGAGGTGGTAGACAACTGCCAGCACGTGCTGCTGGGCTGCTGCACCAATCTGCGCGACTTCTACCGGCGCCTCGGGGTCGAGGACCGAATCCGCTGGTACAAGCGCATCACCTTCGTCGAACCCGGCGGCCGCACCAGTTGCATCGAATCGACCGCGCTGCCGGCGCCGCTGCACTCGGCGCCTTCTTTCCTCAGGTTCACGCTGCTCTCACCGGCCGACAAGCTGTGCATTGCGCGCGCCATGCTGGCGATGATGGCCGGCGTTCCCCGTGATAGCGGCGAGGACTTCCTGAGCTGGCTGCGTCGCAAGGGACAGACGCAGGCGGCCATCGACCGCTTCTGGGCGCCGGTGCTCATCAGCAGCCTGAACGAGGATCTGGACAAGACCTCGGTGAAGTACGCTGCCATGGTCTTTCGTGACGCCTTTCTGAAGTCGGCCGAGGCCTCCTGGATGGGCGTGCCATCGGTGCCGCTCTCCGAGCTTTATGGCGTGGCCGAGCGCTACATCACCGAGCGCGGCGGCCGCGTGATGCGGCGATGCTCCGTCGAGCGGGTGGGCCTGGAAGATCTTTGTTACGAGGAGGGCGCTGCCGCTAAACAGGGCCCGACGCTTCACACCAGCGAGGGCGACTTCACCTTCGACTACGCGATCAGCGCGGTGCCGTTCCATCAGCTCGGGCGCATCCTGCCG
>WNGF01002447.1_pt1 | contig 25965 bp, 22 predicted proteins | sample 5400641 | NCBI WGS metagenome assembly WNGF01 (sample SAMN13153371, study PRJNA577476) | soil metagenome | isolation source: 80 cm soil or saprolite under grassland replicate 2 | place: USA:California | collected 2016-06-15 | reverse complement strand
GCTGAAGTTGTGCGCCGACGCGGTGTAGGTGGCCTTCGGGATCGCCGGCTTGGTCGCGCTGACCGGCTTCAGGTGGCACGACACGCACATGCCGCCGTTCGTCTGGGACGCGTCGAAGTCGGTCTTGGCGCGGAACGTGGACGTGTTGCCGGCCGAGCCGTTGCTGCGGGACGCGGTCGTCCCGGCGTCCTGGTACGCGTTGTTCTCGTGCGTCGCCGCGCCCCCGAGGTCGTGCGGGTGATCTCCGTGGCACATGGAGGTGCACGAGCGGCTCGCCGGCGGGATGTCCGTGAGGTAGGTCACGCCGCTCCAGGACGGGTTGAGCACGCTGTCGTCGTAGTTGTCGTTCGTGTCCGCCACGTTGCCGATGGCGTGCTTGCTCACGACGGCGTTGCCGCCGCTCATGTTTGCCCAGTTGCCGCTGTGGCAGGGCGAGCAGTTCTTCGTGCCGCCGCTCTCGCCGGAGCCGCTCGACGGCTTCGAGAAGCCGGCCTCGTGCTTGTGGCAGCCGTTGCAGCCGCCCGAGTGCCCGGAGTCCGCGTTTCCCGTGTTCCGCCAGCGGGTGATTCCCCCCAGCCCCACGGTCTTCGTGTGGCACACCTCGCACGGCCCACACGCCGGGTTCGGCGAGGTGCCGCAGGCGACGCCCGTCGTGACCCCCCAGGCCCCATTCTTCGTGGCGAACCGGAAGTCGACGTTCTTGTCACCGCTGCTGGGAGTCGTGATGACCTGCTTGACGAGGTAGAGGTTCGTGGTCTCGTGCGCCTTCACGTGACACGTGAAGCAGGTGAAGTTCACGCCCCAGGTGCCGTACGTGCCGGTGGTGGTGAGCGCGCTGTGGATCTTGACGGCGTGACAGCTCGTGCAGAAGCGGTCGTCGTTGTCCCGGAGCAGGAGCTTTCCGTCCCCCGCGCCCGGCGTGGAGGGCACCGCGGCGTCGTAGGTGTTCGAGGCCGAGTCGGTGAAGTGGGCACCGTGGCAGGAGAGGCAGACCACGTTCCCGGCCGTGAACGACGTCGCGAGCGTGCCCGCGAGCGCCAGGTTGTTGGTCAGGTTGCCGTCCTGGTCGATCTCGTAGGAGGTGCTCGCCACGGTGAACGCCGGGACGGCCACGTAGCTGACGGAGCTCGTGGTGTTGGCGGTGATCACCGAGATCATTCCCTGGTTGTTGGCGCCCAGGACGCCCTGGTTGTCTCCTCCGAGGAACCGGATCGAGAGGCCGACGAGCGTGTTGGCCGCCGGGAAGGTGCCGCTGAGGCTCCCTGTGCCCGGCGAGGCCGCCATTCCGCGGATGGCGGCGGGCTGGGGCATCCCGAGCTCGTACGTGTCGTTGCCCGTGGTCACGAGGCCGGTCACGGCGCTCGAGAGCGAGATGGTGCTCGTCCCGTTGGCCGTGATGGTCCGGCTCTGGCCGAAGTAGGTGGCGACCGCGCCCTCCGCGGCGTTGGGGAGGCCGTGCGTCGTGAGCCGCACGCTGAGGTTGTTGAGGATGTTCGTGCTCGGGAAGCTCTTGGACGCGTCGGTGATGATCGAGGTGGTGGTGCCGCTCGAGGTGGTGCCGGTGTCGTTCGCCGGCCAGTTGATCCGATACACGTCGCCCACCGCGGGCGCCGCCGTCAGCCCGCTCCCGACGGTGAACGCCCCGGCGGAGAAGCCCGTGATGGACACCGTCTTCCCGACGTTCGCCTTCGTGGCCGTGCTCGCCGCCACGACCGTGAGCGTGAGGCCCGTCACGGCGGTCGCCGTGCTGGGCCAGCCCGCCTTGGCGCTGTCGGTGAACGTCAAGGTTGTGCCGGCCGTGGTGACGGAGCCGTAGGCGGCCTGGACCACGCGGCCGATCTCGAACGTGGTGTTGGCGGCCGGGGTGACGCTGGCGCAGGATGTTCCGAGGTTGATCGTGGTCACGCCGGCGGCCGTGGAGTTGCCGCTGATGCTGCACACGAGGTCCTTCAGGGTCCCGCTCGTGAACCGGACGGACCGGGGAGCGACGGACGCGGAGAGCGCGTTCGTCGCCCAGACCCACTTCGTGCCGTCGAGCGTGACCGTCCCGCTGCCGCTGGTGGTGAAGGCGACGCCGTAGAACCGTGCGTCGTAGGGCGCGGCCTTGAAGTTGGCGCCGGTGACCGGCATGTTGGTGGGGTGGCTGAGCGTCGGCGCGGCCTCCCAGAGCCCCGCGGTGGTCGAGCAGGCGCTTCCGGCATACGTCACGCCCAGCGTGAGGCCCGTGTCGCTCACCACGGCCTGGACCGGTGCGAACGCGGACGGGGGATCGCCGGCGCACTTGATCCGCCAGCCCACCTGGACGGGCGTCGTGCCGGTCTTGAACAAGGTGCCGGTGCCCGTCACCGTCGTCCCGGTGATCTTCGCCGTGCCCCCCGCCGGCTTGCAGTTCGGATCGGTGCCGGTCGCGCACAGGTACGTCGAGCTCCCGACGCTGGTGTAGTTCCACTGCGCGTGGCACTTGGTGCAGATCTGGGCGCTGCCGTTCGCCGCGGCGACGAAGTGGCGTCCCGGCCCCGTCCCCGGCGACCGGATGTCGAACGGCCGGTTCGCCTGCGTGTGCTGGTCGTGGCAGCTCGAGCACATGAGGTTGCCGCTCGGGTCGACGCGGGAGCCGCTCGCGAGGCCCGTCGCGCCGAACTTCCCGGCGACGGCGGTGACGTCCCAGCGGTGCGACGAGCCACCCGTCCCCGGGACCGCCTGGTTACCCGCCGGAGCCACCGCCGGGTTCCAGCCCAGGAGGACGGCGTTCGTCTGAAACCCGTGACAGCTCAGGCAGAGGTTGGAGTTGCCCGCGGTGTTGGTGAGGCCACCGCCCACCGAGTTGTGGAGGAGGTGACAGTCCTTGCAGGAGCCGGGGATTTTCGTGGTGTCGTGTGGCGCGTCCATCGCTCGCGCCCGCGGTGCCATGAGCGCGAGCGCCACCGCCGCCAGGATCGTGCCCGCCTTCACCGCGCCGCGAGCCGTCCTCCGATGGATGCCTTCTCCGGTGCGCTCCCGCGACCCGCGACTGCCCGTCCGGCGCCGCGGGAACGCGAGGAGCGCCCCCACCGCCAGGATCACCAGCGATCCCGCCGACCCGCCCCCCGAGCCCACCCCGCAGCCGCAGCCGCTGGCCGTCTCCGCCTTCGCGCCCGCCGGGATCGTGACCTGGTACGCGCCCAGGCTCGCGACGGGGAACGTCACCGTCCCGGCGGAGAGATCCGCCTGGACCCCCTCGACCTGCTTCCACACGCCGGAGGCCTCGTCGAACGTGACGACCTGCACGTTCGCCGCCGCCACGCCGCTCCGGAGCGCACCGAGCGGCGCCCGGACCGAGATGGGCTTCGCGAGCGGCTCGCCCACCGGGCCGACCAGGATGGCGCCGTGGACGCCCTCGCGGCCCTCCGCGGCGTACCAGGCGCGCGTCACCTCGCCGAGCGCGAGCTGGACCGGGCCACCGAACGCGCCCGCCGGCACCTCGACGCGGAGCCCGTCCAGCGCCTGACCGGGCTTCGCGACGACGACCGTGCCGCCCCCCGCGTCCACGCGCTCGAGCGCGAGCGGAACGTCCACGACGCTCACGTACACGTCGTCGGGGACCGCGAAATCCGTCCCGTTCGTGACGCTCAGCCGGAAGCGGAGGGTGTAGCCCGAGCTGCCAGGGGTCACCGAGAGCACGGCGCCGTCCCACCCGCTCACGACCGCGCCGAGCGGGCCGCCGACCTGCAGCCACTGCCACGCGGTCGCCCCGGTGGAGCCGCTGCCGTCGATCGCCGCGGTGACCCCGGGCACGACGAGGAGGTCGTCGCCGGCGAGCGCGACGGGGGGCGGCGTCGGGCCGTTCACCACGAACGCGACGCGGGCCGGGGCGCTCCGCAGCGCACCGTCGTCGACCCGCAGCTCGAAGACGTAGTAGCCGGGCTTCACCGGCGTGACCTGCGGCTGCGCGGCGTGCGGGTCATCCACGCAGGCGCGCGGACCGCGCACCTGCCGCCACGCGTACCCGAGCACGGTGGCGGCGTCGGCGTCAGAGGACGCCGAGCCGTCGAGCGTCACCGGCGTCCCCTGCTCGGCGGCGCCGGAGAGGGCGGCGATGCGCGCGGCGGGCACCGACCGGCCGGCTGCGTCCGCGATGACCGTGATCCGGTCGCGCGTCCCCGGGCCGGCCGCGTCCGCCACGAGCCGCTCGAACACGTACGTGCCCGGCTCGATCGGCGTGAAGGTGGTCTGCCCTGGCGCGGTCCGCAGCGGGACCTGCACGCCCTCCACCTCGGTGAACGTGCAGGTGACGCCCGCGCCGGCGTCGCACCCGAGGACGACCGGGTCGAGGACCGCCACGCGGACCTCGTAGCCCGCCGCGGCGAGCGGCGGAGCCGAGGCGCCGCTCACCACCGCCGTGACCACCTCCGGCAGGCTCGCGTGCCCCCCGTCGTTCACCACCAGCTCGAACCGGTACACGCCGGGACCGGCAGGCACGAAGCTCGCCACCGCCTGGCCTGCGGCGAGGAGCGTCGCCGGCGAGCCGTCCACCTGCGTCCACGCGTACGTGAGCGGATCCCCGTCGGCGTCCGCGCTGCCGCGGCCGTCGAGGGACACGGTCGTGCCGACCGCGCCGAAGACGGGCGCCGGGTCGAGCGCGGTCGGAGCCATCGCTACCGGCACGTGGTCGCCGGGCGCGTCCACGATGACGTGCACCCGCGCCGCCGCGCTCGGGTGGGCGGCGTCGGAGACGACGAGCTCGAAAGCGTAGATGCCGGTCTGCGCCGGCGTGAAGCTCGGCCGCGCCGTGCTGGCGCCGGAGAGCGCGACCGCGGGCCCGGCGACCTGCGTCCAGGCGAACGTCAGGGTTTCCCCGTTGGGCTCGCTCGAGAAGCGCCCGTCGAGCGTCACCGCCGCTCCGGGTGCCCCCCCGACGTCCGGACCGGCGTCCGCGGTGGGCGGCACGTCGAGCACCGTCACGATGACGTCCGCGTCCGCGCTCCAGACCTTCCCGTCGAACACGCGGAGCACGAACCGGTAGTCGCCCGCGGCGCGCGCCACGAGCCACGGGGTGGCGGTGTCCGCGCCGTGCAGCGTGACGGATGGGCCGCCCGCCTGGCGCCAGTCGTAGACCAGCGCGTCCGCGTCGGGATCGTGCGAGCCGAGCCCGTCGAGGGTGACGCGCGTGGGCGCCGTGACGAGCGTCGATCCCGCGACGGCGACGGGCAGGTGGTCCCGCGCGTCGAGCGGATCGCCGCCGGCGAAGACCTCGTCGCCATCCGAGACTCCGTCGTGGTCCGTGTCGGCCACGCGGGGGTCGGTGCCGTGCCGGTACTCCTCGAGGTCGAGCAGGCCGTCGCCGTCCGCATCGAGCCAGGCGTCGATGGGGCTGAGCGGATCGAGGCCGTGCGCCAGCTCCCAGGTGTCGGGCATGCCGTCGCAATCCGAGTCGCCGGCGCAGGCCACGCCCGCGAAGGTCGGGAGGGCGTAGATCTCGATGCGCGCGTTGTGGCTGTTCGTGACGGCGAGCCGGCCCAGGGAATCGGCGGCGACGTCGAGCGGGGCGTCGAGCTGGCCCGGACCGGCCCCGAACGTGCCGACGAACGCGAGCAGCGCCCTCGACTGCGGGGCGAACACGGCCAGCCGGCCCGCGTACGAGTCCACGACGTAGAGGTTCCCGTCGGGCCCGCACGACAGCCCGCCGGGCCGGACCAGGTCGAGGTCGAACGTGCCGATCGTGCCGGCCGCCGAGCCGAGCGCGTCGTACACGCGCACCGTCCCGTACCGCGAGTCGGCGACGTAGACGACGCCGGCCGGATCGACCGCCACGCCCGACGGATTGCCGCTCGGACAGGCCACCGGAGTGCCGTCCGACTGCGTGCAGTCCGTCATGAGGGGCGCGAGGTCCAGGCTGCCGGCGGAATTGCCCGCTGCATCGAAGACTCGGACCCGACCGGCGCCCACCTCCGCGACGAATACCCGGCGGCTCGTCGGGTCGAGCGCGATGTCCGCGGGAGCGTTGAGCTCACCTGCCCCCTGGCCGAGCATCCGGACGGGCCGGCCGACCGGATCGAGAACCCGGACCGAGCCCGCCGTCAGATCCGAAACGTAGATCTCTCCGCCGGGCGCCACGGCGACACCGGAGGGATAGCCCCCGACCGCGATCGTGCGGAACGGCTCGCCCTTCACGGTGAACAGGTCGATCGTGCCCGCGGACGCGCTCGTGACGTACGCGTTCCCCAGGGCGTCGAGCGCGATCCGCTCGGGGCGGAACCCGGCGCGCGCGACCGACATCGACGCGTAGCCGTCCGCCCAGACGCCCGACGCGGCGACGGAGGCCGACGCGCTCTGCGCGGAGGGATCGGTGACCGTCACGGTGATCGTCACGTCGCCGGCGCCGGTCGCCGTCCACGTCGCGGTGTCGCCGGAGGCGGACGCGACGACCGTGCCGCTCGTCGCCGACCAGGCGTACGCGAGCGGATCTCCGTCCGGATCGCTCGCCACCGCCGTGAGCTGGATCGTGCCGCCCACGAACACGCGGTTCGGGGATGCGGTCAGGGAGTCCACCGCCGGCGGAGCGCTCGCCGGGGGGACCTGGAGATTCACGGTGAGGCTCGAGGTCGCGGAGTACGCGCGCTCCGCCTCGGTGGCCCTGCACTGTACGATGGCCGTGGCCGGGTAAGCGTCCGGGACCGGGGCGCTCCACGCGGAGGTGCCGGACACGGCGGGCGCCGCGGCGACGGTCATGCTCGTCCAGGTCGCGCCGCCGTCGAAGCTGACCGCCAGCTGGCCGACGTTGTAGCCGGTGCACGCCGTCGCGTCGCACTCGACCGTCGTGAGCGTCCCGCCGCCGAGGTTCACGCTGCCGTCGCCGTTGATCCCGGCGTTCGGGTTGAGGATGGCCGGCTGGACCGTCGGCGCGGTGCAGAAGCCGCCCATGGCTTCGGCCGCCGCCGGCGTGAGCGACACCAGGGCAACGACGACGGCGAGCGACCACACGAACCGACGACGTTCGCCCAGCGATCCGCTTCCAGTCATCGCTTCCCCCACTGCGTCGAAAGGCCGCACGCGCCGGGGGCGCGCGCAGGAATTACGCGACCACCGAATGCGAGGACCGCCGTCCCTCGATCGCGTTGCAAGCGGTGCGCTCGCGCGCGCATGCGTCGGGACGCGTGGGGCAAGGGCCGAATTGACCCCGAGTTGAGTAAACTCGTTCGCCATGGGAAAGGGGCCTGCGCCTGTTCGCGCATGTTCACACAAAGGGCGGGGCATTTCGCCCATGTCGTTGTTCTGGGCGCCGGACAAACCACGAACACTTGAGGTGATATTCACCCCTGCGCTAACGGGTGCGGCAACTCGCGCAGGTCCGTCGCGATGAGAGCCTGACCCGTTCGCAGGGAGGGGAGCGCGGGGGCGATCCTCTCTGCGGTCCGTCGCACCCGCCTCCGGCTCGCCCTTCACGACCGCGCCGTACGGGCGCTACGATGCTCCCTTTTCGCTTGCGACGCGGCGGCCTCGACCTGGGCGACCGTGCCCGCGACCGAAAGGACGAACCTTGCACGTCTTCGCCCTGACGCTTCTGCTCCTCGCCGCGCCGCCTCCCCTCGAGCCGAGAAGCGACGAGGAGAAGTCGCTCTACCTCATGGGCCTTCTCGCCGCGCGCAGCGTCCAGGACTTCGATCTCACGCCGAAGGAGTCGGAGCTCGTGCGGCGCGGCTTCGCGGACGCGCTCGAGGGCCGGCCCCCGCTCGTGGACCCCTCCGCCTACGAGCAGCAGGTGCAGCGGTTCGCGCACCAGCGCCTCCAGGCCGCCGCGGAACGCGCCAAGACGAGGTCCAGGGCGCTCGAGGAATCCGCGGCGAAGGAGCCGGGCGCCTTCAAGACCTTCTCGGGTCTCGTGTACCAGTCGCTTCGCGAGGGCTCCGGGGCGAGCCCGCGCGGCGCCGACGACGTGAGAGTCCACTACGTGGGGAGGCTCCCGAGCGGCGCGGTGTTCGACACCACCTACCGGCGGGGGGAGCCGGCGCAGATCACGCTCAACAACGTCATCCCCTGCTGGACGGAGGCGCTGCAGCTGATGAAGGTCGGCGGGAAGGCGCGGATCGTGTGCCCGGCCCGGATCGCGTACGGCGATAGCGGCCGCCCGCCGGTGATCCGGGGCGGCGTGTCGCTCGCGTTCGAGGTGGAGCTGCTCGAGGTCGTGAAGAAGTAGGTGGGCCACGCAGGTCATCGGATCGCAGAGCGGACGGGTCTCATGTGGCGGCGCGTGGTCTTGGTGGTTCCCTGCTTCGACGAGGAGGAGCGCCTCGACCGGACGGAGTTCCTTCGGCTCCTGTCCACCCGCGACGATCTCGGCCTCCTTCTCGTGGACGACGGCTCCACACGCAGTGCGGGGCGAAGCTCCTGCGCGCGTCCCCCGCGCTGGCTGCGGCGCTCCGCAGGCCGTTCCGGTCCCGATGGATCTTCGACGTCGAGCTGCTCCTCCGGCTCCTGCAGGGCACGGGAGGCGCCGCGCCCATCCGTCCCGAGGGGATCCGGGAGCTCCCGCTCGCGAGGTGGAGGGACGTCGGCGGCTCGAAGCTCGGAGCCGGCGGGATGATCCGCGCGGCGCTCGAGATCGTCGCGCTCCTCGTCGCCAGCCGCGCCTTCGGCGGAAGGAAGGCGCTCGACGAACCGTCGGAGCCCACGCGAGGGCGGCATTGAGCGATCCAGCGGGCGGGCCACCCGGATCGCTCGTCGCTGGAGTGGAGGCTTCCACTCCGGGCGACGCCCGGCGCTGGCGGATGGCGGCGCTCGGGCTGTTCGTGTCGCTGGGCGTCGTAGCCATCCTCACGTTCCGGGACTTCGGGATCACGTGGGACGAGCCGCTCCACGCCATCTACGGCGAGCTCGTCCTCTCCTGGTACCGGAGCCTCTTCCAGGACCGCCGCGCGCTGAGCTACGAGGACCTCCGGTTCTACGGACCGCTCTTCGACGTCGCGGTCCAGCTCGCGACCCGCGTCTCCCCGCTTGGCGACCTCGAGACGCGCCACCTGATGAACGCGCTGTTCGGGCTCGCCGGGATCGCCGCGACGTACGGGCTCGGTGCGCTGGTCGGCGGCCCGCGGGCGGGCTTCCTCGGCGCGCTCCTCCTCGCCCTCTCTCCGACGTACGCCGGCCACGCGTTCGCGAACCCGAAGGATGTGCCGTTCGCCGCGCTCCAGACGCTCGCGCTCGCCTGCGTGCTCCGCGCCGGTCGCGAAGTCCCACGAATCTCCCGCCGCCACGTCATGGTGACGGGCCTCGCGCTCGGGGCCTCGATGGCCGTGCGCGTCGGCGGCGTGGTGACCTTCGGTTACCTGCTCCTCCACTGGGGCATCCGCCTCGCCGTGGCGACGCGCGCGACGCCTCGGGGGCGACGGCTCCGGGACGTCGCCGGGGTGGTGGCGAGCGCGGCGGCGGTCGGAGGGATCGCATGGGCGACGATGGTCGCTTCCTGGCCGTGGGCCCAGGTGGCGCCCGTCCAGGGCCCCCTCGAGGCGCTCCGGGTCGCCGCGCGGTTCCCGCTGAACGTCCCGGTCCTGTTCGCCGGGAAGACCATCGCCTCGACGGACGTCCCCTGGACGTATCTGCCGACGTGGTTCGGCGTCACCGTCCCCGAGCTGCACCTCGCGCTCCTCGCGGCCGGCGCGGTCGTCCTGCTCTGGCGGTCGTTCCGGGGGCGGCTCGATCCGGCGCACCTCCTGGACGTCGCCTGCGTCGCGCTCGCGGCGGTGCTCCCGATCGCGATCGCGATCGCTCTCGGCGCCGTGCTCTACGACGCGCACCGCCACTTCCTGTTCGTCTTCCCGCTGGTCGCCGCGCTCGCGGGGTCGTCCGCGTCCGCCCTCCTGCAGGCGCCGCGGCGATGGGTCAGGGTCGCCACGTGGGCGGTCCTCGGGCTCGGCTGCGCCGCCGTGCTGACGGACATGGCGCAGCTTCATCCCTACGAGTACGTCTACTTCAACCGGACGATCGCCGGCGGCCTCCCGGGCAGCGCAGGCCGGTTCGAGACCGACTACTGGGGCGCGAGCTACCGCGAGGGCGTCGAGTGGGTCATCTCCCGCTACGGCCGGGACTCACTCGCCCGGCCGCTGCGCGTCGCGAACTGCTCCAGCACGGCCCTGACGCAGTACTGGATCGAGCGGGACCCGGTGGCGAAGCAGCGCTTCGAGGCGGTCGGACCGGGCGAGGCGCCGCCGGACCTCTTCCTCGCGACCACCCGCTTCGATTGCCACCTGCAGGGGCGCGCGCCCATCCACGTGGTCGAACGACAGGGCACGCCGCTGCTGTACGTGTTCTCGCTGACCTCGCCGCCCGAGCCCGCGCCGACGCGCTGACCGCGCCTCGGCCCTCGGGCCTCGCGCGCGGCGCCCGTCCGCTAGTGCTTGTCGTGGCACCGCAGGCAGAGCTGGTCGAACTTCATCCGCAGGCCGTCCCCGAAGCTCTTCAGGTCGTGCGGGTCGTGGCAGGTGTGGCAGACCACGTGGTCCTTCGCCCAGAGCGGGAGGTCCTTGCCCGTCCCGAGCTTCACCGTCACGTTCACCGGATGGTTCTTGTGGATGAACTTGTGGCAGCGCTGACACAGCACGACCGGATCGGCCTTGAGGCGCGCGTCGCGCTCGAGATGGCACACCGGACAGGCCGGCCCGCCCTTGTAGTCGTGGGCATTCTTGATGCTCGCCAGCTCGGCGTCCGGATAGGACACCCAGGACCGGTGCCGGCGAAGCGCCGCGATCCCCGCGATCGTGGCGGCGAGCACGAGCAGCGCGAGGGCGACGAGGAGGCGGGACTTCGAACGAGACTTCATGCGGTCCTCGGCGAGGGCGTCACCGGCGGTAGCTTCACGACACGTGCTGGAGCGTCTCGCGGCCGCGCCACTTTGAACGAATTCCGACACGCCGCGCAAGTCGATCGCGGCCACGCGCCGGGGGCTGCTGGGCGCCGGCGTCGCCGTCGCACGCCTCGCCCGCGCGCGCCGGGACGGCTGAGCCAGCTCCTAGAACGGATGCACGAACAGCCCGCTCCGCAGCTTCGGCTCGAACCAGGTGCTCTTCGGCGGCATGAGCTTCCCCGCGTCGGACACCGCGATGAGCTGCTCGATCCGCGTCGGGAAGAGGTGGAGCGCGAGCGACCAGCCCTCCTCGCGCACCCGCCGCTCGAGCTCCTCCGGCCCGCGGATCCCGCCGACGAAGTCCACGTCCTTCGAGGTGCGCGGATCGGCGATCCCGAAGATCGGCGCGAGCAGCTTCTCCTGCACGATCGAGCAGTCGAGCGAGGCGACCGGATCCTTCGCGTCGTAGCTCCCGGTCCGGACGCGCGCGCGCCACCAGCGCCCGCCCGCGAAGACGCCGAGCGAGAGCGGCGCGTCGGGACGCGGCGCCGGGGCGGGCTCGACGTCCATCACCTCGCGGAGCGCCGCGAGGAGCGCGTCCGGAGCGCGGCCGCGCGGATCGCGGACGAGCCGGTTGTAGGCGAGGATCTGCATCTGGTCGTGCGGGAAGACCACCGCGAGGAACGCGCCGTGCTCGCCGGGCTGGCCCGCGCGGCGAGCGTGGACGCGCGACGCGGCGGCGGACCGGTGGTGACCGTCCGCGACATAGAGCGCCGGGACGTCACGGAAGAGCGCCTCGACGCGCGCGCCCGCGTCGGGGGGCACGACCCAGAGCTGGTGACCGACGCCGTCGGGCGTCACGAGATCGTACGTCGGCGCGGCGCGCTTCACGTCCTCGATAGCCCGGTCGATCTCGGCGACCGCCCTGTAGGTGAGGAACACCGGCTCGTCGTGCGCGGAGAGCGTGTCGATGTGCCGGACGCGGTCGTCCTCCTTGTCCGCCCGGGTCTTCTCGTGCTTCCGGATCACGTCGCGGTCGTACTCGTCCACCGCGGCGCAGGCGACGAGCCCGGTCTGCCGGTGCTCCCCCATCCGCTGCGCGTACACGTACAGGCGCGGCTCCGGGTCCTTCACGAGGACGCCGCGGCGCACGAGCTCGGCGAGGTTCTCCTCGCCCTTCGCGTAGACCGCGTCGGCGTGCTCGTCCGTCCCCTCGGGAAGGTCGATCTCCGGGCGCGACACGCGCAGGAAGCTGTCGGGGTTCCCGCGCGCGAGCGCGCGCGCCTCCTTCGTCGAGACGACGTCGTACGGCGGCGAGGCGACCCGGGCGGCGAGCGCGGCCGGCGGGCGGAGGGCTCGGAACGGCGAGAGCGTGGCCATGAGGACGGGGATTCTAGTACGACTCCGTCACCCGGGCCGCGGTCGCGAGAGCGCCGAGCCCGGCGCGCTACCCCCAGAGCTTCTCGTCGCGCGCCTTGAGGAGGCGGCCGCAGATCGAGCAGATCTTCACGCGTCCGCCGGTGGCCGCGCCGCGTCCGTCGGCGTAGAGGTGCTCGCACCCCTCGAGCAGCCGGCTCTCCTCGGCCCGCATCTGCTCGAGCTCCAGCTCCACCTTCCCGATGTCGACCCGCAGCTGCTCGCGGCGAGCCAGGCGTTCCGCTTGCGTCACGCGGCCGCTCCTTCCTCTACCGGTCCGGACGCAGTGTAGCGGGGTCGCGGCGGGAAGTCTCCCGGCGGAGCTTCGCCGCGCTGCGGCCTCGAACAGGTCCCGCCCGCCGCGTCCCGTGGTAGAAAGCCGTCCTCCTCTCCTGGAGCTTCCGATGCGAAGGGTCGTACTCGTCACCACCCTCCTCCTCGCCGTCGGGTCTGCGCCCGCTGCGGCGCCTGCGAAGAGCGAGGGGCTCTCGGACGAGGAGCGCGCGTTCTGCAGCTCCGAGCTCGAGGTGCTCGAGAAGCGGCGCAGGGTCTTCGAGGGTCAGGGGCTCCCCGCGTCCGAGATCGCCCGCAAGAACGAGCCGCAGCAGCGGGCGCTCGCCGAGTGCCGCGAAGGGTTCCGGGTCCAGAACCGGCGTGAGCTCGAGCAGAAGCAGGACCTCGAGGAGGCGGCGCGCCGCGCGGGCCCGAACGCGACCGAGCTCGAGCGCGACCGGGCGTGGAGGGAGGTCCGGCGCGAGCGGCTCTCGTCGAGGAGCGCCTCGGCGCTCAACGCGGAGGAACGGGCGGAGCTCGCGGCGGGCATGGGCGAGGAGCTCCAGGCGACCCACCGGGCGCTCGACGACGCGCACCAGCGCGACCCGAGCTTCCTGCGCGTCATCCACAGCGCGCTCGCCTGCTATCACGGGGAGCGGCGGTCCGAGCTCAAAGAGCTCATCGCCTCCGAGGAGAGCCTCCTCAAGCTCGGAACGGGGGACCGGCAGAAGCTGTACGCCCTGAAGAGCGAGCTGCGCATCTCGGACGAGGTGCTGGCCCGCAACTCGGAGGCCTCCCACGGGATCCCCGGAGGCCTCGACCGCTGCACGACGCCGGGCGTGGCGGTCGTGACGCACTGCCTCGCGATCCGGCTCGCGGGCACGCGGACCGAGCCCGCGTGCGAGTCGGAGCAGATCCAGCAGTACGTCCGCTTCGTGCAGTGAGCTGAGCCCCGCGCGGGTCGCGAACCCACCCGCCGCACGATGCGACCCGGCCGGGTACGTCTTGATCCCCGTCAGCTTCGCTTCGGTGGTGTCCGGGCATCCTCGCGGGTCGAGGCCCACCAAAATGCGAAATCTTTCCGCGCTCTCGATCCTCATCGCCGTCGTCGCGCTCTCCGCCTGCGCCAAGGCACGCCAGGTGGAGGAAGGGCGCAGCGCGGATTGCACCGGATGCCACGGCGGGCAGGACAACCAGACCGGCGCCCCTCCCTTCGACACGCACGGAGCCTCGACGTCGGCAGCGGTCGGCGCCCACACGGCGCACCTCGACGCGGGCGTTCGCTGCGACGGCTGCCACATCGTCCCGACGGATGCGGCCTCGCCGGGCCACATGGACACGGGGCCCGCGGAGGTGACGTTCGGCGCCGTCGCCGGACCCGACGCCGTCTACGACTACACGACGCACTCCTGCTCGAGCGTCTACTGCCATGCGCCGCCGACCGCCCCGGGCGGAGCGGCGCCGGTTCCGTCGTGGAACGGCACCCTCGCGGGCGGGCCGTGCGGGTCGTGCCATGCCGACCCGCCGACGAGCCACGGCGGGGTCGCGGACACGCTGTGCGAGAAGTGCCACGCGACGTCGATCGTCGGCGCCGGCCCGTCTCGCGCGTTCGTGAGCGGCGGGACGCACGCGAACGGGACCGTCGAGCCGGCCAGCATCTCGTGCACGACGTGCCACGGGGACGCGGCGCGCCTGCCCGCCGGTGAGCAGCTCGCCGATGCGGCCCCGCCGGTGGACGCGCAGGGCCTGTCCTCGTCGGCCGCTGTCGGGGCGCACCTCACGCACCTGTTCGGCAGGGCGACCGGCGCGATCTCGAACGGCTTCGCCTGCACGTCCTGCCACGCCGTCCCGACGAGCCCGTTCCACTCGAACGCAACCGTGGACGTGGTGCTCCGGGATCCGAACGGCGCGACGAGCGGGACGCACACGCCGAGCGGCACGGGCGGCACCTGCTCGACGTACTGCCACGGCAACCCTGGCGGTAACACCGCGAACGCGCCCGCGTGGAACGGGGCAGGGACCCAGAGTGCGTGCGACGTCTGCCATGGCAACTCGCCGCCGACAGGCCGCCACCCGTCCGTCTTCAGCTCGCACGCGTGGATGGGGACCGATTGCGAGTACTGCCACTACGACGTCGCGACGACCGGCGCGATCAAGCCCGGTGGGCTCGGGCTCCACGTGAACGGAACGAAGGACGTCCGGCTCACTAACACGAGCCTGATCCCAGGAGGGTCGTGGAACTCCCAGACGATGACCTGCGCCCCTCAGTGCCACGGGTCGCGGTCCTGGTGACGCGCGCAATGCGTCAGCGATCCCAGCGCGCGACCTCCGGGTGACGCGCGATCGCCTCCGTTCCCTCGCGGGCGAGCCGCTCGCCCGCCGAGGCGAGCGCCTCGAGCGAGTCGAACCGGAACGTGGCGGCGTCATCGAACCAGCGGGTCACCGCGACGAGCCGGCCCGCGACGAGCACGATCGTCCCGAACCCCTCGCGGCGCATGCGCAGCATCGGGACGCACGGGACGCCGGTCCGCGCCTCGATCGCGGCGCCGACCGCGCGGAAGAACGCCTCGATCCGCCAGAAGACCTCCGGGTCCACCGCGCCCGACGCGTGGGCGCCGGGATGCGCGATGAGCTGCGCGAGCAACTCGGCGTCCGCGAGGGACGCGCCTCCGTCCTCCGCCTCGCGCAGCGCGCGGACGAGCAGCTCGAGGAACGTGCCCTCCCCTCCTGCCGCCGTCATGCCTTGCATCAGCGCCTCCGGGAGGCGGCTGTGCAGGCCCCGTTCCACGCGCCCGGGTGAGCGCAAGCGCCCGCACACGTTGGAGAGCGCGCGGCGGGCGCGGGACGCCGGCCGGAGACCGCGCCTGGAAACCGCGCCCGGCGTGCGCGCGCGGCGGGCAGCGCCGGACGCGCGGTCGCGCGGGAAGACCCCCGCCAGGTGAGCTAGCGATCGGCGAGCCAGTCGCGCGCCGCCTCGAGGTCGTCGAACAGCGCGTGCTCGGCCGGACGCGTCGCGCGGTCGAACGTGCGGCGCTTGAGGCCCGTGGCGCCGACGACCGCGCGCGCGCGGATCTTCCGCGCGGTCCGTTCGACGAACGCAGCGACGATGTCGTCCGTCTCGTGGTTCACGCCTGCACCCGTCACGTCCATGAGCAGGAGCAGCGTGCTGAGCGGATGCGCGAGGATCGTCCTCTCCGCCTCGCGGAGCCCGTTGGCGTGCTGCCCCGGACTCACGTGGGCGAGGTTCAGGTACAGGATGAGCTTTCCCCTGTGATCGATGAAGCGCGGCCGTTCCATCGACGCCCCCCCGGGCGAATCCCGCGTCCCACGTATAGCAGACACACGGCGGCGCGGCGGCCGCGCCCTCGAACCCTGAAGGGCCCTCGTGGCTCCCACACCGCGGGGCGATCCTCGCACCCGCCTACACGGACGGAGACATGCGACTCAGCCGTACCACCCTCGTCGCACCCGTTCCGGGCCGCTCCGACGCGCTCGTCGTTCAGCCGCTCACGGGTCAAGCCGCGATCGTCGGGGAGCGGGAGGCGCGCGCGCTCGAGGCGCTCGGGAGCGGCGGCGCGCTGCCCGCGACCCTCGACGAGGCGACGCTCCGAGAAGCGCGCTTCGTCGTGGACTCCGACGGCGAGGACGACGCCCTCGCGGCCGCCGCGTGGAAGGAGTTCACCGCCGAGGCGGCGCGGACGCCGACGCAGCTCGTCGTCGTCCCCACCTTCGGCTGCAACCTCCGCTGCACCTACTGCTACCAGGAGGTCTTCGAGCCCGAGGCGCCCCCCGGGGCGCCCCAAGCGGCGAGCGCGGCGTCGCCGCGAGCACGGAGCTCGCCCGGCCTCGTGGCGCCCGAGGTGATCGACGCGTTCTTCTCCTACGTCGATCGGTTCCACGCGGGCGAGTCGCCGCGCCCGTACCTCACGCTGTTCGGCGGGGAGCCGCTCGTCGACACGCCCGCGCACCACGACCGGCTGCGCCGGTACCTCGACGGCGCGCGGGCGCGCGGGCTCGGCGTCGCGGCCGTCACGAACGGCTACGACCTCGAGGCGTTCGTGCCCACGCTCGCCGCCGCGAAGGTGAAGGAGGTGCAGGTCACCATCGACGGTCCCGGCCCCGTCCACGACGCGCGCCGCCCGCACGGGAGCGGGCGCGGGACGTTCGACCGGATCGTGCGCGGGGTGGACGCGCTCGTCGCGGCCGCGGTGCCGGTGAACCTCCGCGTCGTGGCGGACCGTGAGAACCTCCCCGCCCTCCCCGCCCTCGCGCGGCTCGCCTCGGAGCGGGGCTGGCTCGACTTCCCCGAGTCGCGCTTCAAGACGCAGGTCGGACGGAACTACGAGTTGTTCGGGTGCGCGAGCCGGCAGGCCCGCGGCGCGCTGTTCGACCGCGTCGAGCTCTGGACGGAGTTCGTGCGGCTCGCCGAGGAGCACCCGCTGCTCCGGCGGTTCCACCGCCCGCGCCTCCACGGCGCCCGTCACCTCGCCGAGCACGGGGAGTTCCCCGTCGCGAACCTCGACGCGTGCCCGGCCGCGAAGAAGGAATGGGCCTTCGCCCCCGACGGAAGCCTGTACGGCTGCACCGCCACGGTCGGGAACCCGAGCTACCGACTCGGCCGCTTCCACCCCGAGATCGTCCGCGACGAGGCGGCGCTCGCGCCGTGGCGCGCCCGCTCGACGCTCACGATCCCGAAGTGCCGCAGCTGCGTCGCGGCGCCGATCTGCGGCGGAGGCTGCGCGGCGCTCGCCGACGCGCAGGGCAAGGGGATCTCGGGCCCGGACTGCCGGCCGGTGAGGGAGCTCCTCGGGCTCGGCGCGCGCCACTACCGGCTCGGCGTCGACGGCTGAGCGGACGGTTCCCCGCTCCGTCCGACGTCGAAGGCCAGGTGGATACCTTTCCCCGTGAGGGGGGAACGGCGATGGCGAAGGAGCGCAACGAGGACCCGCGCAAGGCGGGCGAGAAGCCGCCGTACCCGCCGCAGCAGCAGCGCACGCCGGGATCGGAGCAGGAGCTGCGCCCGCGCCCGGACCACGGCGAGCGGAGCTACGTCGGCCACGGCCGCCTGAAGGACCGCGTCGCGATCGTAACCGGCGGCGACAGCGGCATCGGGCGCGCTGTGTCGCTCGCGTTCGCGCGCGAGGGGGCCCACGTCGTCGTCTCGTACCTCGACGAGCACGAGGACGCGGAGGAGACGCGGCGCCTCGTCGAGAACGCCGGGCGCACGGCGCTCCTCGTCGCCGGCGACCTCGCCGACGAGGCGCACTGCGCGCGGGTCGTCCGCGGCGCGGTCGAGCGGTTCGGGCGGCTCGACGTCCTCGTGAACAACGCCGCGTTCCAGGGGCGCCAGCTCGAGCGGTTCGAGGACCTCGACCCGGCGCGGCTCGAGCGCACGTTCCGGACGAACATCCTCGCGATGTTCCACCTCGTCCGGCACGCGCTGCCGCACCTCAAGGCGGGCGCCACCATCATCAACACGACGTCGATCCAGGCGTACTACCCGAACCCGCAGATCCTCGACTACGCCGTGACGAAGGGGGCGATCCGGACGTTCACGCAGGGGCTCGCGAAGGAGCTCACGCCGCGCGGCATCCGCGTGAACGGGGTCGCGCCCGGGCCGATCTGGACGCCGCTCATCCCGCAGTCGTTCGGCGAGGAGAAGGTGAAGCGGCACGGCGAGAGCGCGCCGCTCGAGCGCGCGGGTCAGCCGGCCGAGGTCGCGCCGATCTACGTGTTCCTCGCGTCCGACGACGCGAGCTACGTCTCGGGCGAGGTGATCGGCGTCACCGGAGGATCGCCGCTCGCGTAGCGCCGACTTCGCACGGCCCCTCACCCCTGCCCTCTCCCCGCTGCGCGGGGAGAGGGAGATCCGGCTTTCCCTCTCACCCGGATTCCCTCTTCCGCGGTTCCGCTCTCCGTGCTTCGCGGGGAAAGGAAGGACTTTCCCTGTCCCCCGCAACGCGCCGCAACGCGGGGGAGAAGGGTCAGGGTGAGGGGGCCGCCGGCCGGCGCGGAAACGATCGCCTCCTCAGGCGGCCGACCGGGCGCGTGGCCGACGCGCGCGCGGGGGGCAGGTTGCCGGTCCGGGACCCGCCCGCACCTTGGGATCGTGGACCCGCGCCGCACGGATCGCCTCGCCGCCCTCACGGGCCTTCGGTTCGCGGCGGCGCTCGGAATCCTGCTGTTCCACCAAGGCGGGCCGCTCCTCGCGGGCGCACCGGCGTGGGCGGAGCGGATCCGGACCGGCGGCCACGTCTGGGTGGGGCTGTTCTACGTCCTCTCCGGGTTCGTGCTCGCGAGGGCGCACCCCTTTCCGATGGACGCCCGCGCGCGGCGCGCGTTCTGGGCGGCGCGTCTCGCGCGGCTCTACCCGGCCTACCTCCTCGCCTTCGCCCTCGCGGCGCCGTTCGCGCTCGAGCGCTGGGCCGCGGGCGGCCCGCTCGCCGCCGCCAAGGCCGCCGCGGTCGCAGGGGCCGCGCTCCTGCTCGTCCAGGCCTGGGTGCCGCCGGTCGCGCGGCTCTGGAACGCGCCCGGGTGGTCGACCTCGGTCGTGCTCGCCTTCTATGCCGCGTTCCCGTTCGCGGCGGCGCGCCTCGGCCGCCTCTCGCGCCGCGGCCTCGCGGGCGCGCTCGCCGGCGCGTGGGCGCTCTCACTCCTCCTTCCGCTCGTCTACCTCGCGCTCCGGCCCGACGGCCCCGTCGCGGACCCCGCCTGGAGCGAGCCGCCCTGGCTCCTCGCGCTCAAGTTCCATCCGCTCGCGCGCGCGGGTGAGTTCCTCGCCGGCGTCGCGCTCGGCCTGCTCCACGCGCGCGGCCTCGTCTTCCGGCGAGGCGCCGCGGTCGCGGCGCCGCTCGCGCTCCTCGCCGCCGCCGGCGTCCTCGCCTCGGGCGCGGCGCCCTACGTGCTCCTGCACGACGGGCTCCTCGTCCCGCTCTTCGCGGTGGCCGTCCTCGCGCTCGCGCAGGGGCGCGGGGTCCTCGCGCGCGCCCTCGGCTCCGCCCCCGCGCGCGCCCTCGGCGACGCGAGCTTCGCGCTCTACGTCCTCCAGGAGCCGCTCTGGCTGTGGGGGCGCCGGCTCGCCGGAGGGGACGGCCCGGCCTCGCCGGCGTTCGTCCTGTGCTACGCGGCGGCGGCGATCGCGATCGCGCTCGCCGTCGCGCGCGCCCTCGAGCGGCCGGCGCGGCGCGCGCTGCGCGCCCTCACGGCTCCGCGCGCGGCGGCGGCTCCGGGCGGCGGTGAACCCGCGCCGGTCCGGGAAGCGCGACCACTGCGCCCATGAAGCCGAAGAAGAGGGCCGCGGCCCGGACGCTGGACGTGAGGATGCAGGTGCCGGTCTGGCACCCGATGAAGTGCGCGTACAGCGCCCCCGCGACCGCGCCGAGGGCGGCGCCTGCCGCGGTCCGTCGGTGGCGCAGCAGGAACTCACGCACGGTCATCGCCGGTGCTCCTTCACGTAGCGCTGCGCCGCGAGCGCCGCGATGGTCCCGTCCGCGACCGCCGTCGTGATCTGCCGGAAGCGCTTCGCCCGGATGTCGCCCGCGACGAAGAGCCCCGGCACGGACGTCTCCATCGCGTCCGAGGTCTCGACATAGCCGCCCTGCGCGAGCGGCACGACGCCCTCGAGGAGCTCGGTCCTGGGCTTCATCCCGACGAACACGAAGACGCCGTCCGTCGCGAGCACCTTCCGCTCCTTCGTGATCAGGTTTTCCACCTCGAGCCGCTCGAGCGCCTGCTCTCCGTGAAAGCCGCGCGGCTCGTGCGCGAGCAGCGTCCGGATCTTCGGGTTCGCGAGCGCCTCCTGCACCGAGGCGGGCTCGGCCTGGAACTCGTCGAACTGGTGGACGATCGTGACCGTCCGCGCGAACTGCGTGAGGAAGAGCGACTCCTCGATCGCGGAGTTGCCTCCGCCGACGACGTGGATGTCCTTCCCGTCGAAGTAGGCCCCGTCGCAGGTGGCGCAGTAGGAGATCCCACGCCCGCGGAAGCGGGCCTCGCCCGGCACGCCGAGCTCGCGAGGCTTCGCCCCGGTCGCGACGATCGCCGCCGGAGCGACGACCTCCTCCTCCTCGTCGAGGACGAGCCGCTTCTCGGGGCCGCGGAGGTCGTGCGCGGTGATCTCGGTCGCCTTCGCGAGCCGCGCGCCGAAGCGCTGCGCCTGCGCGGCGAACGCGGCGGAGAGGTCCTTGCCGGACACGTCCTCCGGGAACCCCGGGTAATTCGACACCTTGTGCGTCGTCTTCACCTGTCCGCCGGGAACGCTCTCGTCCACGACGATCGTCCGGAGCCGCGCGCGCGCCGCGTAGATGGCGGCGGCGAGCCCCGCCGGTCCGGCGCCGATCACGATGAGGTCGTACGGGGTCTTCATGAAATCAGATCCTCCCGGAGGTGAGAGTCGCAGAAACGCCGGGCGGTTCAGCCGAGCAGCGCCTCGACCCCCGCCTTGAGCGCGGTCCTCTTGATCTCCTCTCCCGTCATCCGCTCGCCCACCTCGCGGCCCGCCCGGAAGAAGACGAGGGTCGGGCTCCCGGTCACGCCGAGGCGCGCCGCGAGCTCGCGGTTTCCCTGCCGGAAGATCTTGAGGAAGCGGGCCTTCCCCGCGAACGCCTCGGCGACGGCCTCGAGCTTCGGGGCGAGCGCTTCGCACGGCGGGCACTCCGTCGAGTAGAAGTCGAGCACGACGGGGTCGGCCGCGGCGAGCACCTCTCGCTCGTAGTCCTGCTGCGTGATCTCCTTCACGTGATCGCTCATCTCGGTCCTCGGATGAAGAACGGGCCCGGCGGGGCGTTCCCGCCGGGCCCGCGCGTGGTTCGGCGGGGTCAGTCGTGGCAGCCGGTCACGAGCCGCGAGGACTTCGCGCAGCACTGGGCCGCGGACTCCGCGCAGCAGGACTTCGTCGGCTTCGTCAGCATCTTCATCTCGTTCTCTCCCGGCGTGGGGCCGTCACGCCCTGGGCTGGCCCTGATCGCTTGGTTCCGTGCAGCGTGAGAGAGAGCACCCTCACGCTGCCCTTCTCGTACGGCTCGGTTCGCTCCAGCACCCTCACGTCCTCGAGGCCCGCGCCGCGCGCGGCCGCGAGGGTGGCGGCCTCCGTGATCGCGCCGCCGTAGCAAGCGGCCCAGGCGGCGGGATCGCTCCGCACCGCCTCGGGCAGCTCGCGCTCGGCGACGACGTCCGACACGACGAACCGGCCGCCCGGGCGGAGGACGCGCTCGATCTCGCGGTAGACCGCCGCCTTGTCGGGCGCGTGGTTGATGGCGCAGTTCGAGACGACGACGTCGGCGGAGGCGTCCGCCAGCTCGAGCGGCGCGAGCGCGGAGCGGACGAAGCGGACGTTCGTCACGAGCGCCGCGCGGCGCGCGGCCGCGAGCATCTCCTCGGAGAGGTCGACGCCCACGGCGAGCCCGAGCGGCCCGACGAGCGCGGCGGCGCGGACGACGTCCCCGCCGCGGCCGCAGCCGAGATCGACGACCGTTTCGCCGGGCGCCGGGGCCGCGCGGTCGAGGGCCGCGCCGCACGAGAGCGACCCGCACGTGGAGGCGAGGGTACCGTACCGCGCGAGAACGGCGGTCTGGAGCTGGGCGGAGCTGGGTGCGGCGGCGGTCACGGGCGAGATCCTCGGGGTCACGTGTCTGAGCCACCCCGCCCGGCGAGGGTTCGCGGTCGATCGGGACGGCGCGCGCGCCGCCGCAGCAGCGCGCGCGTCCCGTCCCCGTCCCCCGCTCAGCTCGCCTTCGCGACGGATTTCGGCTCGACCTTCGGCTCGACCGGCCTCACCGACTTCGGCGCGGGCGCCTCGAACTTCTTCGCCATCTCGCCGAGGCTGCGCGCGAGGTTCTGCACGGGTGCCCGCGTCCCGGTCGCGAGCTTCGCGACCGCGTCGCCCGGCATCTTCTGCACGCGCTTCACCGCCGTCGCCCGCAGCGCCTCGGCGCGCGCCTTCAGCTGATCGATGTGGCGCTTCATCCCCGGCACGGTCCAGTCGTCCTTCGCGACCTTCGCGAGCGCCTCGTCCATCTCCAGCAGCTTCGCGTTGCCCGTGCTGAGTGCGCGCCGGATGCGCCCCTTCGCCTCTGCCTCGAGCGCACCGAACCTCTCCTGAATCGTCATGGCGACTCCTCCTGTGAGAACACCCTACCCTCCGCTCAACGCGCCGCGGCGTGACCTCTCGGGGCAAACCAAACCGGGTATGGCGGAGCTTTGCCCACATACCGACGGTGTCAGACCGAGCTGCGAGACTCCGTGGCGTGCGGCGGTTCGTCACCCTCGATCTGGAGACCGTGGCCGACGAGGAGCTCGTCTCGGCGGTCGACGGCGAGCCGACACGCCCGTATCCCGAGCAACTCCGGCGCGTCCTCGCGGAGCGGCGCGCGCGAACCGGCGGTCGCAGCGACTTCCTGCCGCTGCCGTATCACCGTCCGGTCGCGGCGTGCACGCTCGAGGCGGCCGAGGACGGGGGCGTCGTCCACCTCCTCGACGCCGCCTCCTGGACCGACCGGCGCGGCGCCGAGCCCGGGTTCCTCGCGAGGACGTGGGACCGCCTCGCGGGGGCGTCGCTCGTGACTTTCCACGGCAAGGGGTTCGACCTGCCGGTCCTGGAGCTTCGGTCGCTGAAGCACGGGGTGCCCGTCCCGAGCTGGCATCCGGGGAGACGGGGCGGCGGAGTCGCCGAGCACCTCGACGTGAAGGACCTCCTCACGGACGCGGGCGCGGCGGTGGCGGCGCCGCTCGATCTGTACGCGAAGCTCGTCGGGCTGCCCGGGAAGGAGGACGTCGCGGGCGAGGACGTCCAGTCGCTCTACTCGGCTGGCGCGCTCGACCGGATCGCGGCGTACTGCATGACCGATGTCGTGCAGACGTGGCTCCTCTACCTGCGCTGGCGGCTCGTCGAGGGATCGCTCACGCGCGACGGCTACGACGAGAGCCTCGCGTCGGCGCGCCAGGCGCTGCCGGCGCTCTTAGCGCGCCGCCTCCCTGCGGAGCAGGGTGCGCTGCTCGAGGGGTTCCTCGCGCGCTGCCGGCCGTTCCTCGGCGGGCTGCGCGAGGGCGAGCCGGAGCAGCGGCGAGTGGTCTAGCGCTCCGCGGGGTCTCGTCTATAGGGGTCTGGCACTCCCCGGAACCTCCCTCGCCCCGCGAAGCGGGGGAGAGGGCCGGGGTGAGGGGGCGACCCGGACGCTGCGGGCGAGGCGCGCGGACTCCGAGCCGCGGTACGCTCGGCTCGCGATGCCGCTCATCGACCCGGCCGCCGTCCCCGACGAGGTCCCGGTCCTCGGCCTGAACGGGAGCGTCCTCTTCCCGGCGGGGACGCTGCCGCTCGCGCTCCACACCGCGCCGGCCGTCGCGGCGGCGCGGGCCGCCCTCGCCGCGGACGGGCTCCTCGCGGTGGCGCTGCGGCGGATCCCGGCGCGGGACGGGGACGCGATCCACCGCGTCGCGACGCTCGCTGTGGTGCAGGAGCTCCTCGGAGGAGCCGCGGTCCGGTGCAACGTGCACGGGCTCGCGCGCGTCCATCTCACCGACCTCCACCCCGGTGCGGAGCACCTGTCCGCCCGCGTCCGCGTGCTCGACGACGCGACCGACCTCGCGCCCGCGGCGACGCCGCCGCGCGATCGCCGGCTGCGTGACCGGCTCGCGGAGGAAGGGCCCGACGTCTTCCCGGAGCTCACCCTGCGCGAGGTCCGCAGGCTCCTGTCCGTGCCGGACCGCGCCCAGCTCGCCGACCTCGTCCTCGCGAACCTTCCGATCGCAGCGGAGGAGAAGCAGCGCGGGCTCGCCGAGCGAAACGTCGAGACGCGCCTCGTCCTCGCGTCGTCGCTGGTCGACTCCGTGGCCACGCACCTCGCCGAGCGGCGAGGGTTGCTCGACGAAGCGGCGCGCGCCGTGCGGCTGCTCGCGTGGCGCGCGTGGATGCGGCGCGCGGCGTGAGCCGCGGCGGCGGGCGGGGCGCCCTCACCTAGGGCGCGTTCCTCGCGCTTCAGCCGGGGCGGAACGCCGGCCCGTCCGCCGGCGTCGAGACGACCCGCGGTGGCGCGCCGGCGAGGGCCGCGGCGCGGGTGGCGAGCGCGTTCGCGTCGTCGCGGCTCCAGCCCTCGAGCACCGCCTCGACCTGCCCGCCGGCGACGAGGAGGACGAACGTCGGCGTCGCGAGCACGCCGTACGCGTCCGAGACGCGCCAGGGCTCCGGGTCCACGACCACGCGCACCCCGCCCATGGCGAGCCCGTGGGCGCCCGAGAAGACGGCCGTGTCGAAGGGGGGATCCTGCGAGACCGCGGCGACCGCGAGCCCCGGCACGCGCGCGAGGCGCGGCAGGACGTGCGCGGCGGCGTCGCTCGCGCCGCAGTCGCCCTTGTAGAAGAAGAGGAGCGCGGGACCTCGCGCGGCGAGGCCGGCGAGGTCCAGGGGCTCGCCGAGCTCGGCGAGCGCCGGGTCCTGCGCCTCGCCCGCGAGGGCGAGCACCTGCGCGGGTGGAGCGGAGCTGCCGGGCGCGACGGGCACGTGCTGATCGTGGGCCCCGCCGGCCCGGCGTGCAACTCGAGCTACCGGGGGCCGCGCTTGGCGCGGCGCTGCCGCTTCACCGACAGCTTGCGCTTGCGGGCGGCGGTGGTGCGCTTCGTCTTCGACCGGTTCGACACCTTGCGCTTCGAGCGATTTCCCTGCTTTGCGGGCATGCGGCTCCTCCTGTTGCGGCGAGTGTCGCCGCCGGTGCGTGCTGCGTCAAAGACTTCGGAAGGTCGGGACGGGACGGACGCGCGTCTCTCGCCCGACGGGACGAGCGCCGGAATCCCTCGGGCGCGCCGATGAAGTACCACGCCGGCACGCCGAGGCGGAGCGCCACCCGCGGCGCCGCTACTCGAGCCAGTCCTTCTCCTTCAGCTTCCGCGGCAGGTACTCCTCGGTGATGAAGCTGATCCCGCGGCGGGAGAGCGCCTCGAGCTCGAACTTCTGCCCGCTGCTCACCATCTCCTGGATCTCCTGCTGCCACTGCTTCGCCTGGAACCACCGGTAGGCGAGCATCTGCTTCGCGCGCGCCACGTCCTGGTCGTTCATCTTGATGGCCACGTTCGACGGCAGCTTGAAGGTCACCTTGTCGAACGACGAGAGGCCGATGAAGCGCGCCGCCGGCACGGCCATCCGCATCGACTCGTAGGCGAGGTTGATCGAGCCCTGCTTCAGGACCGAGTAGATGTAGAAGCCCCACGGGTCGTTGTCGACGAGGACGTAGACCGGCAGCTTCAGCTCCGAGTGGAGCCGCTGCACGAGGCGGCGCACGCCGCGCGGCGGCTGACCCTGGCCGGTCACGATGATGCACTTCTCGCGCTGCCAGAACTTGTCCTCGTTGAAGCGCTTCCAGACGGCATCCTTCTCGACGAGCAGGACGTACTTCGCCTCGGTCTTGCCGAACTGGACGACGTGCTCCTCGACGATCGAGGGCACCGACCAGCCGCCCGAGCCCATGCGGCGGAGG
>WNGF01003912.1_pt1 | contig 25975 bp, 24 predicted proteins | sample 5400641 | NCBI WGS metagenome assembly WNGF01 (sample SAMN13153371, study PRJNA577476) | soil metagenome | isolation source: 80 cm soil or saprolite under grassland replicate 2 | place: USA:California | collected 2016-06-15 | reverse complement strand
CGGCCCCAGCCACGAACCGGGCGTGGCCAGATACGCATGGACTTCGTCGGCCCACACGGCCCGGTGGTAACCGGGCGCGAGCCGCTTGTGCAACGACGTCGTGTCGTACGGCTGCATGGCACGCCGCACTTCATCCCTGTACTCGGGTCGTGTGAAATACAGCGCGTGCGCGATCTCGTGCTTCAGATCCGTGTCGTCTGAAATCCCAATGACATAGAAGGGCGCCCGCTCGCGCCTGAACAGCCGCAGCAGCCGTTCCTCCTTGCGCAGCAGCGGATCAAACGCGCCATCGTAAAACGGCTGGAACGCCGTGGATGGAACGTTGAAGCCGCTCCAGTCTTCGTAGTACGTGAACGCCCCGAACCGTTCGGCGTACCAGTCCATGAACTGCTCGAGCGTGAAGACCTGGTTGCGGAATATCGGCGACTCGTGATGTTCCTGGATGCGGAGGAACGTCGAGGCGAGCGCGTACTGCGAGTCAAAGCGGACGAGAAACACCTTGTCCGCCAGCCGGGTCTTCGCAATCCTGATCATTGGTGTTGCCGCGCCTACAGTCTACATGCGCGTGCGGAGTGCGGCTCTAGGGCGTGCTCGTGTTCGAGATGGAGTTGATCAGGATGGATTTACGGACCGGTGCGGGCTTCCGGCCGCGCCGGAACATGCCGCCGACCACCTGCGCGAGCTCCAGCTTCGAGGCCGGCGAGGTCTGGACCGAGATCTGTCCTTCGCGGATCGCGTCACAGATCGCATCGGGATCCGGCTCGGCGAAGACGAGCGAATACGTGCGCCCGAGCTGACGCAGATCGTGGAGATCCGAGTTGGCGACGATGGGCTTGCCGTGGCGCGCAGCCCACTCGGCTGCGCGTGCGTTGAAGTTCAATCCGGTCGTCCAGAAGTAACTCCACTCCACGGCGTCAAACAAATGCGCGTGCCGGTCCATTTTCGATCCCAGGCACGTGGTGTCAGGAAAGAACGGATGTGGCGCGATCACGAGGCCATTCGATCGTTTTCTCAGAGCCTCGACGTCGGCAAAGGTCCTGACCGACTCGGTCGCTGCGTTTGGAAAATTGAGCAGCAGCACGTGCTTTCCCTCGATCGTGCGCTCGACGCCCGGTACGAGCGTGATGCCGCAGTCGCGCGCGTGGTCGAATACGCGGCTGTCCGACAGCTGGTAGTCGTGCAGGGTTATAGCGAGCGCCCTGTATCCGAGCCCGGCCGCACGCTCGAGAAGCGCGTCGGCATCATGCCCGATGACGTCGACCGGATCCTCAGTCGTGTGCAGGTGAAGGTCAATTTTCAGCACGTTGCTTCCCTAATTCTCATTCCGCCCATCCATAAAGCAGAGTCCATGCCGCCGAGTTCCGTCACGACAGGAGCAGTTCCAGATCCTCGGCCCTGAGCGAGCGGATGAGCCCGGAGTCGGCATTCAGGATCGCATCCGCGAGTTCCCGCTTACTTGCCTGAAGTTCCGCGACCTTCTCCTCCACTGTATCGCGCGCGAGCAGCCGATATGCGAAAACATGGCGCGCCTGGCCGATGCGGTGCGCGCGATCGATCGCCTGCGCTTCGACGGCCGGGTTCCACCACGGATCGAGCAGGAAGACGTACTCCGCGGCGGTCAGGTTCAGGCCGAGCCCGCCCGCCTTCAGGCTGATGAGGAACAGCGGACAATCCGGATCGTTCTGGAACCTCTGAACGCGCGACGCGCGATCGCGCGTGCGTCCGTCGAGGTACTCGTACGTCAGCCCCATCGCTTCGAGCTTGGGGCGCAGCAGCGCGAGCAGGCTCGTGAACTGCGAGAACACCAGCGCCTTGTGCCCCTCCTCAGTTACTTCCACCAGCCTCGGGATCAGCACGTCGAACTTGGCGGAGGGTTCCTCGGCACGCGATCGATCGATCAAGCCGCTGTGACACGCCGCCTGCCGCAGGCGCAGCAGCGCTTCCAGGATCTGCATCTTCGACTTGTTCACGCCGTCCCGCGCGATCTTCGCGAGCAGCGTCTGGCGGTAATGCGCACGCAGCTCGTCGTAGTGCTTCCTCTGCAGCCCTTCGAGCTCGCACTGCAGCGTCTGTTCGGTGCGGCGCGGGAGCTCGGGCGCGACCTGCTCCTTCGTCCGCCGCAGGATGAACGGCCGCAGCGCCCGCGACAGCCACTCGAGGTTCGCATCGTCTCTCGTGCGCGCGGAGCTCGCGCGCTGGAACGCTTTCGCGGATCCCAGCAGGCCCGGGTTCAGGAACTCGAAGAGGCTCCACAGCTCGCCGAGATGGTTCTCGATTGGCGTGCCGCTGAGCGCCAGGCGGTATCTCCCACGGAGAAGCCGCGCCGCCTTCGCGGAGGCCGTCGCCGCGTTCTTGATGGCTTGCGCTTCGTCGAGGATCGCGTAATCGAACGCGATCCCGTTCAGCACGCCGGCGTCACGCCGGAGCGTCCCGTATGTGGTGAGGACCAGGTCGGCTCCGCCGATCGCCGCCGGATCTCTCAATGTCCCGGTGTAATCGATCACCTTCAGCGCCGGCGCGAATCGCCGCGCTTCGTCGATCCAGTTGAACACGAGCGAGCGGGGAACGACGACGATGGATGGCCGGCGTTCGGCCCTGGCGAGAGCCTGCCGGCGCGAATCGAGAAGCGCCAGCACCATGACGGTTTTCCCGAGTCCCATGTCGTCGGCGAGGCACCCGCCGAAGTTGAACTTCCGGAGGAACTCGAACCACCCGAGCGCCTCGCGCTGGTATTCGCGCAGCGTCCCGTGGAATGAGGACGGCGGGTCGGTAGGCGCGACGCCGCTGAACGTGTGAAGCTGCTCGCGAAGGCGCGCGAACGTTTCGTCGTACGTGATCGCCGGCTGCGCCGCGAGCAGCGCATCAAGGAGCGCCGCCTGGGACCGGCCGAACCGAATGCTGTCTCCCTCCGCGGTGCCAAAGCCCGAGATCGCGGCGTAGCGCCGCAGCCACTCCTCCGGCAGCAATCCGACGCTCCCGTCGTCGAGCACGACGACGTCCTCGCCACGCGCGACGGCGGCGAGCAGCTGCGGGAATGGCGCGGAGCGGCCATCGCCAAAGTCGACGTGCCCGTGCAGATCGAACCAGTCGATTCCCGACGACACCTCGAGCCGCATGGCGAGAGCGGAACGGAACGGACGCCCTTCCGCCTCCACGCGCCAGCCTTCGTTCACGAGCGTGTGCACGACCCGCGGGAACTGTTCGGGCGAAATGCCGAGGAGCTGACGCGATTCGAAGTGGCTCCACGTGTAGCGGAAACCCAGCTCGTGCAGCCTGTCGATCGCCGCCTGTTCCGCCGCCCGGTTCCGGCGCACCAACCGGCGGTTCGTCGCGTCGTACGCGGTTGCTCCCGGAGGGCCTTCGATGATGACGCCGTCGTACTCGAACTGCACGGTTGCGCGCAGATCCTGCCGGAGCGCGTATGGGTTCTGCCGCTCGGGGCGGGCGACGCGCACGCGTGGACGCGGCGTGCCCTCCACCACGTCGTAGCGCAACTCCGGCGGAAGCGTGTGCGGATCGAGGCCGGAGCGCGCAATCATCTCCATGAGCGAGCCTGCATGCTCGGCGGGGATCGAGATCGCTCCCAAGCTGCGCAGCCGCGCGATCCACGCGAAGTCCCGCTCGATCTCGAGCCGCGCCATCGCGGTCCTGGTGAACAGGAAGCCGCGTGCGAGCAGCAGCACGGGTTCGCGGACGTCGAGCCGGTCGCCATCCCGAACGAACGCGCCGTCGACGCGGATCGCGTCGTTCTTCTCGTCGGTGGCAATCTGCAGATCGAATCGCCACGCGCGGCCGTCATCCCAGCCGAATGGAAAGAGCCCTTCTTCTTCACCGATCCGATCGAGGTGGCCGCGGCCGGACCTCGCGATCATCGGCAGCACGCGGTCCTCGAGCGGCCCGTTCAACACGTAGCGCGATCGTGAGTATCCCGATTCGTACGTGTTCCCGTACAGCCACAGGTTGCCCGCTCCCATCAGCAGCGAGCAAATCTCGCGGTCCACGGGATCCACCAGGTGTTCCGCTTCGAGCGGACTGAGGTGAATCCCCTTGGCTTTCGTCCACGTGCCGTTCTTGCGCCGCTGGCGGAACAGCACGTTCACGACCGTGCCGCGGCCCGCCAGCGTTTCCCGCACGTCGATCGCGTACACGATCTCGCCGTTCGAGAATCGCGGGACCGGGACGGAGCGCTCGCGGGCGGCGAGGTCCTGCTGGATTTCGTGAAGGAAGCGTTCCCACGCCGGCGCCTTGCCGAGCGCCTTCCCCGGCGAGAGGATGGTGCCGACGCGCGGCGCATCCGCGGTGGGCCGATACTCCGGCTCGAGCGTCGCGGTGGGGAGCGGTTCGCCGTCACCCTGCAGCAGCCCGCGGCGCTCGGCCTCGAGCAGCGATGCCCAGATGTGCTTGCAGATCTCGCCGCGGTCCGCGTAGAACGGGCACTCGCACGAGGCCGTGAATCGATCCGTGCCGCTCTCGCGCAGCAGCTCGACGCGATAGTCCCTCGTTCCGCGCACGATCGCCTGCGCCGTCCACTCGCCGCCGGACATGTCGATCACCCCGCCGCTGCGGAAATAATCGACCCCCTTCGCGCGTGTGCGAGCCGAGACGTGTGGAGCGAGCGCTTTCGTGATCATGGGAGGCGAACCTCCCAGTATACGTTGGGGTCAGATCTCGATTTTCCATTTTCTGCAAAACGGAACACGGTTTTGTAATGGTGGGGGTCGTAGGGCTGATCGACGAGGCTGCCACTCTAGCGGCTCACGTGGATCGCAGTTCTGGCGACGTTGTTCCGGGTGATTGACGAAAACCCACGCGTTCCTGCGGCGGCAATGGGCGGCCCTCCTCTTGCTCTGCGCGACCGCATGGCTCGTCCGCTACGAATTCACGTTCCAGGTGTCGCATGTCACGTGATGTCGCGCGGTAACAACAAGCAGGAAATCTTCAGCCAAGACGCTGACTACACGCGATTCCTCGAGCTGCTGCCGCGCCTATGCGATCGGTTCCGCATCACGTGTCTGGCGTACTGCCTGATGTGGAATCACACCCACTTGCTGCTCCGACCGCTCGACAAACCGATTTCGAGCCTCATGCAGCAACTGAATTCCACTTACTGCCAGTGGTTCAATCGACGGCACGAGCGGGTCGGACACGTGCTTCAAGGGCGCTTCAAAGGTCGTCTCGTGGAGGATGACGCCTCGCTCGTGCGGGTGCTCCGATATATCCTCCGCAATCCGGTCGCGGCACGGTACGTTGACGACCCGGCGGCGTGGCGCTGGAGCAGTTATCGCGCCATCGCAGGACTGGAAGCGGCGCCAGACTGGCTGCAGGTAGAGGAAACCTGGCAGATGCTTGAGGATGGCAGCGGTGTGCCCCCGTGGGAGCAAATTCGGATGCTGGCGGCCTCCCCACTTGACGATCTCGCGCCGATGACGGGACTGCTAGCGGGATCCAGGCAGTTCGCGCAACGGCTGGAACCCAGTTTCGAACCGTATTGGGACGAGGAGAACCTCGTGTACTCGGACCGATTCGCAACGCGACCGGCATTATCAGCGCTCGTGCCACCGCATCTGCACGGAGTCGCGCTCTATGCTGCTGTGCGTGTTGCGTACCTGCGATACGCGTATACCTTGCGGGAAATCGGAACGCTTCTCAGTCACCCTACCTCCACGATCTGGAGCTGGGTGCAGCGCGCGAGCGCCGAAGAATCAGTCCCGTTCCATCCAGCGGATACACTAGAGCGCCGCTGTTGACAAAGCTGTAAGTCGTTTCACAAAAAATGGAAAATCGAGATCTGACCCCTTGCCGCAGCTGACGCCGACGCAATGGGCGCTGGCAATCGCGGCAACCACGGGTATCGGGATTGGCAAGTCCGGACTCGCGGGGATGAGCCTGGTGCACGTGCTGATCTTCGCTTTCCTCTTCGGCGCGCGTGAGTCGACGGGCGTGGTGCTGCCGATGCTGCTCGTCGGCGACGTGTGCGCGGTGCGGATCTTTCACCAGCACGCGCGGTGGGACTACGTGCGCCGCATGCTGCCGCCGGCGTGCATCGGCGTGATCGTCGCGGCGGTGATCATGCGGGGGCTCAGCGAGTCGGTCTACAAGCCGCTCATCGGCGTGACGATCCTCACGCTGACGATCCTGCAGGTCGCGCGCACGCTGCGGCCCGAGTGGTTCGGCGCCGTCCCGCACGCGCGCCGTTCAGCATCAGCCTCGGCCTGATCCACGGCAGCACGCTGGCCTTGAATGCGATCCTGAGCCCCGCCATCATTGCCGGCATCTTCCTCGGCCGCTGGTTGACGGCCCACATTCCGCAGCGCCTCTTCGACGACCTGCTGCTCGCCTTCGCGGCGGTCGCGGCGCTTCGGCTGATCGGGCTGCTGTGATGCACAAAACCATCAACTTGGCCGCCCGTAAAGGGCGGCCCCACATGATCTTGCTGGCAGCCCACAAAGCGCCCTACATCGTGGTTGCCGCACTCCTGCTGTTCGGCACGACACTGCACGCGCAGCAGGCGCCGCTCAAATGGGCCGGCGATCCCGAGGGAGGCGCGCCGTTCGTCGAAGCCGACCCGTCGGATCCAACGAAAGTCAGCGGATTCGACGTGGAGATCGCGGAACTGATCGCGCGCGGGCTCAATCGATCGCCGCAGTTCCTCTTCGTCCCTTACGCCTCCATCGACCAGGCGATTGAGCGCGGCACCGCTGACATCGGGCTCAGTGGGATGGAAGACACGCCCGGGCGTCGTGCGGCGATGGCCACGACGATTCCGTACTACGCCTTCCGCGAGGTGCTCGCGGTGCGCGACGCCGACGCGGGCCGCCTGCGCAGCCTTGCCGATCTGTCGGGACGGCGTGTCGGCACGCTCGGCGGGACGATCGCGTACGAAATCCTTTTACGCGCCGAACAGAAATATGGACTGCAGCCGGTGTCGTACGACGACGACGTGCACCCGTACAGCGACCTGCTGATTGGACGGCTGGACGCCGTCGTGCTCGACAACGTGCTCGCGGAGCGCCGGCGCAGGGCGATGCCGGGCTTCACGGTGCAGCCGCAGGCGATTGCGTTCAGCCACTACGTGGGCGTGCTCGCGTCCCGGAACGCCTCCATGCGCGACGCGGTCAACGAGGTGCTGCGCGGAGCGATGCGCGACGGCACGATCGAGCGCATCTTCCGGAAATGGAACGTCTGGAACGACGACCAGCCGGCCCTCTACGGGCGCCTGCTGAAACGCGAGGCGGTGCCGGCGATTGCCGGATTGGATGATGCGATCGGCGTCGCGGGAGTATCGAGGTGGCAGGCGGCGCTGCGCTATCTGCCGTCGCTCGTGAGGGCGGCGGGCGTGACGCTGATTCTCTCCTGCCTCTCCATGGCCATTGCCGTCATGCTCGGCGTGCTGATCGCGAGCGGCCGCGTCTACGGCACGGCGCTCGTGCGGCTGGCGCTGACGGGATACGTGGAGCTGATGCGCGGCACGCCGGTGCTCCTGCAGCTGTTCGTCATTTATTACGGCCTCGCCTCCGTGATCCGGCTGCCGGCGTTCCTCGCGGCGCTCCTGGGGCTCGCGCTCAACTACGCCGCGTACGAAAGCGAGATCTACCGGGGCGCGCTCGAGGCCGTCCCGCTCGGACAGCTGGAAGCCGCGCGCACGCTGGGCTTCACCGAACGTCAGGTGCTTCGGCTCGTGCGCGGACCGCAGGCGTTCCGGCTCGCTCTGCCGCCGATGACGAACGATTTCGTCGCGCTGCTCAAGGACTCCTCGCTCGTCTCCGTCCTGACCGTCGTCGAGCTCACGAAGCAGACGCAGATCTTCGCGACGAATCTTGGCAGTTGGGTGATCCCGGGATCGGTATGCGCGGCGATGTACCTGCTGATGTCGCTGCCGCTCAGCGCGCTCGCTCGGCGGCTCGAGGAACGCTGGAAGGCGCCGACGGCATGAGTGAGACGATCCTCGACGTGCGCGACGTTCACCTGCGTCGCGGCGACCGGCGCATTCTTTCGGGCGCGACCTTCTCGGTCTCGCGCGGCGGCGTCGTTGCGGTGATGGGGCCGTCAGGTTCCGGCAAGACGACAATTCTGCGTGCGATTGCCGGGCTCGAGCCGTTCCAGCAGGGGACGATCTCACTGGAAGGGGTGACGCTCAGAGGAGGCGTGCGTCCCACGTCGGTGGTGCTGCGCCAGTTGCGCCGGCACGTCGGCCTCGTCTTCCAGTTTCACCACCTCTTCGATCACCTGCCGGTGACGGCGAACGTGACGCTGGCGCCGATCCACGTGCTCGGCCAGGCGCACCGCGACGCCGAGGTGCGCGCGCACGACCTGCTGCGGACGCTCGGCGTCGAGCACCGCGCGACGGCGCTGCCCCGCGAGCTGTCGGGGGGAGAGGCGCAGCGGGTCGCAATCGCGCGCGCCCTCGCCGTCGATCCGCCGCTGTTGATGATGGACGAACCCACCGCGTCGCTCGATCCGTCCCGGCGCCACGAGCTCGGCGAGCTCCTCGCGCGCCTGACCGCGCAGGGGCGCACGATCCTGCTGTCGACGCACGACGAGGAATTCACGCGGAAGTGGGTGAACGTCGTGCTGCGCGTCAGCGACGGCGTGATTCGCGGGTCGTGATTCGCGATGCACCGATGCGCCGATTGGCGGATTTGCGGATTCGCGGATTCGCCGATTCGCCGATTCGCGGATTCGCGGATTCGCGGATTCGCCGATTCGCGGATTCGCGGGATTCGCCGATTCGCCGATTCGCGGGATTCGCCGATTCGCGGATTCGCGGGATTCGCCGATTCGCCGATCAGGGATTCGTCGATCAGGGATTAGGGATTCGTCTTCGTCCCAGCGAGCAAGTACTTCTCGAGCCACCCGCGGAACTCGCGGTAGAACACCCGGCTGTTCTCCCCTTTGGTGATCCAGTGATTCTCGTCCGGCCACACCAGCAGCTTGGCCGGCACGTTCATCCGCTGCAGCGCCGCGTACATCGTCAGCGTGTTGCCCTGCGGTACGCGGAAGTCGTTGTCGCTCACCGACAGCAGCATCGGTGTGCGGAAGCTGCCAGCTTTCGCCAGTGGGCTCTGCTCGATCCATTTCTGGGGGTTCTCCCAGTACGGGCCGCCCATCATCAGCTCGCGATGGTAGATGCCGTCGCTCATGCCCCACTGCATGTCGAGCGTCGCGAGCCCGGCGTGGCTGACGATCGCCTTGTAGCGGGTGGTCGTCCCCTCCATCCAGTTGGCGAGGTGACCGCCGTAGCTGGCGCCGGCGGCCGCCTGGCGCGTGCCGTCGATGAACGAGAAGCGCTTGATCGCTTCATCCGCGGCATCGTTGATGTCGTCGGCAGGTCCTTTCAGCGGATCGCCGAGGATGTCGAGCGCGAACTTCTCACCGTATCCCGTCGACCCGCGGTAGTCGGTCGCGACCAGCACGAATCCAGGCTGCGTGAGCAGGTGATAGTTCCAGCGGTACGAGATGGCGTCGCGCCACGAGCTCGCGAAGCCGCCGTGCATCAGGACAAGAAGCGGATACTTCTTCGATTCGTCGAAGTTCGGCGGCAGCGCGAGGTAGCTGTGAATGCGGCGGCCGTCGCGCCCGGTGAACCAGAACTCGCGCAGCGGCTGCCAGTCGATCGATGCCGCCTTTGCCGTGTTGAACGACGTCAGGAACTCGCGCTTTTTCGTCGCAGGATCGATGCGAACGACCTCCAGTGGATTGACGGCGCTTTCCCAGTTGGCAACGAGGACCGGCGTCGAGGCGCGCTGCGGAATGTCGAGCCCGGTGTAGACGCCCTGCGGCGCATCGACCGCCAGGGTCGCGGCTCCTCCCGCGGTCGCCACCGAATACACACGCTCGTGCCCGGCATCCTCCGCGGTGAAGTAGATCGTGCGGCTGTCGGGCGTGAACGCCCACGAGCCCACCGGCCGATCGAGATCCTTCGCCATGACACGCAGCGGCTGCCCGGCCATCGGCCATGCCGTGCAGGCGACACGCGCGAGCGTGTAAATCGCGGCCTTACCGTCGCTCGCGGAGAAGCAGATCGTTTTCCCGTCAGGGCTGAACTTCGCCGCGCCGACATCCCACGCGTCTGCGCCAAGCCTCGTCGGCTCGCCGCCGGCGACCGGCACCTGCCAGAGCGAGGACAGCACCATGGCGCGCGCCGCAACGTCCGACTTGTCTGCCGCGGTAAACACGACGGACTGCCCGTCCGGGGTGAACACCGCGCTCAACGAGTCCCCGTTGTAGCCGGGAAGGCTGACGAGCTTGGAGTTCGCATACAGCGCGCGGGATTTGCGATCGCCGTTCACGTCCACGATCCAGAGCTCCGGCTTCGACTCGTCGATCCATTTGTCGAAGTTGCGGATCGGGAACGTCTCGTAGACGCGGACCTTCGACTTCGCGTTCTTCTTTTCCTGTGCCGCTTTCCGGTTCGACTCTTCATCGCTCGCACCGGGCCACACCGCGGCCTGGAAGACGATCCGCTGGCCGTCGGGGCTCCACCTGGGCGCACTCGCGGCGGCCGGCACATTCGTGATCCGCTGCGCTTCGCCGGGAATCGCGACGTGCAGCACATAGATCTGCGCCACTTCGTCGTCGTCGCGCTTCGCCGCGAACGCGAGCCGCGTGCTGTCCGCGCTCCAGGCGGGTCCGCTTTCGGACCCCTTGTTGGACGTCAGCCGCCTCGCGGGCGCACTACCGTCGACCGGCACGATCCACAGGTCGGAGACATCTTTCGACGAGTCGTAGTTCAGCTCGTTGACGCTGAACACGACCCACTTGCCGTCCGGCGACGGCGCCGGCGCGCCCACCCGCTGGAACGACCACATCAACTCGTGGGTCAGCGTCTGCTTCGTCTGCGCGGACGCGCCGACGCAGAGGCACACGAAAAAAAGATAAAAGAGGATGAGCGTTCGTTTCATTGAGAATTCCTTTGGCGTTGGAGCACCGATTATAGCTGCGACCTCCGGTCGAGCTTGCGTCGGCGTCATGGGAACGCCAGTATTGGCGATGCTCAGGAGTTCCATGGAATTGCCAGCGCGCGGATCGTACACCGGGAAACTGACGATTAAGGGAGAGTTGAGTGCGCAGGAAGATCTGGCGCTTGACGGATTCTTTGAAGGCTCAATCGACCTGCAGGGCCATCATCTGACGCTCGGATCCCAGGCACGCGTGAACGCCGCAGTCTCTGCACGCCTCGTCACCGTCAAGGGCACGCTGTCCGGCCACATCAATGGGGATCTGGTCGAGATCCTGCCGACCGCCGACGTGCAAGCCAGCGTCCTCGCGGAAAAGCTGGCGCTGGAGGACGGCGCCCGCTTCATCGGGCCGGTGAACACGGCGCGCGCGCGTGCGGCGGGCGACATCGTGCGTCACCGCGGCACCTCGCCACCAGTCAGCGTATGACGCGATAACGTTCGAGCAGCTGCTTCTGCCGCGTGTCCTTCGAGATCTCGACCCCCTTGATGAACACGCGCTCGGCATTCGTCGTCAGCTCGAACGGATCTCCGGACCAGACGACGACGTCCGCATCCTTTCCCGCTTCGAGCGACCCGAGGCGATCCGCGACACCCCACACGCGCGCCGGTTCGAGCGTGACGGCTCGAAGCGCCGCATCACGATCGAGCCCGTAGGCGATCGCGTTGCCCGCTTCCTGACGGATGTTCCGCGCATTGTGCGTATCGAACGACGACAACACCAGGGTCACACCCGCTTTCGACAGCTTCGCGGGATTTTCCAGCGTTGCGGCGAGTGCGTCGAAGCTCGGGATGTTCGTCAGCGGTTTCACGACGACGGGCACCTTGTGCGCGGCGAGCTGGTCCGTCACCATCCAGCCTTCCGCGGCCCCCATCAGGATCAGCTTCAGGTGAAATTCGTCCGCCAGGCGCATCGCCGCCAGCAGGTCGCTCGCGCGGTTCGCGTTGATCGCGATCGGCAGCTGCCCGCGGACGACCGGCACGAGCGCTTCCAGGTCGAGCCGCCCCCGCGCGTATGGACGCCGCTGCGCCGCGTTCCACGCCGCGCGGTTGCGGTCGAAATCGAGCGCGTCCTGGAGCGCTTCGCGGAGGCGCAGCATAGCGGATGCGCGGGATCCTCCTTCGGATGCCGCACCGGCTTCGCCGAGGTTCGCGAACATCGCAACCGGCGATTTGACGACGCTCGCGGGGACCTGTGCGCCGGTGAGATCGAACAGCGCACCGCGCCCGAGCAACGCATGGCCGCTGCCCGCGGGCATGACGACCGCCCGCGTGATGCCGTCGACGCGCGTCACCGGGATCACCGTCGAATCGCCGTTGAAGGAATCGACGACATCGAACGCGGCGCTCAGTTCCTTGTCCGACGACGACTGATCGTCGGTGCCTTGCGCGCCTGCCTGAATCTCGACGATCCCGATCTGGGTCGCGGACTCAATCAGGCCGGGGGTAACCGTCTTTCCGGCCGCGTCGATGACACGAGCGCCTGCCGGCACCTGGACGTCCGCGCCTGCCGCGGCGATCTTCCCGCCGCGAATCAGGATTGTGCCGCGATCGATCGCCGGCCCGGACACCGGCAGGATGCGCGCGTTCGTAATCGCGATCGCAGGACCTGTGACCGGCGGTGTCGACGCACGCGGCACAGCGGTCGTTGACGCAGGCGTCGGCGGCTTCGGCCGCGCGGGTCGGGGAGGCGTCTGCGCAAGCAGCGTGACGCCGAGCGCGAGGGCAACGATCATCGAGCATGCCATCTTCATCGCCCGCCTCCCTGCGGCAGCAGGCCCGTGATGAAATCGCGCCTCGGCTGGTGGTTGGGATCCGTGCGGTCGTACATCAACGCACCGTCGATGAACACGCGCTCCGCGCGGGCATAGACGCTGAAGGGATCGCTCGACCAGACGACGACGTCCGCGTTCTTGCCGGGCTGGAGCGAGCCGGTCACCTTGTCGATCCCGAGCGCTTTCGCCGGATTGATGGTCAGCCACTTCACGGCGTCCGCACGCTCGATCGTGATCCCCGCTTCCCATCCCGCACGCATCGCCTTGGCCGCTTCCTGGTTCAGCCGCTGAATCCCGTTCGAATCATCCGAATGTACGATCGCGCAGCCCTTCGCCTGCTCGATGAGCGCGATGTTCTCCCTGATGCCGTCGTACGCCTCGAGCTTGAAGCCCCACCAGTCCGCCCACATGCTCGCGCAGATGTTGTTCGCCGCGAGCAGATCGCGAATCTTGTACGCCTCGACCGCGTGGTGGAACGACGTAATCTTGTAGCCGAACTCCCGCGCGATGTTCATCATCGTCGCCATCTCGTCGGCCCGGTAGCAATGATTGTGGACGAGGATCTCGCCGTCGAGGACGCCGGCCAGCGTCTCGAGCTGCAGGTTCCGCGCGGGACGCTTCTCGGGATCCGAGCCTGACGCCTTCCATCGTCGCAGGCTCTCGCGGTATTCGGAGGCCGCCTGCCACGCGCGGCGGTAGCCGGCCACATTTCCCATTCGTGTCTGCGGCGACGAGTTGCGCGAGCCGTACACACGCTTCGGGTTCTCGCCGCATGCCATCTTCAAGCCGTAGGGGGCGCCCGGAAACTTCATGCCTTCAGCGGTCCGCGACGGCACATTCTTCAGCGTCACGCCGCGTCCGCCGAACAGGTTCGCGGAGCCCGGCAGGATTTGCATCGCGGTGACGCCGCCTGCGAGCGCGAGGTCGAACTGGGGATCCTGAGGCCAGATCGAATGCTCGGCCGACACCTCCGCGGTGTTCGGGCTCGTCATCTCGTTGCCGTCCTGCAGCGACTCGATTCCGGGCGCCGCGTAGACGCCCATGTGCGAGTGCGTGTCGATGATTCCCGGCGTCACCCATTTGCCCGCCGCATCGATCACCAGCGCGTCGACGGGCGCGTTGACGGTCTGTCCGACCGCGGCAACCTTGCCCCCCTGGAGCAGGATCGATCCGTGCTCGATGATGGGTCCGGCCGCTGTCAGGATCGTCGCATTCCGAATGACCGTCGTCCGCGACGGGAATGGCTTGTAGGTTGACTCGTAGGCGTTTGCGACGAAGGGTGCGGCGCCGGTCTGCTGCGGCGCGGGCTGTGGCGGCGTCTGGGGCCGCGGCGGCGTTTCAGGCGGAGTCGGCGTTCGCTCGCCTGGTGTGGCCGGATTCGGTGCGTTCGGGCGCTGCGGTTGCGGGGCTGCCGGCTGCGTCTGCTGCGCCTGCGCAATTGTGATGGGGATTATCGCGAACGAGATTGCCGTTATACCTGCGCCGATGAATCGTCGAGTCATTCAAGCTCCCGTCCGCCTGAAGGCGGACACTACTGAGACGCAAGCTGCGGCTGCCGGACGACAGCATGTTGGGACTCCTCTCCGCGCCCGCATTATATCGGCGTGGGACGGACGCCGGGCCGGAACGCAGCCCCGGCGGCCCGGGCGCTATAATCCGGATTGATGCCGCGGGTCGCGCGTTTTCTCGCCGGTGTGCTGCTCGTCTTCGGCGCGGCGCTCGTGCCCGGCGCGGCGTGCGCGGACACGCTGCGGGCGGACTTCGATGGCGACGGCGTCCGCGACCGCATTGACGTGGCCGCGCCTTTCAGAGAACTGGACGTCAGACTCTCCCGGACCCGCGCGCTGCAGCGGCTCCGCGCTGACGACCTGATCCTCCGCTTCGTCGTCGCCGACATCGACCGCGACGGCGATCCCGATGTCCTCGCCCACACGCGTCGCTCGGGTCTGCAGATCTGGATCAATACCGGGCGCGGTCTCTTCGCGGCGCACTCTTCGAACGCCCAGCCCTTCGGGCGCACTGGCGGCGTCAGCCTCACCGGAGCCGGCGACCGCCCAGGCGACGACAGTGCGTGCAACGATCAGCCGCGGCAGCTCGTCGAACCCTGCAGCCCTCGCGCGGCACCGCTCCGCTCGTCGCGCCGCGCCGCCGCTCCGCCCCGGGCACGCGAGTCCCGCTTTGAACATTCGACACGCATCGCGCGCGGACCACCCCCCTTTCCTCACCTTCAGACGCTGTTCGCGTAATCCCCCGCCGATTCCCGGATCGCGCCGCCGCGGCCGAGAGCTGTCGCGCGGGATGGGTTCGCCACACATCGACCGGAGACCGCGAGGGAGAGTGTTATGGCGAGGGCCGTCACGTGCTGAGCGCGATTCCCCGATACGGGGCACGCATTGTGCCGAACACGATTCCAACGATCGAAGCAGCCCGGGCGCGCGGACAGCTCGTGGAAGGGCCGCACGTCGGGGAGTTCGAGCGGGCGTTTGCCGAGCGCGTCGGCGCGCGGCACGCCGTGACGACCTCCTACGGGCGGATGGCGTTCTGGTATCTCCTGCAGGCGCTGGAGCTGCCGCCCGGATCCGAGATCATCCTGCCGGCGCTGACGTTCTGGGTGATTCCCGAGCTGGCCCACGTCGCAGGTCTCACGCCGGTCTTCGCCGATGTGGACCCGCGATACTTCACGCTCGATCCGAAGGCGTTTGAGCTCGCCATTACGCCGCGGACAAGCGCCGTCGTCCCCACGCACTTGTACGGGCTGCCCTGCGACATGACGTGCATCCTGGCCATCGCGCGGCGGCACGGCGTCAAAGTCATCGAAGATTGCGCGCACGCACTGGGTGCGACCTGGTGCGGGAGGCCCGTTGGCGCGATGGGCGACGGCGGATTCTTCAGCTTTCAGCTGTTGAAGCCGCTCAACACGTACGGCGGGGGCATGGCCGTCACCAATGATGATCGCGTCGCTGCACGGATCCGCGCGGTCGCGGCCAGCGAACGGCCGCCGACGGATGCCGAGGTGCTGCGGCAGCTGTGGATCGGGCGCGTGCAGCGGATCGCCATCCGCCCGCACGTCTTCAGCGCGTCGCTGTTTCCGGTGATGTGGGGCGCGTCGTGGATCAACGCGAACCCGAATGTATATCTCTGGGAGAAGATCCGGCCGCTGAATCCGCTGCCGGATGTCTATCGCCGGCGGTACACCAACGTGCAGGCGGCGCTCGGTCTTGCGGGGCTCGAACATCTCGATCGGTGGACGAACGCGACGATCGAACACGCAGACGAGCTCGGCCACACGCTGGCCGGCGCGGGGATCGAAATTCCCGCGGTGCCCGCGAATGCACGGCACGTGTTCTATCAGTACGCGATGTACGCGAACGATCGGGACGCGACCGTCCGTCGCTGCCTCCGCCGCGGCGTGGACGTCGAGAGCCTGCATGTCGACGTCTGCACGACGCTGCCGCTCTTCGGGAACGGCCACGCCCCCATGCCAGGCGCAGAACGCGCCGCCGCCGCAATCCAGCTGCCGGTGTATTCGTCGCTGCGGACGGAGCAGGTGGAACGGATCGCGTCGGTTGTGCGGGAGGCGGTCGGAGCGTGACGGCGTCGACGGCGCTCGCCTATGCCGGGATATTCGTCGCAGCGGCCGTCGAAGGCGAAGTGGTGTTCATGGCAGCCGCGGTGCTGGTGGCGGCGGGAAAGCTCAATGCGGTTGGCGTCGGGGTCGCGGGCGCTCTCGGGGCGGCCGCCGGCGATCAGCTGTTCTTCTACGCGCTCCGCGGACATCTCTCAGGGTGGCTTGCGCGGGTGCGGCCGATCGCTGCGCGCCGCGAGTCAATCGTCAGACGTGTTCGCCGCCACCAAGCGTTGATGATCCTCGTCATTCGTTTTGCGCCGGGGCTGCGCATCGCCATCACGGGGGCGTGCGCGTACGCGGGAGTGCCTGCCGCCCGGTTCACGATCCTGAATCTCATCTCCGCGTTCGCGTGGGCAGCGGTCCTGTTGACGATCATCTCGCGCGCGGGCCCAGGGATCCTGGAGCATGCAGGCGTGACCGGTATCTGGGGCGCCATTATTCCTGCGGTCCTGCTCGCACTGTTCGTGTGGTGGCTCGGCCGCGATCTTTCCGAGGACTCCGCCGCGTAAATCACGCCCAGTTGAGCGTGCGTTCCACTGCCTTTTCCCAACCCGCGTACGCGGCGTCACGCCGATCGCCGGACCATCGCGGCTCCCAGCGCCGATCCATCTTCCAGTTCTGCCGCAGGTCGTCGAGATCCTTCCAGAACCCCGTCGCGAGTCCCGCCGCGTACGCGGCCCCGAGCGCCGTCGTCTCCGCCACGACGGGGCGGACGACGGGCACGCCCAGGACGTCCGCCTGCAGCTGCATCAGCGTGTCGTTCACGGTCGCGCCGCCGTCGACTTTCAGGACCTCGAGCCGCACGCCCGAATCCTTCACCATCGCGTCGAGCACCGCGCGCGTCTGGAAGCAAATCGCCTCGAGCGTCGCGCGCGCGAGGTGCGCCTTCGTGTTGAAGCGCGACAACCCGACGATCGCACCGCGCGCGTCCGACCGCCAGTACGGGGCGAACAGTCCCGAGAATGCAGGCACGAAGTATATGCCGCCGTTGTCGGGAACCGACGACGCGAGCGCCTCGATTTCGGCGGCCGACCCGATGATGCCGAGCTGATCGCGCAGCCACTGCACCGCGGAGCCGGTGACCGCGATCGATCCTTCGAGCGCATAGATCGGGTCGCCGTCTCCCATCCGGTAGCACGCGGTCGTCAGGAGCCCGGCATTCGACGGCACGATCTCCCGGCCGGTGTTCAGCAGCATGAAGTTGCCGGTGCCGTACGTGTTCTTCGCCTCGCCGGGCGACACGCACACCTGCCCGACCGTGGCGGCCTGCTGATCGCCGAGGTCTCCGCTCACCGGCACTTCGCCGCCGACCGGGCCGCTGCGCCGCGTCACGCCGTACGACGCGCGTTCGGACGACGAGCGGATTGCCGGAAGCATCGAGCGCGGCACGTTGAAGATCGCGAGCAGGTCGTCGTCCCACTCGAGCGTCCGCAGATCCATCAGCATCGTGCGGCTCGCGTTGGTCACGTCCGTCACGTGCGACCCGCCGTCGCGGCCGCCGGTCAGGTTCCAGATCACCCACGTATCGATGTTGCCGAACACGGCCTCGCCACGGGACGCCGCATCGCGCACGCCGTCGACGTTGTCGAGGATCCACTGGATCTTCGCGCCGGAAAAATACGTGGCGGGCGGGAGACCGGTCCTGGTCCGAATCAGCGCGGCCGACGCGCTGTCGAGTGCGTTGATGATCTTGTCGGTCCGGGTGTCCTGCCAGACGATCGCGTTGTACCAGGGACGGCCGGTCTTCGGGTTCCACACGACCGTGGTCTCGCGCTGGTTGGTCACGCCGATCGCCGCGAGATCCGCCGCGGTCAGCCCGCCCGCGCTCAACGCGCCGGCAATCGACTCGTTCGTGCGCGCGACGATCTGCAGCGGATCATGCTCGACCCAGCCGGGCCGCGGCAGGATCTGCTCGTGCTCGACCTGGTGCCGCGCGATCTCGCGGCCCCCCTTGTCGAACACCATGAACCGCGTGCTGGTCGTCCCCTGATCGACCGCTCCAACGTACTGTCGCAAGTCATAGCCTCCTGCGGAGAAAACGAGGGAGACGGAGGAAACGGGGTGCCTCCGTTCCCTTCCCTACTCAAAAACCAATCGTCCAGTACGCGGCGGCGCCGAGCACGCCGCCGAGAATCGGCGCGACGACCGGAATCCAGCTGTAGCTCCAGTCTGAATGCCCCTTGCCGGGAATCGGCAGCACCGCGTGCGCGATGCGGGGCCCGAGATCGCGCGCGGGGTTGATCGCGTAACCGGTCGATCCGCCAAGCGAGACACCGATTCCAAGGACGAGCACGCCGACGAGCAGCGGCTGCAGGCCGCGGCTGAAGACGAATGACAGATCGACGTCGCCAGGCTTGGAGAGCGTCTGCGCGTTGGCCGCGATCGCGAGGATGCCGAACACGAGCACCGCCGTGCCGACGATCTCGCTGATCGCATTGGCCGCGGTGCTCCGGATCGCCGGTCCCGTCGCGAAGACGCCGAGCTTGAGCGCGGTGTCCGGCGTCGCGCCCCAGTGCGGCAGGTACACGAGCCACACGAGCACCGCCCCGGTGAACGCGCCAATCATCTGCGCGGCGATATACCCCGGCACCTCGCTCCACGGGAAGCTGCCGATCGCGGCGAGCCCGATCGTGACCGCGGGATTCAGGTGCGCGCCGCTGATCCGCCCCACTGCGTACACCGCCATCGCGACCGCAACACCCCACCCCACAGTAATCACGATCCAGCCGCTGTTCTGCCCCTTGGTGCGGTTCAAGAGCACGTTGGCGACCACGCCGTCACCGAGCAGCACAAGCAGCAGCGTCCCTATTGCTTCCGCGAGCAGTGTTTGCATCCGCGCACCTTAGCACAGAGCCCGCACGGCAACGAAGACCGCGAGCTTCGTGACCTTCGTGCTTCAAGCCGTCGGCGCGTGCAGCGTGACTGTGATGAACGCGCTTAGAATCTCACCGTGTCCAGGTTGCGCGAGATCGAGCGCCAGCGCTTCGACCTCGTGATCATCGGCGGCGGGATCATCGGCTGTGGCATCGCGCGGGACGCGGCGCTTCGCGGGCTGGGCGTGGCGCTCGTGGAGCAGCGCGACTTCGGCAGTGGCACAACCGCGAATTCCACCCGCATCGTCCACGGCGGGCTGCGCTACCTCGAAATGCTCGACTTCCGGCTGGTGCGGCTGGATCTGCGCGAGCGCGAAACCCTGCTGCGGATTGCCCCGCACCTCGTGGCGCCGCTGGAGTTCGCGATCCCGTTTCTCGCGGGCGCACCGCTCTCCCGCATCAAGATCCGCGCGGGCCTGGCGCTGTACGACGCGCTCAGCTACGACAAGTCGCTCCCGTCCCACCGCATGCTGAATGCGGCGGGCGCCAGGGCGCTCGACCGCGCGCTGGACCGCGACGACGTGCGGGGCGCCGCGACGTATTTCGATGCGCGGGTGGACCTGCCGGAGCGGCTCGCCCTCGAGAACGCGCTCGACGCGGAGCGCCACGGCGCGGCCATCCTCAATTACTGCGAGGCGACATCAACGCTCATGCAGGACGGCGTGGCCGCCGGGATTCGCGTGCGCGATGCGATTGCCGGACAGGACGGAGAGATTCGCGGCCGCGTGGTCGTCAACGCGACGGGCGCGTGGCTGGCAGACGGGATTCGGACGACCAAGGGCGTGCACATCGTCTGTCCGCCCGTAACAGATCGCGCGCTCGTGATCTTCTCCGCTGTCGATCGACGATTGATGTTCGCGATCCCACGCGCCGGGCAGACGTGGATCGGCACCACGGACACCGACTACGACGGAGATCCCGCGGCCGCGCGCGCCACGCGCGCAGACGTGGACTATCTCCTCGCGTCGGTGCGCCACGTATTCCCGCAGCTCGGGATCGACGACGTGCTCTATACGACGGCTGGGGTGCGCGCGCTCGTGATGCAGGGGGGCTCGGCATCGTCCGTCTCGCGCATGCACAAGGTGGTGGAAGACGCGCCGGAGCGCGGCGTGGTGTCAGTGCTCGGCGGAAAAATCACCGGGTATCGCGCGATCGCGGAGGATGTCACCGAGGTGGTATGCCGCCGTCTCGGCTGCCGTGCGCCGTGCACGACCGCGTACACCCAACTTCCCGCTCCGCCACAACATGGCGATCTGGCTGCGCACGCAGCGTATGCCATCGAGCACGAGCACAGCGTTCACCTGTCGGATTTCATGCGGCGCCGGACGGCGCTGGGGGCGTCAGCAGATCAGGGATGGAGCAGGGCGGCGGAGCTTGCGGCCGTGATGGCAGCCCGGATCGGGTGGACGCGTGAGCGCACGTCCGATGAAATTGACGACTACCGCCGGGACATCGAATCGACCCGCGCGTTTCGCTGACTAGCTGCAGGCCGCGTGGCGGCAGCCGCAGCGAAGCTCGGTCATGCCCTTGGCGTCCTTGCAGTGCTCAGAGCAGTACTTGCCAAAGGCACCGTTGGGAGAGACCGCGCAGGAACAACCGGGGTGAGCGCACTGCTGAGGCTGGTTCATCTTTGCCTCCTGCTGGCGAAACTCCGAGCATTGTCGCACGTCCCCGGAGGCGCGGCGCGCTAAAAACGCCCGCTACGCCCGTTCGTCGGCGACCGTGCGCGCCCGCGCCTCGCGCTCGCGCTGCGTCCGGAGAATGCTGCACCAGTCCTTGTGCTCCGCGATCGGCATCCCGCACTCGACACAGATTCTCACCCGCTGTTTGGGCTCGGCGTTCCGCGAGAAGAGCTTTTTCAGAATGGACATGCTTCCTGAGACGAAAAAACCCCGCCGAAGGTTTGCAATCGTCCGGCAGCCCTGCCGAAAGGCGTATAATTCGCGGTTGTACGACCCGCCAGAAGGCCGCGCTCCCCGGCGAAGGCTTTGCAATGACCATCGATGAACGGCGCTTCGGAGACGTCACGCTGCTGGAAGTCGACGGTCGGGTCGTCTACGGCGACGGCGCGCAGCAGCTCCGCGAGCACATCAGCAACCTGATCGACGAGGCCCGCCTGAAGTTCCTGCTGGACCTGCACGGCGTCACGTACATCGACAGCTTCGGCGTCGGCGTGATTGCCGCCAAGTACGTCAGCGTGCGCCGCAAGGGAGGGGACCTGAAGCTCGTGCACCCGTCCGAGCGCAGCCATCGCGTGATGGCGATTAGCGGGTTGATGAAGATTTTCGAGTCGTTCGAATCCGCAGAGGAAGGCGTTCGCAGCTTCGCGTAAGAGGCAGGCCAGCGCGGCCTGCCCCTGCATCACGATTCGATCATCGCCAGACATGAGAAACCCACTCGTCGCGCTGCTCGCGCTGTTGACCATCCTGTCGCTCGGCACGGCGTCGCGCGTCTCTCAACAGGACGCACACGGCGTCAGCGTCGTCAGCCGTCCCGCAGACCATCGCGTCGACATTTCGATCGACGGTCAGCCGTTCACGTCGTACATCTACCCGCAGTCGCTCGAGAAGCCGGTGCTCTATCCGATCCGCAGTGCGTCAGGCGCGATCGTGACGCGCGGGTATCCGCTCGAGCCCCGGCCTGGCGAGCACACCGACCATCCTCATCACGTCGGCCACTGGTTCAACTACGGCGACGTCAACGGCTACGACTTCTGGGGCAACTCCTCCGAGACGCCCGCGAACCTGAAGCCGAAGACCGGCGTGATCGTGCAGAAGTCAATTACGCGCGCCGCAGGCGGCGACAAGAAGGGGGAGCTGACGGTGACCGCCGACTGGATCATCCCGGACGGGACCGTGCTGCTTCACGAGCGGACGCAGTTCATCTTCGCGGGAGCGCCGGGCGTTCGCACGATCGATCGCACGACGACGTGGACCGCGGCGAAGACGGCGGTGACGTTCAACGACACGAAGGAAGGCGCATTCGGTGTTCGTGTCGCGCGATCGCTCGAGAGCCCCGGCGGCCGCTACATCGGAAGCGACGGCAAGACGGGAGACGACGTGTGGGGGACGCGCGGCCCATGGGTGGGGCTCGTCGGTGACGCGGACAGCAAGCCGATTACACTCGCCATCTTCAATCACTCATCGAGCTACGGCTACCCCACCGCGTGGCATGCACGCGGCTACGGACTCTTTGCGGCGAATCCGATCGGACGCCATGGATACGATCCGCAGCTCCCGGTGGGCACGCTGACCCTGCAGCCAGGCAAGTCCGCAACGTTCCGCTTTCGTATCGTCATTCGCGACGCGCATCTGACGAAGGAGGAGCTGCAGAAGGAATACGACCACTGGATGAGCTAGGGAACCGACGGATCTGCGGCCTTCGCGTTCACCTGAACGAGCTCTACGATCTCAGCTTCGACGAGGAGACGCTGGCATCGGGCGTCGTGCAGGCCGACATCTCCGAGTTCCTGGTCGCCGGCATAGGAGGCCAGCGCGTCAGCGCGTGGCCTGGCAATCCGCAACTTCTGGATTGTTCGGCGCATCGAGCGGGCTCGGGACGGCAGGCGCGCCCGAGGGGTCGGGCTTCCCGAGCCGCTTGCTCACCAACAGGGCCTCGTAGGCCCACGACGGAAACGGCGCCAGGTTATCGACGCAGCTGTAGTTGTTGAAGTGCAGGTTTGCGATGTAGAAGAAGCGCTTCAACTTCAGCACGGCGTCCGTGAACCGCTCCTGGTTCGATCCGTGAAACTCCACCGCCAGCTGATCGATCTGCTCCAGCACGCTGTCCGGCGCAGCGATGAAGGTCTCCCACTCGGCTCCTTCGACGTCGATCTTCATCACGAGATGCTTGCCCGTGTCGCCGTTCTTCGCGAACTGATGCTCGGGCGTGTCGAAGACGCGCCCGTCCTTGTCGGTTGAAGGCGCGCCCGCCACGCACTCGCCATGAAACACCGTGTCGCCCCCTCGGCACACGGGCTCGGTCAGGTCGAAGCAGTCGTACTCGTGGACCTTGACTTTCAGCCGCCGCGAGATCTCGCACCCCCAGCCGTCGTACCCGGAGATGCCGTACGAGTATCCGGACTGCGCGCCCCCGAGCAGGTTCGCGCAGAGGAGATATCCCCCGTCGTTGGCTTCGCCGAATCGTGCGAGCTCGCAGTTCGTGAGTCTGACCGGCTGTAGTTCCGAGAGGAGAAAGACGCGCAGTTGCTCGTCACGATGCTGTGCCTTCGCGACGGGATTCGAGATCTCCACCCGGCGGGGGCGATGCGCGACGCGCCAGCCGTACGCGGCGAGCGCACCAATGCCGATCACGAGGACGATCCTCAGCACACGCTTCATCGTCCGTAATGATACCTGTGGTGCGGGATCCGGGATCCGGGATCCGGGATCCGGGATCCGGGATCCGGGATCCGGGATGCGGTCACTTCGCGACGTCGAACAGCACGATATCGCTGGCAGCGCCGAGGGGCCCGATGATTTCATGCGGACCGAGTCGTGTGCCTGCGCCGAGCATCACCGCGTGCCCGGCGTCCCCTTCACGTAATGATCGAGGAACTTCAGGACCGCCGCGTACCCCTCGATCTGGTTTTTCTTCTTGGTGAAGCCGTGTCCCTCGTCGGGGAAGATGAGGTACTCGACGGGCACGCCGTTCTTCTTCACGGCGGCGACTACTTCGTCGGACTCCACCTTGAGCACGCGCGGATCGTTCGCCCCTTGAAGGACGATCAGCGGCTTGCGAATCAGATCGGCGTGCAGCAGCGGCGATACCTCCTCGAGCATCGTTCGATCCGCCACCGGATCGCCGAGCTCTCCGTACAGCGCGACGCGCTGCGCCTCCCACCACAACGGAATGCTCTCGAGCGTGCGGATCCAGTTCGCGACGCCGAACAGATCCACGCCCGCGACGAACTCGTTCGGCTGGAATGCGAGCGCCGCCAGGACCATGTATCCCCCGTAGCTGCCGCCGATGATCGCGATGCGGGCGGGATCCACGTAGTCGAGCGACTGCAGGTATTTCTTGGCGTCGACGCAGTCCCACAGCGGCTCATGCCCGTGTTTCTTGTCGTCGGCGGCGTAGAACGTCTTGCCGTAGCCGGAACTGCCGCGGTTGTTGATCCCGAGGACCACGTACCCGTGGTTCACGAGGTACTGCATGAAACCGCTGTACGCGGGGGTCGTCTGCCCTCCCGGCCCGCCGTGCACCCAGACGAGCGCGGGCACCTTGTTGGCCGCCGACGCCTGCTGCGGCTTCAGGAGAACGTTCGGGATCGTCAGGCCGTCGCGCGCCCTGAACCGCACAATCTGCGCGTCGACGAGATCGTCCGCGTTGATTTCAGGGTTGAGCGAGGTGGTCAGCTTCGCGAATTTCCGCGTCGCGAAATCGAAGACGTAGAGATCATTCGGCGAGCGGTCGCCATTCACGTAGACGGCGGCTTTCTTCTCGCTGCGCGCAAACGTCAGGCTGGTGATGCCGCCGTTCGGAATCTGCGGCACGGGCACGGGACGGCCGGTTGCCGTCTCGTAAATGATCACCTCGGGCCGCGCATCCTTGTTGATGATCGTCGCGCGGTATTTTCCCGCATGGGAGAACTCGGCGGCCTGGATGTCCCAGTCCGCTTTCTCGACATCGGCGTGCTGCCCGGACGCCATGTTGTAGCGCCGCAGCCGCGCAAATTCCCCGCTGTCATTGCTCGTGTAATACAGGTTCATCGATGCGGGATCGAAATCCGCCGGACTGTAGAGCGCCTGCCCTGAGTGCTTCGAGATGAGCGTCGTGGTCTTCGCGGCCGCGTTCCACAAGAACAGATCCGAATCGTTCGTCCCGTTCACCTTCAGCAATGCCATCCACTTCCCGTCGTCCGAAATGTCGGCGGGGAAGTATCCGTCCTTGTTCTCGTAGAACAGCGTGCGGTCGTAAGACCTCGCGTCGTACCTGTATACGTCGAACGCCTTCGGATCGCGTTCATTCGTCTGGACGTAGAACGCGCTCCCGTCGGGCGTCCAGTCGACGAAGCTCGCCTTCAGCTTCTCGCCGGGCGTCAGGTCGCGCATCTCTTCGGAGGCGCTGCGCACGTAGAGGTGATTGAGCTCGTTGCCCGCCTGGTCGTGCGTGAGCAGGATGCGGTCGTCATGCGGAAAGAACGATACGGCGTACGTCGAATCTGTCGTCGACGAGGTGACCAGCGTCCATGCGCCGCCCGTCACCGGCATGGTGTACGCGTTCCAGATGCCCGTCTTGTTCGACGAGAACAGGATGCGTGTCTCGTCCGCGGAAAACGACGCGCCTGTCATCGACGTCGTGTTGAGGAACTGTTCGATCGTGTATTGCTTCGGCTGCCGCGGCTGCGTCTTCGACGGGGTCGCCGCCTGCGTCGAGAACGTGAGCGCGAGCAGCATCGCCAGCATGGTGCAATTCATGGGGCCTCCAGGAGGTGAATCATACCCGGGATGCGGGATCCGGAATCCGGGATCCGGAGTGCGGGATCCGGGATGCGGGGTCCGGGATCCGGGGTCCGGGATGCGGGGGCCGGGAATCCGGGATCCGGAGTGCGGGATCCGGGATCCGGGGTCCGGGATCCGGGGTCCGGGATCCGCGGTTCGCGGGCAGGGATTCAACGATGCGGGATGAGGGATTGGTGATTAGGGATGAGCCATCGCCGCGGCGGCACGCCGGATTGATCAAGAAGTGACTGTCGTGGAGTCGGACGTTGGAGTACGCTGCGAGCGAACACGGCTGCAGTTA